>Ga0307378_10004153_pt1 | contig 20847 bp, 17 predicted proteins | sample UN1MG_FD_202238 | JGI IMG/M metagenome (GOLD analysis project Ga0307378, IMG submission 202238) | Soil microbial communities from Risofladan, Vaasa, Finland - UN-1 | ecosystem: Environmental > Terrestrial > Soil > Coastal area > Acid sulfate soil | place: Finland: Risofladan, Vaasa | collected... | reverse complement strand
CGGCAAGGTCGGCGCCGGTCAGTCGCCAGAGGGCCTCTTCGCGCGTAAGTATGGCGGGATCCGTGTGGGATATGACGGCGAGGGTGTCGAACTGCCAGCCCTCAAGGGCCGCGGCGGCCCGCGCCACCCACTCGCCGCTGCGGTCGAAGAGTCCGCCGCACAGGCCGCACGGCTCGTCGGGCGGAGCGACGCCGAGAACGCTCCGAACGATGCGGCCGCGCTCGTCGTTGGTCATTCCCGAGCCGACTTCGGCCACGAGGCGGCCGAGACAATGGTCGCACAGGGGTGCCGAGGCGAATCCGGCCCGGACTCGCGCCGCGAGGTCCGGCCGCGTCAGGACTTCCTCTAACCGCTGTTTCCGCCACGCCAGTTCGGCCATAGGACGCGTACGATTCTTGTGGTGCGGAGACCCCGTCGGACCTGCCTGTCCGGCAGGCAGGTTGCCAGAGCTCGACACGGGCGGTATCATAACAGAGTCGGGACGCCGTTTGCCGAGTAAACATTTATGGCTAACGCACAACCCAGCACCGCCGGTTACGTGGAACTCTCGCGGGAGGCCATGCTGCGCGATTGGCTGGGCCTGAAGTGCACGGACCCCACCTACTACGGCCTGCTGGGCCTGCCGGAACTGGAAGGAGACGCCGGCGCCATCCATCACGCGGGCCGCCGCGTTAAGCGGAAACTCCGCGCCTATCAGATCGGCACCTACCGCAAGCAGGCGCTGGGACTGTTGGCCGAGGTGGCCCAGGCGGTGTCGGTGCTGACAAACCCCGAGAAGAAACGGGCCTACGACCGCGACCTGTTCGAGCGGTGGAGGGCCGCCATCGAGGAACTCCGCCTCGCGCATCTGGAGGGCCAGCCGCGCGATGCGGCGGCCCTGGAGGCGTGGCTCGTGGCGTGTGCGGCCCGCGGCGTTCCCGTGACGCGACTGATCGGTGTGATGGTGCGCGGCCTGGGACGGCGGCTGAGCGAGTGGCCCCCTCATGGAACCCATCGGCTTGGGTTGCCGGTGGACCTGTGGATTTACCGGGACGCGGTGATCCTGGGCCAGTGCCTTGGCGGCGGGTCGCTGGAGCGGCGGGTCGAGGCGGTCAAGGGCGTCCAGAAGGTGCTCGGGATTTCCGAGGGGTTGGCCCGGCTTGTCGCGGAGGATGTGGCGCGGGGCCGCCACCTGTTCGGCCAGTTACGTCTCGCTGCCCAAGCCCGGCGCGACCCCGTCGGGCTCCTGGTCCGTCTAGGGCAACGGGTCCGGCGGTACGGCGGCCACCTCGGCCGCCAGGGCACGGTTGTGGTCGCCGTGTCCACGCTCCTGGACGCCAGGAAAGAGGACCTCCGGCAGGCGGTGGGGCGGCTGGCGGTATTGGCGGCCGAACAGACCCTCCGTCGCCGGCGGCTGAGGGCCCGCCTGAAGCGTCGGTGGCTTCGCCATGCGTCGGGGCCTCTCTGGGACCTCTTGGCCGAGCGGCCCCAGGCCATCATACTCGGCGTCGCGGCGGTGCTCGGCCTGGTGGCGCTGGTTATGGCGTTCCTGGTGGCCGGCGGAGTGTGGATGCCATGGAACGAGGAGGCGCCGCCGGATAGTACGCCTCCGGCGGTCACATCGCCACCGGCGTCGCCGCAGGGCCAGGCGCCCGGCCGCAGCACCCTGCCGCCTCGCGTGTCTTCGCGGCCGGACAGCGTGGAGCCGGAATGGCTCCGCGATTTTCGCCAGAAGTACCCCTCGGCAAAACCACCGGACGCCCCGCCGGCCGATGCCAGCACGGCGGCTGACGAGCCCGACGAACCCAAGCCGGCGACGACGTTCTTCAAAGTGCCTGCTTTGAGGGCGAAGCCTCCCGCCAAGGGCGGAAACCGGGGAGATTCCAAGTAGTCTGACTCGGTCCGGATGGGGCGAAGGACGTGCGGCGCGGCCAAGTCGCCGGACGGGATCGTGATGGTTCGCGGCACCGCGGCGCCGCGCCGCCGGCCGCCTACTTCAAGTCTTCGTGCAGGCGCTTCAGCCGGTCCGCGCGGACGGCGACGTTTCTGTAGATCGGATTTTCTCTGTCGGGCACAAGCCGCAGGAGGTTCTGGAATCCGACCCAGGCGGCCCTGTAATCATCGCGCTTGTCGGCGAGGACAGCCTGGCTGTAATCGCGTTTGACGATGTCAATCAGTTCCTTCAAGGCATCCTGGTAGATCTTGTCCTCGGCAGGGTTCTCAAAGTAACCGCGCCCGCCGGAGTAACCGAGGGCCTGCTGGAACTTTCGCACGGCGCCGTAGAGGGCGGACGCCCGCCCAGGCAGGTAGCGGACCCGGTACAGTTCGATGGCCTCTTTCTTGCCCTGTTCGGCGAGGGTCGGGTTGGCCTCGAAGTTGAACTTGATGTCCAGGGCACTGCGGATCCCGGGGATTCGCTTGGCCTCGCCGGACGCGAACTTTTCGGCGGGCACGAGCACGGGCTGGCCCGTGGCGTCCTCGCACCGGATGCCTTCGGGGACCTCGTGAAGGATACGCAGGGGCCGTTGGCCGGGGCCCGGAATCACCACGTCATTCTCAAGAAGCACCGGAATCTCGGAAGAGCCCCCGGCGAGGCCGCCGCCGCGCAGCACCAGGGCGACCGCCACGATCAGGATCAGCGCGAGGTAAATGCCGAGGCCGATAAAGAGGTTCTTGCGTCGCTTGAAGAGCGAAGGCTGGGTCGGCTCCTCGCCCTCGGCGGCGGGCTTTTCGGGTTCGGGGGCCTCGTCTTCTTTCGGAGCGGCCCGGCGGCGGAACTGGGGCCGACCGGACGCCGAGAGGGCGACCTCTTCCACGACGAACCGCAGGCGGGTCTTGGCGCCGACGCGGATCTCGTCACCGTCCGCCAGCGCGGCCTCGTCTACGGGCTTCTTGTTGAGCAAGGTGCCGTTGGCGCTCAGGTTCCTGAGGAGCCATCGGTCCGGGCGGCGTTCGATGCGGACATGCTGGCGCGAGATGGCCGTCTCCGACAGGACGACGTCGCAGGCGGCGTCGCGGCCGATGAGCGTGACGTTGGGGGCCACGCGCAGCCGCTGGCCCTTCTCCGGCCCGGCGGTGCATTCCAGGTGGGCGCGCGCCGAGATGGAGACGGCCTGAACGGGGTCCGGAGTCGGGTCCTTCGGGTTTTTTTCCGAAGCCATCAATGCCTCCGCCAGGGTTTATACAGGTAGCGGAAACCGGGCACGGCTCAAAAAGAATGCCGCCGGCCCGGGCCCAAGCCGGTTCATGGTATCAGCCGGGCGGCGGAAGGTCAACCTCGCCGCGGTGCCGCGGGACGATTCCGCCCAGGGCGGGGTTTCCGTGCGATGCTTGACAATGGGGTGGCCTGTTCTAGAATGGACTGAAACTCGCACCCCCTCGTGAAGGTCCAGTCATGGCCGATGTTTCGAAAAGCGCCGAAGGGCGGGCCGTCGGCATCGACCTCGGGACCACCCTCTCGAAACTGGCCTACGTGGATGAGTCCGGCCGGCCGGTCCTCGTGCCCAACGCCGAGGGGGAACTCCTCACGCCTTCGGTCGTCGCATTCACCAAGTCGAGCGTCCTCGTGGGCCGCGACGCCAAGCGCGAGGCGCTGGCCAACCCCGCCCGCGCCGTCCTGCACGTCAAACGCCAGATGGGAAACCCCAAGTGGCGGTTCAAGGTGGATGGCGAGACGTACACCCCGGAGACGATCTCCGCGCTGATCCTGAAGAAGGTCAAGCAGGACTCCGAGAGGCACATCGGGCCGATCCGGCGGGCGGTGATCACGGTCCCGGCGTACTTCGATGACGCCCGGCGCAAGGCCACCGAGGATGCCGGCACGATCGCCGGCCTGGAGGTCCTCGACATCGTCAACGAGCCGACGGCCAGCGCGCTGGCGTATGGCCTGGCGCGGGCGGAAGAGGACGGGATCTTCCTGGTCTACGACCTCGGAGGCGGGACGTTCGACGTCACGGTGATCGAGAAGCGCGCAAGCGATTTCATCACGCTGGCGACCGACGGCGACGTGGAACTGGGCGGCAAGGACTGGGACGAGCGGCTCGTCAACTGCCTGGCCGACAAGTTCCGCCAGGAATTCTCGGCCGATCCGCGCGAGGACCCCCAGGCGATGGCGTACCTCTGGGTCAGCGCCGAGGAGGCCAAGAAAACCCTCAGCCGCCGCGACAAGACCAACGTCCCCGTCAGTTACAGGGGCCACTGGGGCAACTACGAGGTCACGCGCGAGGAGTTCGAGTCGCTCACGGAGGACCTCCTGGCGGTGACGCAACTGACGACCGAGATGGTGCTCGAAGAGGCGGGGATCACCTGGAACAGCGTCGCGAAGATGATCCCGACGGGCGGGTCGGCCCGGATGCCGATGGTCCAGAGGCTCCTGGCGCGGATGAGCGCCAGGACCATGCCGACCGACATCGCGGTGGACGAGACCGTGGCTTCGGGCGCGGCGATCCATGCCGCCATCTGCGCCCTGCATGGCGGAGACCGCATCCGCGAACTGGGGGCCGAGGCCGCCGAGCGCCTCGGAAAGATCCACACGGTGGACGTGGCCGCCCACGCCCTGGGTCTCATTATCAAGGACGTCAAGACCCTCCAGTACCGCAACGACGTCCTGATCCCGAAGAACAGCCGCCTGCCGGCCAGCGTCTCCAAGACCTATCAGACGTCCTACGACGGGCAGCAGAAGATCATCCTCCAGGTGGTCCAGGGCGACGCCCCCGACCCGAGGGCCAACATCACCATCGGCATGCTTGAGGTGAAAGAGTTGCCGCCGGACCGGCCTGCCGGCAGCCTCGTCAAGGTCACGTACTCCTATGACCGCAAGGGCCGAGTCCACGTGGCCGCCGAGGACCAGGCGACCGGCACGGTTGTCGCCAGCGAGATCGCGGGCAAGGCGGGCCTTGCGGCGGACGAGGTGGCCGAGGAGGCCCGGCGGCTGAGCCTCAAGAGCGTCGAATAGGTCGTGATTGGCCCGCCGCCGCCGGCGCCTGGGGACGGTGGATGGCTGGCACGGGGCATGATTTGGGCGTATAATCAAGGCGCAGAGGGAGACCGTGCGCGATGATAACGGCGCCAGGCAAACCCGGAGATCGTAAACCCATCCGGCTCGAAGAGATCTTCGAGCAGACGATCTATCATTTCCTGGAACCGGTCGGCGAGTACCTCCGGGACCCGACCGTGACGGAGATCATGATCAACGGCCCGGACGAGGTTTACATCGAGCGTCGCGGCCGCCTGGAACGGACCGAGGCGAAGTTCCCGAACGAGTCGGCCCTGCTGGCGGCCTCCCGGAACATCCTCCAGTACGTCGGCAAACGCATTTCGCCGGAGCATCCGATGCTGGACGCCCGGTTGCCGGACGGGTCGCGCGTCCATGTGGCCATGCCGCCGTGTTCGAGGCGGGGCGTCGTCGTGACGATCCGCAAGTTCGCGCGGCAGGCGTTCGACATGGGTTTCCTGGTTTCGAGCGGCACGCTGAGCGAACTGGCCCGCGATTTTCTGATGCTGTGCATCGTTACGGAGAAGAACCTTCTGATCAGCGGCGGCACGTCGAGCGGCAAGACCAGCCTCCTCAACGTGCTGTCGGAGTTCATCCCGGCTGACCGGCGCATCGTCGTCATCGAGGAGTCGAGCGAACTCCAGTTGAAGCAGCCGCACGTCCTTGGCCTTGAGTCGCGGGCGCCCGACCGGTACGGCCGCGGCGAAGTGACGATCCGCGACCTCTTCAAGCACAGCCTCCGGATGCGGCCGGACCGCGTGATCGTCGGCGAATGCCGCGGCGGCGAGGCCCTCGACATGATCCAGGCAATGACCAGCGGCCACGCGGGGTCCATGACGACCCTTCACGCCGATTCTCCGGGCGACGCCCTCCACCGCCTCGAGACGATGGCCATGATGAGCAACGTCGAAATCCCGCTGATGGCGCTGCGGGCCCAGGTGGCCTCGGCCATTCACGTGATCGTTCAGATGATGCGGTTCGGCGACGGCGCCCGGCGCATCGTCCAGATCAGCCAGGCTCTTCCCCTGGACGACCGCGGTCGGTACCAGGTGGAGGACCTGTTTGTGCTGCGCCTGCCGAAGGGCGAGCGGGAACTTTCCAAGGCCGACCTGCAATGGACGGGCGTCAAACTCGTTTTCCGTAATGAGGTGGCGGTTCAGGCCGAGATCAAGAACTTGCCAAGCCTGGAACCGCTGGTGGCCGATAAATAAGCGCGGAACGCGGAACTCGGAACGCGAAACACGCGGTGTGCGTTACGGCCAAAGGCGTGGCTATGAATCGCGGGACAGACGGCTCGGAACGGAAAACGGAGTGGAAGCGATGGCTTTGTGCTCCGAGGTCCGCGCTCCGAGTTCCGAGTTTTCTGTTGCGCCTCCACCGCGACGAGCGCGGTTACACGATGCTCGACTACGTGATGGTGTTCGCCTTCATCGCGGTGCCGCTGATGTTCCTTTTCGATAAACTGTTCGAGGTCTTGTCGGACTATTTCGGGATGGTGGCGTACTACGTCACGTGGCCGTTCCTGTAAGCGTTTAGCCGCCGCGCTTGCGCGGCGCGTGTTTGGTTAGCCGCCCGGCTTGCCGGGCGCGTGCCACACTTAGCCGCCCGCCTTGGCGGGCGCGTAAAAAAAGGAGTGCCACAAATGAAAATATGGACGTTGCTGAAGCGGCTTCACCGGGACGAGCGCGGCGCCGAGGGGCTCGAGAAACTCCTCATCATCGCGGCCATCGTCCTGCCCTTGCTCGGTCTCCTGATCATCTTCCGGAACGAGATCAAGACCTGGGTGGTTGACATCTGGACGAAGGCCAAGGGCGACGCCGAATCGGGCCAGGATCAGTTCTTCGGCGGCACCCTACAGCCGTAAGGGGCCGACGGCTGAGACCGGCGGGAGCCGGGTCGCAGGCCGGGCGGGAACTCCCTTGGCCGGGGTTTCTGCGCCAATGGCGAGGCGCCGCGGACGTGCCGTAGTCGGGGTTCGGCCCGGAGCCGGCGGCCGCCGGACGAGGGGCCAGGAGCGGTGAGTGAACTGGGAATGGTTTTCGTGGATAGTCCTGGCGGGAGTCTTGATCGCGGCGGCGATCTTTGACCTCCGCCGCGGAACGGTTTACAACGGGTTGACGTATCCTGCCATCCTCGTCGGCCTGGTGCTAGGCGCCCTGGAGGGCGCCGCCGCAGGCAGCGCCAAGGACGAGTTTCTCAACCATATTCTCGGTTTCGGTTTCGGGTTCGGCGTCCTCTTTATCGCCTACCTCGTGGGAGGGATGGGCGGCGGCGACGTGAAACTCATGGCGGCGGTCGGCGCGTTTCTGGGCTGGCATGACTGGGCGACGGTTCAGGCGATGTTTTACTCGTTCCTGGTCGGTGCGGCCGTCGGCCTGATCGTCCTGGTCTGGAAAGGTGAGGTCCGCCAGTCCATGCGGCGGCTCCTCGCGGCCCTGCGGATCCTCCCGCTGCCGACCGCTACGATGAACGACGCCGTTCCGGTCAGCACGTTGCGGGTGCCGTTCGGCTTTGCCGTATGCGTCGGGACCCTGTGGTACCTGGCGGAGACGATAGCCGGCGGGACCCTGTGGGACGGCGTGGGACGCCTCTTCGGGGCGTAAAGGAACGAGCCATCATGGCCTCGGCGGACGCCATTCCAAAGTCGCGCAAATGGCCGATCCGGATTCTGGCCGTCGCCGGCCTCCTCTCGACGGGCGGCATCGTCTGGCTGGCCGTCAAGGCGTCCGGACAGATGCCCGAGTGGGCACGGGCCGGGGCCTTTAGCCCGCTGGCCTTGCGGTGCCTCGCGCTCATCGTCGTCGGGGTGATCCTTCTGGCGGCGGTGGCCATGATTCTCCTCAGGGTGCGTCGGACCCGGTTGGCCGGACCTCGCGGCTTCCACGCGGACCAGAGAGCGAGCGCCGCCATCGAAATGGCCCTCTTGTTTCCCTTTGCGCTGATGATCTTCCTGGTCATCATCCAGGCGACGCTCCTCTTTAACGCCAACATGGTGGTCCACTATTCGGCCTTTGCAGCAGCCCGCATGGCGGTGGTGGTCGTCCCGATGAACCTGGGAGACATCAACCTGGGCCAAGAACCCTCCAATCTGGTCTGGCCATGCACGGAAGACTCGCAGGGACCCTCGGAAAAAATCGAAATGATTCGCCGGGCCGCGGTCCTCGCGCTCGTGCCCGTGAGCGCGTCCCTTGGGAGCGGCGCCCTCGACCAGAAGGGGCAGACCGTCTCGGACGAGACCCGCGCGGTCTTCGGCCAGTTCGGCGCCGAGGACCAGGGCTGGATGTATCGCGTCAAGGCCCAGTACGATTATGCCAACGCCTACACCGAGATCGAGTTGGCCAAGCCGGCCCACTGGCAGGACGGGAACCCCGACAACGATTGCCCCTATGCCCACCAGCGCCAGGACCAGTGGACCGACTGGGGCTGGACTTATGTGCCGTACTGCCCATTCTATCACAGCGTTCCGCCCATCTGGGACTACTGGTACTGGGAAGACCTGCACGTGCGGGTGACCTATCCGTTCCTGCTGGAGGTGCCTTACGCCTCGCGGTTCCTGGGCGATCCGTTCCAGATTCCCGATCGCCAGGGCGCCCAGTACGCCTCGACGATCCGGGTCATGGTCACGCTCTCGAACGAAGGGGGGCCGGAGTTGCGGCCCAAGGACTATAATCCCTGAGACCGCCGGCCCCCAGGCCGTGCGAAGCCGATAATCGGAGATACGTCCAACCATGGCAGAACAGCCGTTCACGGGTTCCCTGAAGCCGGGCGTCACGCTCGGTAAGTACGAGGTCCGCGAGCAACGGGCGGCGGGCGGCATGGCCATCCTCTACAAGGCCTACGACCCCACGCTGGATCGTTACGTGGCCATCAAGCAGATCGCGCCGCACCTGGCGCAGGACGAAAAGTTCACCGCCCGATTCCGCACGGAGGCCCAGACGCTCGCGCGCCTCTCGGCCTCCCAGCCCAATATCGTCCACGTCCACGAACTGATCCAGCAGGAGGGGCAACTCTACCTCGTGATGGAATACGTCGAGGGGACGACCCTGAGGACGCTGATGGACCGCGGCCCGGTGCCGCTCCAGACGGGTCTGGGGATTCTGCTCTCGACGTCCCTGGGCCTGAGGGCGATGCACGCCCAGGGCATCGTCCACAGGGACCTGACGCCCGCCAACATCATGATGGCCAAGGACGGGGCACTCAAGATCACCGACTTCGGCCTGATCGGCCATTCGGGCGGCCGGACCAGCCTCCCGATGGGCACCACCAAGTACATGGCTCCCGAGATGTTCACTGGGATGCCGGTGGACCCGCGGGCCGACCTCTACTCGCTCGGCATGATCGCCTACGAGATGTTGGCCGGGCCGGAGAAGTTCGCCGAGGCGTTCCGGGACGTCCTGCGCGACGAGAAGGCCCAGCAGGTCCGCTGGATGCACTGGCATTCGAACGCGGCCCTGCGCGTGCCGGCCTTGAAGGAACTTCAGCCCGGCGTTCCGCCGCTCATCTCGAAGATCGTCGAGCGGTTGATGGACAAGGACCCCGCGAAGCGGTTCGCCTCGGCCGACCAGGTCGTCCGGTGGCTGCGGCGGATTTTCGTCATGAACGTGCAGGGCAAGAGCGTCTCCGTGGCCGACTCCCAGTCCATGGAGAAGGAGATAGACGCCGAGGCGGCGGCGCCCCCGACGGCCGCGGCCGCGCGACCGGGCGCAGGCGCCTCCGCCGGCCAGGCCGCCGGCGCCGAGTCGCCCGACAAAACCGCCCCGCTTCCGAAGCCGAAGTGGACCCTCAAGCGGACGGCCTTCTGGGCCTCCGTCACCGCCGGCCCGCTGATCGTCCTGTGTGTCGGTTTCATCATTCACAAGTACAACCAGGAGGTGGCCCGCGAGCACGAGGCCTTCCAGGTCCAGCGTGCGGCGGACAGCCTGTTTGACGCAAAGCAGTATGCCGAGGCGGCCGCCGCTTATGATAAGATTGTCTACGACTACCGGGACATGGAGAGGTTCACACAGTACGCCATCCCGCGAGCGCTGATAGCCCGCGCGGAGGACGCGCTCCAGGAAAAGGAATGGGACCGGGCGGACGCCTTTGTCGGTGCGGCCAAGGACAAGGGCGCCGACGCCTCCGTGGTTGATGAGTTCCGGACCCGCTTCCTTAAGGCTCGCGAGATCGAAGTGAAGAGGGCCCATGCTGATGCGCTCGAAAAGGCCGGCGATTTCGAGGGGGCCATCACCGTCCTGACCGACCTGGCGGGCCGCTATAACGATCTCAAACTCAACGACAAGATCGCCATGCTGAGGGACAAGGTCGAACTGCGCGAGTACCGCAGTTTTGTGGATCAGGGCCGCCAGGCCTTCCAAAAACAACTGCTCGACGACGCCTATGCCTTCTGGGAGAAGGCCCGAGATAAGCGGGAGACCCCGGAGATTCTGGAACTCCTGAAGACCGTATCCACGGAGAAGAAACTGGCGGACCTGTACGCCCAGGCCGAGAAGGCGGCGGCCGACAAGAAGTGGGCCGACGCCTACACCGCCTACAAGAAATGTTTCGAGATCCGTCCCTCCGAAGTGATCCGCGCCAAGATGAACAAGGCCGCCGCCGAGGACCTCCTGTCCCAGGCCCGGACCTTCAAGGAAAACGGCCTCCTCAAGGAAGCCGGCGAATACTATGTCCAGGTGCTCCAGTACGATCCGCAGAACGCCGAGGCCAAGCAGTTCCTCCAGGCCCAGGGTCAGAAGGAGAACCTTGATCGCTTCATCAAGGCGGGCGACGAGGCGATGGCCAAGAAACAGTGGCCCCAGGCCATCGCCAGTTACTCGAGCGCCCTCGCGCTCGTGGACCCGAATGACACGGCCCTCAAGGAGGTCCTGGACGGCAAGATCGCCGAGGCAGGCTATAATGCGGAAATGGAGGCCGGCGACCAGGCCATGGCTCAGAAGAAGTTCGATGACGCCATCGCCCGTTACCTCGCCGCCCAGAAGATCAAGGACACGGATGATGTGAAAGCCCGCATCGCCGAGGCCGAGACGAAGAAGGAGTACTGGAAACACGGCTCGCTTGCCAATGAACTCCTCGGCCAGAGCGCGTGGATCCAGGCCCGGGCGGAGGCCCTGGCGGCCCAGAAGGTGGACGACACCCCGGAGGTCCGCGCCCTCCTGACCGAGATTGACTATCGGCGGTACCTCACCCAGGGCAAGGTCTTCTTGAACCAACTCAAAGCCCGCGAGGCCCAGGGCTATTTCAGAATGGCCCAGAAGGCCAAGGACACGCCGGAAGTCCAGGCCTACATCAAGCAGGCGACCGACATGATGGCCTCGCAAGAGAGCGGCGCGGGGGCCAACAAGTCATGATCGACCGACACACGAGGGCGGGGCCGAGGCGCGGACGGGCCGAGGGCTTCGTCGGGCGGTTCCACCGGTCCGAGAGCGGCCAGGCCATTTACGTCGTGGTCCTGTTCTTCTTCCTCCTGGCGGGTCTCCTGTTCCTGGTCCTCAACGGCGGCGAGAAACTGAACCACAAGGTCCAGATGCAGAACGCCGCCGACGCCGCCACCGCCGGCGGTGCCGCCTGGTACGCGCGCGGCCTCAACGTCGTCTCCATGTGTAATGTCACGGAGACGCAACTCTTGTCGCTGATCGTCTTGTGCGACACCCTCGAGACCGTCACGCCCCACGCCGTCGAGTGCATTGACGACCTGGTGAGTAACATCGGCTCGTCCAAGGCGGGCCACGACATTCCAATCGACTCGCGGCTGGCCGACCCGAACGGCTTCCTGCTCGTGGTCGGCAACGCGGCCTCCGAACAGGAGATCATCCACCGCTTCAGCGACATCGTGGGGGCCGTGCCGTGGCCGGACTACCTGACGTACGACACGGGGGTCCTGTGGGAATGCACGAAACTGATGGATGCCTTCTCGCACGCGATGGCCAAGGATACGCCCCTGGCGGCTCAGCGCGAGGCCATAGACATCGCCACCAAGAACAAGGCCGACTTCGGATTCCTCGTGCCGCTCTGGCCGGTGCTGCCCAGGGTGGACGGCCAGTTCCAGGACTTCAGGGAGCCGATGACCACCGGCCACATGCCGCCGCCCCACAACGACCAAGTCATCGGCGGCTTTGCGTGGGTGATGAATTATCGCGGCTACAACGGCCGGGTCCTGGGTCCGTGGGGTTACTGGCGCGAACCGTTCACGACGACCCAGCCGATGGGCCTGTTCGACATCAGCCGCTTCTCGACCCTGTTCAACATCGTCTCGCAGATGAAGTTGGACATGCTGTTCGGGAGCACGGACGACCGGATGGCGCTGGACGAGAAGAACTGGGAGATGGATTACGACAAGGCGAAGCGGATCGAGCGGGCGGACCCAAGCCGCATCCGCCGCGCCTGGTGGGAATCGTCCGGGTTCGACGCCCGCTATCCGCTCGCCAACGACGAGAGCCACCCTTGGCGGCCGGAGAACCCGGCCGATGTCGTGGCGCCGTTCCCGCCGCCGCCGACGGGTCCCTGGCCGGCCAAGAAGAATCCCAATCGGCCGATCCCGAACACGTTCACCACGGGCACCATGAACCAGCCGGACCTTTCGAGGTTCACGCGCGCCACGCAGTCCTACGAGGGGGCCGACCCGCGCGAGGCGGTCTGGTATCGCGTCGAGCCGCACCGGACGGCCCACTACCCGCAACTGGGCATCTTCGCGCCGCATCCGCCGGTCCACCCCGACGGCAGCCCGTGGCCCTGGACGGAAGCGGAGAAGAAGACCTATTTCCATGTCACCTTGATCCGCTTCAACGGGGCCGAACTGGAAAATGACGAGACCCTGAGTCGTAACTATCTGCCGCCGGCCGGCCAGACGCCGAACCTGGCGCCCATCATGTTCGGCGCCAACGGCGACAACCTGGTGGCCAACGTGAGCGCGCGGTTCACCTTCAACGGATTCGCCTATCGCGACGGCCGGGTCCACCAGTGGGCCGTCCGCTTCGCCAACCCCAACCCGATTGATAACCTCGTCTGCTACGCCCAGGCCCGCGTGTACAACCGCTACTCCTGGGACCTCTTCACGCAGCACTGGAAAGTGAAACTGATGCGGGCCGACCGGTGGAACGAACTGATTCCTGAACTCGACAAGGGCCTGCCCAACGAGGCCGGCGAAGTGGCGGGGGTCCTCACGCCCGAGCGGATGGACCCGGTCCGCCAGATGCTCTCGGCCTACTCGCCGGACTTTGCGAAAGGGGTCACGCATTGAATCCCCCGCGCCAGGTGGATGTTGTTGCGCAAGAGCATTCGCCGCCGCTTCCGCCTTCGCCCAACAGGCTACGGCGGACAAGCCCGCGGCGGCCTCAAGTCCGCCGACGGGCGCCGGGCAACGCGCTCCTCGAGTTCGTCCTGACGCTCCCGATCATCATCTTCATGACCGGCGTGACGATCTACATGGCCATGGCGATGCTGACGAAGCAGCAGGCCGTCGTCGAGGCCCGCTACCATCTCTGGCACGCCGCCAGCGGCCCGTGGACGCCGATGAAACTGGAAGGCTGGGCGCCCGCCGGGAACCTTCCGGACCCGAACGGCGGCGACATGCCGCGCGGCTCCGGCGACGAACTCGCCCGGCTTTACCCGGAGGTCTTCCAACCGGCGCTCAACGCGACCACCAGTTCGATGGCCCAGGATTACGCGAACCGCATTTGGGGGAACCTCCCCGGCCGCCAGCACACCCACGCCGAGAAGTCCTTCCAGTCGCAGGGCGTTATGTGGAACTTCATTGACCATACGGCCACGTCGGACCATTACCGCGACACCAGGCCGTGGCTTTGTCGCGACCCCTATACGGGTTTTTACGAACTCGATGCGTGGAAGATCGCCCGGACCGGGCCGTGCAAGGCCATCTTCGAGGCGTTCCGGGACAACCTGCCGCCCGAGGTGGCGCCGCACTTCAAGCCCACCAGGGATGACATCTACAATCGCTGGTGGCACGCGGGCGACATTCTGGACCAGGAGGCCCGGATCGGCAGCGGAGGAGTTTTTACGGCCCAGTGAACCCGACCATGTCCCAGGAAGTCCCGAAACCCAGCGCCGAGGAAACGCCTCCGGGGGGCCGACTGCGGCGGCTGTCCACGCTGTGGCGGGTGCTGGCGATCGCGGCCATCCTCGCGGCCATGGTGGCCGTTGCGCATTTTCTCCAGTCTCCCGTGCGGTTTGAGGAGGGCGGCAAGGGGCTCCCCGCCTCGGCACCGGATGCGTTCTCGGCTACGCCCCCCGCTCCGGAGGCGCCCTCCGGCTCCGAGGCCCGGAAGGAGGCCATGACCGACCTCCGGAAGGTCATGGCCGGCATCCTGATGGACGCCGCCCAGGAGGGGGGACCGTACCAGGACCCCCGCAACCAGACGCCCGAGGCCCGGCGCCGGTTCCTGGCGGACCGGTTTGCCCTGCCGTTCGATTACCCGCGGAGCCAGGCGCCGCCCGGCTTGCTCCCCGATGGCGCCAGGCTCCTGGTGGTGTTCGAGAACCCTGAAGGCAATGGCGCCCGGATGGCACTGGCGCGCCTGCCGGGCGATATCCATGTGGCCCTCTCAAGCCTTGAGAAGCACTACGCGGCCCAGGGGTGGACGATGGCCGAGCCGCCCGATCCCAAGGCGCAGACCGACGAGGGCTGGCTCGTGCGATTCGCGCGGCAGGGGCGGGAGCGGATCGTCTATGCGCGGCCGCGGCGGTCCGGCGACGAGACCCTCGTGGCGATCTACGACGCGCCGCGGTAGTGGGGGGGTGCCAGAAGTTTCTGGCAGGGCCTTTTTTGATGTCACCCCGAGCGAAGTCGAGGGGTCTCGCCGTGCGGTTGGGCGGACGACAACGTCCACGGCGAGATTCCTCGACTCGCTTCGCTCGCTCGGAATGACAACGTTTTCCTGTTGGCCAGAAATCGCTGGCGCACCCCCAATGCGTCCGGGCGGGGTTTTAAGGTGGAAAAACCGCGGCGCGAAGCCGAGAATGGAAAGCCGGCCCGCGCCGGATGACAGGAAAGGGTTTCCATGGCTCCGTCGAAGGAAATGCAGTGGATTCCGAGCGGGGGCGTCCTGGCGGTCGCCATCGGCGCCGCCCTGGTCGCCGCCATCCTCGTCAACGTCTACATCGGCCATGTCCGGAGCCAATACGAGGATGGCTCCAAGCAGTTCTTTCAACTGAAGGACCGGGTGGACAAGGGCAGCCCCATCCAGGAACGCAATCTGACCCTGGTGCGGATCCCCAGGCTCCTGGAGCCGGCGTTCGAGAAGGTCGCCCAGAATGATTCCGGTGGCCGCTTGCTCATCGGCCGCAAGGCCCCTCGCAACATGGCCCCCGGCGAGTTCCTCTTGTTTTACGAGTTCAAGGAGGAGGGGGCCGGCGAGATCACTCATATCCCCAAGGGCTACGAACTGGTCACCATTCCCATCAACACCGACAACCCGTTCGGCCAGCAATTGCAGCCGGGCGGCTACGTGAACATCCGCGGCGAGTTCGAGGTCGGCTCCGACCCGAAGAAGTCGGAAGTCAGGGTCATGACGGTGATGGAGAACGTTCAGGTCAAGGCCCTGGGCGGCTCGGCCGAACCGGTGGCCCAGAGAGCACGAACCTACGATAACATCCAGATCATGGTCCGGTCGAGCCAGGCCAAGCAACTTCTGGAGATTCAGCGATTTCTGAAGACCAAGCGATTCGCCCTTGGCGTGACGAGCCAGCCGGATAGCGCGGCCGTCGAACCCGAGATCAGCAAGGAAGTGCTGAACCTGATCGAGAAGCCGCGCACGGCGGCGGCGCCGGCGCTTCCGCCTCCACCGGAATAACGGATACGCGATCCATGCGGGTCATCGCCTACAGCCAATTGAGCGATGTGCGGCAGGAAATGGACATGAAGGGGGATATGCTGCGCATCGGCCGCGATGCCGCCAACGACCTGGAATTGCCCAGCCCGTTCGTCTCCAGGGAGCACTCGCGGATCCTGAAGCGCGACGGCGAGTTCTATATCGAGAACGTCGGACTGAACGGGACTCTGGTGGACGGCAACCTCGTCGGCGTGGGCGAGCAGGTTAAGATCGCCCCCGGCCAGGAAATCCACATCGGCGAGTGGGCCTTGTACCTCTCGGGCGAGGAGACGGTCCGCGCGCCCGAGGAGATGATCCGCATTCGCCACGAGCGGACGCCCCTGGCGAAGGCGATGGAGGTCGAGAAGAAGACCCATGCCGAACTCCTGCGCCGGTTGAACCTTCGAACGGTGGACGTCGAGGCTCAGAACGACCCGCGCTATATCGCCCACATCAAGGCCCACCTGGCCGCGGTCCTCGACTCGTGCGTCGAGGAGGTGGACGACGAGACCGGATGGTTCCTGGTCGAGCAGCAACTGAAGCGCGATGTGATCACGGAGATATCGCGTCGGGCCGGGAGCAAGATGCGTCCGCCGATCCTCGCCCCCGGCGACTCGGTGCTCGACCCGCAATACGAGGCGGGGCTCTCGCGCCTCAGGGACCTCCTCATCGGCGACCTGGGCCTCAAGTTCGGCGCCGACCACGTCAAGGAAGACATCGAGAAGGTCGAAGAGGAGTTCCACCCGGCCTTCAACCGCGAGGCGCCCCAGGTGACCGAGGCCCTGTGGGTGTACACCGTCCGGCGGTACCTGATGAAGGACATCCTGGACATCGTCGTCGGCCTGGGGCCGATCCAGGACCTGCTGGACATGCCGAATGTCACCGAAGTCATGGTCGTCGGCGCGAGCAAGATTTATATCGAGGAGGCGGGCGTGATCCGCAACACCGGCCGCTCGTTCTTCTCCGACGAGGTGGTGTACACGGTGATCGAGCGGATCGTGACGCCGATCGGGCGGCGCATTGACCGCTCGAGCCCGATCGTGGACGCGCGCCTGCCGGACGGCAGCCGCGTCAATGCCACGATCGAGCCGCTGAGCCTTGTCGGGCCGGTCCTGACGATCCGCAAGTTCGCCGAGGTGCCGTTCACCATTGACGATCTGGTGGGTTTCGGGACGATCACGCCGTGGGCCGCCAACTTCCTGAGGGCCTGCGTCCTCGGGCGCCAGAACATCCTGGTCTCGGGCGGCACGGCGTCCGGCAAGACGACGCTGCTGAACGTCCTTTCGGCCTTCATCCCGCCGCACGAGCGCATTGTCACGATTGAGGACTCGGCCGAACTCCAGATGTTCCAGGAACACGTCGTCCGCATGGAGACGCGCCAGGCCAACGTCGAGGGGAAGGGCCGCTACACGATCCGCGACCTGGTGCAGAACGCGCTCCGGATGCGGCCGGACCGGATCCTCGTCGGCGAAGTCCGCGGCCCCGAAGCGCTCGACATGCTCCAGGCCATGAACACCGGCCACGACGGGTCCCTGACGACCATCCACGCCAACGGGCCCGAGGACGCCATGAAACGTCTCGAGGGGCTGGTCCTGGAGGCCGTCGACATGCCCGTCCGGGCGATCCGCGAGCAGGTCGTGACGGCCCTGGACGTGGTCGTGCATCTGACGCGATTCGCGGACGGCCGGCGCGAGGTGACCGCCATCAGCGAGATCGCCGGCCTCGACCGCGACGAGGGAACCATCGTCGTCGAGGACATCTTCACGCGGCCGGTCGGCGGCGAGAAGGGCCGCGCGCGCGGCGAACTGGTCCACACCGGCTACATCCCGATCTTCGCCAAGGACCTCCTCACCAAGGGCCTTCTGACCATTGACTCTTTCATGTGAGCCATGAACGACGTGCTTCCGCTTGCCCAAGGTGGTTTTTTCAGCCCCGAGCGACTCGGCGCCACCCTCCTCGTGATGGTGGCGGCCTTCGGGGCCGTCATCTCGCTGCGTCTGCCGTTCCGCGAGATGATCCGCCGGCAGGAGGAGGACTTCCACGGCGCCTTGGTGGAACTGTTCATGTTCGACGTGACGCCGCGGCAACTGACTTTCGTCATGTTCGCGGGGGCGCTGGTGGCGGGCGTCATCTTCTGCCTCCTCGCGGTTCACGCCGAGGCGGGCGGATGGGGCATCCTCCTGGCGTTCGCCGCCGGCACGGCCCTGGGCTACTTTGTGCCGCGCATCGTCATCTTCGTCCTCCAGCGGCGCCGGCGCCAGAAACTGAACGAGCAACTCATTGACGGCCTCGTAACCCTGGCGAATGGAATGCGGGCGGGCCTGAACCTGGTCCAGTCCATGAAACTGATCGAGACCAACACCCAGCCGCCCATCAGCCAGGAGTTCGGCCTCATGCTCCGCGAGTTCGAGCACGGCGCCAGCGTGGACGAGGTCATGCGGCGGGCCTCGGCTCGCATCAAGTTGCATCACTACAAACTCCTGTTCGCGGCCATGGAGACCGCGCGCCTGCGCGGCGGAAACCTGCCGCAGACCCTCGACCGGCTGGGCGAGTCGCTGCGCGAAATCCTCCGCCTCGAGGAGAAAGTCAAGAGCCTGACGGCCGAGAACCGGATGTCGGCCTACATGATGGGCGCCATGCCCATCGTGATCACCGGCATCTATTACCTGATTGACGATACGTGGCTCCAGGCCCTGCTGAACGACCAGTGGGGCCTCCTTTTGCTGGCCATCGCGCTGGTGTTCTGGGTGACCGGGTTCCTCTGGATCCGCAAGATCGTCACGTTTGAGATCTAGCCTCTCGGGAAGGATGGGTGTGACGTGTTCCTGTTGGTGCTGATCAACGTGCTGGTCTTCATCGCGGTCTTCGCGATGGTGACGTCGCTGTTTCGGGCTCCCGTCGAGAGCAGCGAGGAAGCCGCGTTCCGCGTCGAAGTCGACAACATCAACCGGAACGGGCTCTTCGAGGTCCTCTGGCTTCGCCCGTTCCTGATTCCGATCCACCAGTTGGTCCGTCGGCTGAACCTGCCGGGCTTCAAGCGGCACATCCTGAAACTGCTGCTCGCGCTGGGCAACCCGCACCAGTACAGCGCCGACGAGTACATCGTCCTGTGCATCGTGTGGGGCCTGGTCGGCGGGGTCATGTTCATCCTGAGCGGGCGGCTGATGGTCGAGACGATGACGTTGCCGGCCATCGTGGTCTTCCTGATCGTCGGGTTCCTGGGCGGCTTCTTCGTGGCCTACCTGTGGCTCCGCGAACGGGCCCTGAAGCGCCTCCGGGTGATCGCCAGGCGGCTGCCGTACACCCTCGACCTCGTGGCCATGGCCATGGACGCCGGCGCCACCTTCTACGAGGCCGTCCATGCCGTCATCCGCGACGAGCCGGACGACCCCTTGAACGAGGAATTCGGCATCGTGGTCCGCGAGATTGATTTCGGCCGCAGCCGCCAGGATGCGCTCACCCACCTGGGCCAGCGCATCAACGTGGACGGGCTGGACGGTATTATCTCGGCCGTCCTTCAGGCGGAATCGCTCGGCACGCCCCTGGCCGACGTCCTGAAACTCCAGGCCAACCTGCTGCGGATGCGCCGCTCGATGCGCGCCGAGCGGAAGGCCGGCGAGGCGGCGGTCAAGATTCTCGTCCCCTCCATGCTCATCCTGGCGAGTGTCGTCATCCTCATCTTCGCGCCCTTCATCGTCCGCTTCGTCCGCGGCGAGTATCTCCAGTAGGCGACCGCGCCGGCGGATTGACACGCGCGGGCGCCCCGGCTAAAATGGCGACGTTGCGCCCGTAGTTCAATGGATAGAGTCGCGGACTTCGAATTCTTGCGCGGCGATTTTCGTAAGTCTTTGTCCTTGATGTAATTGCGCTTCTGAAAAGGAGTTGCGGCTGTTTTCGGGATACCGCCCAAACCGCTGGAACCGCTCGAAACCACCCCTCCGGTTGTCGCGACAACCGCCCAATTCGATGAGTCATGTCTTGAAAAAATCCCCAGCGCCGCCCGTTCCGTCCTGCCCCCCGCCGCCCAGCCCTTCGAGAACCTCATCTACCGGCTTCTGTGCGCGATAGCGGGTCTTTCTGACGCCGAGGCACGCGGCCTGGAGGACCGCCTCGCGCGCATGCTGTAGGCGTTTGCTGCAAGCACGAAAGGAAGGACGCGGATGGCGCCTATTCTTGATTGAAACAGACCGCGAGCGCCGATACCGTGGCTGCCGGGGGTTGCCATGAGGGCAGGTGCCATGCCGCGCAAGGTCCGGAGACGGCTGATCTGGATTCCAATCGTCCACACCGAGGCCGACCTCGGGAACATGGCCGAGTCGGTGAGGAATTTGTATGTCCGGAAGATGGGCCGCGCGAAGTGGGCAAAACACGTTGCCGACATCGACCGGATCTGGCGGGAGATCCGCGCTAAGGTCAAAGGGATGCATCTCGATTACAGCAAAGTCCGGCTGTACCAGGACGGCCTGCCGACCTGCGGCCACGAGGAGCAGATCGTCCGGGACCTGGCGCGGGCCGGCAGCCAGAACCACGGGCTCCTCGCGGACCTGATGGAGAAGGGCGCCCGGGTCACGGGCACGGAATCCCCCGACCTCCTGCTGGAGGAATACAACCTGGCGCGCGAGGCGCTGCTGGCGTCAGACCGGAGGGAATCGCCCGAGGCGGCCGCACGCCGCAGCGCGCTCAGCAAGGCCATTCTTGAGAAACGCGACCGGCACATCGGCGCGCGGATTGCCGAAACGCTCCAGCCGGGGGAGACCGGCCTCGCCTTCCTCGGCAGGCTGCACTCCCTCGCCGGCCGGCTGCCGCCGGACATCGAGATCATCCGCTGACCCGGCAGGGGAGGATTCCTTCCGCGCCTGCGGCGCCAAGAAAGTTCTCCAGAATATGTCAAGTCTCTTCGGCCCACAGCCGATACATGTGACGCGCTGCTGTATCTGCTGTGCTGGGGAACTGGGATGGGTTTCGCCTACAGGCCGGATCGCCGATCGTATCGTCAGGGTGTCTCTCCCGAGACTTCTGACTGGTCCAAACCCGCCTTTCCGCGTAGGTTCTCCT
>Ga0307378_10004149_pt1 | contig 20860 bp, 47 predicted proteins | sample UN1MG_FD_202238 | JGI IMG/M metagenome (GOLD analysis project Ga0307378, IMG submission 202238) | Soil microbial communities from Risofladan, Vaasa, Finland - UN-1 | ecosystem: Environmental > Terrestrial > Soil > Coastal area > Acid sulfate soil | place: Finland: Risofladan, Vaasa | collected... | reverse complement strand
GAGGGTTGTTTGACCCTAAAAAGATAGCATATATTCAGACTACAAATCTCTTTCCTTTTTGGAATCAGGGGTTTGTAATAATCGAGGGCGGCTATCATGAGTTATTTAATCCATTATATCGGGATTTGAGTAAGTGGAGGTAAATTATGGCATTTTTAGGAAGACCGATTCTGGCTATCGATTTCGATGGGACGATAAGAAAAGCTAAAAGATATAACGACAAAGGCACGCAATTAATGCCTGATTGTAAAAAGGTCATAGAAAATTTATTTTACGATGGTTGTCGATTGATAGTCTGGACTACACGCAACGAAGATAGTTTGGATTTTGTAAAATCAGTTTTAAAAAAACATGATATATTGCAATATTTTGAACAAATTAATGAAAATGTAGAGGAAATACAATGGTGGAATACGAGGAAAATCTACGCTGATTATTATGTTGATGATTTGAATATAGGTGGGTTTATTGGCTGGTTAAAGGTTTGGGAAATAGTAATGCAAGATGAATATTTTCAAGAGAGGCAAGTATGATAAGAAAATTTGACACAGGTGCAACTCGTGATACCGATGAAGGCAAGTTAGACTTCGAGGGTTTCTTTAGTCCGATAGTAATGGAAAAGTTTGCCGAATATATGAATAGACACCGCAAACAAAGTGATGGTCAATTAAGAGACTCCGATAACTGGCAAAAAGGAATACCTAAAAAAGCTTACATAAAGTCTCTTTTTAGGCATTTTATGGATTTTTGGTTAGAACACCGAGGTTATAGAAGTCGTGATGGAATCGAAGAAGCTTTATGCGGAATTATATTTAATTCGATGGGTTATTTATTCGAGATTTTAAGTGATGAACGAAAAAGAATGAATGAAAATATTACAGAAGATATGATAAGGAATTTTAATAAACTAAATAAGGAGAAAGATGATACCATTTCCGAATAAGCGTTATCAGATAATCTATGCTGATCCACCGTGGAAATATCAAGGTAAGATGATGAATAGTAGCGTAACCGACCATTATTCTGTTATGGACATAAAAGATTTATGCAATCTCCCAATTAAAAATATTGCAGGAGAAACTTGTATTTTATTTATGTGGGTTACACTACCGAAGTTAAATGAATTTATGAAGGTTGTTGAAGCATGGGGGTTTGAATATAAAAGCGTGGCGTTTGTATGGGTTAAATTAAACAAAAGAAATGGAGATTTTTTTATGGGTCAAGGTCGTTGGACAAGGGCTAACCCAGAAATTTGTATATTAGCAACTAAAGGAAAAATATCAAGGTTAAGAGCAGACATAAGACAGTTGCAGTTTTTTGAAATAAAAGGGCATTCTACAAAGCCATATCAATTTAGGGATTTAATTATCCGTTTAGTTGGCGATCTTCCCCGAATAGAACTCTTTGCCCGACCACCGAAAGACAGACTATTTGAAGATGAAAGTTATAAGGGTTGGGACTTGTGGGGGAATGAATGTACATAAATAACATTGCTTTCTTAATTAAGTTTCCTATGATTATAGTTTTCGTGATTGGATTATTTTTCTTTCTAAAACATATTATAAAGAGGAGGTGAAATAAAATGAAGAAGATTTTTTTAGCGATACTGATTGTAGCCTTTTTAGCATTACCTGTGTTAGCAAATGAATGGGCATCTCCCCCGATAGGCGAGAAGGATGTCATTGATTTTGTTGAAAAGGTGGGAGTTCAGGTCAGAATACCTGTATATCAAGTGTATAGACCTTTATCCTTCTACAAATTTGAAGAAGGCGTTAAGTTGACCGATGAGGAGTTCAAAAAATTAAACGAGGATGAAAAAGTATGGTATCAACAGGGATATATGGTGAAGTATGGTGAATGGATTGGCGATGACAAAGATGAAGAAGATCGGATTGTAAAAACTGCTATTTATGGAACGGGAACGATTATCTATTCGAGTATACTACCCGAAGCCCTACAAAGCCAAGACAAGGGGATTTATGCAGAAACTTTAGTCATGACAAACTATCATGTCGTTCAACCCCTTGTGGATAAACTGAATTTGGGAACAAAGTTAGATCCCATTAATGTCTATGAAGCAAAAGATTATAGAACGAGTGTTGACCCGCCTAAAGTAGAAATTATAACAGGAGCAAGACCAATATCTCAAAAGTATGGGTACTTTGTGGACAAAGAGGGCAAGCCAACTGCATGGGTGGCATCTGTAAATAAAGCGTCTATCAAAATCAGTGAAGATCAACATTATGATATCGAGGCAGTTTGTGTCGGATACGACAAGGGATTAGATGTAGGAATCCTACAAATCAAGAACGTGGCATTCCAACCATACGCTACATTCAGGAATACTGAATGCCGAGTAGGTGAGAAAGTATGGATTAGACATGCACCTTTAGCGTTAGCATTTAGCACAGATAGAGGTTATATCAATCAGACCCATTTGGATTTAGGTATTGATACGGATGGTCTCGGTTGGATGGATCAGGTCAAGATTGACATTCCATCAGCACCGGGTAGTTCAGGTTCGGGTATTTTTGACGAGAATGGTTACTTAATTGCTCTGTTTCATGGTGGATTAATTCACCAAACAGGTTATGGCTATAGTTTTATCGAAGGCGGACATCTGGCTCATGAGGGAAAATCAGTAGCTGAATGGCTTAACTGGAAAGGTTTTAGTTATATTTTTAAAGAGCCACTATATAAAGACCATGAAGCGATAATTAAATGGTATTCTCATGATTCTAAATAAAATTTCCGACTCAAAATCTGGTAGCCAGTCAGAGAAATGCAGAAGTGGCGAAAATCCTTCACTTTTGGGTCGATAAAGAGGGTCAATATGAATGAACAAGAATTAATCAATAAGAGAATGGCGAAAGCACGAAAAGTCAGAATGAAAAAAATAGCAGACCAAGGTAAAGACACTTATTTGAATAAAAAATGGCTATTTACAAAAAGCTGTTTAGAAAGGTTGAATTTAGACAAAATCGCTGAATTGTGTGAAGTTGAATACGATGTTATTTGGGAATCCTTAAAGAAATTTCATATCCCTATCATTATCATGGTGGGGTCGGAAAAATGGTATGACTGGATTGACGAAAATAAGGCAAAAATACTTGCACTGAAATCATAGATAGAACGAAAAGGGGTAATACCATTAATCGGACTATGAGATAGCCAAGAAAGTTAAATGGAGAAAGATTTCGGGTATTTGAGAGCAAAAAAGAATAAAACAAACAAAAAGGGGGTTTTTTATTTTGGAAAAGAATCCTTTTCTGGAAAATGAAGAGGAAGAAGAATATGTGGTTCACAAACCATTTAAAAAAGAAACTCTAACAGAGGCTCAAAAGAAAAGAAACTTTAAGGGCATTAATATGGTACAGGAAGTGTTAAAAAAAATAGTACCACGTAGGGTACTTTGAAAGGGGGTTATTATGGAAAAATCAGGAGTTGAAGTTAATCTTCATCAAAAATATTTTAATGAGGCTGGGCAGCAAGTTCCAAGTTCAACCACAGCATTAGGCGTTATAAGTATACCAGCATTACCTTACGTTGCTTGGAAATTAGGAACAGAAAAAAAAGATTATAAGGTTGTTTGGAAAGATTTAGCTGACATAGGAACATTAACTCATAAGATGTGTTTTGCTCGTGATACTAAAGGTAAGGTTGATTTTGGAATTTATACACAAAGACAGATTGATTATGCTGGAATATGTTTTGACAAATATCTTAACTGGGAAAAACAACATACCATTAAGATAATAAAGTTAGAATGTCCTTCAGTATCGGAGAGATATCAGTATGGTGGAACATTAGATAAATTGTGTATTTTAGATGATATTCCTACTTTGGTAGATTACAAAACTGGAAAGGCATTCTATAGAAGTATGTTTTATCAAGGAGCATCTTATAAAAATCTCGTTAAGGAAAATAAACTTGGTAAGGTAAAAGATGTTATGGTATTGAGATTTGGCAGAAAACCAGAAGAAGGCTTTGAAGTTTGGAAAGCCACCAAAGAAGAAATGAAACTTGCTTGGCAGGTATTTTTAACTGCTTTAAAGTTATATAAGAAAACAAATGAATTTGAAAAGATGTAGTGTTTCTCTGCGAAACGAAAGGGGGTGAGAAAGTGAATTTAAGAGAAAGACCGTATTTGGAAGTAGAAGTAGTGGAAGTGAAGACAAAGAAGAAAAAAGAGATACCAGCAGGATGTGTAAACTGTGGTGAAAAAGAATTTTGTGCGAGATATGAAAGAGATTATAAGAAATTAGAGAAAGAAGGGAATTGGGTCAATGGAGAAAATCTCGATAAAATAGAGTTTCCTGTTTATTGTACCTTTGACGCTAATAAAGGTATGTTTGGAGAATCTGGGAAAACTTATAAAGTTCATGGAATAGGGAAAATAGACATGAACTTTACAGAAGAACAAGTCAAATATCAATTATCGTGGGCTGACCATCAACAAAAAGGTTTGAGTGTTTTGTGCGAAACTCCATCACTTAAAAGACTGATAGAAATTTACGACATCCATATCGAAAAAGCTAAGATAGTAATTTTTAAGGAAATAAAATAATAATCTATAGGAGGAATAGATTATGGGTAATGAACAGTTATATGACAAGATAGAAGATTTGGAAGATGAGAATACGACCTTACGAGAAGTCCGAGATGAATTAATGGAAGAGAATGAAAAATTAAGGAAAGAAATCCATAAGTTAAGTAAAGTTAAGGAAGGAGGTGAATTAATTGGAAATTAAATTAAATGAAATGTCAAGAACGAAAGAAGGTGATGTGGTCGAGATAGAAGGTAAAGTTAGTTATACTGCTGTTCCCAGAAGCGGACAATATGGTTGGTCTCAATGGGTTGTTATTAAAGAAGGAAAAGACGAACAGGGTTGTTGGGTGTACCTTGAACAAGATGAAGAAGGAAATTGTTTAGATAAGATTATAAAAGGGGCTTATATTAAATTAAAAGGTACGGTAAAAGAATTTACAAACAAGAAAAATCAACCCGATAAATCTGTAAACGGAAAAGTCATAGACGAAATCGTAAAAGTAGAAAATGTTTCGCAAGAGAAACTTATTGCTCAACCTATTACCCCACCTCAAAAAGAAGTTAAACAAGAATATACCAATAATGATTACTGGTATGATAAAACTTTACGAGAGATTGACAATAACAAATGTATCGTAAGAGAGTGTGCTATTAAGGCAGTTAGTGAGCAGGTGGCAAGAAACAATCCTTTTGCAATTAATGATAAGACAATGTTTTTTGGATTTGCTAATGAAATAATAGATTACATCTACGACAAAGGTATAACAAGTGAAGCCATAACCAAAGAATTCGGTGGGACAGCGGTAGAAGTAAAAACAGAAACCAAAGAAGAACGCATAGCAAAAGCTCAAGAAATTGCTAATCCTAATATGGCTACTAAACCACAAAAAGATATGGTAGAGAAGATTATCAAATCAAGATATATCAAAAAAGATGAATTGGAAAAGATAGGTGGTAAAGAATCTGAATCGTTAGAAGAAGCAAGAATTATAGCTTTGGAAAATATAAATCAAATTACAAAAGTAAATGCAAATAGATACATTTCTTATTGGTTTGGTGATGGAGTAAAGGTAGGAGAAAGAGCCGAAAGAGAACTTACAGCAAAAGAAAAAGAAGAGGAACAAAACCCATTCGCTACCGAAAGACAACCATTAGAGAAAGTAGATAAAAACGATGATACTTCCCTAACAAAAGATGTATTAATCGATAAAATCAACAAACTGCGAAAAGAGAATGTCTTGGAAGATGATGCAAAATTCACTAAAGAACTTGGGTATAATACGAATTTCAAACTCTGGACTGAAAAAGAACTAATAGGACTGAAAGAAAAATTAGAGATATATAATCCACTATAGGGGAGGGAACAATGCCTTGCGATTATAGAAAATATCCGAATAATTGGAAAACCATAAGAAAAAAGATATTAGATAGGGCGGAAAATAGATGTGAACTCTGTAATGCTGAAAATTATAGACCACATTGGAAAACTGGAAGCATGGTTATATTAACTATAGCACATATAGATCAAGATACTTTAAACAATAAGGATTACAATTTACTTGCTCTATGCCAAAGATGTCATTTAAAGATTGATTTACCATATAAAATCAAAAGAAAGGAAATGAAGTTTGAACAAATATAACGAAGTCGAATTTGATTTTGTAATCTGGGCTTGGTATGGCATAGCTGACGACATACGAGATGTTTGGGAAAAGCGTTTTGGAGAAGATTTAGTTACCTCTACTTTAATCAGTTTGAGAGAATGGCTCAAGACACGCCCTGATTTTGAGAAGACCATTGAAGAGAAGTATGGTGGTAATTGGGTTTACTTTATTTGGAACTGTTTGGAAAAAAATGAGATTTGGGCGAAGGAGAAGGAGGCGAAAAGCGATGGAAGTTAAAGAGTTTTGTAAAATGGCAATTCAAATGATAATAAGTGGAAATGATATTCCTTTATTACCAGAGACCAAAGGATACTTTGAAAGAATTATTGCCCTACTCCAGCAAGGCGAGAAGTATTGGCAGATGTGGGAGGAATTTAAAAGTCATTGGGGAACTTATAATTTTAATGAAAGTTTAGGTCTAATTTCTGTTAAAGGCATTACAAATGATTTAGAGCAAAAATACTTCCCGAAGGAGGAAAAGGAAAATGAAGAGTCAAAGATTACCCGATGAATTGATAAATGACTTTAAAAGTAATGTAGCGATTACAGTTTTATGTAGAAAATATAGCTTAACTTACTCTGTAGTAAAAGACAAGCTTATGCAAATGGGATTAAGTGAGAAATCTGCATGGGGTGGACATAGACAAGGTTGTGGTAGAAAGAGAAAAGAAAAGGATAGTGAACTAGAGAGAATAAGAGAACGCAATTTAAAGACACAATTTGCAAAACAACCGGAAGGGACTTTAGCTAATCCCAGGTCGAACTTGTGTAGGAAGTATACAAATGATTTTTATGGGGGAGGTTGGTAATGTTTAAATATCCTAAAATCGAAACTCTTTTTGAAAGAGATGAGAATTTTAAAGTTACTAACAAAATCAGATTACCTGAATTTGAGAATATAAAAGATTGGTTAATTACTGAAAAAATTGATGGGACAAATATAAGAGTGATATTTGAAAGAGAGAATGACCAACATGATTCTTGCGTAACTTTTTGGGGAAGAACCGATAAAGCTGAAATACCACTTTTCTTATTTGAAACCTTACAAAAAATGTTTCCTATCGAAAAATTTATAGAAATATTCAATGAAGCTAAAGAAGTATGTCTATATGGAGAAGGATATGGAGCAAGGATACAAAAAGGCGGAGGCGATTATAACAAAGGTAACTCATTTCGATTATTTGATATTTGGATTGATGGTTGGTGGTTGGAATGGGACAGTATTGAAGAAATTGCTGGAAAATTAGCGATAAGAACTGTCCCTATGGTTGGGATAAGAGAGATTGAGAATGCAGTTGATTTAATTAGGGGTGATAACAGATTATATTCAAGTATAGCAGAAGAAGAAAATGGTAAAACAATATTAGTAGAAGGTATTGTGGCTCGTGCTTATCCGACTATGTTATTTAGGAATGGCATACCCATTAAATGGAAATTAAAAATAAAAGATTATAAAGGAGGTAAATTATGAATACGAAAGAAATGATAGAATTTTTAGATAGAGAATATAAATATCTATTTTGCGATGAGGAAGATAAATATGATGAACTTATAACTCTGCTCAAAGAAAACGAAAAGTATAAAAAGATAGTAGAAGAAATAGACGAAAGATTAATGCCTGGGAAAGTTAATGCAGTAGAATGTCCTGACTATACAAATATGGGAGAATTGTCTACTTTAGACTTTGTTAGATTAATTATAAAAGATATCAAGAAGAAATACTTTCCAGAGCCAAAAGAGTGTGAAGAAGTTTTAATATTGACTGTTAAGGGAAAAGAGAAGGAAGTTAAAAATGTAGTTTTTAATATCGAACACGTCTTTAGAAATGCTGCACATGTAAATGTTAAGAGGGGTACAAGAGCTGAAAATGTTCAAGAAAGCTAAATGGCATAGGGCAGTAAAGAAAGCCAAGACTACAAGACGAAAACTCCGAGACCAGCTTGATAAGCTCTGGGCTGAAATTGTCAAGCAACGAGCAGGTAATGTCTGTGAATATAAAACTTGTAACAAAGTAGACTACTTAAATGCTCATCACATCTTCGGAAGAAGTAATCTATCTGTAAGGTGGAATTTGAATAATGGGGCTTGTCTATGCCCTGGACACCATACCTTTAATAATTACTCTGCTCACAAAGCACCTATTTGGTTTATTGAATGGATAAAAAAGAAACATGGTATTGAGTGGTATAAGGATTTAATAGTAAAAGCAAGTCAAATAAAGAAATGGACTATACCTGAATTAGAGGAATTAGTGGAAGAATTTAAGAAGGAGATAAATAGTGAATGAAACCACCATTGAAAAAACATAATATAAATGATTTTCAAACACCTTATTATGCTATAAAACCCTTACTGCCCTATATATCTAAAGAATGGGTAATTTGGGAATGTGCTTGTGGTAAGGGAAATATAGTAAGGGCTTTCGAGTGTGAAGGATATAGTATCTTCGGGACAGATATTTTATCAGGGAAAGATTTTTTAATGTGGCAACCAGAAGGATATGACTGTATAATTACTAATCCACCTTATTCAATAAAGCAAGATTTTTTACAAAGGGCATATAACTTAAAGAAACCATTTGCCTTCCTATTACCTTTAACCACTTTTGAAACCTATAAGCGACAATATTTGTTTCAAAGGTATGGATTAGAAGTTATCTTTTTTGATAAAAGAATTAATTTTGAAACTCCTTCTGGAAACGGATCGGGAAGTTGGTTTGCCACTGCTTGGTTTACTAATGGTTTGAACATAGGTAAAGAATTGAATTTTATAAGATTAAATAAAGATGAATTTGTAAATGGGAGGAATATAACAAGTGAAGGAAATCATAGTTAAAGAAGCATTTGAAAATCATCGGTATATATTAGACCTCAAGAGTCGTATTGGAGGAGACTTATTGAGATTAGCTTCTTTATTAATTACCAGTCATGATAATAAATATTATGAGACCTTGGGGTATAGCACATGGGAAGAATATCTCGGCACGCCGGAGATAAGCATGTCTCGTTTCTTTGCTTTTAAGCTAATGAAAGTCTATGAAATATGGGTAGATAAGTTTAATGTTTCGCCTGCGAAACTTGATATAGATATTGAGAAACTATATCTCACAAGCATAATGGCAACCAATGAAAACTATGAGGAAGTATTAGAACAAGCAAGAAATTTAAGCAGGTCAGATGTAAGACAGTTAAAGGGATATGAATATCAACCAAGTTATAAGATGATTACGTGTCCTCATTGCGGAATGGAGATTAAGGTGATGTTATGAGGTTGAGAGTGCTTAATTTGTATGCAGGGATAGGTGGTAATAGAAAACTTTGGGAAAATGTTGATGTTACGGCAGTTGAAATAAACCCCAATATAGCAAAAATATATCAGGATTTTTTCCCTAAAGATAAAGTTATTGTTGGAGATGCACACCAATACCTTTTAGACCACTTTCAAGAATATGATTTTATATGGAGTAGTCCGCCTTGCCAAAGTCATAGTCGAATAAGAAAAGCAAATGAATATCAAAATAAACCAATATATCCAGATATGAAACTATATGAAGAGATACTATTATTACAAGGATATTTTAAGGGTAAATATGTTATTGAAAATGTAAGGTCTTGGTATTATCCCTTGATACCACCACAAGAAATAGCACTACATTATTTTTGGTCTAATTTTGTAATTCTACCTTTAAAAATTAATTCAAGAGGACATTTGGAAACTATTGATAATCTACAAGCAATAAAGGGCTTTAATTTAGATAATTATATAGGGATAGATAAAAATAAAACATTAAGAAATTGCGTAGAACCAAAAACAGGACTACATATATTAAATTGTTCTTTTATTGATTTAAAAAATATAAAAACAAACAAAGTACAAGAAAGATTATTCTAAAGGAGTAAAAATGAGTCTTCCAATCGGATTTAAGTATTTCAATAACATGGCATTTTATCCAATTAAAGCTTTAAAGATATTATATGCCGAAGATTACGGAGAAGAACTCGAAACTCGTTATGATGGAGCAGATAAGACTTTATATCGAGAGAAGATATTTTGTTTGGATTGTTTTGAATACGAAACTTGCAAAGGGACGTGTTGGATGGGTTGTCCGTATAAGGCAAAAGCAATAAAAATAATAAGGGGGTAAATTATGAAGAAGATTTATGAAAATACCAATGAAATGATTTATATTACAGGAAACAGGAAAGATATCAAACTCCAAAGTGGCGATAAAATCAATCTTGAGTGTGTAATTAATTTTGAAATTGAAGCCTACAAGGGAGAGAAAAAGAATTTGTTAATAATAAAAGATGTGAAATTAGTTCAGAATGAAAGAATAGAGAGGAAATAAACAATGGGTCAACAAGTAATCAATCCGGAAAGACAAGAGAAAAAACGCATAATGAAATCTGTGGGAGTAAAATCAGGTAAAAAATACCGTAAATGGTTAAGAGGGAAGATTAAGAAAATATAAAATTGGAAAGGTTGTCCCTATAGGGCAAAGGCATTAACAATAATAAGGGGGGTAAATTATGTTTAAGTGGACTACTAAAGAAGGTAAAGAATTAAAACTAAGTGAAATAGGCGATAATCATTTATTAAATATACTAAAGATGTTGCGAAAACTCAAGAAAAATGGGAGAGTTCGGATAGGTGGAGATATTTGGGGAGAAGGAATAGGAGAAGAAATAGACGCATGGTTAGATAATGAATGGCTTGACGAAGATGAAAAAGTTTTGAAGAAAATCCGTAAAGAAGTTAAAAAAAGAGGATTAAAGGAGGTAATAAATGCTAACAGAATTTGAAGGTAAAATAGTCAAATCTTTAGAAACTATTGCTGAATGTATGGTCAAATCAAATGAGATGGCAAAGGAGGCTCTTAAAAAGAGTAATCAGATACACGAGGCAAATATGGCGATAATGGAGGAAAATTCAAAAGCAGAAGCAAAGAAAGATAGAGCGATAGATGAGAGGATTTTTCTTAACAATGAAGAATTACTCAAATCTAAATTAGAAAAAGAAGCAGAAAAAATAATACCTTATTAAAAAAAAAGAGGAGAAGTTAAGCCTTCTCCTCCTTCTTACTCAACTCTTTCATTACCAGATCCGATACAAAACCCTTTATTGTTACCAGTTTACCTGTCCGGACAGTTAGTTCGGTTGTCTTGACGTTTAGTAAAGCCCAGACGTTGTAGTCTATTCTTATATTTTTATCTTTATGTTCCATATATTCCTCATCTCCTCATCTATATTATATGTTCTACCGCTTTTCCTGACTCCTAAAATTGTTCTTTTCGTTTCATATATCTTTCTTAATTTCTTCAAATCCTTTTCGGATATTTCTTTAGCATTATCTATTTCAAAATAATCAAACATTCTTTTTTTATCTTTCATATATTCACCTTCTTTTTCTTAAATATTCTTTCAGTTAGCCAATCAACATAAAAAGCAAGTAAAAAAATCACTGGTACTGCAATTATAATCGCTGTTGCCATAGCGAATATTCCGATAGACAAATCTTTTACCATCTCTAAATAATTCATAATTCACCTCCGTTTCTCTGCGAAACATTATTTTATTCCTCATCTTGATAACCCACTCCGAAGATTTCTTTTTTATTTATTTCAATTCTTGATCCGCTTTCCCTTGAACCGATTATGATTTCGTTACCTTTTCCGTCAGTAATCTTAACATCTATTCCTGCTAAATTTTCTTTTTTCCAGTATTTGTAATCATCTGCAATTTTACCGCTTTTAGAATATCCTATTATAATATTTACTTTTTTAGTTTTCATTTTAATTCACCTCATCTTTCCTATTAAATATAATACAATCACGAATACTAAAACCACGATATATATGTTATTTGCCATTATGCCTCCTTGTTCTTACTATTTTATCTACTGCATCAAAAAGTGTATTATAGCTCATCTCTTTTATTGTCTCATGAGGTACTGAGCTAAATCCTTCAACGAATCTTCTTAATATTCTCTTTTCGTCATTTATTACCTGAAATTTCTTAACTTCTTCAATTTCCACGTTTTAACCTCCTTTACTTAAATTTAATCACTCCAGGATTAACGTAGCGGCTCGAATTTAAAGCACCGCTTATGATTGTACCTATATATAACGGTATTCTTTAGCAAAATTGTAAGTATGAAGAAATTCATTTACTTGTTTTTCGAAGTCTGGCAAATCATTTATTTCTGTTAATTTTTGATATTGTGTAATGCTTAAATCATCTGCACCGGTTATTTTCCCTTTAGATATTTCAACCCACTTAATTAAAAGTCCTTTTTGTTCGTTATTGAGTTTATGCATATTTCACCTCCTTTATAGTGATTTCTAAGTAATCACACCCCAAGAGATAGACCAAGAAAACTATCTCCTGAGTTCTGACTGCTTAATCTTCGTCAATATCTTCAACGACCCAACCTTCAAGAGCTGGTGATAAATCAAGGTTCGCTTCGTCAAAATTCTCGTCATTCTCTGCTTTTTCTCTTGCTTCTTCTTTACTATGAGCTTTTACTTTACTCGTTCCGTACCTTGATAAAGCCCAGTATATTGTGTATTCTTTTAATTCTTCTTTCTCATGCATAATTAACCTCCTATATTATCTAAATCATCCAAGTTCATTAAAAAATCTAAAGCATCAATTTTAACTTCCTCTTTGCATACACTGCAATATTGCTTTGTGTAGTATTCCATAATAACCCTCCTTTTGTTTCTCTGCGAAACATTATTTTACTCATAACAATAATTATAATCTTTTAGCAAACTTACATTGATAGGGTAAAAATCGCCTGTTTTCATATCACAAGTACAATCTACCATACTAAAACAACCAGTAAAATGAGCAATAACAATAGTGTAATATCTTCCGTTCTGTTTTATGATATTAGGATTTTTCTTTATATCTTTTATGTTATCATTCCAATAGAACGGGTTTTTAGTCCAATGTAATAGATATTTTTCCCCTTTGTATGTTTTCACTGTTTTAACCTCCTTCCATAGTAATCTAAATAACCTTAATACAAGGGTATATAAATATACCCCTGTTTTAAAGCTACTCCCTAAAATCTGGAGCTAATATCCCATAACCGCCCCAGTCTCTATGAATTGCTATATTATTTATTCTTATATATTCATCTTCAATCTTTAAAGCATATCCCCTGGGATCACTATTAAAAAATACTGGGATGTTCTGTTTGGTAAAGTTCAATATTTTATCAACCAATTTTAAGATTTTATCTTTCTGTTTTTCAAAGTCTTCATTTTCCATATCACCATTACAATAATCAGTTGCGAATCTATTTCCTTTATTTTCCAATCTAAATAATTTTTTACATAATGATATATTATCAATATCACTATGAAAAATCTTATTTAAATTGTCTCCATGTTCGTTGATTCTTTGATATAACAATTCTTTTTTATTCATTTTTAACACTCCTTTTTTATTAAATTTTTAACAAATCTCAATTCGCCTGGGTAATCTTGTCCGGCTATATATCCATCCGTTGTCAATCTATTCATTATTCCGCAATTACTAGGCAAATTATCAATACTCATTCTATTAATAGCCTTATAAACTTGTGAGTTAAAATTGCAAGTAGTGAGTAACCATTGTTTTATCGTTTCAAGCGATTTAACCCTTTTAGCTTTTCTCATATTAACCCAACCTTTTCCGTCTTTGTATTCTCTACCACTAATAATGCTACCCATTGACACATACATTTTAAAACCCTCCTTTTTATTTTATTTCCTGTCCTACATTACCACAAATATACATCTTTGTCAAGCATTATTTTAATATATTTTACTTGCTACTAACAACTATTGCTATTAACAACTTGATATCGAAAATTTAATAGTTTATAATGTCATCCATGAATGAAAAATTAGATCAAGCTATTGAATCCATGAACCAGGCTATTATTCCGGTTAGTTCTGAAACAGTAATAAATAAAGAAGTAACAGAAGATAAGCCAAAGAAGATAGGCAGACCTACAAAGATGACAGATCAGATGCAGAAGAGAATTATTAAGTTAGCTGAAGAGCTGTTTTTTATCCGGAGCATTGCAGGGAAAGCGGGGATTAGTTATAAGACGCTTGAGAGATACCTATCAGAGAAGGAAAATGAAGATTTTATCCTCTCCTTCACCCATGCAAGGGATAAATGGATAGCTGATAAACAAAGCAAACTTGAAACTTATGCCTTAGACAAGAAGACATCAGACTGGCGAGCAATGCAATACCTTCTAACCATTGCAGATAAGGAGTTCTCCGAACGTAAATATCTCACCGAAGCAGTAGCCAACCAGGATGCCAAAATCCTCATGTTGATCAAAGCAGAAAAGCTAACCATCGCAAGCAAGCAAGGTCAAGAGATGCTTGAAAGCGTGATTAATACACCATTACAGGGTCAAGAAGCTATTAGTTTACTACCTTTTAAGCCTGAAGATCCTAAAAACAAGGGGAAACCCAAGACACAGAAAAACAAAGGGGAAAATGGCAGTCGTCCATCGAGTGAGTAAAAGATATTGAGGTATTAGTGATCATACTATCTATAATACTCCCTAAAAGAGTCAAAACATGAGTAAATATCATCGTTTCAGTGTATCAACGTCCTATAAGAATAATTATGTAAAGTAAATCATCGAATCAGTATCATATCTAGTAAGGGGGGGGTGGGGGTCTCTCGCCAGGCACACGAAATATATATATATAATACCCCATACCCAAAATACAGGTGTACGGGAGAAAATTTATGTTATTTAAAATATTTGCTTTTATATTTCTGTTCTTTACGTTTCTTGGTCTTTATATTTGCTGTGAAGATCACCATGAACTTAATGTTCGAGACTTCATAATAAATACAATAATAATAGCATCTATACTCATATTGGGATTGACGCTATATAAGTAATACCATATCCAACGTATCGTGTACGGAAAAAAGGAGAAAACAATGGATACAAAGAAATATATTGAATTTTTAAATGGACAGAAATTCTGTAATCCTGCGAATGCAACGACAGAACAAGAACGCCTTTATAAACAAATATATAATGAACACATTGACGAAATGATTGAGAAATTACAAAGGAAACAGAAAAAAGGAATAGTCCTTCAAAGTATGTATATCGTAAACTTAAAAGACATAATAGATAGAATAGGATTCTCAGAAGAAATCATAGAAAGAATACTTAATGAAATAAAATATTACGATAAAAGAAAATTACTAAAACGTCTCAAACCCGAAAATTATTGTTTTAGATTTAGATTATCCATAAAAAGACAATAAATATGAACTACAATACCCCTAAATCACTCCAGAATTGATTTGTAGGGGGGTCTGATAGAACGACTTGGAGAGAGTACGGTTTCTCTCTATCTTACACAAAACATGCCATTAATGATAACTTTGGTGTATGAAATTAAGAAAGGAGGTAACAAATGAAAGAAACTACTGAAGATATTAAAATAAAGTTAGAAGCAGAAGTGAAAATTGATAATCTGCAAGCCAGAATTACAAGTTTAGAAAAAGCAGTCAATATTCTCACAATCTTGTGCAATGTGTATGCCAAGAGAAATGGAATAAAAGTCGAGAAATATCCAAATGGAGTAGTGGTTATATCGTAGGGAGAAAAATGAAGGAAATAAAAGTTCCAAAAATAAAAAATATTGAAATCGGAAGTAGTTATTACGATGTGGAATACGTAGATGGTATCAGGGATGACTATGGTAAGGCATTGGGTGGAAGGATATGGCTCTCCCATCATTTGATAAAAGTAGACAAAAATGCCAGTTACCAAACTATGCTTCAGGTTATTCATCATGAAGGTACTCATGGGATTATGTGGGAATATGCCATTGAAGATGTGAAGGACTTGGATTTGGTTACACCGATATCAAATGGAATGTACGCCTTCATCGTAAATAACCCTGACTATGTTAGGGAAGTTCTTAAATATACGGAAAGGATTAAGAAATGATTATAGAAGAACAAATGGGTCAACCTGACCCTATAAACGATATTTTAAGAGAAGTAAGGGGAGAAATAGAAAAACGACTGATTACAACCTATATAGACAACGACAAGGAAGCTACATTAAGATATCTTTTTAATTATAGATTATGTACAAAACTTCTCAATCGTGAACCATTAAGTATATTTGATTTTTAGGAGGAAAAAATGTTTCTCGGCGAAACATGTTTTAAATGTGGAAAACCAATAGATTCCTTTACTCGTTACTTCATCTATGAAAATAAAGTCATTGAAGTATGTAAGAAGTGCTACAGGAAATTACAAGTTCATCGTATGAACATAAAAGTGAAGGGGAAGACTATTGTAATAGATTGAGAAAATAATATGGGGGTGTCATTCGACCAGTGTAGTGCCAACTATGTTGGTTAGCTATTTCTGGACACGTGGGGGAGACCTCACCACCTCCACCAATCGTGGCAGTAGCCTAAGGGTAAGGTCACGCACTGTGAATGCGTCAATCGGAGTTCGACTCTCCGCTGTCACCCCATATTGCTGGCATAGCTCACATTGGGAGAGCAACCGCCTTGTAAGCGGTAGGTTGTCTGTTCGATTCAGACTGTCAGCTCCAAAGATGGGAAGTGGTACTAAAGCCATAATACGTGGTAATGGGGTACTACGGGGTTGTCGTGGGGTTTGAACAATCCATTCGAGTCGATAGTGTTAATGGTAGCACGTTAGTCTCCAGAACTAAAAGTGTGGGTTCAAATCCTACTCGATTCGCCATTGGCGGGAAAAACTCTGGTTGAGTTAGTCTGTCTCATAAGCAGAACAGGGCAGTTCGATTCTGTCTCCCGCTACCAATTCTTGAAAGTGTTATTTAAAGAACATTGGAGAAATGAAACAAAAAACCTATCTTGATAAGTTAATGGAGAATAAGGAATTTAAGGAGAAGTTTGTAAAGGAGGAATTATTAATTATGGAATTTAAAAAATACAGAAGAACAAATATTGCCGAGATGAGACCTTATGTTTTAGGTGAAGATTTAACAAAAATTAGTGTGGCTGATGTTGACAACCCAGAAAAAGATATGGGAATGATAGCTCGTAACCCTAAAAATTACAATGACCAATGGTATGTAGCAAGACAATACTTTGAAGATAACTTTGAAGAAGTATAATCTACTTATGCCAGATTTGGCGATTAGTTGGCATTAGTGACCTTGTTAGTGACTCTTTTAGTGACCTTGAATACATTGTTAGCGTGAAAGTGAAATGCATTGGTAGAGTATCATAGAATATCGGCAAGATAGTTTGCGTCTCGTAATAGACAAAATATGACACACAAAGGAGTACATCTGTTATATCAAAAGTGTAAAAGTGCGAACGTTGTAAACATAATTGCATACCTGATATGTAATAAACCTCCGCACTTATAAAAATATGTGAAGGTTTAGGACAGTGTTACCACCCAGTTAGTGCAAAAAATGCAAATAGTCAGGTAAAGATTAGTTTCAGCAAACGCCGAAAGAGTCTTATAGACTGAAAGTGCTAAAAAACATTACTTGCGGAAATGAAACGCAACGGGTAATAACATACCCTACAATTACGCATATATGCAATTAATACACTAATAAACAGTAAAAATGTGCAATAAGGAGGTAAATATGAAGGAAGCAATAGAGTTTTTAGAAAATATCATCCAACCTACTCCTGCTATAAAACCAAGATTAATTACTATTGAAAAAGTAAATAATATTATTTCTTTGCTTTATCAAGGCGAGAAGTATCGGCTGATGTGGGAGGAATTTTGTGTAAATGAGGGAGATTTGGTTAAAGTTGTAAATTGTATTAAGCGGAGATATGAGCAAAAATATTTTCCGAAAGTAGAATGAAGGAGGTAAATATGAATAGTGTAGATAACGGAAATGTACATGGTGTAGGAAAAGGAAAAGTCTTTGCAGGTAAGAACAGACTGGAAGTAACCAAAGAAACTTATTCAGACCGTAATACTAATTTTCGTAAATTTGTAAAAGGACTTATGCTTGGAATGTTAGAACATAATGATTACAAAACTTTAAATTTACAGGCAAAAACTTACGAAATAACTTTGACTTTATCAATCGTTCCTGAACAATTAGTAATAGTTCCCGAAAAGAAGATTGAGGTGGTTAAGTAATGGATACAAAAGAAATAATAGAAACTTTGAACAATACTTTCCGGAACTCATTAAGGTGGTTGAATGAATCCAAGTAGTTTTGATTTTGTACAACAGAAGTATAACATTTCCTTCACCGATAAACAACTCTTGGCATTATGGCTTCTTAACCAACGATATACAAAGGAATTACTCTACGGTGGAGCTAAAGGTGGGGGAAAAAGCGTCCTTTTATGTAGGTTCGCTTGGCTCTACTGTGATATGATTATAAATTATTTCAAAATTCCTCCATTAACAAATCCCATACCGATAGGTTTTATGGGAAGACTTCAGGGAGTAGACTTCGATGATACCACATTAGAATCATGGAAACTATTTGTCCCTGAAAGTGTTTATACCATCAATGCTAAAAATAAGGAAATTATTGTAAACAAACGTCTCAAGATTCATTACGGAGGTCTTGACAATAAAAAGGTAGTGCAGAAGTTTAATTCTTTTGAAATAGCATTTTTTTGTCTTGACCAGGCGGAGGAGATAGAAGAAGATAAATTAGTCGAACTTAAACTTGCCTGTAGGAGAACCATCAACGGAGAAGCCCTTCCCTATAAATATGTTTATTCTGCTAATCCGAGAGACTGTTATTTAAAAGAAGCATTTGTTAATAACAAGAACAAAGACGGTAGAATTTATTTACCTGCTTTACCATCAGATAATGATTACCTACCAAAAGATTATGTATCAAGAATGGAATATGTTCTAAGGAATAGACCAGTTTTATTGAAGGCTTACAGAGACGGATGCTGGGATGTTATGGCTGGTGCAGATTTAGTTATTCAACTTGCCTGGATTAAAAGATCTTACGAGATGAAGTTTCACAAACCAATAAGAAAAGTCATAACTGTTGACCCTGCACGTTTCGGAGATGATGAAACTGTCATCTATGCCATGAAGAATACCGATATAATGAAAGCCAAGATCTTCGGTCATCAAGATGAAGTCTACATCGCTAATGAAGTTGAATTAATGGCTCAATCATTTCATCCTTCTGTCATTGTCGTTGATGTTATAGGTTGTGGTGCTGGTGTGGCTTCTATCTTACGACAGAAATCTAAAATGTGGAACTGGAAATGTATTATCATAGAATTTAATGGTACTGAAAGACAGAAATCGGGTGTTCCCGATTGTTTCTACAATAGACGGGCAGAAGCAACATGGCTTGCCGGGGAAATGTTTGGAAACAGTGAAATAGAATTGACCTTCGTAGATGAAGACCTTGAGAGAGACCTTAATACTTATAAATATAAATTCAATGCAGACCAATTAATTATCCAACCTAAAGCTGAAATGAAGTTACCAAAAAATTTAGGGAAATCACCAGATCATGGAGATGCGTACATAATGGGGCTGTATGCCTTGCAATTTGCGACTTCTATTCATGAAACTATCCATACCTTTCAAAAGAAGAAAAAGTCTCGTTCGTTCATGACTGCCTAACAACTTGACGACGAAATTTATTCCCTCTATAATATAGGAGACGTAATGTCTAAAATTGATGAAACTTTAGAAAAAATCATTAAACAATTTAGAAAAATCTTTGAAGAGAATCCTAAATTTACGGGGAATACTTCACAAGACTTTTGTCTTGGCGGTTTAACTAATTTTAAAAAGACAGAGAAAATAAAAATTAAATAGACTACAATCGTACTCATAATTGAGTACATAAGGACTACTCGAAAGAAGCCCATACGGGACTACTCTTTGGAAGCCTTGATGACCGAAAGGTTGTCAGGGCTTTTTTTATTTTGGAGAAATTTTGGAGGAAAAATGGACAAAACATCTAAAACGAATCAGGAAGTTAAACTTTTAGAATACTGGGAAGATGCTAAAAAAGGACATCGGATATGGCGAAGAGAAGCCATTGAGAACTATGAATTTGTATGCAACGACCAATGGACTGCACAAGATAGGGCTTTACTTGAAGAAGAGGAAAAACCCTGTCTTACAATTAACCATGTCTTACCCATCATCAATCTTTTATCAGGAATGGAAAGACAAAATCGAGCTGACATAAAAGCTTTCCCAAGAAAAGGTGGAACAAGAATTATCGCAGATGCCTTCACTTCTTTAGTAAAACACTCCGTAGATATGTGTAATGGTGACATTGAACAATCCATACAGTTTGTTGATGGCATCATAGCAGGAAAAGGTTGGACAAAGATTGATATTAGTGACAACAAAGACAAAATCAATGGAGATTTTGTGGTAACAAGAAGGTCTCCATTTGATGTTTATGAAGACCCAAATGCCAATAGATACGATTTGAACGGATCTGCAAAATATATTTTTGAATGTTACTGGGGAGATAAAGAACAAATTCTACTTCTTTTCAGTGAACACGAAGAAGAGATAAGAAATTATCTGGGGAGTTATCAAGATGAAGATGATACGGATTTAAAGGGTAAACTCGTCAAGAAATCCGATACGGAAGACCGAGACCCCTCAAAAG
>Ga0307378_10004148_pt1 | contig 20861 bp, 25 predicted proteins | sample UN1MG_FD_202238 | JGI IMG/M metagenome (GOLD analysis project Ga0307378, IMG submission 202238) | Soil microbial communities from Risofladan, Vaasa, Finland - UN-1 | ecosystem: Environmental > Terrestrial > Soil > Coastal area > Acid sulfate soil | place: Finland: Risofladan, Vaasa | collected... | reverse complement strand
CGTGATGGCAGTCATCTCGACATACCTGACATTGAATAGCTCAGCAGAGTTCTCGTAGAGGTACCGGTAGACGTTGATAATCTCATCCTTTCGTAGTGACGTTACCACCTCACGGATAGTTCCGGCTCCACTTGAGTTCAGAATGATGCTTGCAACGCCCTCAGACCACTCAGGAACGCCGACCGATGATTCGGAGGGGGATATTAAGGCTTTGTCCCGTTCGCAGTCCTGTAGTAGGTCTATGGCCTTTCTGAGGTCGGGGTAGGTCATGTCAAAAACCGTGGCAACGATATCGACATCAACCTCGACTTCTTCAGTCTCCAACACACTAATCATGCGGTTGAGAAATTCATCCTCGTTCAGTGCTTTGATTTCGAATATCCGCCCACGAGATTTCAATGGATCGTTGAGGGTTTGGATGTTGTTGGTGGTGAAGATGAAACGAACGAAGCTACCGAATTCGTTTATAACACTTTTCAGTTTTTCCTGTGCCTGATAACTGAGACCATCAGCCTCATCGATGATGACTACCTTGAGCCCGCCGAAGCCACCGGTCTCACAGAACCCAGTAACCTCATCACGAATTGCGTCAACACCAGAATGCTTGTTGGTTGCTATGAATAGCAAATCATATTCCGGTTCTTCCACCACGGCTTCGCCAATGATGAGTGCAAGCGTGGTCTTTCCGGTGCCCGCAGGCCCGTGTAGGAACAGGTGAGGTAGCTTTTCTGGAACCGCCAACCAATGGTTGATACGGGACTTCAGATCGTCATCAACCCACACATACCCTTCGAGTGTGTGCGGGCGATACTTCTCATACCAAAGTTCAAAATCTGCCATCAGATTAACCTGCGTTTATCAAGCTGGTATCGAAGTCGGCAAGATATTTCTCCACCTTTTCGAGTTCCTTTTCTTCGAAACCGTTCTCGTCCACAACGAGGATATCATCGACGGCAATGTCCCACACGCGCTGGTGATCTGTCACGTATATTCCGCGACGCCATTTCATTTGCTCCAAGAGAACTTTGTCGCCCACCTTGAAACCATCAGGGGTCGTCTCGGTGATTCCGACAACGAGTGCCCAACGGGAGCGGATACCGGGGTGCTTGCCATCAACTTGATCTTTGTAGACGCCGTTGAATTCTGTATCGACCAAGCCTGTGATGAGTCGTTTGCCATTACCGAGGTCAACGCTGGTATCTCCATCGTCGTAGATGTAGACGAGGACTCGGTCCCGAAGTGGTATTAGTCCGATTAGGGATAGTTTCTTATCTGTCATTTCAAGTCTCCAATGCTTTCATTAAAGATACTATCAATGCCACAAAAGTCAAGGGGCGGGAGGACTCAATATCCTACCGCCCCTCGGGCCGTGTCAAACTGTCAGGTGAGACTCGGTTACTTCTTATCTTTGAATCGGTGCTCAACCATCTCTTGATATTCTGCGATGATATTCAATTCGTCGATGACGGCCTTCGCCGCTTGGTTGCGCGTGATGGTAGCTTTACGCAGTTCATCGTTGATGGTCTTATTCTTACTTTTGTGATTCCCCGCTACTGCCAGCTTATCAACCTTGCGCTGGATTCGAAGAACCTCGTGCTGCGCCAAAATATATTGGTATTTTGGCTTCGCTGCTTCCTTTTCGAATTCAGTCATTAGTCCTTGAACCCCTCTGTGTTGATGTAGACCAAGCGATTCTTGGCGCGGGTGATACCAACGTACTCAAGGTTCTTCTCTTGAGTGTGGTCCCATGAACCTTCCTCACCACACATCTTGTACAGCAGGTGCTCGTCGAGGAAGAAAACTGTGTCAGCCTCAAGTCCCTTTGACTTATGGATGGTGCTCAGAACAACCTTGCCTTTCATCGCAGACTTGTCTGACTTGTCGCTGCCCTTAACAGACAGTACAGTCTCAACATCGTTGATCAGGGAATCGATGCGGTTGTCGCTGTTCTCACCGATGAAAACCATCAGGGTAGCGAAGCGATCTTCAAGACGCTGTTGAGCATCTTCGTTGTCGGGATCATTCTGACGAATGATTTCAGACTGTTGTGCAAACCAAACGTTCAGGTTACCGTTCAACTCACGAACCGAGTCCGCATTCAGGCTTTCGATAAGAGCCAAGATGCCCTTGCCGATGTCACGACCTTTTACGAAGACCGGTACACGACGGCGAATCAGCTTGTAAGCAAACTTAACAACCGGAGCGTTGTTGCGACAAAGGATCATGTCTTCGTTGCGGGCAGAGAACTCTTCGTGAGTGTAGTTGCCCAGTTCGGTAACTTCACCTTCGGGAGCGCCAGCAGCAGCTTCGATGACAGGGTAGACAGCGCGAGCAGCTTCAACGATGCTGGTAGCACAACGGTAGCTGATGCTCAGCGGCAGTTCAACAGCGTTGGTAGCGACTTTGAATTTCTCGATGGACTGAGTATCCGCACCACGAAAACCGTAGATGGCCTGACGTGAGTCACCAACACCCAAGAAGATGGCGTTGTCCTTGGCAACCAGCTTGACCAGTTCCAGATCAACAGGGCTTACGTCCTGTACTTCGTCGATGATGACAGCATCATACTGGAAGCGCGGAAGACGACCGCCGTTCTCAGTGCGACGAACAACGGGGAAATACTTCTGGTCGTCGAAGTCATAAACCAGTTCGTCTTGCAACGACAGAGTCAGGACTTCACGAAACAGACGGTAGATGGTGGGGCGCGTTACAACGTCGATGGTACGACCGAAGTGTGCACAAATGCGATCCCATGTGATGTCTTCATCACGCAGACCGTTAGCACTCTCGTAACCGTTGCCTTCCAAGTCAGCAGGAACAACACCGTAGCTCTTAGCCATGCTAACCAACCACTTGATGTCTTTACCGAAGTCCGAAGACTGCTGCTTTGAGCAATGGTTGCGGATGATTTTCCATACCTTGTTTGAATCGTTGAACTCGTCAAACGAAATCTTGTAACCGGCAACACCGTCAGCGTAGCGCTTACAGATGCCCCATCCAAGAGCGTTCAGAGTTTTGGCCGGAACGTGGTTGGGAAGACGATCTCCCAGTTCAACGGCGATGTCTTTGTTGAAAGCAAGGAAGATGGCTTTCAGCGAAGAGGGAATAAGTTTGGCGGCAGCTACGATTGTAGTAGTCTTGCCTGAACCGGCGACGGCTTGTACAACGCCGTTTGAAATCGGAGTGCGTGAAGTGTAGGCTTCGATAGCTGCCTCGAAGTGACGAAAGATATCAATCTGATATTCGCTAGCAGTTTGAAGACCGGTTTTGGTAAGAAGCATTGTCGTTGATAGTGCCATAATCTTTCTCCGAGTAATTAGTTTTCACCTGACGAAGAGAAGTATACGGGATTATGGCTGGCGTGTCAACACTTTCTTGAAGAAATTATAGGTATATTAAAGTGTGAACTGCGTCACACTTAGGTTTTGGGATCGTCGTCATTGGGAGTGACCTTATCGTATGCGTCTACTATGCCCGGTCGGAACGCAAGCAGTAACGCGTGCGCAGACTTGAATAGGAATGGCGTGGCGATGCCGATGAATATCTCGGAGATGACGGCAATGCGGGTTTGTTCAAATAGAATGAAGCCAAGGGCTAGGCAGATCAGTATAGAGGAAATGCGAACGGTCCACTTACGCGCCTCAATAGTCTTCGGTTTAATTGCATCGAGCACCCAGAAATTAAGCATGATAGTCATGATGACTAATACCCAAGGTTTCCAGTCGCTCAGATAAGCGAGGAAGTATGCAACAAACGATTCAATATCCATCCTGTTATTTATTACAGGATGGAATTATCAGGTGATACGTCCGTCGATTCTTAGAACGATGGACTGGCCGTCGGTGGCGTCTTCGAAACCGAAACGACGTATCGTCATGTCGTCGATTTGCTTTTTCAGATTATCCTTGAGTGCTTGCTGAAGTTCTTCATATTGCTTTAGCTCGGCTTCAGTAGGCATGCTATTATTCAGCAGCTTTCTTAGTGGAGCGGGAACGAGTCTTCTTCGGAGCGGCTTCAGCTTCGGCGGCAGCTTGTGCATTCGGATTGGCAGCTTCGAGGTCACCGAGGATATCGGTCAGGGCTTCTGTTGCAAATGCTTCTGGAGCGATGTCATTGGTGGCACGGGCCTTGGCGCGTTCGATGGCAGTGGCAGTCTGCTTAACCCTTACACCGGTTACGTCGGCCAGAGACTTGGCTTCGCCATCTTCAGGGAATGCAGCCCTAACTGGCTTCGCGTCGGGATTCAATCGGGCTACCGTGTTGGCTACGCCTTCAGGCATTTCCTGAGCTTGGTGCTCACCGGCACCGGGTTGGAAACCACGGACGTTGATTGGTTTACGGGAACGGTAGTCGCGTGACGGGACTACGGTCTTGGTTTGCTTCGCTTGTGCGATGGGCAAATTGGCGCTATCCTTCAGTGCGTCCATGTTCAGGGCTTCGCCCCGTGCTGTTGTGACCCAACCTTGTGCCATTGTTCATCTCCTCTGAGTGTATAGTTCTATTTACTATTTAGGCCGACGGAATGAACATTTTTTCAAAAACCAACGCTTACACCACACCCACAGGTATTGGTTATGTCAGGGCTTTCCAAGAAAAAGGATTTGAGGAATACTTCATTCTTGTAGCCGAGGGTTGCATTGGATAGGTATCCGTTGGATATCGGATCAATGACAATGCCCTCTTCGATTATAACATCGTCATCTTTTGACTCGGTCAGGTCGAAGTGGTATTGAAATCCTGCACAGCCACCACCGACTAACGCCACCCTGAAAACTTTATCTGGTTCCGTGGTCAATATGGTGGAGATTTGGTCTCTGGCTTCTGGGCTTACGTTCATCATAGATTCTCTAGTCTGTGGTAGTATTTATCATCCAACCCCACTGTTTCACTTAAAGAACTCCTCAGCAGGAATCCCATACTTCACGGGGTCAACCTTATTGATGTCCAGTAGGTACATGATGAGCGATGCGCACGAGGAGCCACGGCCAACACCCCACACCACATCATTCTCTTTGAATTGATGGGTGACGTACAGCAGGCACCGCACGAACTGGTGCATGTCTTTGAGTTCCATCTGTATCAGTTCCCACGACAATCGATTAACATACACATCGTTGATTAAACGTTTCTGCTCCAATGCCTCGATGCAGAGTTCTTCGATGTTCATACTGAGGTATTTTTTGGGTATTGTCCACTCGAAGGTGTCGGGGTCTGGGCCAATTCCCGAGCCCTTCTCGGTGGGTTCCCACACGCCAATTGGGTTGGCATTACCCGAGTGCTTATTGTACCGTTTTATATCGGGGTGCGCTATCGCTCGCAAATCTGTAAATACTTCACCGGACAAAGCCTGCTTCACTAAAAGCTCGTGTTTTGCCACTACCTCACCTTCATCGGTGACTATGCGGTCATTCAAGTCGATGTGTAGTGTGGACATAGGTGTTCCGTGGAAATTGTTTGTTTAGTAAATATGTTCAAGCGCTTAATATAGCTCAAAACTGGGAGTAAGACAAGTGACAAATCTGTCTATCATGTTGGCACAAGAAAAACTCATCGAAGCTGATGAGGTCAAAAAGGCTACTGTTGCCAAAATGAAGAACCGCAACCGTGGTTCCAAGGAAATCAAAAATCCTACGGCGGCGGTTAAAAAGAGTGAGCGGCATGATGCTATCACCCAAATCGTTCAAGACGGTGGTTTCACTGCTGACGTAGCTCCTGCAAAGGGCGCTGGCGACATCGTTCCACAGGCTGATTTCGCAGACACCTACACCAAGAAGATGGACCACGGTCAATCTGCTGGTATGGGTAAAGGTGAAAACGAAAAATCCCCAAAGGGCGTAGGAACTACAGGTATGAAGCCGAACCAAACTACCAAACTCAAGCAAATCAAAAACGAAATCAAAGGCACTGATGATGACGGAAGCCAAAAGGTCTTCACAATTCCTCAAGCCAAGTTCGCTGACGAGTACACCAAGACCATGCCTCACGGTAAAGCTGGTGGTACTACCGACGAAGGTAGCTCGCAAAGCGAAATGAAAAAGCCATCATGGGACAAGATGGCCGGTGGTCCGACACGCGGTGGCGGTAAGAAGACTGCCAAGCTAGGCGACAACGTCGTCGGCGCAAAGGACAAGGACAGCCAGAAGACCGCTCAGGTCGATGGGCACCAGAAGCGTGAGAAGGCTCCCTCCGACGCTATGTCATGGGGCTCCGCCGACTACAAGAAAGAAACCAACGGCGCACAGAATGTTGTTGAGTCCGGTGTTACTGTTACTCTAAACGGTAAGCGCAAGGCAGCATTCGAAGTTGTAAGCCATACGGTTCTCAACAAGATGATCGAAAGCTATGCTCAGCACGGCTACGAGCTTGAACTCGTTCGCACCGATGCCGCATGGAAATCCGATGGTGCATTTCTCAAGCTCCTGAAAGAATCCATCCACGCACGTTTCAACCATGCTCCTAACCTCGCCGGTCAGGCACGTAAGGAAGCCATGCAACGTTTTGGTCAGCTATGTCGCGAGAGCTACAATGAAATGTACGAAAGCCGTCAGGACTTCGTTCAGACCATGGGTGCTGCATTCAAGCGAATTGAAGCGATTGCCGAAGACAAGTACATCGACGGTCTGGAATTCTTTGACTGTGCCGCACGTATTGTCGTTGAAGGCGACCAAGTGGATTTGGAAATTGTTACCCAAGCCACTGATAAGAACATGGCTTGCCGTCAAGTTCGTAATTCCCTTCAGGAAGAATATGGTTTCGGTGCCGACATCAAGCACATCTTCGTCGATGGTGAGAAGTTCGCTCCTACGAAGATTCGCGAGTACCGTCGCTAAAAGTCCCAGATATTGTAATCTATTCCATCGTCGCGCTGCAACTTAGTAGCGCGTTCGATTTCAATTATGTCTGCTTCGAGTGATGCAATTGCCGCACCAACCGTGGGAGATTTTCCCAACGTCACAATCACATCCTGCTTTGCCTTCCGCATAGCTTCGATCATCATTCCCGTTATGACACGACCAAGATGTTTTTGCATGGACCGGTCTGCGGTTGGGATATGCTGAGACAACCACACCCCCGCCACACCCTCGGGTGTAATCTTCGGAGTGAAATATTCTACGTCTTCATCCATAATCGATACAAGTTGTGTTTGATGTTTGCCATCCTTAGATTCAAATCACTAAATGGTTCGAGTGATTCCATCTCGGCACAAGCCGATTCCATCTCAGCGAGGATGTCGCGCTGCTGTGGGTCTTGGATATGGGATTCGATGAATGCATCGAAAGAGAATCGCTTCCCGCTGGTCACTGGTTTGATTTGATGCATGACACCGGCAGGATAGTATACCAGCGTGCCCTGTGGCTCCTTCAGGCTTATCAAAGCGCCCGAGGGGTAGTCGAGCACCAATTCGCCACCTTCGTAGGTATCAGGGTCAGACAGGAACACACAGATGGCTAGGTCGGTTCGGATTTTGGTATCGCCTCCATAAAAGGCAGGCTCGAATTGTTTCTTATACTCACCACCATCTTCATACAGTGTGAAACGGGCATGACCCATCTTCTTCGGCATCGAACGCGTTGTGAGAAATTCACAACCCATGATACGATCCATGACATCAAAATCAAATCCAGTAGTACCGATTATGAATTCGTAATTATGCTTGAGATTGTCATACTCTGAGTCTGGAGATTTCCCCGCATCCCAAGGAAGTTGATCAATCTGATTGAGTATGACACTACACTCGTCTGCTGAGATGAGCGGGCACTTCATTACCGAACGATGCCCTGCGGCCCGCTCAGTGCGCTTGCACCAGCAATCTCGATGCCACTGGTAGCTTGAAGGTATCCCTTCTCGATGGCGCTGATTGGAACATGAATAGCCATGATGTGGGCGGCGTCAAGCGGTAGCTCGGTGTGCGGCAGTGTGAATGGTCCACCGTAGTGTTGCGTGTTGACCTTCTGCTGCATGGGGTTGTTTGCATCTGGTGGGCGTGTCGGGTCTGCCGGTTCGACTGCAATCTGAAACATCACGACCTTACCGGTATTGACTTTGGCTTTTTCGTCATCGAGTGATTTGATTTCCGTACACACTTGCATGCCGGATACCAGATCGAGGAGAACGATTTCACCGATGAATTTTGTAAATTCTGAGATGTGCATTAAATTATCCTGTATTAGAGTACAGGTAATTTATCACTCTTTTGAATCTTTTTCAAGTGCGGCCATGAGTTCGAAGGAATTAGCGTCGGTATTTTTCTTCGTTTTCTTCACGAGGGTGCGTGCTAGTCCTTCTTGCAGGTTCGCGTCGATGATGGGTTGACCGGTATTGGGTTTCATCTGAATCACCTTGTCATCCCACAGTACGTCCATGTCTGGGTCTTTTTCGCTAGTGACTCGAAGGGCAGGAAGTCCTGCTACGTTCTTAAGCCAGTCGGATACGCGTTCTATATCTTCTGTACCATGTGCGGCACGGGCGGTGAGAATACGAACTTCTTCGCCAGCTTCGAGCCAGCCGAGTATGCGGCTCACCATCGGCTCCAGTGGTTCACCAATCTCAGGATACTGTCCAGACTCATAGTGAGCCAAAGTTCCATCAAGGTCTACGCCTATCCATCCCATCTCGAAATATTCCCATGTTAATTTGAACCAGAAATGATACTGGTATTGGTTTGAGGTACTTATTAAACTTGATGAGGTTTTCAGCTTCCTCTAGCGTGAACCCGAAACGCATCCACTGTTTGACTTCTTTTGAGATAGGCGTCAGTGTTCGCCACTCCCCGTCGTAATATACTTCCGGTGCGAGGGTATCGTGGTTTATACGAACGGTATGATTTGGAATCTCGGTTGGTTGGGGGTCGGTGTTGCCCACTGGAAGTTCAATTATCATTTCATCGCACCCATAAAAAAGGATCATACCTCAGTTTGGAACTGAGATACAACCCTTTCTTGAGGTATAGCAATTAAGCTGATGCAGCTTTCTTCGCGACGGCCTTCTTGCGTGGAGCAGCCTTTCGTGGGGCAGGCTTCATTTTCGCAGCCATTGCTTCCATTGCTGCGGCTTGCTTCGTCTGAGCATCGGCTAGCGATGTCAGTGCGGCGAGCAGTGCAGCGTTGGCATCACCAGCACCACCACCCGCCTGAGCGGCAGCACGCGCCATTTCTGGATCGTTACGTGGAGTCGGCGAGACCATACCTTGTGCACGGGCCTGTTCCAGATTGACCGGAGCCTCAGCTTTAGTCATTGGTGAAGTAACTACAATCTCGTTCGCCTCGTTTGCAATCGGAGTTGAGAACTCTTGCTGACCGCCTACGCGACCGGACGGTCCGCCTGTTGGTTCAACAGCACTGCCGTATCCCTTGAAGAAAGCCTTCTGCTGTTCGTTCATGGTTTCCAATTCCTTCAGGGGGATATTGGCGACGGCACCGTCATTGCGGTACAGGCGAGTTGCGAGGTGAGTGAACCAATCTTGGTTCGACTTGTGAAGCTCGACTCTCAGTACTGGAATGAGGTAATCAAGGTTCTGCGAGGATGATGACATAGCGATTCGGCGAAGGTCTGCGGCCTCGTCTTGTGGTAGATGATTGACGCGGACGATGAGACACGCATTAGTGCTCTTGTTGTATCCTGCGATGACAACCTCTTCTCCACCACGGATGGTACCAAAGTGACGTTGTACTGACATGTTAATTCTCCTAAATTGGTGAGGGCTTACTTAGCGACTTCGGCTGCGGCGTATGCTTCGGCTGCTTCCTGAATCACCACTTCATCTTCGGCTTCTGCCGCTGTTTCTGCTGGTGTTTCGGATGCGGCTTTTTCGGCAGCTTCGGCTGCGGCTGCTTGAGCGGCTGCATACTCTTCGCGTGCCTTGGCGATACGCTGACGCTGCATGGCTTCTTGCTGTGCCTTGGCTTCGTCAAAATTGACGCCGGTAGCTTCCTGAAGCGCTGCAACGATACCGTCACGGGCTTGACCAACAGGGGTTAATTCGATGTCCTTCAATCCACCGGTCGATGTCAGACGGTTGATTACCTGAAGGGCGACGACTGCTTGTGCGCCGGTTAGGGTTACGGATGCGGCTTGCTGTTCTTCGTTGAGCATTGCTTGAGACTCCTCTAAATGGTTGCTCGAAAATTGTTTACAATTCTATTTAGGGAGATAGTAATTTTTATGGTACAGTTTTGGCAGGGTGTAAATTTTTACATAACAAGGAACTTACCTTCCGCAGCATATAGGACGTTATTGATGTAGTCACCAAGTTGGTCGGCTATCCACTCATTCAGATCACGATTATACATCTCGGCGGTATCTTGGTCTTGGATTCGGTAATGCATACCGTTGCGCGTTCCGAACGATGGAGGGCATTCGCGGAAGGTAAGTTCACCAGCAGTGACATACTGTGCGAACATTTCGTACATAAATTCATAAGGTCTACCGCCAAGTTGTCCCTTGCGGGCGCTGCGCATACCACCGATGCCTTCGAGGAATTTGGCAAGGGTCTTGTCGTGTTCACCACTCATCCAAAACTGTGTTGGATTGCGGGGTAATGTCCAATTGTATACTTGTTCTAATAGTGGTTGAAACGCATCAGTAGCATCTCGTTCGTAATCTCCCCATGGCCCAGACCGACGGTTTTGTCCAAAGCCATAACCCCGTTCTACCGATTGGAACGCATGGCCCATTCGGTGAGCCATGATCCATGGTGTCATGTTCATGCGGTTGGCACCGGTATTGCCTACGAAGATTACGTTGATGGCATTTTCGTGGTCGGCTTCTTGGGCACGCTGTGCAATCTCAGGCCATGCCGTTGGCATTGCCTGTTGGAGTTCTTCTGGTGTCATGAATCCGTGTTCGGAATGCTTGGTAGCTTCCGGTAGGTTGACGAAATAAAAATTCAATACGTGTTCGGTGTTGCCGAATTTCTTGCGGGTTATCTTCACTGCCGATGGATTCTGAATCATCTTGCGATCAGTGGCATGACGGAATCCATGAGATTTTTCCTTATCACCCCAATTACCAACGAGTTCATAATCGTTGAGTGGTGCCTCGTCTACGCGGGTGTGCTTCAATAGTTGTGTCAACTTCATGGTGTTTTACTCATCACTGCGTTCTGGTTCCCACTGCCATGGTACGGGTCAGTCCATTCCCAGTCAGCATGACCTTCTTCATTGCCACGTTGTGGTGGAGGCGGTGGATCATAACTATTTACTTCTCCTTCGTTGCCACCGACAGTCTCGGTAGTATTGCCATGGAGCATGCTCTGCATCCATGCAGCGGGCTCACCACTCAGATTGCCGAGTGTGTAGAAGGCATACATTTCCGCCCACCATTCAGAGTAATTTGTTTGGCTGTATTCTGTTGGGAACCAATTGTCTGTTTTGACTTTGCTCTTTGGCTTTTCTGTTGGTGGGGTTAAGTCCATTCCGTCGGTCTCCCACTTTCGTGGATTGAGAAGCATAGGCAATGGGTATTCCACTATCGTCCGAGTCGGGTCTTTGGCGTATGCCAGATTGGCGGATGCTCTTTTCTCATCTATAGATTTTATGACATACTCTGGATCACGGGCATATTGCTTTTGGCGTCCGCGATAGTGGAGATGTTGTCCAACCTGAAATTGGGAGATTGCATCGTGGACGGCGGTTGCGTAATCTATATCCTGCATGTAGGTTTCACCACTCCGAAGAAGGTCACGGTACTTCGTCTCGACTTCCTCAACGGCGGCTCGCTCCATTGAAGTGTGCATCTTCTTGTGTCCGTATTCATGAAGCAAGGTATACACACTGTCCGCATTGGCTCCCTTTATGCTTTGGTTGGCTACGATGTTATCATTCGTAACACTATACTGACCGGCAACATTATGCGGCAGTTTGATGAATCGGATATCACCACCAAACACTTCGATCTCACCAGCATCATCCAAATGCTGATATACTGCTTCGAGAGTTTCATTAGCAGCTTTGATATTAATTGGTTTCATCGTGTCTGGAACGAAGAGACGGGCGTTGTGAAACTGAACGAAATGCTCATCATCCATTTCTGGAGGGGCACCAAACGTGTTGAGGTATACTTGCTCCGGCAATCCGAGGTCGGTGGTTAGGTATTTGTAAATTCGTGGACGCCCGCTGAGTTCGGCGATCTTCGCTGGTAGGTGTTGCCCAATCGAGCGTACTTGTTCACCCGTCAGTGACAGTGATCCGAAGAGGCTTATCATTGTTAGGTATGCTTCATCCGACCCCGAAGCCCGCCCCTGAGCCTGTTTCAACATGATTTCGCGTTTGAGTTTCTTCAGATTGTTCGGTTGGATATTCAGGGCGTAAATGTCATCGGCGTATTTGAGATCGCTACCATCACTGGATACAAATATGTGCGTTGGGATTCTAGCGCCCGCCGATCCATAGAGTCCCAGAATGGGACCATCTCCCTTAACAAAGACATTAGCCCGTAACTCATTTATTTGTCCGAAGAACTCAAGGAGTTTCATTACTCGATAACTCCAGCTTCACTCAGGTGATATAGGGCGTCTTCCTTCGCACTATCTTCGTCATACTCATTAAAGCCATGATATGGTTGCTCTACTTCCTTTATATTAAGGTATTCAAATATGCCACCCTCATACTGAATTTCTTCGAGGTGATCGGTGAGATCAATCATAGTTGCTTCTGGGATACTCAAGAATTGCATATCATCGTGATCGGCATCCCAACCCGGAGACAGTCCGATAGTGTGGTCGTGTTCATTTGGAAGATCATCAATCCAACTTTTAGCCGCTTGATACATTTCGTTTTCAGCACCAGACTCGTGACCACGCATCTCGGCTCGCTGCAACGCGTCCTGAATCTCATCGATGCCGTTCTCGTTTATGATATCCCATGTGGCGCGTTCCTCAGTTCCGTCGTAATCTTGATCGTTTTCTTCTTTCCACTCTTCTACCATGTCAGGATGATTAGCGATTATCCATTTACCAACTTCAGTCTTAACCTCTGGAGATAAACTATAAAATAAATCATCACCATTCTGACTGTCGAACCATATGTCAAGATGCTGTTCTCCCGTTAGTACATCAGTAATCCATTTACCTGTGTCGCCTCCGTGATCATTAAGAAATTCGTGGACAGTTCCTTTCGTCGGATGAAGGAAACTGCCATCTTTATATTCTGGCATGGTTGATTCGATGTCTTCCCACATTGCTTGGATGCGGTGGACTAATTGTTGGGTCATGCCACGCTTTTCATAATCATAGCGGATAGATGCCAGTCCCGGCTTTTCTTCAACTAATTTATCCTGAACATCTTCGGGCAAATCTTCGAAATGGAAGTTGTTCTCCGGCTCGTAACCACCGCCCTTAATTCCTTTAACAAAATCTTGGCGAAGCAAATCAACAATTACGTCGTGATATTTTTGGTCTGGCTTCTGATTGGCGCGTCCTTTGGTTTCACCAAGCAGTCCATTTCTATCCAAGATAAATGTGAGGCGTGGCTTCCATAGTTCTTCCCCGTCAATCACTTCGATAGTTCTGTACGATATAACAGTATCTCCTTCTTTCGGTTCCGCCGAGTTGCCACAATGGCCCATAGCATCACCTTCTGCTGTACAGTACTCCTCATTCAGGTTAACCCACTCCGAACCATCAAGGTACTTGATGACGGTATCAATTCCTTCTCTGTCGATTGGGAGTGTTGATTTGCGTCTCGCTTTCCATGCATCTTCGATTGGTGTCCAATCATCGAGAATTTGTTGTGGGGCTTGGTTTGCAAATACATACTGGTCGAGGGCCGGTAATCCCAAACTCATGAAGTGTTCCATGTTTTGTTTGAATATTCTACCAATAGCAAAGCGCCCCACTCCGGTTGTCTCTCTGGCATCAAGCCCCATCTTTTTCCCTAGTTGATTGGCATACTTTTCCCACATATTAGGAAATGGGGCATATATCTGTTCTTCATCATCTACTGCGGACGAGGTTTTAGCCGCCATTTCGGCTAGAAGATTCAACTTAACAAAACGCATATACCATATAACCTTGTCTTGTTTTTTTAAGGTGTTCATAGCCCATGAAATTTCACCATCGACCACGGTTTCGAGGTAACGTTCTTTTCCGACTGCGGTGAATGCAGGAATCAGATTGGTGAACATTTGAGTGTAGCGGTCTTTAGCCGCCTCAAATAGATTCACTGTGCTGATGAATTCCAGAAACTTCATTACGTTTTCTTCTTCCTGTTCTTAAGATAGCCGATTTCATTCAGGTGTGCGACCGCAGCTTTGGTGTCCTCGTCGAGTCCTTCGATGGGGCTAGTAGGATTGTCGTCGCGTATCTTCTTACTTAGCAAGAATGTGAATAAAATTACCATCATAATAGCCGCAGGATCAAGGCCCATCATGAGCAGTACGGTGAACCATGCAACGATCTGCATGATGTCTTCCTTACCACCATCCGTGAATGCAGAGATGTGTTCAATACTACCGAGCTTGGCGGCATTGGCAACTGCCTCTTCTTCGAGGGTATCGCGTGCGAGGTTCATCTTGCGGATTTCGAGGCGGGCTTCGTCACGCTGTAGTTCGAGCGCGGCACGCTTTTCGGCGTTCTCATTCTCGTATCTCTCGGCACGGGTGACGAATCGTTTCTCAACAAGTTCCTGATACGCGGTATCCATCGATGTGATGCCCCTGAGCGCTTCAGATTCAAGCGTTTGGTATTCACTCATTCGGTTGTCTAGGTTTTCTATTTGTCGCTCTATGGCGGCTACAGGAGCCTCCTGAAGGGTGTATCCCGTGGACAAGTAAGACCATATGCCAATGTTGGTTACGGCCATGTGTACACCGATGATGCCAACACCTATCCACTTCCACACTGGTAGTTCGTTCCAGAACATATGGAGTGCACCAGCGAAGAGCAATTTGGCGAACTCTATGAAGACCGCCATAACGATTATCACATCAGCACGGGCGGCAAACAGGTCAGCCAGACCAACAATGCTTTGGTATGCCGCAACACCGGCCAGTGCAAATGCAGTGGAGAGTATCAGGCCGAGTCCGATGATTGCTAACGTATTGATTTGATTCATATCCAAAACACAAAAGGCTAAGTCTAGTATTTACTCCAGACTCAGCCTCGGTGCTTTGGTGTAGTGTTACTTGAGGGTCATAGAACCGTTTATGACCACACCCAGTTGTCCTGCAAGCTCCGCGATGGCATCAGCCGGTTGTAAACCAGTCTTTTGAAGAATCTTGGCAGCATTCAGCATCATCGCATGAATCTGTTCTTGCGGCTTCGGAGTGAGTTCGGGCATATCGATGACGACCTTGACACCAGCCTTCTTAACAATCGCCGCTGTATATGACCAACCACCCTCGACCGGCTTGCCGATTTCATCCTTATCGCTAGGCTCTTGGCAGAAAGCCAAATCAGGATCGAGTTCTTTCAGAAATTTTCTGAGGGGTTCCATTTTGGCATCACTAACTTCCACGCAGAAATAATCACTCGCACTCATCAGTGAGATACCTTCAGTACCAAATTCCTTAGTGATAGCTTTCTCGATGCCTTTATACGTGTAGTCTTCACCACGAGTGTTACCCTGAAGATACCATACGAAACACCTCTCGGGGTAGCTCGCGAGGTATGCAGCACGGATGATATCCATGGCGGCAGTTATCTTCTCACTGCGAGCTAGCCACTTGGGATCGTTGAATGCATCATGTTTATTGCCAAATGCCCACAGCCTTTCTTCCATCACGCTATAAATGGAAAAAGTAAGGGCGAGTTGGGTATCATTAAGTTCGCGCATTGCTTTATTGGTGCAAACGGCGGTATCGAGGTTCACTGTCTTTGTCATGGGCATTCTCCTAATCAATAGCCCATCTTACAGACTTTCATCAGGAAAGTCAATCCCCAGACACAAAAAAGCCCCGACAAGTTTCCTTGCCGAGGCTGGTTAGTTACAGGTTGCCCTGCATGTACTCCGAGATGATGCGAGGAGTGTTGGCATCCATACCTACAAGCTCGAACATATCCTCGTCCTTGGCATCCACGTCACTCGTGCCGGTGGCAGTCATGGCGCAGTTCAAGAACTTGAACGATCCGTACTGGTCACGGTACTTCTGCACTTCCTCAACAACGTGGCCGGTCATGTTGTTACGACCCCAACCGTAGCCGGTGTTTCTCCACGTCTCGTTGTCCGTATAGGACACGATGGCATCAACCTTCATACCCTTGGAGCGTGCGTAGTGAACCGGCAGAGCCGTGTCAGTAGCACCACCCCTGATACGAGACAGGGCTTCTACAACTTGGTCGATACGAGCCTTGCCAGTAATGCGCATCTCGTGCACTTGACCGTCGAAACCAATCAGGTGCGAGTTAGGCTCAACCGTCAGCGTAACCAGTGCCATAGCACCAGCAGCCATGATTGGAGTCCATCCCTCGATGCCCATAACAGCCTGACCCATCATGCTCATAGAGCCAGAAACGTCAACGGCCACAAGGACATTACCACCGGTCACCGGAACGTTACCGAACGATGCGTAGAACGCACTATCCAGAGCATCCAGAACCTTCTGGTTTGGAGTCCACGTCAAGTTACCACGCAGACCACGACCCATGCTGTACTGACGAGCAGCAATCAAGAACTGCATTGGGTGTGTACCCGAACGCTCGATTGCCTCTGCATTGGTCAGCAAGTTAACAACCTTCTTCTGCGAAGCAGACATCGGAGTCAACAGACCATTAGCAGTCATCGCACCAAGGTTACGAACCGCAGCCGTTACCGGCATGTCCTCAAGCAAAGTCTCCCAGATCGCAGGCACCTTACGGAGATGCGATGGTACAGCTTCGTGCGTCAGACGATGATCACGGATCAGGTCAACAGCACGCGATACCGAAGTACGCGAGTCGCCTTCCATGTGCAGAAGCTCTTCAGCCGCAGCGATCTGTGCCAGTGCAGGATATGCCTTGCGCACGGTACCCTTCTGAGTGTAGAACGTAGAGTTCATACCTTCAGTAGCCGAACGAGTTAGCAGTGGGTTCCAGTCCTCAACCTTACGTGGACGAGCCATGTAAGTGAAGATTTCCGCACGCTGCTTGTCGCTCGTTACAGGGTGAGTCTTACGCATGATGTCCTGCGAGGTCCAGTTGTCGCGACCCTTGTACTTCCATGCCTGATAAGCCAGCTTCTCGACCGGAGTCTTGTTCAGCCAGTTAGCGAAGGCACGGCGCAGCCCACGTCCCCAACCACGAAGGTCAGATACGGTGTTAGCGAATGTGTACAGAGACGACAACGTGCGGCACACGCGGTGCAGATTATCCAGAGCGTACTGACGTACATCCAGTGCATAATCCTCACCAACCTCACTCGACGAACCATGGTACTCGGCCAAAGCAGCCTGATAGTTTTCCTCAGACTTGAACCGGTTACGGTTCGGCTCAGAGGTACGCACCGCAGAAGCAGTACCGGTGAACGATGCAGCAGAAGCCAATACGAAGATCGGAGCCGACTGCTTGAATGCACGGTGAGATGCCTCGATAGCCATGTCAACAACACGACGGCCATCAGCCTTCAGACAACGGTCCAAGCACTTAACATTCTGCGTAGCCAACTCACGCTGGCCAGTGTAGAACGTGTTGCTCTCAACACCGAGGATCAGGAATCGCTGTAGGCGATTGAAGTCGTCCATCTTGAATGAAACACCACCCGCAGCATTCTTGGTCATCTCAGACTCACGTCCTCGAATCGCCTTAGTTTGCGGCGTAGTTGTGCGGTTGCCTGCACGCGAGCGAGCAGTACCAGTTACACGAGCGTAGTTAGTAGTCATTTTACTTCCTCCCACAGAAGTTCTGTTGTCATAAAAAATCAAAAAAAAGCCCAGTTCCAAAATGGATACCGGGCTTTTCGAAAAGTTAGGGCGAACAAGGTAATGCTAGACCGGGGTCGTGTCACCAGACAAATGTGGAATCGAACCACCTCGATTGAGTTCAAGTCAATAACGATCTTTGCGTTCGGCTCGCGCCTAGTAAACTTTACAAATTAAGCCACGGATAAGTTAAATTGAAGTCCAGTTTTTTTTGTTTAAGCGACAATAATGAACTTCATTCGACCCATGTGCTGTGCATTATATAGGGCTAGAGGGGGTCCGTGTCAAGTAGTTTCTAAAAATAATTTTATCTGAAGGGAAATTGTGCATCCAAAATTCGGTCTTCGAGGCCATGCTCGGGATCGAAAAGTAGGGTCGCCTTCTTGCGCGTAGCCACGGACATGGTAACTGATTCAACGTCTTTGCAGTATGCCGAGTCATAGGTAGCCAGCATCGGGCGCTTCTCAGTGTCGATGTTGTCGATGCGCACCACCGCGTCCTGTGGGAGTACGGCACCGGGCCAATCCCTCGGTCGGTGAGGACATATCGGGGTCAGGGCGACGGCTCGTGAATCCAATGGAAGAATGGGTCCACCAGCAGAACGGTTATAGGCGGTACTGCCGAATGGTGTGGAAAAGATTAGTCCATCGCAGGAAATATCTTTGATGCGTACTTCTTCACCAACAGTTACACGCACCCGTAGTGTCTGCATACCTTGGCGGAATACGGTACCGTCATTCCATCCGAATACTTCGGGGAATGTTGGATATGAACCGTCTTCATTCTGTCGGTACATGACATTGAGGCGTATGGGCATTAGTGGCTGTGGTTGTGCCGCTTCAATTCGGGCTATCAGATTCGATTCGCTACCAAGGGTGTTCATGGCATAACCGACGGTGCCCAAGTTCACACCATACACCGGAGTGCTCAATGATTTTCTGGAAGTTAATCCTCGCAGTACATGGAGCATATGCCCATCACCGCCAAGCGCGACCACCACATCGGCAACCTTTTCCGACTCGGCCTGTCCATACTTTTTGATAAGCCGCCCGTATAATCCGCGTGCCAAATCAGTTGGGGCATGGGTGAAGAATATATTCACTCGACGGCCTGTATGTCACACCGGAACGGATGCTGATGTTCGTGAGCGACGCGGTGTACCTGAGTCACTTTGGTCTCGGCAATATCCTTCGTGTAGATTCCGGCTACGCCTTTACCTTGTTTGTGAACATCCATGGTGATCGCTTCGGCTTCATCCATAGGCTTGCGGAATATATCAACGAGGACGGCCACGACGAAATCCACCGGAGTGAAGTCATCATTCAACATGATCACTGCAAACTGTGGTGGAAGTTTCGCCTTTTGACGGGAGGGAGTTCGTTCGAGAACGAGCCCCCCGCCAGTACCGTGGTCATCTAATGGATTTTTAACGCTCATTCGAGGTTTGCGACAATCTCGTCAACCAGTCCGTACTCGACTGCTTCGATGGCCGACTTGTAGTTGTCCCGCTCGACATCTGCTTCGATTTCCGCTTCGGGTCTACCGGTGTGGATTGCGAGAATTCGCTTCAGGTTGTCCTTGACGCGTTGAATTTCGGCAGCTTGAATTTGGATATCCGTGGTCTGTCCCTGCATGCCACCACTTGGTTGATGGATCATCATCCGAGCGTTGGGTAATATGGAACGCTTTCCCTTTGTACCCGCTGCCACCAGCATAGCACCCATGCTCGCCGCTTCTCCGACGCATATGGTTCTGATGTCTGGTTTGATGAATTGCATGGTGTCGTAGATGGCCATACCAGCGGATACGTATCCACCCGGTGAGCCAATGTACATGGATACTTCACGGGAGGAATTGGCGCTCTGTAGGAATAACAGTTGAGCAACGACCGTCGATGCCATTTCCGGCGTGATGCAGCCAGTAATGAAGATGATTCGTTCTTCAAGGAGGCGTGAGTAGATGTCCCACGCCCGCTCACCTTTTCCCGATTTTTCGATTACGATTGGAACCAAATTCATAGTGTATTACTCTGGTTAAGTTGCAGAAGTAATCGATACTATCGGTTCAGTGCCCTCATGTCAAGCTCTTTGACGAGTGCAGGATAGAACTCTTCTACCTGTCTGGCGTACATCCGGCCAGCCGATAATGAGAATGTGGAGCCAACAGTAGTGTAGTCGAATACTACGTCGCGTGTCTGGGTGTCTGCCATGATCACGAGGAAGCCATTGTTCCACTTTGAGCCGTCACAGTACGGAGCATCACGGACGTGGCCCGCACCCATCTGATGCCACTCGTAGGAACCGAAGTGTGCGTTGTGTTCACTCCATACAATGTGACGGTGGTGGTGGCCGTTGAAACCGGGCATGCCAATATCACGGCCATGCGGAAAGTGATGAGCTAACAAACAACTCCAATAGTACTTGTAGTTCTTGGTCATCTCCTTACGAGTTTGTGCGTCGGTGAAAGTGAACAGATCGGCGTTGGCCACATAGTTCACTTCGTACTCGTCGAGTTTGAAAAGTTTGGCGAGATCGAAATCATGAAGACCACTTAGCATATGCTTGATGGCCGGTGAGCATTCCAACAGATGACGGATGACACGGGCTTCGTGGTTGCCTTCGATGAAATCAATTTGAGCTTCTGGTGCGGCTTCGCGAATCTGACGAATGATATCGATACCGGCTTGCATGCGCCCGACCACATCCCACTCACGGGGATCGACGCCGTACTTACCAAACTCAGGCACGTCAAATATGTCACCGTCTAGGCATACTACATCTGGACTCACGTCCTTGATAGTCTCGCAGAGCACGCGCAAATAAAAGGGGTCACACTCGACATCGTGGAGGTCGGAGCATGCTACCATTGTTTTGAATCTGGAGTGCTTGTCATCACGGGCGTAAACGGCACCGAGTTCATTGCGGGTGGCACTGATTTTACGGAGTTCATCTACGGCGGCATGACGAGCGGCGGCGTTGCGAATCTTGTTGGCATCGCGTGTGTGCTCCAGTCCTGACTGACGTAGGAATTCG
>Ga0307378_10004146_pt1 | contig 20867 bp, 30 predicted proteins | sample UN1MG_FD_202238 | JGI IMG/M metagenome (GOLD analysis project Ga0307378, IMG submission 202238) | Soil microbial communities from Risofladan, Vaasa, Finland - UN-1 | ecosystem: Environmental > Terrestrial > Soil > Coastal area > Acid sulfate soil | place: Finland: Risofladan, Vaasa | collected... | reverse complement strand
TTTTTTCTTTTAACCAACTTATACAATCAACTAACTCATTTTCATCTATTTCACCATTCAATAACTGACACTGCCAGTTCAATAAGTTACTTATTACTTCTTTTCTTACGATTTTCCCTTTTGGGAAATCACTCAAAGCTATACCACATAAAGGTGAAGTATCAACTCCAGGATAAGTCTTTCCATTTCTCAAATCGTCAACTACTTCTTTTATTTCTAACTTAGTCATTTCATTGTTCCTTGTTTTTGTTATGACTAAATATACGACAAAATAACGTATTTGTCAACTGTTTTTTAACTATTTTTTATTTTTATATATTTCGCCTTACACTTGAAACAACAAAAATGACGTTCCCTTTTCCCACCAGAAGATGTTAATGGCTCGTGTGTAAAAAATGTTCCACATATATCACATACCCAACCACCAATTTTCTTCGCCATATCACTTCTCCGACCACCATGTTCGCTAATTTCTCTTGTTCGTGAAACGAGAACAACTCATTTCCGCGAACAAACTTTTGTACCGCGAGCAGGATTTGAACCTGCGAATGTTTGGGTGTAGACCAAATGCCTTAGGCCTCTTGGCGACCGCGGTATAAATAATAAATTTATATTTTATTCCATTTAATTCTACTCCACGCAAATAAAATATTCAATCCCCACAAAATAAAATGAACCCCAACAGAATTTTCTTGTTCTACATAATTTAAACCAAATAGCTGATATGATTTTCTTCCATCGTATTCGTCATACCACAAACTATAAATTGGTTTTGAAACATGAATACTAAATATCTTATGCCGATCTCTACCCCAAAGAATTTCTAATAATTGTTTGCTATCCTTCATATATTTCTTCTGCCTTTCCTTTGCTCCATCGGCAAGATTCGAACTTGTGACCGTTGGTTTAACAGACCACAGCTCTACCAGACTGAGCTACGATGGAATATATTGCTGGCTCACAGAGATTCGAACTCCGACCAAAGGTGCCAGAGACCTTCGTGCTACCATTACACTATAAGCCAATATAAAAGTCATTAGATGAATATCTGATTTACCATCAACTTTCGTGATCTTCTCCGACTTATCTGCTAATGCCAGTTCAGGCTTCGTAACGGAGTTCTTTGATTGTTTCTATGTATAGATAATGACTTTGTGGAACGGGACGGACTTGAACCGCCAACGCGTAGGTCTTCAGCCTACCGCTCTACCGATTGGAGCTACCGTTCCATAAATAATGGGTAAATGTCGAATAAGCACCAACCAGATAACCTTATCCATCGACCCAAAATTGTTCTCAGAGTTGGTTTCGAACCAACGTCCGTACAAGGTTTATTGTGGTTACTTACTATTCACACATTGTTTTATCTTTTAGGCCTCAATGTGTGGGCTTCACCACAACCTAACTTAAATCTCTTTAGATTCGACTGAAACGATCTAAAGCACCGTGTTTTTCCTATTAAACTATCCAAGAGCGGGAATGACGAGACTTGAACTCGCGATCTCCTGAGTGACAGTCAGGTGTGTTTGCCAACTACACCACATCCCCAAATTCATTTTAAATTATTTTCAATATACTTTTTTACATCACTTGGTTTAACTCCAGTGTAATATCCTTTCCATATTGCTCTTTCAAAATCATCCGGACAAATTCCTAAAATTGTATCAATACCAATAGAAAAACTTTTATTATGTGGAGACCTAATTTTTACATATTGATTTCCTACACGATATATCCATACATCTTTTTCAAAGTGAATTAAACGATTTCCCATTTTAATTACCTCGCCAATTTTTTAATTTGTAGGCCTGCAAGGTAACGATCCTTGTTCTCTCGGTTAAAAGCCGAGTGCTTCACCATTAAAGCTTCAGACCCATAATATTATTTAATCACCAAACAATAATTCAAAATTATAGCCTTCTTCTTCATATGCTTTCTTTTTATCATTCATATTTTGTTCATCATATGTCCAATCGGACTTCATTTCAACTATTTTATTTTCCAATGGTAAATAAAAATCGGGTATTGCTACTCTCCATTCTTTTTTTATAGTATCATAATATAATATTCTTTTAAATTCAACTTCGTATGGTATTTTCTTTTTATCTAATTCAAGAGCATAATTCAATTCATACGAACTTCTATAATATATTTGTTTGCCATTCCAAGTTGTATGCCATCCAGATTTATATTGATTATTTCCACCACCGCCACCCTTGCCATTTAATAACGCAATTCTAACAGAATTACTTAAATTTCTTAATTTAATTCCATTCTTAGTAAAATAAAAATAAAGAGAATTTTGTCTAATATTAAATTTTTCTAATATATCATTTACAGACCACATTTTATTAAAATATAAATCAACAAGAAACTTTAGTGCGTTATTATTCATTTTTTCAAATGATTTACTTTTATCATATATTTTAATTTTTTTATAGAGAGAAATATATCCCTTCCATTTTAAACATAAATTACATACTTTTCCTTGTTTAGTTTCAACTATATTATTACAATACTTACAAATTTTTATCTTTTTTAATTTTCTCGGCTTATCCCGTAATGTTTTACTTACCTTCTCATTTATCTCTTTCCTTTTTGCCTTTGTCGAAAATCCGCAAGCACACTCTCTACTACAAAATTCACCACTTGAATATTTACTATACTTTACGGCATCCCTTTCATTACAATACTTACACTTCATTTTGGTTCTCCCCTTTATACTTATTATACTACTATAAATATAAAAAGTTCAATTCGAACCAAAGATTATTGATTAAAATTTAAGTTTAAGACAAACATTACATCTTTCTATACCACATTATATTCTTCACTATTTGTTGAAAACTCATTATCGTCCAATTCTTATACACTTTAACTTTATCATTTGGATAATGAACCACCATTTTATTCTTTCCATAGAATTTACATATCTTGTCGCCGTTTTCATTGGTAAATGTAACCTTGTTACTATCTATAACATAATCACACCCAACTTCAATGGCGACCCACTTATAAAAATCATCAAAAACTCTTTCGTTGTTCATTTTGTTCCTCTTAATAAGTATATATAAATATACGAAACATAAATATATAAATCAAGTTTTTCTGGTTTTTTGTGGAGAATTCGAGTAACGATCTCGACTGATTTCCTGATTGCAAAACAGGTGACCACCCCATGCAGTCCCATTCCCCATTTTGTGAAGGTGAACCTAAACACGTTCATTAAAGTATTAAATCCGTATCGAGCGGCCTACATCAAACTGTTAATCTGATTAGTGTATCCATCACTTCAATACTGCCTTCAATTTAACTTTAATCACCACCTTCCTATCATATCCTTTTTTAAAAATCTTCATAATGTAAAATTGGTTTATCTAATGCTTCTGCAAACATTTGTAAATCTTTTTTTAATTCATCAAGTGTTTCACCGTACGGCGACATTTCTTCCATCGAAATAGAATTTGGTTTTTCTTCACTATCTTCATAATATGCTTCATGTATTCCATAATAATCATCCTTTTCTACTATACGATAATTCCAATGGCTCATTTTTAACTCCTTTATTTACTTTGTGGAGACGACGAGAATCGAACTCGCCACAGTCTGCTTGCAAGGCAGTCTCGCCCCCTTGGTACATGCGTCCCCAAAATTTATTCTTCCTTATCAAATGAATCTCGTATATCCTCTAATTGTTTTGTGATTGTCGCCCGTCTTATTTTGTCACATCGAAGACACCAATACGGTGTCCACGGCGTCCCGGCTTCATTGTCACATTTGCCTTCAAATTCTCCATAACCAATACATTTCATAATAAACTCCTTTCTATATCATACCCCGCAAATACCACATTCTTTGCCAGCTGTACACCCAGAGTATATCGCGCTCACTCTTGGGACGGTGGACTCGAACCACCACAGGATTTGTCCGCACAGAAGGATTCGAACCTTCAACTAACGGCATATAAGACCGCTGCTCTACCAATTGAACTATGCGCGGATTTTCCACACTTATTCGTAAGTGTAGAAAAATTGAACGAACAAATATTGACAATGAAATGCTCCGGCATTACCCGTAAGCCATCGTTTAAGGATAACCATTATCGTTCGGCTCGTTTTGTACTCTCGAAAGGATTTGAACCTTCAACCCCTTGCTTCGTAGGCAAGTGCTCTATCCAGTTGAGCTACGAGAGCATATAATTTGCATCACGAGAGGGATTCGAACCCCACTAATAATATACATCTTATTAGCATGAACTCGGCCAACCTTCTCCGGAACAGGTATGAACTTTCACCTTTCAGCTAAAAAGATTACTTGATTCACTTTGGCACTCACTCATAAAATAGTGAGCGACGATTCACCACATCGTCCAGTCGTGATATAAAATAGCTTCTCCAATAGGATTCGAACCTATGTTTTCAGCCAGTATCTGGCTGATGTCCTGCCAACAACGATAGAGAAAACGAAACATTCTTTCCCTAATAGCGGTCAACTATCCAGTTCACAGTGTACGTCATGGATTCATAAAGCGACCAACTTTACGGCCCCACTATATCAAAAGTCCGGTCGCGGCCGTCGAACTTTAAAATCCGGCGTTTCTGAAAGCACAAACCATCAACCCAATGATTTTGCAGAGGCAGCAGGATTCGAACCCGCACAAGCATTTCCTGTCTACGGTTTTGGAGACCGTCGTTTTAGCCAATTAAACTATGCCCCTATACGGGAGATTTCACGGCGTCCAACACCAACCCCGCATTCGAGGATATCTCCGCTTATGTGGATTTTCACCACTACCTGACTTACTAAACCGTGATCAATCTCTTTCTCGTAGTCTATTGACCAGACCTTTCTATGACGAATGGAGCACGCACCATTTAGTTTGTAGCAAAGGAGAGATTCGAACTCTCACGACATTTCAGTCACACAGATTTGAGCTGTGCGTGTCTACCATTCCACCACTTTGCCATATTCAGTAGCGCTGGAGAGATTCGAACTCTCACGACCTTTCGGCCACACGGGCTTAAACCGTGCGTGTCTGCCATTTCACCACAGCGCCATTAAGTTTTTAAGTGGTCGGCGAATCGCGACTTCGCGGGTGATCAAACCCCTGTCGCTTATAGCGACCACTCTTTATATTTACCATACAAGAAAGACCATAGAGCATCTTCAGTCCACTTTGGTCAGCAGAGCTGGTTACTTTGTTTTCTTGCACAGTTTGGTAGCACTAAAGGGAATCGAACCCATATTCCTGGCTTGAGAAACCAGTGTCCTAACCGTTAGACGATAATGCCATTTTGTTGTCGGGCATGTTGGATTCGAACCAACGGCCCCCTGATTCCAGGTCAGGTACGCTGTCCAGACTGCGCTAATGCCCGATATAAAAACGAACAAGATTGTGTGGACGAGTTTTTTCTTTGTTCAGGTAAGATAATCGTCTACATTCGGCTCGTTTAGAGCAGCATAAGGGAATCGAACCCTTATCTCCGACTTGGAAGGACGGCATAATGACCGTTATACTAATGCTGCTTGTAGTTGCGGGGGCGGGAATTGAACCCGCGCACGATATAATTTGTCACTCGATTAGGATTCGAACCTATTGTTAACACTACTCACAATCCTATGTTAACAATCTTTTCATTTCGGCGAAGATCAGTATTAAACTAAGTGAGTAGTCCAATACCCCTTTCCAAAACTATCTCGACCATTTCGGATACCGAGTGATATAAATGGCTGACCAGGGTTGGAATCAAACCAACGAGTATATTAGTTGTTCACCAACTAATAATTCTCTTTACTTCTTGGCGATTGTGTTCATAGTTGGTGACAACCACAACATATCTTTCCAAGAGCTTCACACCAGTGAACAAGGCCGTTATAGTACCGACAGAGAGATTCGAACTCTCACGCCCTTCCGGACACCGAGGTCTAAGCTCGGCACGTCTACCATTTCATCATGTCGGCATAAAAGGTGGAAAGTAGGTTTTGTATCCTACGATTCTGGGCGATAATCCCAGCGTTTTCTCTTTTAAACTATTCCCACACTTGTGATGCTGAAGGGATTCGAACCCTCATTGTTCAGGTTGAAGGCCTGATGTCCTACTCCATTTAGACGACAGCACCATTTTAAACTTAGCGAGAGTTATATCCCGCTTGAAAAACATCCCACATTCGACGAACTTCAGGTCTTGCGTATGAAGACATATCCCGACGATATTGTGGATGATTTTCATACAACCATTCGTAAAATAAACCAGGACATCTTAGTATTCTACTTCTACGATATGACCGTATCCTATCCAAAATACAGTGTAACATTTTTTACTCCTTTCTTTTTGTTTGTCGCCATTTATTTGGCGACTTTTGAGCTGATATTCAAACCGACATCCTATTCCAGCTAGACGACAGCACCATTTATTTTAGAAATCCATACTTAACCGATTCGTCATACGATAAAACAAATTCGTGATCACTATCCATTTGACCTTCATTTACTATCCACACATTTAATCCACGATCTTCACAAAATTGATCCCACAAACCATGATCAATAAGTTCATCTGCACTAACAATTACTTGCATTTCTAAACCCTTTCAAAAATGTTTCTACTTCCACTTTTCGTATACCACCACCTGCAAGATATCCTAAAGTTACTATATCATCTTGTACTCCAAGAATATCTACTAATCCTTGTGGCGAACCAATTAAATCTTTGTCGCCAATTCCAATCTTTTTTCGTAACTCTTTTTCAGTCATATTGACCTCCGATTTTTATTTGAGCTCACTACAGGAATCGAACCCGTGACTTCGCCTTACAAGAGCGTCGTTTTTCCAATTAAACTAAGCGAGCAAAGCAGGATTTGACTATACAAGTATAGTGTTCGGGTATCCCCAAATCTTACACAGGTCAATTTCATCCTGAGACCTAAAAATAAGTGTTGAGTAAGTGTTAAACAATCCAACGACTACCAGCAAATGTTAGCTTTGACCGAAAGATTGAATCAACGAGCACTGAGTGCCCTTGTCCTCAACACTTTGAGCTCCCGAGCGGGATCGAACCGCTAACTCAGCCGTACCAGGGCAGTATTTTGGCCTGTTAATACTACAGGAGCTTTTATTATTATTGTCGCCCAACTTTTGGCGACTAACTTGGGTGAATAGTGGGAATCGAACCCACGCATCGTCGGTTCACAGCCGACCGCGTTAACCACTTCGCCATATCCACCATTCACATCTTTCTACCTTTTATCCATCCTTGAATTAAATACTTATCTAAATTCTCTTTCTTTATTTTTTTATTCTCTTTATCTTTGTAAATCCAACAAGTTCCGTATTGAGAATTGCCGCTACCTTTTTGATGTATTGAATTTTTTTCACCTGTTTTCCTTTTACTTTCTTCCTTATGTTTTCTACCAGTCCAATCACAAAAAATACCTTTTTTTCTTCTACCATCTTTATATTGTTGTTTCATAATTATAGAAGTATTTTCAGAAAATCTATTTCTAAACTCAACATCGTTTTTTAATCTATTAGCAAACGCTTTTCCAGCACAACTTGATCTATACTTTTGTTGTTCTTTACTAATAAAACCACCTTCGCCGCCAACAATCAAATTCATACAATCTTTTTTGGCAATTTCATTTATATTTACTATTTCTCGTTCTCTTTGTTTTAACATTTCTCTACTATTCACAAACTCAATTATTTCTCTTTTGTGGTTTTCTTCACCATATTTTCTTATTGAATACCTCAATCTTTTACCAGAACCCAAATACCCATCGTCCAAGTTATATGTTGAATGCATTCCATAATAATACCGACCAGTTAAAACATTAGTTGTTTTGTAAATAAAATAATACTTCTTTTGTTTTGACATTTTTTATCTCCTTTACTATAAATAGTAAGAAAATAAAAAATCGTCTATGGCGGAGTCCATCGGCTTTGAACCGACACCTTCTACCTTGACAGGATAGCGCTCTACCAGTTAAGCTACAACTCCATTGAGTGTTTCCGTTTTGAACTACGACTGTATGACTTATGTCAGTGTCGCAGGATCGAGAACGTAGATACACACAAACCAAACTCCAGCTGGCCTACAAGGATTTGAACCCTGACTATCTGGCTCAAAACCAGACGTGCTACCGTTACACTATAAGCCAATATAAAAGAATCGTATCTAAACTATATCCGCCCGATACGATGGCGGTGACTTAGTTTAGACTTGATTCTTTTGTGAGAACAATAGGATTCGAACCTATACAGCCATTAGGCACCAGGTTTACAATCTGGCTCAGCTCACCGTCTCTGAAGTGTTCCCATATTTTGCTTACCCGCTCGGATTCGAACCGAGGTCTCACGGTTTAACAGACCGGCGTTTTAGACCACTATTACTACGGGTAAATGTAAATCTATGTCAAAGAGCTTGTATTGAATAAGGACACCTGCACTTTGGCATTAGCACAACTTAAAACCTTTTTGTTGTGTTTTAAGGTTTTATACTCAATACAAAAGTTGTTATCTCAACAACTATGTTAATATACGAAATAATTTTAAACTTGTCAACTGTTTTTTAAACTTTTATCCTAAACACACGAAATAGTTATGTTACCAAAATTTCTAAATCCTTTATATGTATAAGGAACTCCATGTTCCACAATTTCATAATTTCTCTCATTTGGATATGATCGTTTAACATAATCTATCATTTCTTTATGATTATATTCGCCATCATAATTTACCAAAATAGTATTATCAAAATAATCTTTTTTACAATTTAAACATTCCATCTTATTTTCCTTTTCTTTATTTAGTATAAAGATACGAATATTTGGCTTCATTGTCAACTGTTTTTTTATTTATTTTTCACTATTTCTTTTTAACTTTTCTTCCACTAAAACTTTATCGGCATTTTCTTTTTCTGCTGTAGTCAACATCACATTCATTTGTGACAAAATAGGAACTCTAAATGCACGAACTCCATTTAACCATATACCCCTTAAACCTTTTCTAAATGCTTTCTTTTTACGTAACTTCATTTTAAATTTCCTTTTGATTTAATTGTTGTCTTAATCAACACTATAAATATACGCCAAAATAGCTTACTTGTCAACTGTTTTCTGAACTTTTTTCAAAAAAAAACCCGAACTACTTTCATAATTCGGGCTTATATTATTCTTATGAAAAGTAGTTTTTATGGGCTGCCCTTTGTTGGTTGTTCGATATTATCATCAACGCGATTAGATTTTACCCAATATATAAAATATCCGGCACCTAAGAGCATAGCGATCCCACCAAACAATCCGGGATTAATAAACCCAAATGCATGAGATAAAAACGCTATGACTAACGGCCCTAAAAATACGACCGAAACCAACACTAAAAGTAATTTTTTCTTGTCCATTTCTACTTTTCCTCTACTTTTTTAATCCAAACATTTGTTTTTTCGAATATGGCAACTATTTCGCTGCTCTCAGATTTCGATTTACTTGTATAAAAAATAATTTCATATCCTTCTACTTTTGGATAACCTTCAATTTCCTGTTTTATAGTAGGAACATCATTTGCTCCTACACCATATGAAGTTACTAAATATTTCATAATACACACCCCCTTCTACGTAATATTCAATCGCTTGTTAATTATAAATATAAACTTATTTTGTTTCCATATATTATACTACATATATAAATATAAAGTTCCGTAATTTTTCATTTATTTCTCAACTTTCTTTGATATTCTTCATATTCTTCTACTTCTATTCTAAATTCATCGAGTTCAGCTGCTTCCATATCATATGGACTTTTTCGTTGTGGAAGATTCGGCCCAGCCATAATTTCTCTCATTTCGTTGAGATAACTAAGTTCTAATAATAATCCATCTCTTTTCATTTTATAATTCCTTTATTTTTATTTGTCGCCATTTTTTAAATTACTAAGTAAAAATTTATACATATTAAATGTTCTGAGATCTGTAGAACATACTATTTTTTGGAAAAATAATATCTTGTCCCCTTGATTTATTCTAACAAAAAATGTATGAAAATTTTCAAATTTTTTATTTGGGTTTATCCAAATCCAAATATAATCTTTTAAAGAAAAATGTCCACTATATAAAACATTACCATCTATATTATTTTCTCGAAGTTGTATTTCACATTCAATAATTGGTTCTTGTAAAAGTTTAATCCTTATTATAGAATTGTGCCATTGTATATCAAAAATTTCAAATAAATTAACTGCTTCACCCCCAATAACTTTAGTTGTGTGTTCTTTAACTCTATCCATATTTGAAGTATCAAAGTATATTCCATATTTAATAATTAAATATTCAGCAGTATTACCAGGTACTGAAAATTCCCTATCATACATTTTTATTTTTGTCATATTATCTATCCATTTTTTAGGAAATCCATTATCAAAATCATAATCAGGATACTGCCAACCGCGTGAACCGGTATAAGATAAACAAAATAATTTATTTTCTTTTTCTATATATGAAAAAACATCAACGTACTTACTAAAATGAATTAAATATTCCGAATCACGTTTTAATTCACTTTCAATTAATATTTCAGTTCTTAGTTTTTTTACTTTTTCTAAATCTTTATGTAATATTCCGATATCTATATCATAATCGTGTTCTATTATCTTGCCTTCTCGATATGCCCCTAATAATGTACCAAAATCTAACCAATATGTGATACTATTTTTTTCTAAAATATCTATTGTTTCTAAAAGTTCCTTTTTCAATTCCTCTTTATTAACATTTTCTTTCATTGAAATTATCCTTTTTTTCCAGTTATAATAATATGTTTTGATTCTATAATACAATCAGAACCAATTTTTTTCATATTATATTCTTTTTTAATTTTTGAACTAGCATTATAATGTAATCTTAAAATTATATCTATATTATTTTGCTTCACACCACTATTATCCAACCATTCATTAACATTAAAATTTTTTATTTTAAATGTATGATATTTAATATCAATAAATCCTGTATTTTTAAAATATTTAATTAATTCGCCTTTTGTAAATGTTTTTCTTTCTTCTTTGTATTTAAACATATTTGTAAACCAATTAATAATTTCAGGATCATCAGATGGTGGTATGCCTTCAGCTACTAATAATAATCCATCTTTTTTAAGCAGATTAAAACATTCTTTAAACACTTTATCTAAATCTTCTAAAATATGATGAAATACCATACGTGCTGTTATTTTATCAAAAATGTTGTCCACAAACAATTTTTCTTTAATATCCCATTTAACAAAAGAACAATTTTCTACTTTTCTTTTATTTAACATATCTTCTGAATTATCTAAACCTATTACATGATTGACATAAGGTTTGATATTTTCAGCAACAATTCCAGTTCCAGTACCTACGTCGAGAACTAAATCATCTTTATTAAAATTACTCATAGTTATTATTTTATCAATATAAGAAGTATTATTAGCCCAATATAATTTGTCATATTTTTTTGATCGTATATACCAAAAATCTTTTGTCATTTTTCGCCTTTTTTCATACAATAAAATAAAAATTGTTTATAATAATCAAAACTTTTTTTCCCAGACACAATCTTGTTTTCAAAAACACGTTTTGTTATATCAACATTATCTACACTATTGAATATAACAGTAAATCCATTATCTTTCAAATATAACATTGAATTAATTATATCTATTTTTTGATCATAATTCCACCGATCAAAATGAATTTCTCCGGTCATATTTACCACTATATCTTTTATTATATCTAAATTTTCTTTTTTAGATAAAACAGAATATTCACTTCCTTCGATATCCATTTTTAAAATATCAATATGATTGATATTAAATTTATTTAAAAATTCTTTAAATTTTAAAACATTTATTTTTATATCAGATTTATTATTCACTTTTTTAATACTCGCCGTCCAATCACTATTAATTGAAAAGGATGCATCTTCAATATCATCATCTATTGCATATTCCACAACTTCAATTTTATCAGAATGTTTTAATAGTAATATATTATTTTTTAACGCACTTATATTTTTTGGAAATGGTTCTACACAATAACATTTGTTAAAATTTACGCCTTTCAAAGAAAACAATGCATATAGTCCAATACATGCACCCAAATCTACAATTATATCATTATTTTTAGGTTCAAAATATTTACCATATATATTATAAAATTTCATCTCCTTTTCCAACAAATTTATTGACGTCGGTTTTAATATACCGACATCTATCAATGATTTTCTATTTTCGATAATTTCATTTATTTTTTTTATTACCATTTGTGATGTAATATTTTGAGTACATTCAAATTGTTTTATCGAATTTTTATGACGTGGACACCAATTCCAATCTCCCTTATCAAATTTCACCGATGAATCAACAAAACATCCAGTACACAACCCGGGATTGTTGTTTTGAACATAATAATTATTTTCCGTGAACTCATACCACGGTTTTGAAAAACCACTAATCATTACCACTTTTTTTCCTAATGCCCAGGCGAGCCATGTTAATCCAGATGGCAATCCTACAAAAAATTCACAAGTATCTAATATATCTATTACCTCTTGTATAGATTTATCTTTTATAACCGTTACATTTTCTAAATCACAACCTTCTTTTGCTATTGAAACCACTTCATACCAACATTCTACTAAATGATTTATTGTATTCTGCCAACCATGTGGGTTGTTCCAATATTTTGCTTGAGCTGTTGAATGTTTAGACATACAAACATATGGTTTTTTTGGTTTTTTTATCAACGACTCCACCACACTTATCTTTGGGCGAATTTCAAAAAAATCTAATCCTAACATATCACTAGCAACTTGTTGTAAAGGAATAGTTCTATAATCATTTTTATTCTTATACGACTCATTGGGATTTACTCCAATAGTATACATAGCATATAAATTGGCTACTATTGATAATGGTTCTACAAACTTTATTTCAGGATATTCTTTCTCAAAAAGTTTATTCCAAAAGGTTGAACAAATCATTTCACATTGATGAATTTTACGAAATTCTTCTACATAAGGAAACCATGCTATTGTATCTCCAAGACTTTTACTATCTAAATGAATATAAACTCTTTTTCCTTTAGCATTATAATCATGTAGATATAAAGGTTTATTGTTTTTATATATTTTTACTTGATAATTTACAAACCATTTTCTATTTACACGCACCCAATGATTTATTTTTATTGTTTGTTGATATATCAATTTTCCATTGTCTTTGTCTATAAAGGTTATTTCATAATCATTGTTATTTATTTCACCATAAATCTCAACAAATGGTTGTCCAACAAAATGTACATTTAACAATTCTTCCTTTTGATCTATTCGATTAGGGGTGGCACCACGTCGTTTGGCATTCTCATATATGTCTATAAGTTGTTCTTTCACTTCTTTTCTCCCAACAATCCCAAAATTCTTCGTATGACGACACCATCAAATACAACGTTACCAGATAAAAAAGTTACACCAGGTTCATCGTTATATCGTCCATCATAATATTTCATATCAAACATAAAGACGGGTTTTTTCCAACTTAGGGCTTCCCGTATAACTAATGGAGCACATTCAGCTATATTAGATGGGAATACCACTAAGTCACAATGAGCATAATAATCATCTACGTTATCTTTTTCGCCATGAAGAAAACAATTTAATGGTTGATCTTCTAATAACGGCTGCCAATAATCCCTAAAATTCTCCGCCCTATTCCCCACAAAATGAAATGTAATCTTGTCCTCAAGAAATTGTTCTAAATGTCGAGCCAGATTAAAGGCGTATCCTTGATTCTTGTTTGGTGTGAATAACCCTACCACTAAAATATTTTTACAATCCTTGAGTAAACCATCAAAGGGATATGGTCTTTTTTCGTCCTTATATTCTATTGGATATTCAACAATTTCTTTTGGTACATTTATATTTACATATTGTTTTACTTGATATGAACTTACAAAGATAAATCTATCAGGATAAAACCTTTTTCTATTTGAATCGAAATCAATTGTATGTGATGTTTCAAAGATTATATATTTTCTATCTTGATAATATATTTGAGTTGTTATTTCATCGTCCATAAAAAGTTCAGGTATTTCTTCAAAATGAACTATATCAGGTTCAATTTGTTTTATAAAATTTATAACTATTTCTTTATTTTCGCCAAGTGATAAAAATTGACCATCCAATAAATCTATTATTTGATTTCGTTGTACCACATAATGTGGCGACAAAAATGAATATTCTACTACATAAATATCATATACATCTTTAAGTAATTGTATTTTTTTGAGTAAATATTGAGGCTGACCGCCTGTTGATAAATGTGGAGATATATATAAAACTTTTTTTTTATAATCCATATTATATTCTTTCTAAAACCATTATATTATAAAAAAGATATACAATGTCAACCACTCGCATCCCACCGGTTTGTTTCACCCGCCAAAGCCTTGTCCGTTGTGTAAAACCTTGAGCTCCCTACCGGAATCGAACCGATAACGTCTACTTACGAGGCAGATGTTTTTCCAATTAAACTAAAGGAGCAAAATGGCTATTATTATTCTTTGATCGTGACTATTCATATTAGATAGCACTCACTCACGATTACAAGCACTACAGTATAAAATAGCCATTTGAACTTCACCACGATAAATCGTTGGTGATCAGTCCCATACCTATAAATATTATACTACTGAATTATTTAAAAGTTCCAACATCTTTTCTTCAGTAAGTGTGTCGCCAATGTGAACCCAATTTGGATGTTTTAATTCATCATTTCTGCCATCATATTCAAACCTAACTTCATCAAATGTTTCAGCAGAATACCAACCACTATCACGTTCAGGATAATGTTCTATCCATATAATGTTTTCTGGTTTTGTATTTTTCTTGAATACGCCCCGTTGTTTGAATAACTTTGTAGCGATGTCCTCACACCCATTTGTTACACTTGTTCCGGATAGTATATTTGTTGGTTCAGTGAGAATAGTCACATATTTATCTTTATGTTCCCAAACTTCGACCCCACACCACGAATCATGTATACCACAACCCTTGTATTCAAATCTTGGATTTACATAATGTCGTTTCATTTTATTTCCTTTTCTACTTTCATTATTTTCTCTAAATCACGGGGAAATGTTATTACTTATTCTTTTTGCCTCGCGCCAATTATCGGCGAAAAATCTATTAATCTTAATTTTATTTATTGATAGTATCATTCCTATCAATACACAAAATACCATTCCCACCGAACAATATAATAACATATGAACAGGCGTTACTCCAAAGTATTTAACTCCCCAAAATATAAACTCACTTAATAAAAAACAATATACAATAAGAACAATAATGCCCAAAAGCCATTCCCAATGTTTGATTAAAAATTTTACCGGTTTCCAAGTGAAAAATTTTAATAATTCCCACAACTTTAATCCAATAAAAATTATAACTGTTAATAAAAATTTCATTTTATTTTCCTTTCTTATAAAACCATCTTTTTTTCATGTCCAACTATTATAGAAGGATCAACCATTATTTTTATTCCTTTTTCTGTCGCCGTTCGACAAAACCCCACATCCTCACTTGTGAAATCTACAACATTTATACCATTGTCTAACGGTATTTTTTCCCATATAGGTTTGAACCACGGATAACCCACTTTTTCAAATACACCTTTACGAACCAACATGAACCCCATGCCAGTATAGGCGACCTCAATTAAAGTTCCTTTATCATAAGGTTTTAAATCATCAATACTCATAAATCTAAATGTACCCTGTTTCTTAAAAAAATCCAACTCCCAATTTATAACTGTAGCATAATGTATCATATCTTCCATTTTATATAAACCCGATATCATTTGAAGTTGTGGATAATTCTCTAATGTATTAAGTAACTTGAAAAATTGTTCGGATCGCCATACTATATCAGAATCAATCCACATAATATAATCATAATCTACTTGATCTTGATAAGGCAGTTGATTCTCCCCTTTCAAATTGTCGCCTCCCAAACACAAATTACGAGCATAATACACAACACTTGAATAACGATTAACAAGTTGTATCTCTATGCCTCGTTTAAATAACGACCATAATAACTCAGTCCAAGAAATTAAAAACTTGTTGGAATATGATTTTCCCGGTGTCGCTAATATAATTTTCATCTAAACACTTTCCACTCATATTTTTTCTTTTTCATTAGAATTACCTTTATTTTTATGATGTAAATACCACATATCTACATAATGATACATTACGAAAATGGCGGGTATCATAATAATCCAATACTGCCATTGATTTATCGTATACCCACACACACCCATGATACCACCAATAAATCCGGCGGTTATAAGTTTAACAACCAAAACAGGTATCTTCATAATTGTATTGTCTTGTCTATTGAAATGTGATATTCACCAGGTATGCGGTAACTTGGAAATAAACGTACAAAATCAATTTTTACTTCTACATTCATAGCAGGAAAAAGTGTATTACATGGTTCAAGTTGTTTCCAATGTTTTATAGCTAAAAACCAAGTATCATCTTGTTCCCAAAAATGAATAATTTCTAATTTAACATTTTTATACCAAGTATCAATTACTTTTTGTACTTCAAGTTTAATTTTTTCCATTTTTATTCTCACTCCAAATTATACATATTTCCTATATTATTTACTGCAAACAATATAAACGTATGACCATTATCAATAATTTTGTCTGGTGCTGGGTCTAACATCTTACTCCATTCTCGATAATAAGTAACATTCATACCATCATAAACTAATCGCATCTTTTTTGTTTTGACTGGTTTAGAATTTATATATTGAATATTTTTATTCGTATCAATCCAATTTACATATTGTGTTTTTCCATTTGAATATCGATCTATTATAGATACAAAGGGAGAAGAATTGTTTTTCGCAAAAAATAATGCATTTTTATAAAACCAAAATGATTTATTTTCTCCTCTATACGAATTGCCGGTAGATACTTCATATCGTTTCATAATATATTACCTCATTAAATTCATGTTTCAAAGATTCTTCACCTTTTTTCAATAACTTATATTGTTTACGAATCACTTCTTCAGGAACATTTGGTCTATCAATATCATTTTCAATATCTTTATTGATTCGTTTAATAGCAGTTTCAACATCAACATCAAATACAACAACTATTTTCTTAGCTCCATTGAAGTCAGACATAAACTCAACTCTTAACCATTTGTTTACATTGGTAGCGTCCAAATACACCTTACCATATCGTCTTGCGACTACTTTCATTCTCGCCTTAGCGGCAGACCAAACTTCGTTGTTCTTGGACTGATCGGATATATCACCAGTCAACTCTTTACGGATTTCATCTGGCGACACAATATATTTTGGATCAACCCATTTTAAATAACGAGATTTTCCAGAACCAGATATACCAACCATAACATATACCTTTTTACGTGAATGTCTTTGTTTAAACAAAACCCATTTCTCTTTCATTTTGTTATATAATCTATCAGACCAATCAGATTCAGACATATATAATTGTTTCGATATTATCTTATCAGCATTTATAAAATCGTCCAAGTCAACATCGTCTTTCAACATTTTATGACCAGGATTCAAATCCATATGTTTCTCAATCATACGATAAGTCAAATCATAATACTTGATTCTATCTTTGTGTTTCTCTAAAAACTTCAAAGACTCCTTTGGATGTCCAAATGCATATATACGATCATTACCTACATTGGTTTTAGTTCCTTTTCCATAATCATGTAAAAAGGCTGCTTCAATTAAATCAAGACGATTCAATTTCCATATAGCGGAAACTACATAATAAGTGTGATAAAACGCATCAAACTCTGGATGATATTTTAACCCTTGTGGAACGCCCTCTAATGTATTTACAACTTTGGAAGTTATATCATGATTACGTAACTCTCTTTTCCACGCCTCAACGTAAGTGTATAAAGTAATTATTCTACGAGTTTTGTTTGCTGGAGGGATTTTAGAACGAGTTTCATTCCAAGTTTCAATCAATATGTCGTGTAAAGTTTTCATTACAACCCTTTCTAAATATAACCGAATTTACGTTAATTTTTTCTAAATGTCAAGTGTTTTTCTCAAAACTCTTTCTTTTTCTAAAACTTTATGTAATGCTTGTAAAATAAACAACTCATACTCTTTTCCGGCTCTCGAATACATATGAACTAATACACTCTTTGATTCAAATCCCTTCCGGTATGGACGATCCGCAGTCATAGCATCATAAACATCAGCAATTGATAAAATTTGAGCAAGACCATTAAATTGATCACCCTTTACACCATTTGGATAACCAGTACCATTTAACTTTTCGTGATGTTGGTCTACAATTTCCGATTCAGCATTCATTCCAAGTGACCGTAAAATATCAGCACCGTCCTTTGGATGTTGTTGTATTATCTTTCGTTCTTCTTCAGTTAATTTTCCCTTTTTGAATAAAATGTCCTTTGGTATTTTTATCTTACCAACATCGTGATAATATGACGCTCGTGTTACCAAATTCGCCGTTTTTAAATCCAAACTAAGTTCTTGAGCAACTTGTTTAACTAATCGTCCAACTCTTAATGAATGTTGTTGAGTATAATCAGAATCTTCTACTGCCCCAAGAAGGCTCATTGTCATTAAGACTCTTTGATAATCTATTTCAAATTTTGTGTCCTTTACCATTCATTTTCTCTGTTAATAAATTTTTTATTCGTTTCAATCCCTTTTTCTTATATAACTCTTGCACCATATCTATCGCTTTTATTTCAGGTTTATCAACCATAGTGAAAATGAATCCAATTCTATCATGACGAACTTTACTTTGAATTTCTAAAGCTAAATCTTTACGAGATAAAGTCAACGACATTTTTCTATAAAATGTTCCCTCTATATCTAAATATCCAATTAAATCAAAATATCGTTTTTTCAACAATTTATATTCTTCTTTTACAGACTCAGGTAACTTGTCTAAATATACTTCGAACTCTTGTTCTTCGTTGTCTAATAAAACTCTAACTAAATTATTAGTAACACCATCACCAGTAGCTACATGATGTAACCGTATATATTTTGGAGATTTAATTTTTACTCTACCAACAACTAAATCATCTTCGACTTGGACAACTACAAATCCTTCAAAATTATTTCCTTTGTTATTGTGTTCGTCAGCTAACTGAGATAATTGAGCCATATCATCAACATTCACAACATTAAATTTTTTGGGAAATCTTATAGATAATCTTTTAAATATTTTTTCATATTTTTTCTTTATAGATTTATAAAATATATTAAAGTCGCGTAATTTGCCATCATTCTCTTTCAATCCAATAAATACTAACTCTCTCTTTCCATCGTAATCAACAACTATTCTATTAGATGGATGTATCAACTCAAATATATAAGTTAAATTCGGCGAAAAATTTTTAGTTAATTTATCAAAATTTTCTTTAGAAATTATATCAAAAAAGATTTTGGAAAAAGAAATTCCATCCATATTTGATGCATCTTCAGCATCAATAGTACCATTAGTTGCTATTCTCCATTTATCATCATAAAAGAAAACTTTTATAATAGAACCATCAACTTTTTCTAATATATGAGAATCTTCTAAAGATAAATTATAAGCATTAATTTCTCCATAATTGAAAAATTTATCAAAAGGATATGCAACAATTTTCCAAGTTTCTTTTTCTAATATGATACCACGAGATTCTTTTACAACATTATTAGAGAAATCGGAATTGAATTGGTTATATTTAAATATAATCAAATTATCCTTAACATTAATATGTAAGTTGAACGGATCTTTTCTCAAATCTTCTAAAGACCGTATTTTTAATATTTTTTGTAAATTTAATTCCATTTTTACTCCAAAATTTTATACCTAAATATAACACTATTCAGGATAAAAGTCAACTGTTTTTTACTTTTCGTCTAAATAGAAGTTCATTAGAGAAATAACTTATTAAATTTACGGATAAAATTATTATCTAATTGTGAGCTTGCTAAATTTTTTATTCTCGGAACATATATTAACTTAATACCAAGTTCATCACATACAACCTTTTCTGCCGGATTTGGAGCATATTCTTCACCAATACAATGAATATCTGGTTTGATTTTCCGTAACCATTCATTAGGTGTATCTTCATTAAATGAATCTATTTGGAAAAATATTCCAGTATTAAATAGTATTTGTTTTCTTTGATCTAATGTATAATGCGGAATACGATTTTTTTTAAAAAGTATGTATTCATCAGAATTTATACCAATAATAAGTTTGTCGCCTAATGCTCTGGCATACCCGAATAAAAATAAATGTCCGGGATGGATGCCATCATAACATCCATTTGTTGTAACAATCATTGTTTTCTCGCTTCTCGCCGGGCAGCTTTTTTAGCTTTTAACGGATCTTCGCCCTTTTTCACCTTGTATTCCTTTTTTTCGGGAACTTTCTTTTCGGGTTTCGTTTCTGCTAAAAGAATAGATAATTTACGTCTTTCTTTTTCAGCACCCTTGTCCTTGCCAAACATTCCATCCAACTTTTCAAGTTGTTGTTTGGCGGTAAGTTTGTTCCGCTTCTCGGTGCGCTCGAGCGCTTCAGAATTTTTTTGATCTTTCAACTTTGGCATGAGATTATCCTTTCTCTTTGACCTATATACAATAATATAATGATTAATCTAATAAATAAAACAATACAACCTTTTTTAATCGGTAATGATATACCGCTTTCCCCGATAGTTGTTTTACTTCGCTCGGCGAAAAAAGTTCCGTGCTATTTCAGGTTTTTTCGTATTTTTTGTGCCATTCTTTTTTG
>Ga0307378_10004144_pt1 | contig 20873 bp, 14 predicted proteins | sample UN1MG_FD_202238 | JGI IMG/M metagenome (GOLD analysis project Ga0307378, IMG submission 202238) | Soil microbial communities from Risofladan, Vaasa, Finland - UN-1 | ecosystem: Environmental > Terrestrial > Soil > Coastal area > Acid sulfate soil | place: Finland: Risofladan, Vaasa | collected... | reverse complement strand
TTTTGGCACAACAAGACGCGGGTCATTTTTACAGTGATAAACTGTACCCCAGAACCAGTTATTCTCGTCTTTCCAAAGGATTTCTAATTCCTCTTTTGTCATTATTATCTGTTAACTATGAATATTTTATCTTCGTCTATCTAACAAAACAAACAATACTATAACTATAAACGCAATTACCCTCAAAATAAAACACTTCCCAATTTGTTCTGCTATAACATATTTTCAATATCGGTATATGCTTATAGTAAAATCAACGAAAAAAGGGGCCTATACCGAATCTTTCAATATAGGCCCCGAATTTACGTAAAGATACTATGTAATCTTAAATGCTGCCTGAACCTTACGGCGCCGGTGCATAAAGACGAATATCATCGAAGTACATCATACCCGAACCACCGGCAACCGGATTGTTCCTGTTGCCAAAGCCAAGAGTAATAGTATTGACATTGGCAAGGTTCACACCGAACGTCTGCAGGTCGATAGACCACTCGGTCCATTCATCAGCCAGTGCTGCATTTGGATTATCATTAGTAACTGCAGCAGTACCATTTAGAACAATATACATCGGCTCAGCGGCGTTAGCAGCATCGCCTATGTACCAGATTACCAGTGTGCTAACACCATTTTCGGTCCAGTCACGCGGGTACGTCAAAGTCAAAATAGCCTCAGATTTTCCAACAGCATTATCATAAGCGAACGGCATCGACTGATTACCTCCGTGAACGATAGTCTGCTCGGCAAACGGGGGATTCTCATAGCCGACGATAGAGCCGTTTGTCTGGTCACCAAATCCGTCAGCCCAGGCAAGAAATATCCTGTTGCTCCCGGGTTCTTCTTCATTAAGGTCATTGTAGCTCTCCATATCGTCCACAATAAGGAAGTTGGCTGTCGTAAAGCTCCAAACATTGCCCTTCTGTATCGTACCGCCATCTTCGATTTCATCAATACGCCAGTAATAAGTAGTGTCCCACTCAAGTTTTCCAGGGTCATAGCTCTCGGAGCCAAGGTTCCGGCTGCCTTTGTACTCGGGCGAACTCGTATCGGCGTTTTCTACGGCATCTGCATCGGTTCCAAAATAGACGTCGTGCGACGCTGCCGCTTCTCCTGCACTCCAGCTAAGGATTGTTGTCTGCCTCACGTCCACAGCACCGTTATTAGGATTCGCCCGGCTGGCTTTTACAGGCAGTGACAGTGCGGCCTGGGGAATAATCTGCTTGGGCGTACGGGGGCTCGACCAGCGCAACTCTGCTACTGCACCGCCGGTACTTTCATAATACTCCATTACTAAGCTGTAAGTTTGCCCTGCAACTAAATCAATATTACCGCTGTTTTCAGTATTTTCGTGTTCGGTCCAGTTGTTAACAAGCTGTTTCCCATCCACCCACAGACGGACACCGGCATCACTGTTTGTGTAGAATGTGTAGGTTTCGGTAAATGCCGCTTCCACCTCGCCGGTCCATCTAACCGAGAAGTTATCAGCCCCGACAGCCTCATCCGGTGCTTCGGCCCAGGTAAAGTCGATTTGAGGGTCTATACGGCTCAGCACAAGATTGCTTAAATTCAGACCTTTGAAGTAGTCCGCTCGCATACCTCCACCTTCGCCTGCTGTCGTAAAGCTCCATACATCTCCCTTATATGTAGTAACAGCATCAAACTCATCAATCCGCCAGTAGTAAGTCTTGCCTGATTCAAGCCCGCTGGGAGCATATGTCATAGGGCCTTGTGCGAGCCCACCGGAGGCATTGTTTACATCGTCAAAATTGTCGCCGAAGTAAACAGTGTGCAGTTTCGCACCAAACCCAGCTGTCCAGCTAACTGCTGCACTCGGGTCTATGAATTGAGCTCCATCAGCAGGAATTGGTTCATATGCTATTTTTGGAGGAACCAAAAAGTTCCAGACATCGCCTTTCCACGGACTATCGGGATTGGTATCATTAACTTCATCAACCCGCCAGTAATATCTTGTACCCGGGACAAGACCACCCGGATAAGCAAATCCCGGAAAGCCTGCGATTAAAAACGTAGCAGTTTGATTGCCCTGGAACGTGCTTTCAGCCCCGGCATTAACATCGTCAAAATTGTCGCCGAAATATACATCGTGCGAGAGAGCAAAAGGTCCCGGTACCCAACTAATATTCACCCATGTTTCTGGATGAAGAGCACCATCGGCCGGCGTGGGTCCCCAGGCATACGGCCATGGCTCGACTACCATAATAGCCTGAATTTCTTCCTGCGACATCGGCCGGTCGTAGATACGAAAGTCATCTATAGCACCAATCATAACTCTGTCAGGAGCCCTCTCATGGTCAAGTATTCCTAATGCAACACCAAATGTATCACCAGGATTGAACTCACTAGTATCTGCTGCTGTATCCACCAGCTCCCCATTGATGTATAGTGCTATTGTATCTACTGACTTGACCATTGCCGCGTGATACCATGCTCCGTCATTATATGTAGTTGTGGTGTAAATATTTGTTCCTCCGCCGGTACCAAGAGGATATCGGTGTAAATAACGCAGAGTACCCCCATTCTGGACCTCAAGAAGAATGCCGTGCGCTACGCCAGGTGCATAAGCCGAAAACACATCCATACTCTCTGTCATGGTTCCATCTATTCGAAACCATATAGTAATCGTGTAAACCGGCACTTGAAAGGAACCGTCGATGAAAACATATTCAGGCTCAGCTTCAGTTCCATCAAATAATAGTATTCCTCTGTGATCACCTTCCTGGCCCCACTTCGGCTCGCCAAAAAATGTCCCATCGACGCTTTTTCCACTGGTGTCCTTGGCGACTGTGCCGGAACCTTCATCAAACGTCCACCAGCCTACAAGGCTTGGGTCAATATTTTGGGCTGTACTTGTTCCTACTAAAGCTAAAACCAAAACAAAAGAAGTCAAATAAATCAATTTCTTGTACATAATACTCCTCCTCTAATAAATATATGTTGCTAATTTAAGTGTGAAATACTGCCGGCGAAGTAAAAAATCGTTCACTACAACTCCATACCCCGCATTATTAACTCCTCCTCGATAGAAATAGATTAAATATACACTTTATCAGTAAGCAAGAATATGCTTATGACCATCAACTCATATATACGTATCTTAATTAATTTATACCAGATTTGCTATTTTCCTGTCAAGAATTTTATTTGTTGTGTGTCCAGTTTAATCCTAAATTTTGATATCCGTTTAGGCTGTCCAAATTGTAATTTTTTCGAATTTATGAGGAAAACATCCCAAATTTTATATCAAAAATAAACAAAGGAACGGCCGATAATAAACGTGTAACAGTAAGACTACATAAATAAGAAAAAAGATTTTTTCAAAAAATCATTATTTTGCCCAAATATGCTAAACTATCCAATTTAACATTGACGATAAAACCTATCATTGTTGGATTTTTGTTTTAATGGAGAATAGAAAAATGGAGACATTAGTTGAACAGCGTAAGGATAGCCGGAATACTGTTTCCTGGCCTGTTAGTGTTTGGATGCCGGAAGCTAACAGGTTTTTTAATGGCCGAAGCTGTAATATTAGCAAAACAGGCGTTTTTATTACGATGCCAGTAACGGCGCCGGTCAGACTGGGCCATATTGTAGAACTCAATTTTCCGAGAACAGAAACACTTGCAAAAGAAAAAGGACAATTTGCCCGCATCAAAAGCGGGAAAGTTGTCAGAGTGGATCGCAAGAATCTACTCGAAAGTGCTGAAATTGGGATTGGTATTGCCTTTCAGTAGATAACAATTTTAAGCCATATGGGAAGAGATTGCGGAGAGGTTGTGGCTTTGGGAGACACGGGGCAATGAAAGAGTAAAGACCGATGACCGAGAGGAGTCATCGGTCTTTTTTATTTACAAGCAGATACACACATCTGGAGGCAGAAAAACTCCTCATGCCTCATAAGGAAAGTATAATCCTTATAACTTCTTGATAATATCGATTTTACAAACCGAAATACCTGAAACTGCAAGTAACAATTAAATGTGTGGTTAATATTACAAATCGGGATCAACTCGAATATTATACTAATTCGACATAGGCCTCTTTATAAGTGATTATTATTGTCGATAGCTTGTTTCATTGAAGATAGAAAATCTTGCCATTCGATATCTCATAGTGTATTTTATGGCACTTATGCAGACAAAGATTATAAAACTCGATAGTACAAATGTTGATTTGTCGAAAATCAAGGAAGCAGCGTTCTTGGTTGATAACGGTGGACTTGTTGCTTTTCCGACCGAAACAGTCTATGGAATCGCCTGCCGGGTTAGAACCGATTCATTGGCAAAACTTAACGATATTAAAGGCAGAGATCGTTCCAAATACTACACATTACATATCGGCCAAAAAAATGAAGTAACCAAATATGTGCCGACCATCAATCTAAGAGCTAAAAAACTAATAAAAAACGTCTGGCCCGGCCCATTAACTTTAGTATTTGAATTAGACTCTACGGATATCAACAAACAACGAAAGATTTTCGAAAAAGAACTTTTTAAAAATCTGTATAAACATAATTCCATAGGCATTCGCTGTCCGGACAATCCAATAGCTGCAATGTTGCTACAAGAAACAATCAATCCTGTTATTGCACCAAGCGCAAATATAGCAGGTCAACCGCCTGCGGTTGATGCCAAGCAGGCTCTTGCTCAGTTATCAGATAAAATTGAGATGCTAATAGATGCAGGGGCGTGTAAATATAAAAAAAGCAGTGCCGTTGTTAAAATAGGCAAAATAAGCATTGAGATTTTACGGCTTGGTATATATTCTCAAGCCCAGTTAGATGCAATGTCAACAGTAAAATTTTTATTCGTTTGCACCGGTAACACATGCCGAAGTCCAATGGCTGAGGGAATATTTCGAAAATATTTGGCAGAAAAACTGCAATGCAAGGTTGACCAACTGGAACAAGTAGGTTATAAAATAACCTCCGGCGGAGTTATGGATACAAGTGGTTTTCCAGCAAGCGCCGGAGCGTTAGTAGCTTGTGCAGCCAAAGGAATAGATTTAACAGCTCACAGGAACAAAGGATTGTCCAAAGAGCTTATCGATGAGAGTGATTTTGTATTCGCAATGGAGCCAATACACCAGGAGAGAATTATTGCTCTTAGTCACGAGGCTGCGAATAAGTGTTTTTTATTAGCAGGAGATAAAGGAATTGCTGACCCAATAGGTCACCCTCAGGAGTTATACAATAATTGTGCTGATATGATAGAAGCAGCCGTGAAGGAAAGGATTAGTGAGTTCGTAATATGAAAATAGCAGTTGGAAGCGATCATCGAGGTTTCGAAGCGAAACAACAAATAAAAGCCATAGTCGCCGAACTGGGCCATGAATGCATTGATGTAGGTACCAACAACAGTAACCCTGTTGATTACCCAGACACGGCTTATTTAGCAGCAACGGCGGTATCAAAAAAACAAGCCGACAGAGCTATTTTAGTGTGCGCAACCGGTATCGGAATGAGCATAACTGCAAACAAAATAAATGGGATTAGAGCTGCATTGTGCCATGATGAGTTAAGTGCACAAATTTCACGTGACCACAACGATGCCAATGCCCTTTGCCTCTCAGGTGACCAGGTCGGAGAAGTATTATTGCGCAAAATAGTGGAGGTCTGGCTTAATACTGACTTCAGCGGTGGAAGACACGAAAGAAGAGTTAAAAAAATAAAAGCCATCGAAGAAGGCAGGGACCCAAGCGAAATAAAAACGGCTAACGTATAGTAAAGAATATATAGCGAGCAGATTTTTTATATTACGGCCAATGTAAGGCAAATTCTGATATATATTGCATTTACAAAGGTTAATTTGTGGAGATATTTTATTCCTAGTTATTTCAACCGACCTTGTAAATCTTTAAATAAAAAGGGTGGGCAAGGAGGCCTGCCCTTTATTTTTTATGTAAATAAACCGCACTCAGCCTTTTCACCATCATAAGTAGTGACAGTAACTCAAATCAACCGATTCTATTTCTATATGGTGCTCCACAGGCTTCAATTATACCTTCAAAGGGGGTATCTTAATTTTAAGATGATTCTGCAATATGTTTCTTAAGTCTTTTGCAACTTTTGGGAACTGCTTGATAACATTTTTTGTCTGCACCGGATCGGTTTTCAGGTCATAAAGGCAGGGCCCCTTGCCAAGGTTTTTACCCGTGACGTTCTGAAAATAGTGCCAATTCAGATTGTGAATCGCTCCATATTTACTAAAAACAGTGTAAACGTTATCATGAAGCGAGGGAATTTCTCCTGCTACCAGCCTCCACATATTTTGCCCGTCCATATTTTTATAATCATTAATTCCGAGCAGAGGAAGAAACGTGGGCATAAAATCGACTGCGCTTACAAGTGCGTCAACACGCTTTCCGGCAAATCTCTTATCCGGATGTTTTATAATTAATGGAATACGAGTAACACAAGCATTAAGAAGAGCTGGGGTTTTTTGTACACAACCTTCTTCACCAAGATGAGTGCCGTGATCGGTCGAAAACACGATGATTGTATTATCCATCAGTCCCAACTGTTCGACTCTTTTCATAAGGCGACCGATACAATAATCACTAAATGTAACTTCGGCTGCATATAGGTCCCTGATAACAGGTAAATCATCATGGTGAATATCAGCGTTTCTGACTCCGTACCCAAATAAATATCTTTCATAAGGATACTCATTGCGATACATTTTCTGAAATTTCAAAGGTGCATCCCACGGTTCATGAGGATCAAACATATCAATCCAGAGCATAAAAGGATTACCACCGGCATTTTGTTCGAGCCAATCCATAGCCGCCCTGCAGGACTGGGCACAGAAATAATCTTCCTGGCTTTTTCTATCCTGTGTATTCATCATGTACTGACTCATATTTGCGTCATAGCGCTGGTTCCATAAATGTGCGGGCATATGCTTTTTAGGATCAAATTCTTCCTTAGGGCCGCTTTTCCATCTGTCAGTCTCCTGTCCGCGAACCCAGTGCCATGAATCAAATCCGCGGTGAAAATTGTAATTCGCTTTGAAATGATGATATGTATCAACAATAAAACCTGTTGTTACACCATGCTTTTGCAAAACTTCCGCAAAAGTAATATCGCTGTCGGCCAGAGGCTGCCACTTCGCTTCTGGAAGTACGCTCTTTCCTGTGTGATAGACCCTTCTGCAAGGAATGGTAGGCAGTCCTTCGGCAGTGGCGTCTGTAAATAAAACACTTTCTTTGGCCAGCTTGTCAAGATAAGGCGTTTTTATGCAGGTACTGCCATAACAACCGAGATGGTCGGCCCGCCAGGTATCAGCGATGATTACAATCATATTAAGGCCATTAGGCTTTGAGGTCACTGGTATGCGGGGAGTCTGCTTTGCGGAGCTTTTTATATCTCCTGTCCATACCGGCATCTTCGATTTATCTTCTTTTTTCTGTGCGCCAGTTGCAGCAACGCCCACCGCTCCAATACCCGCTGCGGTCGCGATGAAATTTCTTCGGGTTAATAAGTTTTGATCTTTCTTTGACATGCAGGAAAGTTGTTCTCCTTTCGAACTATGTTGCTCATTCACCATAATTGCTCTCCTTCCAGAAGCACATAAATGCTGAAGTTTCCATTTGAAAAACAAAGTTACGAAATAATTGTACTACTGAATATACAACGATATCAGACTTTGGCGGGGATTCGCTTTCGTTTGGTCGGAATGCCTTCCAATGCTTCTTTCACTCTTTCTTTGCCTGCCTGGGTTTTGCGACGTAACTTCTCTGCAGGACTGATGCCTATAGATCGCAATTTTTTGTATCTGTTATCAAGCAAATTATCGAGCTTTGTGCGTTTGAGGTCACGCAATGTCTTAACAATATATTTCTCGACATTATAAACGGTATCATGAATATTACGATGTGCGCCACCAAGAGGCTCAGAAATCACCGAATCAACCAGCTCGAGCTTATACAAATCTTTACTCGTTAATTTAAGCGCCTCGGCAGCTTTAGGCGACTGCGAGCCATCGCGCCACAAGATTGCAGCACATCCTTCAGGTGATATTACCGAGTAATATGCGAATTCAAGCATTGCCAGCCTGTCCCCTACGCCTATTCCAAGAGCACCGCCTGACCCCCCTTCCCCAATGACAATACATATTACGGGTACCTTCAAGCGTGACATCTGATGAAGATTAACAGCTATTGCCTGAGCCTGGCCACGTTCTTCAGCACCAATGCCCGGATATGCACCCGGAGTGTCAATGAGGGTAACGATTGGAATACCGAACTTTTCAGCAAATTTCATTTTGGCCATTGCCTTGCGATATCCCTCAGGATTCGGGCTTCCGAAATTACAGGCAATCTTTTGCTTTGTGGTTTTGCCTTTATTTTGGCCGACAATCAATACCCTTTCTCTTCCAATATGTCCCAGACCAGTTACAATCGCTCGGTCGTCGCCGAAGCATCTGTCGCCGTGCAATTCGCGAAAATCCTTTACCATCAGGCTAAGATAATCAGAAAGGAGAGGCCTGTTCGGATGACGTGCCACCTGAACGGTTTGCCAGGCGGTCAGATTTAAATAGATTCGCTTCAGTTCGGTAACCTGCTGACGCTGGAGCTGACGAATTTCGGCTGAATAATCAATGCCTTTGATTGAACCGAGCTTGCGTAGTTCATTCATCTGGCTATCAAGGTCAGCTACTTTTTCCTCAAATTCGAGGTGGCCACCATTGCTGAGTCTATTGTTATTATCTGGCATTTTAGCTATATTGATATCTCTCTATATTATTTAAGTAAGTAATAAAAACGCTTACAAAAAAATTGCCCATAATTAACGGGCTCTCTTTTAAAATGAAAATGTTAGCACTTTAAAAGGTTAAATCAAAGAAAAAAATTGACATTTGAGTAGTTGTACAGTACTTTTTAATGTAATATATCCCGATGCAATATTCCATAAACCCTTGTATATGAAAGACATAAAGCAATTATCTGTGATAGGATTGGGGCTTTTGGGCGGCTCTATTTCATTAGCGGTTTTACGCTCTTTTGCCCGAGTAACAGTAATCGGTTACTCACATCGGCCTTCCACTCGCACTAAAGCCAGAAAACTGGCAGTGTCAACCGATATCGTAGATTGCCTCAAATCAAGTGTATCCTGTGCAGACCTTGTCATTTTAGCTACACCCATAATGACATTCGAAAAAATATTCAGTGAAATTTCCGATTCATTACCAGACGGATGCATTGTTACCGATGTTGGTTCGGCAAAGATGGTTCCCCACCGCTGGGCAGCGAAGAAGCTGTCAAAGAGGGTTCATTATATCGGCTCGCATCCAATTGCCGGATCCGAACAAAGGGGAATCGAATTTGCCAGAGATGATTTGTTCGAAGGGGCAATGTGCATTCTGACAACGACAAAAAAGAATGACCGGCAGTCGCTGCAAACACTTAAAAGTTTCTGGTCAAAACTCGGTTGCTCCGTGAAGTCAATGACGCCGAAAGAACATGATAGAATCTTTGCAAATGTAAGCCATTTACCGCATATAACAGCAGCGGCATTAATCAACGCCAATAATAACGAGGAGTTGAAATTTGCAGGAAAAGGATTTATAGATACATCGAGAATAGCATCTGGACCGGCTAATATCTGGTCCGACGTACTGCTGACAAATGTAAACAACATGACAAAAGGCATAGACAAAATCATCACTGAATTGGTGAAAATTAAAACGGCAATAAAAAAAGAAAATAAACAACAAATCGAACAACTGCTTGAGAAGGCAAGGACGAAACGAGCGATACTTATAAAATACAAATATAAAAAGAAGGAACTAATATTGTGAAGCAGTGGCGAGTCGAGGTTTTTAATCGATCGGGTTTTTCCGACGTACATGGCAAGAGCATTCTGGATGATATTAATGAACTGGGCATTAGCTCGGTACAGGTGGTTCAATCGGCAAAGGTCTTTCTTATCGAGGCGGATTTTGATAAGAATTTTGCCGAGCGTGTGGCACATGAGCTCCTGACCGATCCGGTCTGTGAAGAGTACTACATAGGCAGAAGCAGTGCGCCGGCAGGCCTGGCGAAAGCTACACTCATCGAAGTACATCTTAAAAGCGGGGTTACCGATCCTGTGGCCGAATCCGTAATGACGGCAATTGCCGATATGGGCGTTACAGCCGACCATGTTAGAACCGCCCGAAAGTATGTTCTGTTAGGTGAGATTACACAAAAACAAACAGATACAATCGCCAAGAAAATTTTGTCGAACGACTGTATCGAAGATTGTGTTATAGGCAATGAAGCAGAACCCCCGAGTCCACATCTCAAACCATACGAACTGCAGATAGTACACTGGCCCATATGCGAGCTTAATGATAACCAGCTTACAGCTCTGAGCAAAGAAAAGGACCTGTTTTTGAACCTCGTCGAGATGCAGACCATTCAGAAATACTATCAGCAGCTCGGCAGAGAGCCTACCGACGTTGAGCTGGAATCGATCGCTCAGACATGGAGCGAACACTGCGTGCATAAAACTCTCAAAAGCTCGGTTGATATGTCAATCAACGGCGAACAGGTGCATTTTGACGATTTGCTGAAGGAGACCGTTTTTAAGGCAACGAAACAGCTTGATAAAGACTGGTGTATATCGGTGTTTGCCGATAACGCAGGCGTGATAGAATTCGATAAATACTCGGCGATATGTTTCAAAGTCGAAACTCATAATCATCCATCTGCCCTGGATCCTTACGGCGGAGCAGCTACGGGCATAGGCGGTGTAATTCGTGACCCGATGGGTACGGGCATGGGAGCCAGACCAATCGCTAATACGGATATATTCTGCTTCGGCGAGCCAGACAAAAACATCGACGATATACCAAAAGGAGTTTTGCATCCAAGAAGGATTATGAAAGGCGTTGTTGCGGGTGTTCGAGACTACGGCAACAGAATGGGGATCCCAACGGTCAACGGTGCGATTTACTTCGACGACAGATACATGGCCAATCCGCTGGTCTATTGCGGCAATATCGGAATAATGGACAAAGATAAGTGCTTTAAGAATCCTCAAAGCGGAAATCTTATAATTATGGTCGGCGGCCGGATAGGCAGAGACGGGATACACGGGGCCACCTTTTCAAGCGGCCAAATGACACACGAACACGAAACAATCTTTTCACACGCTGTTCAAATCGGCAATCCGATAATGGAAAAGAAAATGTTAGACGTATTGATACAGGCAAACAAGGCTGGTTTGTACGAAGCAATCACCGACTGCGGAGCCGGCGGTTTGAGCAGTGCCGTAGGAGAAATGGGTGAAGAACTCGGAGCGGAAGTCGATTTGGAAAAGTCGCCGTTAAAGTATGCGGGCCTTAACTATACCGAAATATGGATTAGTGAAGCACAGGAAAGAATGGTAATAGCCGTCAAGCCGGAAAACCTGGAAGCGATAACAAAAATCTTCGACGACGAAAATGTTGAGTCCACAGTAATAGGTAAATTCACAAGCGACAAAAAATTAAGATTACGATACGACGGCCAGCAAGTAGCTGAGATGGATATGGAGTTCCTGCACAATGGTGTGCCAAAATACTCACGCAAAGCCGTCTGGAAAGGCCGTCAGCTCACAGAGCCAAGCATACCTGTAAAAGATAATTACAACAATGAGCTTTTGCAAATCCTCTCCTCTTACAACGTCGCCAGCAAAGAATGGGTGATTCGCCAGTATGACCATGAGGTGCAGGGTGGCTCGGTTATCAAACCACTGACCGGCGTGAACAATGACGGTCCCGGCGATGCCGCGGTGATAAAGCCAAAGTTCAATTCGGACAAAGGCCTTGCTATTAGCTGCGGAATGAATCCGCTTTACGGTGATATCGACCCGTACTGGATGGCATTGTCTGGAATCGACGAGGCGGTCAGGAACCTGGTATGTGTAGGCGGTCGCGCTGATAGAATTGCACTGCTGGACAATTTCTGCTGGGGTGACTGCACAAAACCCGAAACGTTAGGCCCGTTAGTCAGAGCATCACAGGCCTGCTACGACGGGGCAATGGCGTTCGAGACGCCATTTATCTCCGGTAAGGATTCATTGAATAATGAATTCGCCTGCGAAGATGGGACACAAATATCCATCCCATCGACACTTTTGGTAAGTGCAATCTCAATCGTCGATGATATAAACAATTGCGTGACGATGGACGCCAAAAGGGCCTCCAACCTGCTGTTTGTCGTCGGTGAAACGAAAAATGAATTAGGCGGCTCACATTATTACAAAATAAACGGCCACCTCGGAGCTAACGTACCAACGTTAGAGCTCGGAACAGCACCTAAAATCGCCAAAAAGATTTCCGCGGCAATAGCACAGGGCCTTTTAGTAAGTTGTCACGACTGCTCTGAAGGCGGCCTTGCTGTAGCACTTGCAGAAATGGCCTTTGCCGGCGGGCTCGGGATAGAAGCAGACCTGCGAGGTCTGCCGAGAAGCAAAGACTGCACTCGGACAGATGCACAATTATTCAGTGAGTCGAACTCACGCTATATCGTAGAAATCGAACCGGAAAAGTTTGATGCCTTTGCAAAAATAATGCTCAATTTACCATTCGGGCAGATTGGGAAAGTAACACAAGATAAAACGCTTATCATCAAAGCACAAGACGGCCAAAGAGTAATCGAATCGGACATTGATTCATTAAAGCAGGCCTGGCAAAAACCGTTCGATTGGTAAGAAGTCTGCGGGTTTTATAAAAAGAATTGAAAAGGTAAGAGATGACGGAAGTTAAAGCAATAGTCCTGCGAGCAGCAGGGATAAACTGTGATATGGAAACAGAGCATGCACTCGAATTAGCTGGAGCACAGACACAACGTACACACATAAACAGGATAATCGAGGATAAAACTCTTCTGGATGAATTCCAGATAATTGTATTTCCCGGCGGATTCAGCTATGGCGATGATGTGGCCGCAGGTAAAATCCTGGCTAACCAAATCAGGCATCACCTTTATGACCCGATCCGGAAATTCATCGACGACGGGAAATTAGTTCTTGGAATCTGCAATGGATTTCAGGTCCTCGTTAAAACGGGCATTCTGCCGGGCAATCATTCGACCGACAATCAGCAGGAGATTACAATTACCAATAACGACAGCGGCAAATACGAGGACAGATGGGTGTATCTGGCCCCTCAAACAGATAAGTGTGTTTTCATCGAGCCTAGCAGGCAAATCTACCTTCCCGTTGCACATGCCGAGGGCAAAATTGTTACAAAAGATAATGCTGCACTGGAACAGTTAAAGTCGGCCGGACATGTAGCGTTTAAGTACGTGGATGAAAACGGCAATGAAGGAGCCTATCCGATTAATCCGAACGGGTCAATAGACTCGATAGCCGGTCTGACGGACACTACCGGCCGAATACTTGGACTTATGCCGCATCCGGAAAGGTTCGTAAGGCCTACTCACCATCCGCACTGGTCCCGTCTAAAAGAAAAGCCTGCCAGTGATGGATTCACAATCTTCAATAACGCCGTTAAATACATACAGGAAAATTTCTGACCTCGTTTAGCTGGAGGGTATTGGGACAAATACAAAATTCCCGTGCTGTACTGAGACGCCAATTGTTAAGCGGGATGAGGAGCTAAACAATCTGCCAGTCGTGCAGCCAGGTATATTTCTGCGGCAGTTTCGACCATTGCTTTTGGGTTACATGTACAAGCCAATCCTTATCAGCGGCCGTCATAGCAAGAGGACGCGTGTATGAAGCCCGAACTGCATTATAAACTTCATAAACGGTAGAAAGCCCCGGTATCACACTTGTAACGGCATCGTTTAGATTAAGGATGCACTGAAGCGTCAGCCTTGCCAAATCGTTATCTGCCTTACTGCCGACACCTAATTTTGGTTTATCAGGATTCTTAAATAGACTGCCGCCGAAAAAGGGTTTTATCGTTACCAACCCTACATCCTGGTCTCGAAGTGATTGGAAAATACTCTTACTCTCGGGCCCATAGCCGGCGTTGACTTCTTCGATATTGTCCGGCATCGGGGGTTTGTTCTTTTCTTTTGTTTTTGCGGTGCAGGGAAAAATGAACATTTCGACCTCGGGATACTTTTCAATAACATGTTGTGCCCAGGGTCTGCTGTGGGAAGAGATGCCAAAGTGCAGCACCTTCCCGGCTTTGTGCAGTTTTTGAAAGGCCTCGAGCATAACCTCCACATCCGCATCCGTATTGCTTCCGTCCATCTTGGCCTGGACACGCCAGATATCAAGGTGGTCCGTCCCCATGCGGCGAAGGCATTCTTCGACGTTGTAAAGCTGGGCCTTTACATTGCAATTCTCATCACGCCGGGGGCACAGCTTGGAATCATCGGCACCGACAATCATCTTCTCACGACGTCCCCTCAGGGCCGCACCATAACATAAACACTCTTCGGCTCCGGTAATATCCAGATAATTCACACCACACTCTATTGCTCTGGAAACAACCTCAGTTCGGTTTTTTGCGACATCATCGGGTACCTCTTCTTTGGCGAATTTCCCCCACCACCAGCCTCCGCTGCGGTCCCTCCAGGGAGCTCTCCAGTGTCCGCCCAGGCTCACCTCAGAAATCATTAGGTTCGTCTTGCCCAGGCGATGGTAACCCATTTTGGGGTTATAATTGAGTATCTTTGACGTATCTATCTTCTTTTTATCACTTCGCTGGACAGAAGCGTGCGTCCTTGCTGCTAATGCAGCACCAATCGCCCCAGCTGTTGTAAGAGAAGTGTTACGTATAAAAGTTCGTCTTGAAAGTTTATCGTTGCTCATAGGTCATCTTCTTTCCAAACAAACCTGAAATTATCCTGCTGGTTGGCAAGCTCCTTAATCTTCCGGAAGTATCAAGCATACCAACATATTTTCCCGGAAGGTTTTCTATGGCGGATTACAGCATTCGATAAAAAACGTTAGAGCTATTTAAACGTTATAGATACTATAAACTGCCGTCCAGTTCCAGTTAATTTAAAAAGACTTGTAACTTTGAATCCGCCGGTACATTTTGAGTGTAAGCAAATGTACGCCGATCACTAAGTGTCTAAAAGGCAGTACATGAAAAATCTTTGGTGAATAAACAACAAGAGGATTGATGACCGGCTTGAGAAGCTAACCGGCTTGCCCAACCGTCGCCAGTGCCTTGGATTTGTTATCAACAAATTCGAAAACCTCATTAAGACCGGCCACGACAAAAATGCACTTGGTTACAGTGGCAACATTGCAGAAAATAAGCCGATGTCCGGAATTCTGCAGCATATTGTGCAATATTAACAGGTTGCTGATGTTTGCAGAATTGATTATCTCAACTCTGTTAAAATCAATTATGACGTCGCAGCTACCATTCTTGCTCACAGTTTCATTAACAGCTTTAAGCTCAATAGCTATTCTAGGACTCTTGGAAGGCAGTTCAACGAGAAGAACATCTTTTGATAGATTTTTAATTCCCATTTCTTGCTCTTTCTTTTGACATTATACATTTATCACTTCATCTGGAGATTGTATCGGAAGAATTTTTGCCCAAGTTAAATAAAAAATAAAAGATTGAGCTTATATGTGCCATATCTGAAACCCGGCACCCAAAGACATAAATCTTTTTATAATAAGAACATATATCACATTAAAGTTTAAGATGACGGGCAAAGAATGAGAAATATGGTTCCGATAATATTCCCTGCAACCATATAACTATCTAAAGATCAGAATTGTCGTTTGAGACTATATATATCTTGAATTTATCCTCTGGCCAGTCAAGACTTTTAGCTACGTCCTTTGGAAATTCCCATCCAGAGCCATCCTCCTGAACCAGCTGGACCTGGCTTCGCTCGGCAGCCATCGCCACGGCCTGTGGCATATCCAGATAACGCATCACGTTCAGAAATGTCGGGCCGTCATGATGCGTGACGGGTAAAAACCCAAGATCGAGCCTGGTAATACCCGGCTCGAACAGCGAGGCATATAATGTGAGGCCCGCCATTTTAGACATACCTGCAAGAGTCATGGGTGCTTCTGCAATCGATTCAAAACTACGCAAGGCCTGAATGGCCCGCCTTATGTCCCAGACCCGCATGCCGTCGGCCGTCTGACCGAGCAGCATAAACCGCCGGCGGATTTGTACCTGCTTGCGTTCGTTGCTATTCCAGGCATCAAGCCCGATTCCACGAGGAGCTATGTAAGCAATTACCTGATTTGAAACTTTAAACATATCCTGTATGCTCATAAATAATTGTTTATCAGGCTCAGGTAATTTCTGATCACCAAGCTCATTTTCAAAACCGACCCTCATAGCGGCCAGCCACTTAGACCATCCTCGCTCATCCAGTACGTTCAGCGTAACAGCATCGGGTTTATCAAGCCCGGCACCGCATGCCAGGTATAAACGCAGGTGAACGTTAGGCTGACTCGTGAAATCAAATGCGCTCAATTGAATACCGCCGTGTTTGACAGAAAATACGCTATGGATATTAAGTGGGCCGGCCTGTCCCTGTCTCGGCCAGCCTCGGAATGATTTATTCCTAAGATTCCTCATCCAGGCCTTACGCATCCTTTCCCACTTCTCAGATGATTTCGGAACACCCGGCTCAGTAGCTGTTGGTACAAACGATTCCTGTATCTTCGTGTTTATCTGGTCGTCAGGCAGCTCGTCGAAAACCTTTAACTGCTCCGGCTCAAAAAAAGGCACGGCCGGTTTGTCTATCAGAGGATTTTCACCTTTCAGAAAACGATTAAACCACACAAAGGCATGTATGCGAAGCTCCTGTGTGTCTTTATGAGGGCCTTCGGTAATTTGCAGGCCGAGCTTGTCATCGGCATCGTACAATCTGTAGATGTCCCTCACCTTTTTATGTACGCGAACAACACCATCAAGCGGGAAGATTGTATCTTTGTCGCTGTTGGAAATTAATAGAGGACGCGGTGCAACTAAAGCCGCTACGATGGGATAATTCCATCGATATGTATTCACGATATACATACAGTCGCAGTGGCCCTCGACGCAGCCATCGATAACGTGGTTCTGAAGGTCGGTTATACCCGCTACAGGCACAGCGACTTTGATTCTGTCATCAAGTGCTGCTACCCACCAGCTATATGCACCGCCGCCAGAGCGCCCCGTTACACCAATTCGGTCTTTGTCCACTTCCTTGCGGCTCTGTAGGTAATCCAGAGAACGGATACAGTTCCACGCTTCAACTCCGGCCGATGTATAGCCCCGGCTGTTCCACCACCACATATCGTACTGATATGTACCATGATGAATCCCTTCAATCTCGCCCATTTGGAGGGTATCAATAATCAGGCAGACATAGCCGTGCCGTGCAAACCAGGCCGCATGTCGCTGATAGCTGACCTTATTTCCATAGCTTATATTATTTTTCTTGGTGGGCCCGTGACCGCAGACATAAAGGATGGCCGGTGCTGGTTTTTCGAGGTCTTTAGGAATAAACAGATTGGCGGTTACGTAAAGACCCGGGCGGGATTGAAAGTGAATGTTCTCGACGGTAAACTCATCATGCTCTATTGTGCCGGTAATGACGGGTTTGAGGTCGGTCTTTTTTGGCAGTGGCTCAAGACCTAGCATTTCAAAGAGCTGTTTTCGATATAACAGCCGTTTATTTTCCCAGTCATCAAGGGTTTTGATATTCTTGAGACATTTTTCGCTGAGCCGCATCGTCTGGTCATGAAAATACTCCGCAAGCTGCTTATCGGCCTGACTTGTTCCAATTGTTGTTCGATCTGCAGCCATGCATAGAACACTAAAAATCAACAACACAAAAACCATATACATAAGCCGTATGATTATAGTTGGGCTGCTTAGCTTAAAATATCCGTTTTTCGAATGCCGATTTTCTTTCGTTTGACTGATCATTTTACCCTCTCCAAAAATTAAAAAGAGACATAAGAAGTACTCTCCAAAACATTTAATAGAATAATCTATTTACTCATAAACTGCCAGGAAATATTTCTCAACACTTGTGACATATTCAGTATGACAGCCATTTATGAAGATTTTCTTTTACAAAATCATCATCGGTAAGTTGTGGATAGCTGCTTCTTATTTTATCAATCATTGCGACCTGGCCGGGTGAGAGCTGTTCGTCAGGATTGAGTGTTCTAACTTCCTCCAAAAGTCCCTGCTGCTTTAAGACATAGGATATACCCGGAATGCACCCGGCGAAATAGTTGTCGGCGTCGAAAATTGCCTTATTGGCCAAGGTTAATTGATTCGCCAAGGTCAACATGTCCTGCGGAATTGAACTTTCGCTCTCACAAAGGGTCTTAATACGAGTGAGGTACTCAACCGCCCTTTTGGTCCAGCAAGCCCACTGGCCCAGCAGGCCTCCGACAATACGAAGCGAGACCGGATGACCCTCAACATTAAACTTATACTTCGTGAGCAAATCGCAAATTATGTTGTCATCATTACCGGTATATAAAGCAATTTCATCTGACCTGCCGGAATGAGCTACTGCTTCGAGAACATCAAGTGTTTGATATCGGTTGAATGGAGCAATTTTTATAGCAAGGACGTTTGGTATCTCTACGAATTTTCGCCAGAATCCGATAGGAAGAACCATTTGGCTTATTACTTCCTGGAGATAAAATCCCATAATCGGAATAACTTCGGCCACCTGTTTGGCGTGTTCTATCAGTTCATTAATTGATTTGCCCTTTAGAGCGGTGAGTGAAAGCAGACCAAGATGATAACCCGTCTCTGCCGCCAGCCGGGCTTCTTTAACGGCATTGTAAGTGTCGCCTAATATGCCGGCAATCATAACAGGCTCATCACTATCTGTTGACTCAGCATATTTTCTCGCTGTCTCGCAAGCTATCTCCAGCACCGGCCGGTATAAACCAACTTTTGGTTCGTGAATAGCAAATTGAGTCGTATGTACACCGACTGCTAAACCATCCGCCCCGGAAGCTATATAATAGCGAGTCAATGCCTTTTGACGACGCTCGTCGAGTTTCCCATCAGAATCGAGAGCGAGCGGGTGTGCGGGAATCACACAACCCGAACGCAGCTTATCGCTTATGTGTGAACTTAGCATTAAAGAAAGCCTTAGAATTTGCCGTTACGAATATCGTATTTGGTCGGCTTGTTTAGAACTGTTTTGCCCGATGCAACCCACTTGACGATTAAAGAAATCATCTCACTTAGCTCGGTCTGAGGATTACCAAACTTACCGATACACAAAGAAGCATTTGAAAGCAGAGCTGTTTGTGCCTTCTGAGATACGAACCTCGGTTTAATATTCAGTTCTTTTCCGATTTGCTCAGCCAGCTTACGAACTAATAAGGTATCCGGCCCCGTCACATTAAGAACCGTCGGTGGTGATTTTGCAAGACTGATAGAGCGGATGATATAATCATTCGCATCCCGCTGCCAGATTAGATTCACCGCCCCCATTGTTAAATCGATAGGTTCATAATTGATAATCCTGCGGGCAAGATCCACGATAATACCGTACCGAGGCTCATTAGCGTAATTTAGTCTTACTATAGTCACTGGCGTATTGTTCAGCTGCGAGAAATATTCAAACATCCTTTCTCTTCCAAGGCACGACTGGGCATATTCCCCTATCGGTTCGGGTGCGGTATCTTCGGACGCACCTCCGCTATTGATCTCAACCAAAGGATAAACGTTCCCGGTTGAAAAAACCACAATGCGAGACTTCTTATAATGTTTTGCTATCAGACCCGGCAAAAAACTGTTCATCGCCCACGTCAGCGGCTGATTACCGGTTGCTCCGAACTTCATACCAGCCAAATAGAATACATTTTTCACATCGGGCAATTGCGAATAAAGTGACTCATCCAGTAAGTCAATCTTGACGGTTTCGACACCTGCATCCTCTATTCTGTTTCGGACGTCCTCGTCACTGAACCTCGAGACAGCATAAATATTTTTACCACTCGACGCTTTTTTGAGCATCATCGAGAGTGTCGGTCCCATCTTGCCGCCGGCACCTAAAACAACGATGTCACCATCCAGGCCGGAAACTATCTCTTTGGTCTCATCGGCAGGCTCGCTGAGAATATTCTCCAAAGCACGTTCATCTAATGCAGATATATCTGTCATATCGTAGTCTTCTCGTAAGTTACTGAAACAAAGACCCTTGTTCAACACGTTACAAAAACAATAATCAAGTTAACTTTATCACAATCATACACAAGACCCGAATAGCCATAAATATGACGACCAGCAGGCCTATTCCGCCCAGGATATTATGAATAAGCTTATTCCGCCTTTCGCCCATAATGTCTTTTCGGTTTGCAAGCCAAAGTATTGTAACAGCCATCAACGGATTACCGACAACCGTAAGGGCCTGGCCAAAAATAATCGCGTCAACTTTTTTGACCGGGGTATGAAGGACAATCATCGCTAATATCATGCCGAACAGCAAAACTGCGACCGTGAAAAGTCGAGACCAACGGTCGCTTAATCTTGCCGGCTTACCTAGTCCGTCTGCTAAGATACTGCCACCAATCATCGCATTTATAACAAATGGATTCGTTGCTACTGCCAATAATCCGACACAAAACAGCACATGCGTAGCCGCATGAAGCAGAGGACGCAATTGAGTAGCTAATACGCTGATATCATTGGCCGGCTGACCTCGAAGAACCGTGCCGCTTGTCATCATAATAATCCCACTTACTCCGGTAAGAACAGCAACTCCTGCGATGGCGTCACCAATCCCACGGTTATATTCTCTAATTGTCCATCCTTTTTCTCTCACAAGATTGCCCTGGTATAATGCAGCGGCGACTGAAAAGGTCGTACCGAGCAACGCCCCTATAAGCAGCATAGGATCCGTAACGCCACTTTCGCCACGGCTCGGTAATCCAATTGATAGGCCTTCCGGAAGGTGAGGAA
>Ga0307378_10004142_pt1 | contig 20877 bp, 14 predicted proteins | sample UN1MG_FD_202238 | JGI IMG/M metagenome (GOLD analysis project Ga0307378, IMG submission 202238) | Soil microbial communities from Risofladan, Vaasa, Finland - UN-1 | ecosystem: Environmental > Terrestrial > Soil > Coastal area > Acid sulfate soil | place: Finland: Risofladan, Vaasa | collected... | reverse complement strand
CCTTTTGCATTGGAGGAGGAGTCTATTTTTTACGTTGGCTTCTAAGTCTGCGGATTCGATGCTGCCAGGGTCTGGATTTTAGTTTAATGGTATCTGAGCCTTCGAATTTTCGGCCATCTATAAATGAGCCGGTGACAGTGACTTCCAGCAGGCCATCTTCGGATTCGGATAATGCATCGCAGAAACTCTCTCGCTCAAAGTAAATCTGGACGTCAAAATAGCCGTCAGAATATTGATTAACCTCGATGAATTCCGATTCTGTGCCGGGCGGGTCGGCTACGGCCGGCGTATTGACATCGATATCTTCAGGGAAGATTTCTTCAGGCAGCGTAACATGCGCTTTGAGCCATTTGCCATGGCTTTCGCAGCTTAGCATCTGCGGCGTGAGTTTTATTTGTGCTTGTACTGGGGCCCTCAATGCGAGACTGTAATCCCCTCCGGCGGCGATGGCGATAAAGCCAGTGCCTTCCGGTGGTGTCACCTGGCCAAAAGAATTATACCCCCATCCTACGATAGAGCCGTCGGATTTAAGGGCAAAACTGTGCATATATCCTGCGGCGATGGCGACAAAATCATTCCCATCCGGAGGTGTCGCCTGACCATAATCTGGCCAACCTCTTTCACCTGGTTCTCCCGCCCCCCATGCGACGATAGAGCCGTCGGCCTTTAGCGCAAGACTATGTAGCCATCCGGCGGCGACGGCAATAAAATCATTACCATCTGGCGCCGTCACCTGACCATACCAATTATTCCCCCATCCGACGATGAAACCATCGGATTTGAGCGCAAGACCATGTGAGCCTCCAGCGGCGATGGCGATAAAATCGTTTCCTGCAGGCGGCGTTGCCTGACCAGAAGCATTATCCCCCCATCCGACGACCGAGCCGTCGAATTTGAGCGCAAGACCATGTGAGCCTCCAGCGGCGATGGCGATAAAATCATTGCCTGCAGGCGGCGTTGCCTGACCATACCAATTATTCCCCCATCCGATGATAGAGCCATCGGATTTGAGCGCAAGACTGTGCCCATATAGCTCCCCTCCTGCGGCGATGGTGATAAAATCATTACCTGCAGGTGGTGTCGCCTGACCATAATCATCATAACCCGACCCCCATCCGACGATAGAGCCGTCGGCCTTTAGCGCAAGACTGTGATACCTTCCGGCGGCGATGGCGATAAAGTCATTGCCTTCCGGCGGCGTCGCCTGACCACACCAATTATACCCCCATCCGACAATGGAGCCGTCAGATTTGAACGCAAGACCGTGAACCTCTCCGGCGGCGATGGCGATAAAATCATTTCCATCCGGTGGCGTTGCCTGACCATAATTATCTTTCCCCCATCCGATGATAGAGCCGTCGGATTTGAGCGCAAGACTGTGAAACTCTCCGGCGACTATGGCGATAAAATCATTTCCATCCGGTGGCGTTGCCTGACCATAATATATACTTCCATACCAGCTGTAGTTACTGCCCCATCCGACGATAGAACCATCTGACTTGAGCGCAAGACTGTGATAATATCCGGCGGCGATAGCGATAAAGTCATTGCCTGCAGGGGGCGTCGCCTGACCAAAATAATTATCCCCCCATCCGACGATTGAGCCGTTGGATTTGAGCGCAAGACTGTGGGAACCTCCGGCGGCGACGGCGATAAAATCGTTCCCTGCAGGCGGTGTCGCCTGACCACAATATATACTTCCATACCAACTGTAGTTACTGCCCCATCCGACAATCGAGCCATCTGACTTGATCGCAAGACTGTGATAATATCCTGCGGCGATGGCCATAAAATCACTGCCTGCAGGTGGTGTCGCCTGACCGTAATATATTTCTCCATCCCAGCCAACGTTACTTCCCCATCCGACGATAGAGCCGTCGGATTTGAGCGCAAGATTGTGCCTCCTTCCAGCGGCAACTGCGATAAAATCATTCCCTGGAGGCGGCGTCGCCTGACCAGAACCATTAGACCCCCATCCGACGATAGAGCCGTCGGATTTGAGCGCAAGACTGCACCCCCCTCCTGCGGCGATTTGAGTAATATTCGTGAGCGTCTGTCCGTTCAGGAATTTAATCCCACCCCAGCCGTAGATCTCGCCCTGCTGGTCGGCCTGTACTGCGGAGGTGGAAAAACAAAGGGCTGCCAGCGATAATAATGTGAAATACAGGATAATCGTTGTGGATGTCTTTTTCATTTTCTTTCCCTTTCCCTACTAAACCGGGTTAAATCGTGCCCAATAAGCGTTTTATTGTTTAAGTTTGCGAATTCGATGCTGCCAGAGTTGGGTTTTTAGTTTAATTGTGTCTGAGCCCTGGAATTTTCGGCCATCTATAAATGAGCCGGTGACGGTAACTTCGAGGAGACCGTCTTCGGATTCGGACAATGCCTCGCAGAAACTCTGGCGCTCGAAGTAAATCTGCACATCGAAGTAACCATCGGAATATTCATTGACTTCGATGAATTCTGATTCTACGCCGGGCGGGTCGGCTACAGCTGGCGTGTTGACATCTATATCTTCAGGGTAGATTTCCTCAGGCATTATTACGTGGGCTTTTACCCATTTGCCTTTACTTTCGCAGCTTAGCATCTGCGGCGTGAGTTTTATTTGTGCTTGTACCGGAGCCCTTAAAGCAAGACTATTATTCCTTCCGGCTGCGATGGCGATAAAGCCAGTGCCCTCCGGCGGCGTAGCCTGACCGTAATCATTCTTTCCCCATCCTACTACAGAGCCGTCGGCTTTAAGTGCAAGACTATGCCAGTCTCCGGCGGCGATGGCGATAAAATCATTGCCGTCCGGCGGCGTTGTCTGACCATATAAATTATTCCCCCATCCGACAATGGAGCCGTCCGATTTAAGCGCAAGACTATGCCGGTCTCCGGCGGCAATGGCAATAAAATCATTACCATCCGGGGGCGTCGCCTGATTCCCCCATCCGACGATAGAACCATCAGATTTTAGCGCAAGACTGCAATGCCCTCCAGCGGCGAGGGCGATAAAATCATTCCCATCCGGCGGCGTGACCTGATCATAATCATTTACCCCCCATCCAACGATAGAACCATCGGCTTTTAGCGCGAGACTGTGCCTATATCCGGCAGCAATGGCTATAAAATCGTTACCATCTGGTGGCATGGCCTGACCGTAACCATTAAAGCCCCATCCGATGATGAAGCCGTCGGCTTTAAGTGCAAGACTATGCCGGTCTCCGGCGGCGATAGCGATAAAATCATTACTTGAAGGCGGTGTCGCCTGACCATAATCATCTCTTCCCCATCCGATGATAGAGCCATCGGATTTGAGCGCAAGACTGTGAGAGTCTTCACCATTATAGTAAGTACCCATCCCAGCAGTGATGGCGATAAAGTCATTGCCTGCAGGCGGCGTTGCCTGACCATAACATATTTGATCTTCATACCCCTCCCAGCCAATGTTACTGCCCCATCCGACGATAGAGCCGTCGGCTTTTAGTGCAAGGCTGTGAAACCCTCCGGCGGCGATGGCGATAAAATCATTGCCATCCGGCGGCTCGGCCTGACCAAGATATGTCTCTCCACTAAAATCCCGGTGAACGTTACTACCCCATCCGACAATAGAGCCATCCGATTTGAGCGCAAGACTGTGATCGCCTCCTGCGGCGATAGCGATAAAATCATTACCATCCGGAGGCGTCGCCTGACCAGAATATCCATCCAAGATTTCGTTACTGCCCCATCCGATGATAGAGCCATCAGATTTGAGCGCAAGACTGTGCCTACCTCCGGCGGCGATGGCGATAAAGTCATTCCCATCCGGCGGCATCGCCTGACCAAAATAATTATTCCCCCATGCGACGATAGAGCCGTTGGATTTGAGCGCAAGACTGTGCAACCCTCCGGCGGCGATGGCGATAAAATCATTCCCATCAGGCGGCATCCCCTGACCACGGCTATCATCCCCCCATCCGATGATAAAGCCATCAGATTTGAGGGCAAGACTGTGCCTACCTCCGGCGGCGACGGCAATATAATCATTACCATCCGGGGGCGTGGCCTGACCATAATGCGGGGAACCTGTTTCACCTGGTTTTCCTGCACCCCATCCGACGATAGAGCCATCGGATTTGAGCGCAAGACTGTACCAAGTTCCAGCGGTGACGGCGAGGTAGTCTCCATCCGGGGGCGTGGCCTGACCATAGTCATTAGCCCCCCATCCGACGACAGAGCCTTCGGATTTGAGTGTAAGGCTGTGAAACGCTCCTGCGGCGATTTTGGAAATGTTCGTCAGGGTCTGGCCGTTGAGAAGTTTCTGCCTGCCCCAGCCGTAGATTTCGCCCTGCTGGTCAGCCTGTACCGTGGAGGTGGAAAAACAAGGGGCTGCCAGCGATAATAATGTGAAATACAGGGTAATTGTTGTGATTGTCTTTTTCATTTTCTTTCCCTTTCAAGATTTAAGGTATATGAGATTTATGATAACGGCACAGGCTGGAACCCAATGCCCGATTTAGATTTATTATTCTTTTTTGCGCATTGTTCAGTTCCAGCCATGTGCCTATTAAGACTCAAATTCGCATTTTCGTGCTTTTTTCACTCCTTTTGAGTATATTTACCAGTTTTTATCATGTTATTAAGCCATACTCGTTTTATAAGCCGTTAACGCCATAAACCAAGTGCCGGTGGATGGGGAATTTGTTACGGTTTTTTTGGTGAATTTTGCAAAATTTCGATATTTTTTTGTTCAAACGGGTTTTTGGGGGCAGGAGACGGGAGTTTCGTTGTTTTTCGATTTACTAATTAGGGGGGTTAAATTATATTGAGGGGTCCAAATCAATGACGGACAGAGAGCCATGTTAAAAGGAGCAATAGAATAATGAGAAATTACAGGAAGTCATTATCAATACTGTGGTTTTTGGTATTGCTGCCGGTATTTTTCGGCGTCGGCTGTAAAGTCGAAGAGCAAAAGGGCGAATCCAAACAATTCGATTACCGCCAGATAAAATTAGAGAACGGCCTCGAGGTGATAACGCTGGAGGACTTTTCGTGTCCGGTGGTGGCGGTGCAGTTGTGGTATCATGTCGGCTCAAAGGACGAGGACCCCGAGCGGCAGGGATTTGCGCATATGTTCGAGCATATGATGTTTCGCGGAACAAACATATTAGGGCCGACGGACCATTTCGGCTTTATCCGGCGGGTCGGCGGGACGACGAACGGTTATACGAGTTTCGACCGGACGGTATATTTAGAGACACTGCCTGCGGACCAGCTTGAGCTGGCATTATGGCTCGAAGCGGAGCGGATGGCGTTTCTGAAGATAGACCAAGAGGCGTTCGACACCGAACGCAGGGTTGTGGAGGAAGAGCGCCGGCGAGGGGTGAACCAGCCATACGGGACATTGTTCGAGAACCTGTTTGCGGAGATTTTCAGCGTTCATCCTTATCAATGGACACCGATAGGCAAGATACCACATTTGCGGGCGTCGTCGGTCCAGGAGCTGCGTGATTTCTGGGAGCGTTATTACGTTCCGAGTAATTCGACGCTGATTATAGTCGGCGCGGTAACGCACGAGGAGGCGCAAGAACAGGCGAGGCGTTATTTCGGGTGGCTGCCGAAGAATCCTGAGCCTCCGCGGGTGACAGTGAAAGAGCCTGAGCGAACGGAGGCGAAATCGATTACGCTAAAAGAGGACAACGCTCCTGCGCCGGTGGTTGGAGTGGTGTACCGAACGGTGCCGATGAGCCATAAGGATTCGGTGGTGGTGGACATTTTGGCATCGATACTCGGGGGCGGCAACAGCAGCAGGCTATATCGTGAGCTAGTGGCGGAGAAACAATTGGCGGTCGAGGCCCAGGCCATGACAGGATCGTTTGAGCAGGACGGTCTTTTCGGAGCGGGAGCTGTGCTTTCACCTATCGGAGGTAATGCAAAGGGTGTGCTTGAAATTGTTGAGGGACACATACGACGGCTACGGACGGAACCGGTCAGTGAGAAGGAACTGATGAAGGCAAAGAACCAGATGCTTCAAAGTCTGGTGACACAGAACCTTCAGATAGAGAGCAAGGCTCGTATGCTCGGAGAGGCGGCGGTGGAGTATGGTGACGTATCACAGGTGAACAGGCATTTAGAGGAGATTCGCGGGGTAACTCGTGAGGACATTGTCCGGGTGGCGAATGAGTACCTAAGAGACGATAGAGTTCTTCGGGTGAGAGTGGAACGAAATATTCTGGGCGCGGCGGGCAATATACTTGGTTTTAAGAAAGAAGAGGATGCGCCGATTACGGCAGAGCCTGAGACGGAGTCACTGCCGCCCAGCCGAGGCGGACTTGCACGGAGTGCGGAGTTTCCGAAGGAATCGCCTTTCGGGGAAATAAAGGCAGCGAAGCTGACGCCAAATTACAGCAGCAAGGTTCTGGAGAACGGTCTTAAGGTTTTAGTGGTTCCGAATCACGAGGTCCCTTTTGTAACTGTTCAGTTGGGTCTTTTGTCGGGAGCGTGGACAGAAGAGAAAGCAGGGGCGGCGTCGATGGCAATGCAGATGCTGACGAAGGGAACGAGCAAATACAGTGAGGGCGAGCTGGCAGAGGAGCTCGAGACATACGCGATAAGCCTTTCCGGAACCGGTGAGATGGATACAGGTACGGTGGAGGTCAGTTGTCTGACGGAACATACAGAACGAGCAATGGGTCTTTTAGGTGAGGTCGTTCTTAATCCGATTTTTCCGGAAGAAGAATTCGAGAAACTTCGCAAACAGGTATTGACATCAATTGAAGTGGCGACGGCGCGGGCAGAATATCAGGCAGATAAAGAATTGCGGCAAAGGTTGTATGGAGAGCACGCGTATTCGCGGACGGCAGCGGGCGAGATAGAAGACGTGGAAGCACTTTCGGTTGAGGACGCGAAGCAGTGGTGGCAGGAATTTTCGAGGCCTGATACGGCGGTATTGATATTTGCAGGAGATATTGAAAAAGAGAAGGCATTTGAATTGGCTAAAGAGACGTTCGGAGCCTGGGATGCAGTCGGCGCGAAGCCGGAGAAGGAACTAGCCGAGTTAAGTCCGCCAGTAGAAAGCCACATATATCTCGTGGACAGGCCCGGGAGTATTCAGAGCCAGATTCGTGCGGGGCAATTAGGTATCACTCGTCGTAATGAGGGATATTTTGTCAGCCGGGTGGTGAGCAGTTACTTCGGGTGGGCATTTAACAGCAGATTAAACAAAAGTATTCGAGTAGCAAAAGGACTGACTTATGGCGTTAGTGGGGGTTATACGGCGAACCGTTTTGCGGGAGAAATTACGGTCGGGACATTCAGCAAACCTGAGACCACAGCAGAAGCGGTGCGTGCGGTGATAGAAGAGATTGAACGGCTGAAAAGTGAAGGGCCGAGCGAGGAGGAGCTGGAGAGCAGCCAAAGTTATATATTGGGCAGCTTTGTGAGAGAGCGAGAGACACCGCAGCAGATTGCGAGCGACCTTTGGCTGATTGAATCACAGCAGTTAGGGGAGGATTACCTGGAGAGGCTGTTGGCAGGTATTGCGGAAGCTGAACGGGAAGACTGCGAACGTCTCGTCAGGGAGACGATAAAGCCGGAGAACCTTGTGATTGTGGTTGTTGGTGAGGCGGAGAAACTCAAGGAGCCGCTGGAAGCAATCGCTCCAGTTACGGTTGTCAAGGCGAAGGAGAAGGGGTAACTTTTCTGCGGCGTGTTGCAGGAGCTTTGCGGGGGGTGTTTTTGATTTGACGAAGTGGGGGGTTTTGGTTAATCTACGGTTTCGAGACTTTTCGGTTTTTAAGGGGTATTAAGATGAACAATCACAATCGCAGGGAGTTTCTTAAGCGGTTAACGTATGTCGGAGGGGGCTTTTTGGCGTTCGGGGCTTTTTCTGAAGGTTTTAGCGAGGTTTGTGAGAAAAAAGGTTCAAAGATGAAGTTCGGATTAGTTACTTATCTTTGGGGGAAGGACTGGGGATTGGCGGAACTGATAGGCAACTGCGAAAAGGCCGGTATTCCCGGGGTTGAGCTTCGGACGGAACATGCTCATGGGGTAGAATCAACTCTCAGTGCCAGGCAAAGAACTGATGTCAGGAAACTTTTTTCAGACAGCAAGGTCGAGCTGGTAGGATTGGGTACAAATTTCTCATTCCATTACGCGGACCCGGAGCAGGTCAAGAAAGATATTGAGGGAGCAAAAGAGTATATCAAGCTGAGTTATGACGTTGGCGGGAGCGGAGTGAAAGTAAAACCGAACGATTTACCCACAGAGGTCCCAAAAGAGAAAACGATTGAGCAGATAGGCAGGTCATTAAACAAACTTGGAGCTTTCGGAGCGGATTATGGGCAGGAGATTCGGCTGGAATTGCACGGACAATGCTCGGAGCTGCCGACAATCAAGGCGATAATGGACGTGGTGGAGCATCCGAACGTCGGAGTCTGCTGGAACAGCAATCCGGAGGACCTCAAGGGCGAGGGGCTGGAGTATAACTTCAATTCGGTGAAGGAGCATTTCGGCGATACTGTTCATGTACGTGAATTAAATGTTGGGCCATATCCCTATCAGGAGCTGATGAGACTTTTCGTGGATATGGACTACAGCGGCTGGATACTTCTTGAGGCGCGAACAGAGCCGGAAGACCGTGTTAAAGCTTTGGTTGAACAGCGGGAGCTTTGGAAGAAGATGGTGTGTAAGGCCCAGCAGGGCAACGAGAGGTAAGAATAACAATGAGCAAGCTTACGAGACGTGAGTTTATTAAAGGTTCCTTAGCGGCTGGATTGGGGGTTGGTGCTTATACAGGCCTTGTGGGTACGGTGTGTGGGCGAGTTTTGGGGGCGAATGACAATATTCGTGTTGCGATTGTCGGGCTCAGGAGTCAAGGGACACATCACATCGACACTTTTCGCCAGATTGACGGTGTGCGGGTGGCCGCCCTATGCGATGCAGACAGGAACATCCTGGAGCGTGAAGCCAATCGATTCAGCGAGCGTGGGGAAAGAGTCGATCGTTATGTGGATGTCCGTAAGTTACTGGAGGATAAAAACATAGATGCAATAGCGACAGCGACACCGAACCACTGGCACAGTCTTTTGACGGTGTGGGCGTGCCAGGCGGGCAAGGATGTTTATGTTGAGAAGCCGGTATCTCACAACATATGGGAAGGCCGGAAGATGGTGGAAGCTGCGTGGAAGTACAAGCGGATAGTGCAGGCGGGGACACAGAGGCGTTCGGATACGGGGGTGATTGAAGCATTTAAGTATATTCAGGAGGGCAATCTCGGGAAGATTAAGCTTGCACGAGGTTTTTGTTATAAGCGTCGCGAGAGTATAGGCAAGGTGTCGGGACCGCAGGCGATACCGGCCGGGGTCGATTATGATTTGTGGACGGGCCCTGCGCCGCTGGTTTCTTTGAGGCGCAAGAATCTGCATTATGACTGGCACTGGGTATGGGCGACAGGCAACGGGGACATCGGCAACCAGGGTGTGCACGAGATGGACATGTGCCGGTGGATACTCGGAGAAAAAGGACTTGCGCGTCGGGTGATGAGTATCGGAGGGCGATTCGGATACGAAGATGACGGGGAAACAGCGAATACTCAAATAGCGATACTGGATTACGAGTCAGCACCGATTATTTTCGAGGTTCGTGGATTACCACGAGTTAAAGATGACCCCGCGATGGATGATTACCGGGGAGTCCGTATCGGAGTAGTGATAGAATGCGAGGGTGGTTACTTTGCGGGGGGCGGCGGCGGGGGCTGGGTGTATGACAATGAGCACAGAAAGGTTAAGCAGTTTTCCGGAGACGGTGGCGGCGGGCACCAGGAGAACTTCATCAAAGCGGTTCGGAGCCGTAAAGTAAGTGACCTGAACGCAGATATAGTGGAGGGACATCTTTCAAGTGCGCTTTGTCACATGGCAAACATATCGCATCGTCTCGGGCAAATGTCGTGCCCGGAAGAGGTACGCGAGAGGATTCAAGGAAACAAAGAGGCGGAGGAGGCCTTTGCACGTTTTTCAGAGCATTTGACGGCCAATGAGGTGGATTTATCAAAGGAACAGGCGGTTTTGGGGCCTTTTTTGGCGATGGATTCGGAGAAGGAGCAATTTGTCAGTAACGGCGCGTACGACATAGGCTGGTGGGCGAACGGACTTTTGAGCCGCGAGTACCGAAAGGGTTTTGTTATTGGAGCGAAAGTTTGAGCTTAGTCGGTGTTGTATTTTTTTAGTTTTTGACGTTATTTTCGTTTATTGTAGAAAGAGGAGGGTTAATTTGTGAAAATTTGTTGCAATTTCCGGGCGTTGTGATTAGTATTTTGCCGGAACGAGGTCTTAGCAGATGGCCGAGCCGACAGGAAACAATAATGAAGGCAGTGAGAGTGCTGTGGAGAAGGTCGTGAGTGATTTTGTGAGCAGCCTGAGCGAGGAGCACCGGATGCTGATAGTGCTGAAGGCTCAATTGTATGGCGGCTCATGGGAGCCGATGCTTGATGACCTCCGCAACCGTCTGTCCGGCAAGCCTTATATATTTAAGCTTGCCAATCGGATACATGACGATATCGAGCGAATTGAGCAGATGAAGGATTTCGAGGATGAACATGATGTAGAGCTGGCAGAATACGTTGAGAGTACTTAGGGGGTTTTGCCGGTTGGAAACGGTGATGAAATATTGTTTTTTCAGGATTTTTTGAGGGATTAGAAAGATGCAGAAGAGATTACGCTGGAAATTGTTTTTTTTGATTTTTGTTATTTTTGTCTGCACGTTTTCGAGCAGTTGGGGGGCGGAGGCGGCAGGTTGTCGTCTTGTGAGTCCAGAACTTCTGGAGTCTGGTAATCTGGAGGTGGTGTGGGAGACCAAGCTTCCGATACAAGAGAGTGAGAGTCTGGACCAGTTAGTTATTATAGGCAGCCGGATTTACGCATTGTCGAGCAAGAACTACATGGTCGCACTGAACAAGGAGAAGGGAAATGTGATATTCAGCAAGAGCATTGCGCAAGCGGGTTTTCCTGTGGTAGGCCTTGAACTCTACGGGGAGGAGCTTTTTTCGGTTGTGGGGAACAATCTGGTTGAGATAAATACGGAATTCGGTGCCGAGCGTCAGAGTACGCGATTGAAATACGGTGTGGCTTGCCCAGCAGCTCGCAATAAGTCGTATTTTTATGTGGCTGGTTCTGATAAGCGGGTACGTGTTCTCCAAGCAGAAGATAAGGTGAAGCTTTTCGAGGTCGCGGCAGAGAGCCATTCGAGGATTACATCTCTTGTTGCGTCTGATGAGTTTATAGTTTTTTCCACGGAGTCTGGCGATGTGATTAGTGTTTTGGCGGGTCAGCCAAGGAAGATTTGGAGCTTTAATGCAGCGGACGGTGTGGTTGGGCCAATAGTAAGGGACGAAAATCGGTTGTTTGTTTCGAGCAAGGACACGAACGTATATAAGCTGAACATTCTGACAGGGCAGCTTATCTGGAAGTATCAGACGGGAGGGATTTTGGAGAGAGGGCCGGTAGTGACGGAGAATGCTGTGTATCAGCATGCGAGAGGTGAAGGGCTGACTGCGATAGACAAGGAGAGCGGTGAGTCAATCTGGGTATTGGAAGAGGGGGTGGATTTGCTGGCTGAGGCAGAGGGCAAAGCGTATGTGATTACGGGTATGGAGACGCTGGTGGTAATGGACAACGTGAAGCAGAAGCGGGTGTATACGATGAATATTTCGGATGTAACTCGATATGCGGTGAACGTAAAGGATTCGAATATTTATATTGGGGATGATTCGGGCCGGATAGCGTGTTTAAAGCCAGTGGATTAGCCTTCGAGATGTATCCATGCCATGTTGTTCATTGAAGTGTTCGTGAAGTAAAAAAAGGAATAACGGTAAATTTGTAGAAGGGGAAAAATTTCAAATGGATGTGAAAATTAAAACCGCATTAGTAAGTGTTTCCGACAAGGGAGGAGTTGTTGAGTTTGCAAAGAAGCTAAGCAAAATGGGAGTAAAAATAATCAGCACGGGAGGGACAGCCAAGAATCTTAGCGAGGCAGGTCTGGAAGTTGTAGGCATAGAATCGGTGACGGGATTTCCCGAGATGATGAACGGGAGGGTAAAGACGCTTCATCCGAAGATACACGGCGGCCTTTTGGGGCTTCGCGACAACAGCGAACATAAGGCGGCAATGGAGGAGCACGGGATTGAGGCGATAGATTTGGTGTGTGTGAACCTTTATCCGTTTGAGAAGACAATTGCCAAGTCTGACTGTACACTGGCAGAGGCGATTGAAAATATCGATATCGGCGGGCCAAGCATGCTTCGTTCGGCGGCGAAGAACAACAAATATGTGGCGGTGGTGACAAATCCGGGGCAATACGGGCGTGTCATCGAGGAGATGGAGAAAAAAGACGGGGCTGTGAGCGAGGAGCTTCGCAGCGATTTGGCGCGGATTGCATTTGGATTGACAGCATCTTACGACGCGGCGATATCGAAGTATCTCAACGGCCGGGCCGGGGTTATGTATCCGGAGAGGGTATCGATTGCCCTTAGTAAGGAGACGGGTCTGCGTTACGGGGAAAACCCACACCAAACTGCGGCTTTTTATAAGCTGGCGGCGAGTGAGGAGACGTCGGTGAGCAGCGGCAAGCTATTGGAGGGAGGCAAGGAAATCAGCTTTAACAACCTTCTGGATACGAATGCGGCATTTGAGCTGGTGAAGGAGTTTTCAGAGCCTGCGGCGGTAGTGGTGAAGCACCTTAACCCGTGCGGGTGTGCGATGGACGAGGACATTTGCGAAGCTTACCGAAAGGCGTACGAGGGCGATGTTGTCAGTGCGTTCGGCAGTATAGTGGCGCTAAACAGGAAGGTGGACACCGAACTTGCGCGGACGATAATGGAATCTTACAGCCGGTTCGGCAAGGCGAGGGGAGCGAGTGGTTTCTTTGCCGAAGTAATAATCGCACCGGAATTCGAGAAAGAAGCAATTGAAATAATCAGGACGCTTAAGGCGTGGGGCGACAGGGTAAGACTGATAGAGACCGGGCCGATTGACCGGGCGAAGATTGACTGCGTGGAGTTTGATGCACGCTGCCTGATAGGCGGGTATTTGCTGCAGCAGAGAGATTTGGTCGGCTGGGAGCCGGAGGTGTTGACATATCCGACAAAGGCGAAGCCTACGGCCGAACAACTCGAAGATTTGCGGCTCGGATGGCTGACGGCCAAGCACGTTAAGAGCAACACAATCGTTCTGGTGAAAGACAGAAAGGTATTAGGAGTTGGGGCCGGTCAGATGAACCGGGTGGAGTCGGGCTTGATAGCGTTCAAGCGTGCAGGCGAGGAGTCAAAGGGCTGCGCGATGGCGTCGGACGCGTTCTTCCCGTTCCCGGACAACGTAGAGAACGCAGCGAAGGCGGGAGTAAGTGCGATAGTGCAGCCGGGCGGGTCTAACAAGGACGAAGAAGTAATCGCGTGTGCGGACAAGCACGGTATCGCGATGGTGTTTACAGGCAAGAGGCACTTTAAGCATTAATCCGCAATTCAAACACGACTACAAATAAAAAAGCCCGGTGAAGTCCTGGGCTTTTTTATTTGATAAAGTTTTTCCATACTTATTTTTTCAGTGGTTTTAGTCCAGCAGCTTTTCTGAGTTTTTGCACCATGTCTGTTTTTTCCCAGGTAAAACCGGGGAGGTTTCTTCCGAAATGCCCGCCGTGTGAAGTCTGAGCGTAAATAGGCCGGTCAAGCTTTAAGTGTCTAATCATTTTACGCGGGGTAAGGGGGAAAAGGTCATTTACGATTTCGGCGATTTTCATTTCGCTGATTTTCGAGGTGCCCTCGGTGTCAACAAGTACAGAAATGGGTTTAGCGACGCCGATAGCGTAAGAGAGCTGGATTTCGCAGGCGTCGGCAAGTTTTGCAGCGACGATATTTTTGGCGATGTATCTGGCCATATAGCTTGCGGTCCTGTCGACCTTTGTGGGGTCTTTTCCGCTAAAGCATCCACCGCCGTGGCTGCCGCGGCCGCCATAAGTATCAACGATGATTTTTCTTCCTGTAAGTCCACAGTCGCCATGTGGGCCGCCAGTTACGAACCGGCCGGTGGGGTTAATGTGGAATATGATATTTTTGTCCACGAGTCGTTTGGGTAGTACGGGCATTATAACCTTTTCGATGATTTTTTTTCGCAAAGTTCTGTATGGCACCGAAGGAGAATGCTGGGTGGAGACGACAACGGTGTGAATACGTTTCGGTTTTCTATGTTCGTATTCGATTGTGATTTGGCTCTTTCCGTCGGGGCGCAGCCAGGGAAGGGTTTTTGTCTGCCTGACTTTTTCCAGTTTTATCGTCAGGAGGTGTGCAAGCTGGATAGGCATCGGCATAAGAGCGGGAGTTTCATTGCAGGCAAATCCGAACATGAGTCCCTGATCGCCTGCTCCCTGCTCCTTGTGGAGGCCTTTGCCAGCGGTCACTCCCTGCGATATGTCGGGGCTCTGCTTGTCGAGATTAACCATAACAGCGCAGTTTTCATAGTCAAAACCCATAGCGGGGTCGGTGTAACCGATTTTTTTGATAGTATCCCGGACAACAACAGGTATATCCACAACGGCCTTTGAGGTAATTTCGCCGGCGACAATCACCACGCCGGTGGTTACCATTGTTTCACAAGCTACGCGGCTTTTAGGGTCCTGTGCGAGCATAGCGTCAAGTACAGCATCAGAGATGTGGTCGGCGACTTTGTCTGGATGACCCATCGTTACGGACTCGCTGGTGAACAGATACTTAGTGGTGTCACAATGCGGATTAGTGTGAATAAATTTTTTCGACATTTGCGATATTTCCTTTAATATAGTTTGTTTTTGTGTCAAGTCGGTAAAATATAAATTAAAAGGCGAGAATAGTCAACCCAAAAACAGGTATTTGGGAGAAGATTGGCGGGACACACGCCAAGATGGCGATTTTATTCGTTGAGTCTCCAATCATAGGACAGATATTTGAGGGTGTAATTTCCGGTTTCAAGATAAGAAACGTCCTGCTGGTCGAGATATTTAGTGATGAAACTGAGGACGGCCCTTGTAGCGGGCATCTGGGCCTTGAACTTTTTGTCCGTACCATATTTGCTTATAAATTCTTTTCCAAACCATGTTGGCTGGAGCAATGAGGAAAGATATATTATTTCTTTATTTCTGTCAATTTTGAAGGTGGTTTCGCTGGCCAGGAATTTTCTGACCTGTTCGTCCAATTGCCGGTCCAATATACGTCCATAGTATGGTTCGTTTCTTAAAGGCGGTGACGAGAGGCTGGCGAGGCATATCGCGAAAAAGACCCGAGGCTCGTCAAACTTTTCACGTAAGAACTTTTTTTCGAGTTCAGCGAGGGTGAATTCTTCCTCCATGACGATGAATTTGTATTCGTCCCATATACCCTGAATGTGTCTTATGCTGGTAGGCGGCCAGATAATTCGAAAGATTCTCTTTGATTCTATAGGATAATTTTTGATGATAATATTCAGCATCTGGAGGTTGTATGCGTTTATCCAGAAGGCGATTTTGTCCTCATCGGGCCAAGCATTATATACGCTGGGATCGAAACTATCAAACTCATCGAGCACATCCATCAACAGATATTTTTTTCTTTTGAGGGTTTTATAGTCGACCATACCTCTTTCGTCGACAAAATCATTTAAGATTTCAGCACATATACTATGGAAATCGTTAGCGTCAGGGATTTGCTTTTCTTCAGCTTGCGGTTTTTGGGGTGTAGGCTCGTTAACTTCAACGGGCTGGGGCTTTATTTCTGTGGGCTGCTGAACCGGCGGTTCGGTTTCCGTTGATGGCTGAACCGGAGGTTCTGTAATGGGCGGTTCGGTTTCCTCCACAGGTAGTTGCTGCAGTGGCTTTAACTGTGCAGGCTGGGGCTGTACAGGCTTACTTTTTGGAGTTTCGAGGGGCTGGGGTTGTTCCGGTGGACAGCCAACAATTAAGAGCAAGAAAACCAATAAAATTATGAAACTAATACAGCGTTTTAGCAATTTAACAGCTTCCCAAATTTTTACGTGTGAAAACTCGTTACTTCGTATATCAGGACAATAATATAATTATTTTGCCGTATTTTTCAGTTAAAATTTGATTTTTCCTCATCCATATTACAAAATATCAGCCTTTAAGTACAGCTAAAGGTACCATTTTTGCGACTCTTTTTGCCCACCCACACCCGACAACGATTCTGACGACCTCATCGATGTCCTTGTAGGCACCAGGGGCCTCTTCCTTAATTCTGCTTTTGTCGTGTGTAATAAGCTTTATACCCTTCATACTTTGTTTGAACTGGTCATCGGTAATTTGAGCCGGCGTGATGACTCTACCTTTCTTTATTTTTCCTCTTGCAGCAGAACGGCTCATAATTCGTCCTGCGCCGTGGTTGACCGAACTGAGGGACTCTTGTGACTCTTCGGTTCCGACCATTAGGAAGCTTGCAGTACCCATGGAGCCGGGTGTAATTATCGGCTGGCCGGTTTTTTCGAATGGCGAGCCTGTCATTTGCCGGCCGCTGAAAGCGCGAGTTGCACCTTTTCGGTGTACCCAGAGTTTAGAGCCTGTGTGGGTTTCGAGTTTTGCCATATTGTGCGCGACGTCATAGACGAGCTGCAGGTCGGTGGGACCGAACATTCTATTAAAGCATCTTCTTACGAGCATCGCCATGATTTGTCTATTTGTGAAGGCGAAGTTTGCGGCGGCGGCCATAGCTTTTATGTAGTTTTTTCCATCGCTGGTTTCAGTGTTGAGGTAGCTCAGCATTTTTCTTCTTTCGGCCATTTCAGGTTTATGAGCAGCGACATTCATATAATGGTCTGCGACTTCATATCCGAACCTTCTTGAGCCGGAGTGAATCATTACGACGATTTGGTTTTGTGCCAGGCCGAAAGTATCAGCCAATGATTTGTCAAAAACCTGCTGCACATATTGAATTTCGATGAAATGGTTTCCCCCGCCGAGCGTTCCGAGCTGTGCGGAGCCTTTTTCAATGGCCTGTTTTGGGACTGCGGCAGGGTCGGAAAGCAAACATCCGTTTTCCTCTATGCATTCAAGGTCATTGTCAAGCTGTTCGGGGTCGAAGGCCTCCCACACACGATGGCTGGTTCTTCGTGCAAGAATTGGTACAGCAGCAGGCCCCTGATTTACGACGGCTTCGATGGAGGTTTTGTCGAGGACAAGGTTAGCTTTTCCTTCACCAAGTGGGATGTCACGTGCGATAGAGGCGGCGATTTTTTCGGTGTCGATGTCGCCTTTTAAGAAGGGGGTTTTCAAAAGTCTCATGCCACAGTTTATGTCGTAACCGACAGCGGCAGGCATTATTGCATTTTCCATTCCGATTACAGCCCCGATCGGTATACCAAAGCCAACGTGGATATCTGCGGTGGCGAGGACTTTTTTTGCAGGTGGGAGAGACGCGGCATCGTAGAGCTGTCTGACCGCATCAGGCTCGAGGTCGATATTCTGCGAAGCAAAAATGGTGGCATCGGTGACCATTTGGCCGCAGCGCGGCATACAGAGCCTGAAGGGGTCTATGCGAACAAGTTTTGGTTCAGACTGCATCATAATTATCCCCCGTATGGAAGGGATTATATCATAAGCTGAAGAAGTCTTCTATTAGTTTTTGCTCCAGATACGAGTGTTGAGGTTCAGGTCGTCAACGATTCCGACGGCAAGCAGCAGGTCTTCATAATATTCCTTTATTGGCTCAAAATCCACCACTGTTTTAAATATTCTGGGCTCGAAAAGGTTTCTTGTATATGGCACGGCGACAAAAACCTTCGAGCCGACAAAGGAAAGGTATATGTTCCTGTTGGTTTTTTCGCGGAAATCAATAATTCTTCTCATTAAGCTTGTCGAGAGTATATACCTGGCTTCGACCTGGTCGGAGCCATAGACGACAAACAACTTTTCAAATTCGGGGTCTTCGAGGCTTATGAGCTGGTCTCTTGCCAGATTCCACGACTGGAGGAGTTTTCCGAAGTGGCCGAATAGCTTTTCAGCAGCATCGGGGAGGACTACGGCCTGTCCTTTGAAGTTCTTGTTGAAGTCGGCTATGAAGAACAGGCCCTTGAAAACGATTTCGACGCTGCGGTTTTTCCCGGAGCCACTTTCGTATTTCGCCTCAATCTCAGAAAACTGGATTTGTGTGGCCCCTATTTTGCCGGTAACGAAATCATCGCCCTTGTACCTGTTTGGTTTTGTCTTGAAGATTTGGGAAGCTACAAAAACAGACTTTGGTATACAACGTGCGCGGTAGTAGGTGAGGTTTTGGTCGATGAAGTGTACTATTCTATCTATTATGAGGATTTTGAATTCCCTGATATATCCTCTGGTGATAAAGATACATATGACGACTATGGCCATTATGCAGAGGATGAGCGGAAATAAAATAACATCAAAAACCAGATTAAAGTATCCTGCCAAAAAGAAAATCACCGCAGCGGCAATGCACAGTGCAACGAGGGCAATGTTGAAATACCTTTTGAGAAGTTTCTTTCGTTTTTCCTCAAGCTGGAGCAGGTCGGGCAATAAGGCGGTTTGATAGAATTTTTCCAGTTCTTCAAGTGTTTTCATATAATCAACTTGTTATATAAAAACCCATAAGATTGGGAGGGCAAGTTTGTTTTTAGGTACTGAAAAGCTTTTCGGCGGCGATATCCTGTCGCTGCTCGTCTGGGATTTCGAAAACTTTCTTTAGTTTGTAGCTCATCATAGAAGCGAGAATGTTGGTGGGGAACATTTCGACGGCGTTGTTGTAGTCGGTAACGGCGGCGTTGTACGCCCTTCTGGCAGCGGAGATTTGCTCTTCGACTTCGTTCATTGACGCCTGAAGCTGGAGGAAATTCTGGTTTGCCTTTAGGTCAGGGTAGTTTTCCACAGCGACCATAATACCGCCAAGGGCCTTTGCTATTTTGTTTTCGAGGTCGACTTTCTGGTCGTCCGAGATTTGGCCGGAGACGGCTTTTGCTCTTAGCTCGGTGATTTTCTCGAGCAGCTGTCTTTCGTGCTTCATGTACTGTTTAACGGTGGTGATGAGCTTTGGTATCAGGTCGTACCTTTTCTTAAGCAGTGCATCGATTGAGCCGAAAACATTTGTTACCTGGTTTTTCTTTGCAATAAGGGCATTATACAGGAAAATTATGAACAAAACGACCAGTACGGCGATAATAATTGTAATCCACATGACTGAATCTCCCTAAGTTTTTAGGTTAAAATTGACGATGTTTTTCCCAGTTGTGGATATTATACCGATTTTTGTGTCTTAGTAAACAGGAAGTCCTTTTGAATGAATCAAAAAGAACTTCAAGGGCCAAAAAGGGCTATAATAGTAGTTTGAAGGCCGAATTATCTTGACATAAGTGGGGCAAAAAGTTAATCTGGAGAAAATTCGGTGTAGGTTTGGGAGAAATTTAGCTAACTTTTGAGGATTTTTTTAAAGATGAAGTCAAAATTGGCGGTTTTCGCTGTAATTACAGCATTTTTATGTATTTTTTTGAATTCGGCATCTAGAGCCGTCGATACGCAAGAAATCGGCAGGGTACGGGACAAGGGGGTTCTTGACAGCCAAGATTTTCAAATTATCGACAATTTTGTAGCAGAAGCGGTACAGGAGATGGTGGAAATGCGGGATTTCACATCGATATCCAAGCTACGTACAACGATATTAACATATTCGAGTTCCAACAGTGAAAGCGCCACGGCACAGTATTCGGACCAGTTTACCAAGTCGGCGAATAAATATATTCTGAGTGCCTTTGAGCAGACATCCGGCCTGAACGCGGAAGAGCGTCAATTCAAGGCCAAGCTTAACCTTTTGATGCTTGTGGATGGTCTTGAAGATGTACAGCTTTTGGATTTGGCAATGAGCCATTTGAATGATGCGAATGCGGTTATTCGTTACTGGGCGGTGCACTGTGTTGCAAACCCGGGGATAACGGCGAAATTAAATTCAAGTGAGACGGGCAAAGTCAAGGCCCGCGAGATAATAAAAGCACTTTCGAATGGGCGGGAAGGTTTCAGTCCGGAGGCACTGGGGCTGATAGTGGATTTTGCGGCCAATATTGACGTAAGAGGAGGAACAGATTTGCTGGTCAAAGCAGCTGACGTTCGAATAAGTCAATATGCGGACTGGAGCGTTGAGAACGAGCTGCTTGATATAAAGATTTTGAAACTTCTTTCAGATAAGCTACGTGAGGGGGATTTGGGAGTGGGCCAGCGCTTTGCACAGTTGTATTCGTATGCACTACAGCGATATGTCAAAGGTTCTGACGTTCTGAGCGAGAATCAAAAAAGCCAATTAGTGTCGATACTGGTTGAGATAGAGATGTCTTCGGTCAGCAAGCTGATGGATATGCCTCAGTCGACGATAAAGAAGGCGATTGAACAGGGGGAGTATACGGTTCTTCTTCGGGAGCATGACAGGCTTTTTGGAAGCGAGACAAGTGCGGGTGAACTGCCGTCGAAGTTTAATTTTAATTACGGCGGCAATTCGAACGAGGGTGAGCGGACGGCACCGGTTGTTCTGCCGGAACCGCCAGCGAAGAAAAAGGGAGAGTAAAAAACAGTCTTTTAAAATTCGGGGCTTTAGCAAACACCGGAGGTTTTGCTATATGAACAGTCAGGGAGGCATCATCGCATTTTTTTCTTTTCCGTTTATCCCGGTTATTAAGTTATCGCGGATTTTCCATTTTTTGGGGGTAGAAATTTAACAGGCAAATAGTTTGCCGGGAGTTGGCTCATGAACGGTCGATCGGGAATATTTACGTTTTTACTTTTTTTGCTGTTAGCGATGATGATAATCCTGCAGCTTTTGTCAATGGTCCAATCGGACCGACTTTATGAACGATTGAACATGCTTTTAGAGAGGTTGAGAAGCGGCGGGTCTGCCAGGATAGTTCAGGAGCA
>Ga0307378_10004141_pt1 | contig 20877 bp, 17 predicted proteins | sample UN1MG_FD_202238 | JGI IMG/M metagenome (GOLD analysis project Ga0307378, IMG submission 202238) | Soil microbial communities from Risofladan, Vaasa, Finland - UN-1 | ecosystem: Environmental > Terrestrial > Soil > Coastal area > Acid sulfate soil | place: Finland: Risofladan, Vaasa | collected... | reverse complement strand
TTCTCAACGCTTTCAGACCCCAAAATGAACATGATCAGTCATCTGAGCCGTCACAGCAATGGCCCGAAAGTAGTACCGATCAGTCATGGCAGGAAGGCACCGAATCCTCACAATCATGCCAGGAAGAAGGCAGTAATGAGCAGCCGGAAGCCTCACAGGAGCCTTCTCCGAGCTACCATGAGACTCCCTGTTCACCACAGCAGGATGACTGTAAACAGCCGGAAAATAATACTGATTGGCAGCAAGAATAAAACGCTAATCTCTTGCCATTAAACAACATACGTGAGGTTATCACGTCTATTGCCAGGGTAGCCTCACACGAGCCATTTTAACATGCTAAATCAGGTTTATTAGCCGTATAATTGCAGTTTCTGGCTTCTTCAGAGGGTGATAAAACATCTGATTTCCTTTATAAAGCAGTTTTTTAGGGTTATAATTAACTTTTCGGGCCAACTACGCAGGCTTTTCGTAGCATTCCTTATAAAGGCCGCTTCGTCAATATGACAAATACTGTCAGTTTGGCGTATCAGGCCGGCTTTCAATACCAAAATTGGCACCTTTGCGACTGAGCTATCCAGTCAACATACCTATAAATGCCAAATTTTGCATTCCATATATGCCTGTCAATAAGATACTTACCGCAATCTGGCCAAAATAGCTGCATATCTGCACGTAAGCTGGTATATCTTTTGCAGGTTTAGTATGAATTATGCGAAAATTAACGATTGAATCTTTTGTAAGCCAGAAAATTTAGGAGGCAATTAATTATGGCAGTCAAAGAATTGGCATTTGAAACCGATGCAAGAGCCAAACTGTTGGCGGGCGTTGAAAAACTCGCCGCAGCCGTAAAACCAACCCTTGGCCCCAGAGGCCGAAACGCCGTCATCGATAAAAGCTGGGGTGGCCCAACTGTAACCAAAGACGGCGTAACGGTTGCTGAAGAAATTGATCTTCTCGACAAAAACGAGAATCTCGGTGCAAAATTAGTAAAAGAAGCGGCGAGCAAAACCTCGAAGATCGCCGGTGACGGGACAACGACCGCCACGGTACTGACCGAAGCGCTGTTCAAAGAAGCATACAAAAACCTCGCGGCAGGCGCCGACGCCATGGCTTTGAACCGAGGTATGCAAAAGGCAGCCAAGGCTGTAACCGATAAGCTGGCCATGCTAGCAAAACCAATTAATATAACTAAGGCCGACGACATCATTAATATCGCCTCAGTATCAGCCAATAACGATGTAGAAATCGGAAAAATCATGGCCAAAGCCTTTCAGCGAGTCGGCAAAGACGGCGTTATTACGGTTGAAGAGGGGAAAAGCTTCGAGACGACTGTTGAATTCGTCGAAGGTATGCAGTTCGACCGTGGTTATCTTTCGCCGCATTTCGCAACCGACACCGAGAAAATGGTCTGCGAATTGACAAAACCATTCATCCTTGTCTATGAGGAAAAAATCAGCAATGTAGGTAAGCTCGTTCCGCTGCTTGAGAAGGTCGCAAAGGCCAAAAAGCCTTTGTTGATAATCGCAGAAGACGTTGAAAGCGAGGCATTGGCAACGTTGGTGGTTAATAAGCTCAAAGGCGTACTTCAGGTTGCAGCCGTTAAGGCACCAGGTTACGGCGATCGCAGAAAAGCAATGCTTCAGGACATCGCCGTTCTGACAGGCGCAGAGCCGATTTTCAAGGACTTGGGCATTGAGATGGAGAACATTAGTGTTAGCCAGCTCGGCCAGGCGAAAAAGGTAACAATTGATAACGATAATACAATCATAATTGAAGGTGCGGGCAGCCAGCAGGGCATTAACGGTAGAATCAAGCAGATAAAGGACGAAATAGAAATTACAACCAGTGATTATGACCGTGAGAAGCTACAGGAACGCTTAGCTAAACTAACCGGCGGAGTGGCTCAAATTAATGTCGGAGCTGCAAGTGAAGCTGAAATGAAAGAAATAAAGGCCAGAATCGAAGATGCCCTGCACGCCACCAGAGCAGCTATCGAAGAAGGCATCGTACCTGGCGGAGGTGTAGCTCTAATCCGCTGCATCGAAGCGGTAAAGAAATTGAAGCTTACAGGTGATGAGCAAACCGGCGCCGATATTCTTGCAAAGTCGCTTTCAATGCCATGTCACTGCATCGCTTATAACGCCGGGACAACTCCAAATCTCGTTGTCAATAAAGTTGCAGAAGGCAAAGGCGGCTTTGGCTACAACGCTGATTCAGATAAATACGAAGACCTGTTTAAAGCCGGCATCCTTGACCCGGTCAAGGTTACGAGAATTGCTCTGCAAAACGCCGTGAGCATAGCCGGTCTGCTGCTGACTACGGACTGCCTTGTTACCGAAAAGCCCGGCGACAAAGAACAAATGCCTCCTGGCGGCCCGGGTATGGGCGGTGGCATGGGCGGTGGCATGGGTGGCATGGGTGGCATGGGCGGCATGATGTAAAAAAGAAACCGAAAGGTTTTTTTCAAACGCCCAAACAAGCAAGTCTGAGTATGCGACCCAGTGTTGCTTAAAAAGTGTAACACCCAATAGAGCAAAGAGGCAAAATAATGGACAACAAAACGACCCTGTTTCGTAATCACAATAGTACCTGCAGGAGCAGGGCAAACGCGGTGATAATAATCGCAGCTCTGTTTATGTTAGTGATTACCAGCTGCCAGGAAGAAGGATCTAAGCCTTTTTTGGGTTTATTCGGTGAGAAACGGCCACTAACCAAAGACGAACGAATGAAATGGTGGCGGGATGCAAGATTCGGTATGTTTATCCACTGGGGTCTTTACGCTGTGCCGGCAGGCCAGTGGAAAGGTAAGCAAATTCCGGGTATCGGCGAATGGATTATGGAAAGAGCTGATATACCAGTGGCGGAGTATGAACCACTTGCCCAGCAGTTTAATCCTGTCAAGTTCAACGCCGATGAGTTTGTTGGAATCGCCAAAAATGCCGGTATGAAGTATATCGTTATCACGAGTAAGCATCACGACGGCTTTTGCCTGTGGGATTCAAAGGTAACGGACTACGACATTATCGATGCTACGCCGTTCAAGCGTGACATACTTAAAGAGCTGTCAAAGGCATGCAGGAAACAGGGCATTAAGCTTTGCTTCTACCACTCGATAATGGACTGGCATCACCCGGACGCCCAGAGGCCTTTCTATCCAAACTATAATGACGGTAAAAAGTCGAATCCCAACTTTGCCCGATACGTTGAAAACTATATGAAACCGCAGCTCAAGGAGCTTATAACCAAATACGGCCCTCTCGGCGTTATGTGGTTTGACGGTGAGTGGATAAAGGACTGGACCGAACCGCAGGGTAAAGACCTGTATAATTACGTTCGAGCCCTTCAGCCAAACATCCTCATAAACAACCGTGTAGGAAAAGGACGCAAAGAAATGGAAGGCCTGAACAAGGGCGACCATGAATACGCCGGTGATTTCGGTACTCCCGAACAGCAGATTCCTGCAACGGGTCTGCCGGGCGTTGACTGGGAATCCTGTATGACAATGAATGATACATGGGGTTATAAATCCTATGACCATAACTGGAAATCGAGTGAGGACCTGTTACAAAAGCTTGCGGACATTGCCAGTAAAGGCGGCAACTTCCTGCTGAATGTCGGGCCTACCGCTGAGGGTCTTATTCCGGATGCGAGTGTCGAGCGCCTGGCGGCTATAGGCAATTGGATGAAAGTAAACAGCGAAAGCATTTATGGGACAACGGCCAGTCCGCTCGGCAAGTTACCGTGGGGACGATGTACCGCAAAACCCGGCAAGCTGTATCTTCACGTATTCGACTGGCCGACAAACCTCAGGCTTGAAGTGCCGGGGCTGAAAAACCAGGTCAACAAAGCTTATCTTCTGTCTGATAAGAAACGCACTACACTGACTGTCAGACGTGAAAGTAAGGATACAATTGCAGTTAGAATTCCACGTGAGGCACCTGATGTTGTTAATACCGTCGTGGTGCTTGAAATAAAAGACAAATAAGAAATTAAAAAATAGAACCAAAACAGATAAGGAGTGAGTTATGAAACTTAAACCCCTGGATGACAGAATTGTAATCAAACAATTAGAGGCCGAAGAAAAAACAACCGGCGGGATTATTCTGCCGGACACAGCAAAAGAAAAACCGCAAATCGGTAAAGTAATAGAAACCGGCCCGGGTAAACTGCTCGATAACGGCAAACGAGCCAAAATGTCTGTAAAGAAAAAAGACGAAGTTATTTACGCAAGGTACGGCGGAAACGAAGTTGAAATCGACGGAGAAAAATATGTGATTCTGCGGGAAAGTGACATTCACGGAATCGTTGAAAGATAAATAATTAGTTCATAGTTCGCAGAGTATGGGCTAAAATGATAAGAAGAAAATTGAAAAGAGGTAATGAACAATGGCAAAACAATTAATGTTTGACGATACAGCACGAGCACAGCTCAAAGAGGGTTTGTCGCAATTAGCCGAAGCGGTAAAAGTTACTCTCGGGCCCACCGGCAAAAACGTTATTCTGCACAAAAGCTGGGGCTCTCCAAAAGTAACCAAAGACGGCGTTTCAGTCAGCAAGGAAATCGAGCTGCCAGATCCGTTCAAGAATATGGGCGCAAAGATGGTCAATGAGGTCGCCAGCAAAACCTCCGATGTTGTCGGTGACGGAACGACAACCTCAACAGTACTGGCCGAAGCGATTTACACCGAAGGATTAAAGCACGTTACGGTCGGCGCGAATCCGATGGCTATTAAGCGTGGAATAAGTAAGGCAGCCGAAGTCGTTACCCAATACATCCAGGAAGTCAGTGTACCTGTAAAAGGCCACAGTGATATTGCGAAGGTCGCAACCATCAGCGCGAATAATGACCCTTCGGTAGGTGAAATCCTGGCCGATGCAATCGACAAGGTTGGCAGTGATGGAGTCATCGAGGTAGAAGAAGGTAAAGGAATGGAAAACGAGCTGACCGTAGTCGAAGGTATGCAATTCGATAAGGGCTATATGTCGCCGTATTTCATGACTGACCCCAATACCCTCGAAGCGGTCCTCGAAGATGCTTATATCCTGCTGCACGAAAAGAAGATATCCAGCGTTCGCGAGCTTATTCCTCTGCTCGAGAAGGTCGCACAAGTGGGCAGGCCATTGCTGGTTATTGCAGAAGACGTCGAAGGTGAGGCTTTAGCGGCATTAGTTATTAATCGTCTGCAAGGCATACTGAAGGTCTGCGCAGTTAAGGCTCCGGGGTTCGGTGACCGCAGAAAAGCGATGTTGGCTGATATAGGAATCTCGACCGGGGGACAGGTGATTACCGAAGATTTGGGTATCAAGCTCGAAAGCATTGAGCTTTCACAACTGGGCCAGGCCAAAAAAATCGTTGTGGATAAGGACGCTACAACAATAATCGAAGGTGCAGGTAAAAAGAAAGACATTAAGGGGCGCTGCGAACAAATCCGCAATCAAATTATAGCCACAACCAGCGACTACGACCGTGAAAAATTACAGGAACGCTTAGCTAAGCTGACCGGCGGAGTAGCCGTTATTAAAGCGGGCGCTGCAACGGAAACGGAAATGAAGGAACGTAAAGACCTGCTGGAAGATGCACTGCACGCAACACGAGCTGCGGCTGGAGAAGGTGTTGTAGCAGGCGGCGGTGTAGTATTTCTGCGTGCCATCGCTGAGGTGGAAAAGGCCAGGGCAAAAGCAAAAGGCGATGAAAAAATCGGCTTCGACATTGTAGCCAGCGCACTCAAAGCACCAACAACTCAAATTGTTGATAACGGCGGTGAACAAGGTGACGTGGTCGTCGCTCAACTCCTGGAAAAAGGCAAAAACATCGGCTACGATGCCAATACCGGCAAATTCGTCGATATGTTCAAAGCGGGAATTATCGATCCTGCCAAGGTTGCCAGAACCGCATTGGAAATGGCTGCTTCGGTGGCCGGGCTTATGCTTACAACTCATGTGTTAGTAACAGAGCTGAAGGACAAAGACGAAGAGCCAATACCAGGATCCGTAAGATAAAACTTCGTGTACCGTGCCCCAAGTCACGAGTGACGAGTCACAAAGTACGAGATTATGGCCAAACGGGATTATTATGAAGTTTTAGGCGTTGGCAAGAATGCTTCCGCCGACGATATTAAACGCTCATACCGGCGAATGGCGATGAAGTATCATCCGGACAAGAACCCGGGTGATAAAGAGGCTGAGGCCAAATTCAAAGAATGCGCCGAGGCCTATGAGGTCCTGAGCGATACCGAGAAGCGGCAGCGCTATGACCAGTTCGGACACGAAGGTCTTCGAGGGTCCGGAATGCACGACTTCTCGCGGATGAACGTCGAAGATATCTTCAGTATGTTCGGCTTCGACGATTTCTTCAGCGGCATCTTCGGTGGTCGCAGAAGGTCAAGCCGACGGGCAGGACCTACACGCGGTTATGATCTGGAGACCACCGTTGAACTGACGCTCAATGACATCGCTAAAGGCACTGAAAAGAGTATCGAATTTACACGCCAGGACTTATGCGGTGAATGCAGAGGCAGCGGATGCGCCAAAGGAAGCAAACCCGGACGATGTCCGACCTGCAATGGCAGCGGTCAGGTCGCGAGAGGCGGCGGTTTTTTCCAGATGGTCTCGCCATGCCGACAGTGTGGTGGCAGCGGACAGGTCATTACCAATCCATGCAAAAAATGCAAAGGCACAGGCAGAGTACCTAAGAAGCGAATCGTCAATATCAAAATCCCCGCCGGAGTGCACGAAGGACAGGGCATAAGAATTGCAAGCGAAGGTGAACCCGGCCGAGACGGTGGACCAAGGGGCGACCTGTATTGCTACGTCAGAATTAAACCTCACAAATTTCTGCAGCGTGATGGAAGTGACCTGATTGCAGTTGTGCCAATAAGCTTTACACAGGCCGCTTTAGGAACAACTGTTGACGTTCCAAGCCTGAACGGCACACAAGGTTTGAAAATCCCGCCCGGGACACAATATGGAAGTGTCTTTAGAATTAAAGGGCAGGGCCTGCCGGACCTAAGGACACGACGGACCGGTGACGAACTCGTGCAAATTACTATCGAAACACCAGTGAAACTAAATGCAAAACAAGAAGAGCTGCTGAGAGAATTCGCCAAAAGTCAAAACAAAAGTGTTTCTCCGCAATCCACACGCTTTTTCGAGAAACTGAAAAAACATTTTGGTAACTAGAGATGAAACCGAAGAGAAAAGAAAAACCAAAAAGCGAAGATTCGCAGAAAGCAAACAAGGACGGGACGGAAGAACTCAACCAGAGTTTAGATAGTCTCCAAAAAGAAAAAGACGAGCTTTTCGGAAAGCTGCAGCGAGTCAGTGCCGATTATGCAAACTTCCAGAAACGAGTCCCAAAACAAATCGCCGATACCATTTGCTACGAAAAAGAAAAGATAATCAAATCCCTGCTGCCTGCTCTGGACAACTTCGAACATACTCTGCAAAATGCACACTCGGCGGAGAATGTGAATGTATTTGTCAAAGGCATTCAGATTATCCACGACCAGATGCTCGATATCTTTAAATCGCATGGTGTCGAGCAAATAAAGTCGCCGGGCGAAAAATTCAATCCGGCCATGCACGAAGCAATGATGCAAAAGACCGAGCCCGAGAAGGAAGATAATATTGTCCTTGAAGAGTTTCAAAAGGGATACAAGCTTAACGGCCGAGTAATTCGACCAAGCAAGGTGATTGTCAATAAGCTAACATCAGAACAACCAGGCCAGCAAAAAGCAAACTCAGAAGAGCCGACAACCGGCGAACGCGAAACAAATGAGGAGGAGTAATTGCGATGCCGACTTATGATTATATATGTGATAGTTGTGGATGCAGATTTGAGCAGTTCCAGGGTATAACGGCTAAATCCCTGCGCACGTGCCCAAAGTGCGGGAAAAGAAAGTTGAAACGGCTTATTGGCGCCGGAGCTGGAGTAATCTTCAAAGGCTCCGGATTCTATCAGACCGATTACAGAAGCGAAGGTTACAAAAAAGACAAAGAAGGCGAGAAAAAGACAACCGACAAGGGCACCGAGAAAAAAGAAACCGAAACTAAAACCACCGAAACCAAATCCAAAGAATCAAAGCCCGACAAAAAAAGCAAATCGGGCAAAAAAAACGAGAAAAAATCAGCTTAATCACCGCTTTCTCCGCCAAACCACTCATCAGAGTCGCATTTAGACCAATATAAGCATTTTTTATAAAAATAAAATAAAAGTAGAACTTATGTTTGACAATAGTCCTATATAGTACTATCTTATATAAAACTATATTTTGGAGAAAGGAGAAACTAAAATGAGACTAAGAGGTATTATGAATTACCGGTTTATATTTGTGGTCCTGTTTGTTGCAATTTTGGCCCCAGGGGTAACCGCTGAGGTGCTTTTTGTAGACAGCACAAACGGCAATGACATAAATCCCGGTACAAAGGAAAAGCCACTTAAGACAATCAGCAAGGCAGCAAAACTGGTCAATAGCTCAAAAAAGCCGGGACCGACAACCATCAAAGTAGCACCGGGAGTGTATGCTCTTGCTGAAACAGTAGTTTTCGAAAATAGCCGCACATACACAAAAGAAAAACGGCTTATAATAGAAGCCACCGTCCTGCCCGATGAGCCACAATGGAAACCAGTACTGATGCCTGTCATATTATCTGCTGAGGATCCTCGAAAATTAGGAGTATTTGACAAACTTACAGAGACTTACAGCATGAAGGTTAAGATTGGCCATATGACCATTCAAGGATTAAAGTTCCTTGGTAATCCTGTAATTAATAACTGGCATTGCTGTATTGAGCGCATCGGGGAGAAACTGAATGATCTTGTTGTGAGACAGTGTGTGTTTGCTGGCAATAAAGACGGACTGAATATTTACTGCGCAACTCTAGCGACAGGTGACAGGTTTATTGTTGACCACTGCATTTTTAAAGATTGCGGGGCCTGCGTAGTTTTCTGGGACGGCCGGGAGGAAATTGGCGGTCATGACTGCACTATGAGATACTGTATCGTCGACGGTGCTTACACTTCAGGTGTCTGGACCTGCCAGACGGCCGAAGATTTTAAGTTCCACCACAACATCATCACTAACAGCGAATACTTCTGGATGCGAAAAAAGACCGAAAGACCCACCATGTATAAATTGAATGACTGTATAATCAATGTTAATAAGTTTTCTGGATATGGCACTGCAAGCGGTCCTATTGGTGAAACCGGAGCAGAGATTACTTATGACCGGACAAATGTTATCAAAAGTGCTCGTATACCCTTATTGGAAGACAAAAATAAAAGAGATTATCTGCATGTTGTGCCCGGTACATTTGGTAGTAAGCTTGGGGCAGGATTATTTAAGAGAAGCGGAAAGAAGTAACTAATTCGTTAAGAGAGGAAATTGATATTGAAGAAAAACTAATAACATTAACATGCTAAAAGGAGAACAAAATGGAAGAAAAAGAAATAAAACAAGAATGTTTAAAGCTAATGCAAACGGCTGATGCTGTGTATCTAAGCACTCTCGGCAGCGACGGCTATCCTCACACAAGGATGATGTCCAACCTGAGAAATAAGAAAGAAAATCCCGGCTTAGTCGAGATGTTTAAGCAGTATAAAGAAAGTTTTGTGGTTTACTTCATAACCAGCAAATCATCTGTCAAAATGCAGCAAATCAATACTAATCCAAAAGTATCAGCTTATTTATGCAATCCAGGTGAGTTTCACACACTGATGCTTGGCGGAGAAGCGGAAGAACTTACAGATATGGAATTTAAGAAACAGCTCTGGCAGGATGTATGGAAAATACATTGGCCGGGCGGTGCGGATGACCCTGAATTTACCGTACTTAAGCTGTCACCTGCCTTTGCAAGGGGATGGTATAAAGAAAGTCCTTTTGAGTTTAAGCTGAAATGAAAAAAATGAAAGAACAAAGCCAGGCAGGTTTTCTGATAGCTAAGATACGTCAGGTCGGAGAGAGAATCTTCGTTCGCAGGTTGAAGCAGTACGGCATCGAAATCAATCCCGCCCAGGGCAGGATTATGTTTGCACTATGGCAAAAAGATGGCATACCAATCAACGAACTCGCGAAAAATACGCAACTTAAAAAATCAACCCTGACAAGTATGCTCGACAGGCTCGCGAAACTGGGCTATATCAAGCGCCTGTACTCTAAAGAAGACAGACGGGAAATCCTGATAAAACGCACGGAAAAAGACAGGAGAATGGAGAAAAAATACGTCGAAGTCTCAGAAGAAATGACAAGGCTGTTCTATAAACAATTTTCAAGAAGTCAAATCGACCGTTTCGAAAATGATTTAGAGCGCATCCTTGATAACCTTACAGAATTCGAGGCGAATTTACAATGAATGAAGGTTGGTTAAAAAATGGCCGAGACAGAAGAAAAAAGATTCAGTGGATTTTCACCCAAAACGTTGAAATTCCTTCGGGGCCTGAAAGCAAATAATAACAAGGCCTGGTTCCAGGCACACAGGGCCGATTATGAAGATTATGTTCTGCAGCCATTGAGGGAATTGGTTATGGATTTGGGGGATTTCATGCTGGATATCGATTCTTCTTTTGAAATAACTCCCGCGGTGAACAAGACGATTTCAAGGATTTATCGCGATACGAGGTTTTCCAAAGATAAATCGCCTTTTCGGAGCATTGTCTGGTTTACTTTTAAGAATCAAAAGAAGGATTGGGCAACTCATGTTTGTGGTTATTTCTTCGAACTGTCTGTGAATTCATATCGATATGGGATGGGATTTTATAATGCTGCATCGGCCATAATGAGCAGATTCAGGGAGATGATTGACGACAATCCCAAAGAATTCCTGAAGGCCATCTCTTTTTTCGATAAACAAAAGACTTTTGTCCTGGAAGGTGAGAATTACAAGAGAATAATCGATAAGACCAAGCCTGAAAAGATCCAGGAATGGTATCAGAGAAGAAATATGTATCTGGTTTGTAATAGAAAAATAGATGATGTCCTTTTCAGCAGCAAGCTGGCCGATGACTTGATTTATGGCTTCGGCCGGAGCTTAGGAGACATTGTTCAAATTCAGGTTTTTCAAGGTAATGAGGTTTTTTGACGCTGTCGGGCTGAGGGAGCAATCCAGTCATAAGTGGGGAGAGTCTGACCATTCTTGAGCCTAAGACCAGATGTATGTATCGGTGACTTGCCGTTATAGCTATTCGCTCGCGTCGCGATTGCAGTAATTCCAAGACTTTCAACTGAAACAATCTCTCCCATATCAGAGAGGCCATTAGAGTTACGATCGAACCAAACCGAAATGCCATCTAATTCACCGAAAGTTAAAAAGCCATCACGGTCATCATCCAGCATATTCAAAGCATGATAGCCGTTCGGAAAAAATAGCCACCACGTAACCGAGCCAAAAAGCTCCCGGCCCGAGGTAATCCGCTTATCACCGTCACCATCCCACACAAGAAATCCGGTTGTGTGTTTAACCCATGGTCGTTTCTCGACAACGCCGTCACCATCCATATCGAACCGAACAACCTGCGAAGGAGCCAACAGCTCTGCAAGTGATGAATTCTCTTGCAAACTGAATATAATAGGTGTCATAGACCCAGGTTGAAGCGTCTCAAGGACAGCAAGGTTTTCTTTGATACTAGCGATCTTCTCCTGAACCTCCAGGGGAACCTGATCCTCGGCTTCTGACAAGCGGATAAAGGCGTTACCAGCCTCATAACTGATTATGCTGCGTAAGCCCTCAACTGGCAGGTACTCGATTTCCAGGTCCTTTTGTATCGATAAATCATAGGCACGCAAGTAAATATCTTTCACACCGTTTAGAAGAATAGTTTTCAGTTGTAGCGGCAGCAAAGCGGGGCTTGTCTCGTTGAAAAACTCTAAGTATTGTTCACCCAGGCTCGCCTGTCCCAGGTAGTACAGTGCGTTGTTAGGATCGAGTGAAACAGCCTGATAGAAATTCCATTGTGCCGCAGCTGCGTGTTCAACAAGCTTTTCGTTTGTTGGCCTCTCCGGCTGCCAGTCATCCTCCTCGAGTTTATCCTGAATCGCCCTTATACGGTCCCAGAATTCACTTCGCTTCTCATCGGGAACGTCACTTGTTAATGAATAACCAAATTCCTGTAACGCGATGCGTTTGGCCTCTTGCCTGCGAGCATCCCACAAATAACTCTCCCACCACCAAAACGGAATTATATGTGATGAAGTTCCTCCAAAAGTACCGACAAGAAAAGCTTTATTTACAAAGGCTAAGTAATGAATCCTACCGAGCGTATAATATCCGTTCGCATCGTTTGGATCCTGCTGAATGTTGGCCGTGGCGTTCTCAATGAGTCTTTCAACCGGAATATATTGGACCTGTGCAAACATACCGTCTGCAACACTTGCCCACACTCCCAAAACAAACAATACTGCGCTATATTTTAACGCTCTCATGGTCTTCCTATCCTAAAAAGCTGGCCACAACTTATAAGCTCTCATGGACATGATAAGCCCATTACATTAATTACCCAAGGTCGGAACGCAAAGATTATCTCAGCAGAATTATATATTATTATAAGGTTATACTCGGACCAAATCAAGAATTTTTCTCGGGCATCCGATCCAGAAATTCATATTGGTCATTGGGCGGGTCAGTATTTTTCTGTGTTACTATTACTTAACTAACTTAGCGATTTGTTTGAATTGCGGGTGCTCGGCGGTCTTGAGCAGTTCGAATAAGGCCATCTCAGTGCAACTGATATTTATTCCTTCATCAGCCATTCTGTTTATCGCAATCTGTTTATTCTCCGGTGTTCTCGAAGAAACGGCGTCTGCAACCACATCTACACTAAAACTTTTGGCAAGCAAATCAGCCGCTGTTTGATAAATGCAGACATGTGTTTCTATGCCGCATAAAAGAACCTGCTGTCGTTTTGATTCATTCAACTTAATGTTGAACTGCTCGGCGCCGCAGCAACTGAAAGCCGACTTGTCTATGGGCTCGTTGTCTGTCAGAAGCTGTGCTATTTCAGGTATCGTCGGGCCAAGGGCATCGGGGCATTGCTGGCACCAGAGGATTGGGATATTGAGGATTTTAGCAGCTTTGATGAGAATTCGGATGTTTTTGAATAGAACCTGTTTGTAATACATCAACCGAGCGAGCTTGCCCTGAACATCAACAACCACCAAACAACAGTTCTGTATATCAAGCATTCCTTTGTTCTCTGGAGTTTAGGTTCAATGAAGTTATTAAAAACCGCAGTCCCTTATTGACTGTCCGTAACTGTAATTGTCAGGTGTATATTCTTGTCCGCCCCGGTTCCGGAGACAAACTTTTTCGTAGTTTTCTTATTCCAGGTTATGACCGGCTTGGGCGGGATTATCAAATCCATTGTAGTATTATCGATAGCAGCCAGAATCTCTCTGCCGGGTAAATGTTCGGAAATGTTGTTCAGAACGGCAAAATCCCTCGCCACTTCGATACGCCTTGTAGAATCACCCTGATTGACTATACCGGCAATCTGCTCAGCAGTAACCGCTTCAACAACGACCTTCCGGCCAAAAACTTCGGTGTCAACAAACAGTGTGGCCGAATCCAGCTTGCTCCAAATATCATCCAACCGGGCTAATAGTAAATTAAAGCTGTCGCTGCTGCAAATAAGCGAGTGTGGCTCCCTGATCTCACTTTGGTCGGATGCAATCCACTCATCTGAAGGGATATTTTCTTCAATCGCTCTGTTAATAAATCCTACAACAGCAGGTAGGGTATGTGTCTGCAATTCAAGCCTACCGCTAAACGGTGCAGCAACTACTGTTACCGGTTCCGGCTCTGCTAAATCAATTGTCGCAGGCATACTTCGACGTTCTGCGGCAATCGGCCCCTGTGGAACAGTGGGGGCTACAATAGAATAAACAACCGCTGCCAAAATACCAACCAGGCCAAGCATAGCAGCGGCAGCGAAGAGCTTACGACCGAGCAAATGCCTTGCCCCAATCTGCTCATCAAAAGCCGAGGGCTCTTTCCCTAAGATGGTTCTTCTAGCCAGGGAAGCTTTTACATTTTCCAAAATCTGTGGGGGAGCCTCGACAACAGGCAAAGAACTCAGAAACATCTTACATTGCTGAAGTTCATCCAGCCGGTGTGCAATTTTCTCATCGTGAGCCAGCAACCGTTGAACTTCGGTGTGCTGTCTGGGTGCCAGCTCTCCATCAATGAAGCTATTGAGCAATTCGTCTAAATTCGAAATTTCTTTCATTGCAAAATGGCCTCCAAAATCTGTCTAAGCTTTTTCCTGCCTCTACTTAATCTGCTTCTTACCGTTCCTAACTCAATATCCAACACATTTGCAATCTGGTTATAATTCATACCTTCAATATCACGCAACACAACTACGGTTCTTTGTGCATCATCTAATTTCTTCAAAGACTCAAGAACAATCTGACACAACTCTTTGTCCTGAGCCACAGCCGCCGGGTCAAGCGAGCTCTCATTACTTAACAGCTCCTTCAAGACTTTGCCCGGCTGGCTATTTTCTCGAATCTGCTCTGCATCCAGCGAGCTAAACCCAAGCCTGGCATTCCTCCGGCAGTAATTTAAGGTTAGATTAACGGCTATTCTGAACGCCCAGGTATAAAAGCTGCTTCTGCCCTGAAAATTATCTATATTCTCTATTATTTTGACAAATGTGTCCTGTGTTAGTTCCGCAGCATCATCCGGATCGGCACATATTTTTAATATTACATTATAGATGCGATTCTGATACTTCAGAATAAGCCGCTCTATTGCCGCAGAATCGCCCTGCCAGCATTGCCTAACCAAAACAGCATCATCAATGTTGATATTCGCCACTTCCGTCACCGGTATTTCCCTCATTTAGACCAATATTGCCCCAAAAAGTTCCAATATAAATAAAACAAAATGAGGCTAAATTACAGGATATAATCGCAGATTCGAACATATTGGTCAATCTAATTTAATCAGGAGTACAAATTGAGCAAAACGTGAAGTGTATCGCGACCAGAACTCGGCATACGATAAAGCATCAGGGCCTATACCGAGTAGGTATAGGCCCCGAATTAAAACGAATCTGTGAAATCAATCAAACAATCAATTTCACGCTGAATCCCGGTTTAGGGTGCAGGTCGATACAGCCTGATATCATCGATGTACATCGTTCCTGTACCTCCGGCCACGGGATTGCTCTTGTTGCCAAGACCAATACTAATAGTATTAACACTGGAAAGATTCACTCCCTGGTCTGCAAAGCGCGTCAGGTCGATAGTCCATTCCGTCCAGGTACCTAACTGTGTGGCATCAGGATTTTCATGATTGACCACTGCATTGCCGTTGAGAGCAACATACAAGGGCACGGCAGCATTAGCCGCCTCACCTCTGAACCAAATCGTCAGTACTCCAACGTCTTCGTCTGTCCAGTTTCGCTGGCTGGTCAATGTCATAGTCGCCTCAGATAGCCTCACGCTGTTGTCGTAGAAAAGCGGCATCGACTGGCTTCCGCTGTTAACGATAGTCTGCTCGGCAAAAGGAGCACTGGCATAACCAACGACAGCCCCATTTATTGCCGGGTTGTCGAATCCGTCCAACCACGTATAAAATATCCTGTTGCTATCGGGGTTGTCGGGATTAAGGTCGTTGTAACTTTCAAAGTCATCCACGATAAGATAATCGGCTACCGTAAAGTTCCAGACTTTGCCTTTACTAATTGTCCCATCGGTATTATACTCGTCAATTCGCCAGTAGTAAGGGCCGCCGCCCCATTCAACGCCTTCGGATGGAGTATAATTCGTAGCATTCTGTCTGCCTCGATATATGTTCGTGGTATCGGATGCATCAGCACTTTCGACAGATAATTCTTCAGTGCCGAAATACACGTCATGCTGAGCGGCCTTTTCTCCAGGTGACCAGCTAAGCGGCATCGCGCTCTTTATGTCTGGTATTGAGCCATAAGCCGGGTTCGGGTCGCGGGCAAGCTCCACATCACCTTTGAAAACCTCGGCCACCTCTTCGGCCGACAGCGGCCTAATCCAGAAGCGGGCGTCGTCAATAAGGCCCTGGTATTCGTCGCTCGGGCTACTATCCCATTCCATGCCTATTGTCCACTGCATGTCCATGGCCGGCTCGTCAGAAGCGGGATCCTCTTTTCGCAGAACTCCATCGACGTATATCCATGAGGTGATCCCTTCCCTTACGTACGTTATCATATGCCACTGGTTGTTGGCGACTTTAGGGGGAAACTCTACATCGGTATCATCATCCGTCCACACATTCCCATTATTAACGCCAAACAGGAAATTGTGACTGCTGCCACTGTTAGATCCAAACAATATGTGGTCATCCACCTCCGTATCGGTTTTGATCCAAATACTGCAGGAAAAATTGTTGGTTGTCATCATTGGAGCTATACTGTCAATTCCGACATAATCATCATCACCATCCAATTCCAGGCCACCGTCTATGACCCCGGTTACCCACTGTGGATTACCACCAAGTATGCCATGATTACCATAGCCGGACGAATCAAAGGCGATTCGGCCCTGGCCTTCGTCAAACTTCCACCAGCCGATAAGAGCAGGGTCGTCACGTGTTTTGAAAATCCAAACCTCGCCCGGGTGCCTGGTTGTACCATCGGTCTCGACCTCATCAATCTTCCAAAAGTAAGTGGTGCCATCCTGAAGACCTCCAGGAGCATAGATTTCATCCATCTGGTTGCCCTTGAAAGTATCGCCGGTGCCGGCGGCTACATCGGCTCGGCTGGTACCGAAGTACACGTCGTGTGAAGCTGCACTGGAACCAGTACCCCAGCTAAGGACTGTATCAGAGTCCGCATTTTTGCTGCCATCAGGCGGATCGGGGCTATGAGCGGCGAAACCCACAGCAGTAAAGCTCCATTCATCGCCCGTGTGAATCGTAGTGCCGTCACCTTCAACCTCATCGACCCGCCAGTAGTAAATGGTACCTGGAACTAAACCGGGAACGTGCCAGTACATCGCAAAGGGCATACGGTCCATATAGTCAGCATCCCCTAAATCCGGATTGGTTCCGAAGTACACTTCGTGGTACACGGCAGTATCTCCCCTGGTCCATTGCATAAGAGGGGCGGGCCCACCCGTACCGCCATCAGCCGGATTTGGTTCCGTAGCATATTTAACCGCATACTCTATATGCAGCAGCGGCGCCATAGACGCGTCCCCGTCATAAGCCTCGGACTCCCGGGTTCCCTGGGAGGGATTGTCCGGGTTGTCTCTAAGGATTATCACCATCGCATTGCCGGCGGCCCAGCCGTCCTGGTCGATTATCTCCTGGATGACAGAAGAAATGTTACCAGTACGCTCAGGCGGACCTGCCGCACGGAGGGCCCCCCACACCGGTATATCCCACATAACCGACGCCGTCGTTGTGGGTCTGGAGCTGATATTACCTGTAGCGTCACTAAATTCAACTGCATTGGGACTCAGCTCACCCTGGACGATAAGAGACACAGGGGGGGAATGGTATTCATTATCCACATCATCGGCGGTGAACTGCACCCATGCATTCTTGATTGCAACACCCTTAGGGATATCTACGCCAGTAAATCGGACGCCTACAATTTGCAGGGTATCCGGCGAGGCTGCGCCTTCATGGCCCAGCTCCAGGTCGCTGCTGCCCAAATCAATTCCGCCACCCACGACCTTCTCTTCGGCATCATCATTGGTGGCTTCGACCCGGAAGTCGATACTGAAAGTACCAAACGCCGCATTTGTAACCATCAGAGACAATGCTAAAACAAATGAAGTCAACAAAATCAGTTTCTTACACATTGTACTACTCCTTTAAAAAATTTGAATAATCATGTTATGGTTGTGTACCAGAACACCTTTTGTTATCAATAAAGTAACTTTAAATAAGACGACCGATAACAATTTACGCGCATACTAAACACAACTGCCCGGAATGATTTTCCGGCTTGCACTACCTCCTTCCTCTAGCAAAACCAATATTAGGTGCAGCAAAACGTGAAATATCTACAGTATGAAGCACAAATCCAGACTACAAATCTGCACTTTATACGTTATGGCCTTAAACCGGGCTATTCCACAAAAAAGGAAATTAGCCCCCGAGAGACCAAAATCCGCATTTTATCATGCCTGCTTATATCAAATACAATTTTTACTTATGTTCAATATATCAAATTCACTATCTCCTCGTCAATGAGAAATTTGACATTATTACCATTTTCAAGCATAATTTTTTATGTCCCCCGTCAAATTTATTTGTCATTTATGCACTGAAGTAATCTAAAAATAATCAATAGACAATAAAAAGAGGCCTATAATAAGTATAGGCCCCGAATTTTATACAGATCACAATATTAACAAAACAATTAATTGTAACTTACTGCTTACGGAGTGAGTGCATACAGGCGAATATCATCGAAGTACATCATTCCTGAACCTCCGGCAACCGGGTTGTTCCTGTTACCAAGGCCAAGAGTAATCGAATTGACATTGGCAAGATTCACACCCTGGTCTGCAAAGCGCATCAGGTCGATATTCCATTGTGTCCAGGAAGTTCTCAGTGCCGCATCAGGATTGTCATTAGCGACAACAGCACTGTTATTGAGAGCAACATACAGTGTCTCAGCAGCGTTGTCAGAATTGCCTCTGAACCAGATTGTCAGTGTATTGACCTCTTTCTCTGTCCAGTCACGCGGATAAGTCAACGTTAAAGTCGCCTCAGATTTCCCAACAGCATTGTCATAGACAAAAGGCATCGACTGATTACCGCTATGAACGATAGTCTGTTCGGCATAGGGAGAATTCAAATGACCAACGACAGAACCGTTTACAGCCGGGTTGTCGAATCCGTCTGCCCATGCAATAAAAATATTATTGCTCGCCGGGTCAGACGGTTCGAGGTCATTATAGTTCTCAAAATCGTCCACAATAAGGAAGTCAGCCGTCGTAAAGCTCCAGAGTGGGCCTTTCCATGGACTGTCGCTGTTGGCATTATTCACCTCATCAATACGCCAGTAGTAAGTGCTGTCCCATTCAAGTAATCCGGCGTCATAGCTCTCGGAACCAAGGTCCCTTGTACCTTTATACTCCGGGGAACTCGTATCGGCGTTTTTCACGGCTTCTTTATCTGCTCCGAAATAGACCTGATGTGAAGCGGCAAAGACACCCGGCACCCAGGTAAGAATCGGTATCTGCGTGACATCCACGGCACTATTAGCCGGCTCCGGACTGCCCACAGCGCCTTCAGTGGTAAAGCTCCAGACGTGGCCTTTATGCGTTTCGACAACATCAAATTCATCGACACGCCAGTAGTAAGTTTTACTCAATTGAAGTGGGCCGGGAGTATATGTAACAGTTCCCTGAGCCTGACCGCCGGTTGCATTGTCCACCTCGTCAAAATTATCACCGAAGTAAACGGTGTGTAATTTCGCACCAAAACCTGGTGTCCAGCTAAGCTGTACATCCAGAGCTACAGATTCGGCGCCATCAGCGGGGACGGGTGCATAGGCGGTTTTGGGAGGAATACTAAAGCTCCAGACAGGACCCACCCACGGGCTGTTCGGCTCGGTGTCATTGACCTCGTCGATTCGCCAGTAGTAGGTTGAGCCCGGAGCAAGACCATCCGGAAAAGGATATCCGGGAAAACCGACAATAATAAACGTCCCGGCCCGGTTGCCCTGGAACGTGCTTTCGGCTCCGGCATTCACATCATCAAAATTATCGCCAAAATATATATCGTGCGAGACCGCATAATCTCCCGCCCGCCAGGAAATGTTTACCCATGTATCCGGATGTATTTCACCATCAGCCGGTTTGGGACCCAGAGCAAAGGGAAATCCCTCAGCACCTTGCATAGAAGCCTGAACCTCTTCCTGAGCGAGTGCCTCATCGTAGATGCGTGCGTCGTCGATCAAGCCAACAAGATGATGTGTCGGCGGGTTCATATCTCTTCCGGCACCAAGCAGTAAGCGGCCGTCACTGGTTTCTATTGAGCCTGTAGTATCCATTGATCCGATCTCTTCGCCATCCAGGTAAACAGGCTTTCTTGTCCCATCATAAACTGCAGCGACGTGATGCCATTCGCCATCAAACAGATCGGGCGCTGCTAAGGCCATCCATGGGGTTGAAGTGCCCGTTGTCTTAAATCCGAGCTGCTGGCTGGGCCCATTATAGTAAAATGCGAAGGTATCAATATTTGGACCGCCCCTCATTATAATGCCGGACCAGTCGGGGTAGGCAAAGTCCGGATCAGGTTTTATCCAGGCTGTGAGTGTAACCTGCTCAGTGATATTAAACGTATCGCTACTGCCACAATCCACATAATCATCACCGTCAAGCTCCAGCGCACCCACTATCCAGCCGGCCGCCCAAGTCGCATCGCCTTGTAGAGTTCCATCATTATTGCCAACAGTATCTGAAGCAATGGTGCCGGAACCGTCATCAAGCCTCCAGTGAGCCACAAGATCAGATGAAGCATTACTTGCCAAACTCAGCACTAAAACAAACGAAACCAGACAAATCAATTCCTTAGACATAATATTCCTTTCCTCTAAAAAGTAACAACAACGGATAAAAAACCTTCTGCCCATTATAGTACCGCAGATAATCCGTTATTAAGCCAGTTATACATCATGATAAGAAGGTCTTCGATATCAACCTTGCAATCACCGTTTATATTGCTTCTTAAATCTAACTATTGAATATCAAAAGGAACCGGCCGGACACAGGTTAATATCATCAATAAATACAATGTCCCTGTCGTCACCGGTCTGGCCTGAATCTGTTCCGTCTCCGAAGCCAATAGTGCACTTTTTGACAGAACTCAAGTCAACGCCGGCATCACTGAACTGGCCAAGTGCAAAAGTCCACTGGCGCCAAGTATCAGTCTGGCACGCATAGG
>Ga0307378_10004140_pt1 | contig 20882 bp, 24 predicted proteins | sample UN1MG_FD_202238 | JGI IMG/M metagenome (GOLD analysis project Ga0307378, IMG submission 202238) | Soil microbial communities from Risofladan, Vaasa, Finland - UN-1 | ecosystem: Environmental > Terrestrial > Soil > Coastal area > Acid sulfate soil | place: Finland: Risofladan, Vaasa | collected... | reverse complement strand
ACTATGGTATCTTGTCCAGTTTGTAAACGGGAATACGAGACGTGGGAAACGCATGAGATAAAATGTCTGATTGAGTTTGGTAAATGTTCAAGGCATTTTGATGACTGTCCTATATGCGTTATAGAAAGAGAAAGTAAAAAAAAGAAGGAGGATTAAATGTCGAATTTTGTAATCATCTCGAAAGAGCAGTTTGAATCTTACCTACCGAGCGGATTTGAACTGATTGAAGAACCGTATTCTAAAGAGTACATTTATCAGGCAAGTACAGACAATCCTGACGTAGCGGTGAGGATTTATTCTAGTGTTGACATTAGAACCGACGTTACAAGAGATTATGGTACTGATGCTGTTAGGATCGTGTTTTGGAATGTAGAAGATAATCGTCCTATTGGAAAGGGTAAACGTATTAACAGGGTCGAGAAGAAGACTTCGATTGGCGACCGCATTAACAGTAGGATCAAGGTTTTTCTGAAGGAAGCAAAGGATAAGAAAGTAGAAAAGAAAAAGAAACTAGAAACAAGTTGGGATTATGTAAAACAAGTACTGACTGCAAATAAGGGTAATAGTTTTGCTGAAAGCCTGTTAAGTGGGTTGGAGGAGTACGAATCATTAACACCAAAACAACTTGCTTACGTCCTTGGAGATAAAACTCCGAAGGGCGGTCCGACTTTTGAAGCACAGGCAAAGAAGAAGGGATTGGTAAAGGATGACGATTGCCACCCTTCTGTACGTGATACAGCGGAGCCTGAGGAAAAAACATCCTTGCCGGCAACATCGGCAAGGACGGCAAGTTCGGAAAGTTTGGCAGTCAAGGAGGAGAAAGTGCACTCAGCAGATATCGAAAATGTTGATGTTGAGAATTGGACTCCCACCAAGAAATACAAACCACATAAGTACAAGTTCGATAAGTTCAATCCTGTACAGTCAGAGGTAATGAATCACAGAACGGAAGATAAGAACATGATCATTGGTGCCAATACGAGCGCAGGTAAAACTGTATGTGCCGAGTTGTTAATGGATCATGTGTTAGATAAGGGTGAGAGGGTCATTTATCTTTCGCCGTTAAAGTCCTTGACGCAAGAGAAGTACGAAGATTGGATGAAGCGATTTCCTGACGAGCAGATAACAATTCTTACCGGTGATTACGTACTTAGTGAGAAAATCAAGAGTGCTTTGAAGAATAGTAACATTATTGTAATGACTAGCGAAATGTGTGATAGTAGGACTAGAAAGATGAAGTCTGAGAAGAATTTCTGGTTAAATGAAGTTGGATTGGTGGTTGTAGATGAGTCTCATATATTGACAACCAACCGTGGACATGCTGTAGAAACGGGTATTATGAGATTTTGTTCTATCAATAACAAAGCGCGCGTTTTGTTTCTGTCAGCGACTATGCCCAACGTAAAGCAGTTGGGAGAGTGGTTGACGACGTTAAATGGTAAAGAGTCCACCATAGTCTATTCTACATGGCGTCCTGTTGAGTTACAGATCAAGTACAAGGAATATGTAGTAGCAATTAATGGCAGGGGTAGGGAGGACTACTGGGCAACTCAAAACAATAAGATGAAGATGGCATTGGACGTAGTTTTGTCCAAACCAGATGAGAAGTTTCTAGTATTTTGTCATGACAAAGGTACCGGCAGAAAGATGGTAGCGCAGTTGAATAAACTGGGTATTAATACGGTCTTTCATAACGCCGATCTCGATCTTGCAGATAGACTGGATATAGAACGGTCTTTTGAGGATAGAGATAACGGTATTAGAGTCCTTGTCAGTACGTCAACTCTTGCTTGGGGACGTAATTTACCAGCAAGAAACGTTGTAGTAGTAGGAGTTCATAGAGGTTTGACTCCTGTAGATGAGTTGGACGTTATTCAAATGGCAGGTCGTGCAGGTAGGTATGGCATTGACGACGCCGGATTTGTTTATCTTATTATACCGCAGGGATCCACTAATAACTGGGTTGATACTTTTAAGAACCCGCGTCCTGTGGATTCTGTGTTGAATGAGCGGCATATTCTGGCATTCCACGTACTAGCAGAAGTTCATAACCGAGTGATACGGGATGTAGGAGAACTGATGTCGTGGTATAATAGAAGTTTGTCGGGTTATCAGCGTGTAAAACCATTTGAGCGGGTAGATGCATACGCTTTAGTGGATGATCTGTTTGAGATGGAAATGTTGACCGGTGACGGTAATAGTATTGCCGTTACCAATCTTGGCAAAGTATCTGCGTGGTTGTACTTCTCGCCTTATGATGTGTTCGCTTGGTACAAGAACTTCGATAAAGTTTTCAATATGGACGACATGTCGGATGAAAATCTTGCGTGGGCGATTGGCGACATACCATCCAATAACCTTGGTTATGTACGTCGAGATTTACAGACGGAAGCGGACGGTTGGAAAAGTATGCTGTCCGGTAGGGGTATCAGAGCATCGGATGCCATTATGTCAGTAGTAGGTGCGTATAATTGCTTGATCGGAAAGTCTGATAAAGCAACGGATCCATTTAAGCGTGAGATCATGTACGACATTCCGCGTAAGTGTAATGCTTTCAGTTTGATCGATAGCATGTACGCAAAATGGGATAAGAAGGACTTTTGGAAAGTCCTGCCGTTACGTGTAAAGTATGGAGTATCGGAGGAACTTATTGTATTAGTTAGGATCCCTGGTATAGGTAGCAAACGTGCAACTATTCTGTGGGATGCAGGTTTTAAGTCAGTTGACGACATCGTAAGTAAGAAAAATCGTAAAACTTTAATTAAAGTTTTAAAACCAGCCTTGGCAAAAAAGGTTTTTACCGAGGCAAAAAAACTAGTGAAGGAGGATTAGACCATGACTATTACAGTACCAGAAAAAATGTTGGATGAGGAACTTTTTACGTTTTGTAATCGCACCGAAAATCAGCTCGCCATACGGGTTAGGATGATCTTCGATCCTGTTAAACTTCAGGCCTGCCGTATTATGGCACAGTGGTGTGGAGTAAAAAAGATTGAAGAACTTACCAGAAAGAAAATGGAGATCGTACTTTCTGAGATATTTTAATGTAGGCTGTATTAAGTAGTTAGTTTTTATCTTGCTCACGGCAAGGGGTTTTTCATAATTACCCTCTCCAACCGCATGCTGTGCCGGTCATTGTCGTGGGCAAGAATAAGTACTAACAACAACAAAAGGAGGGTCTATGGTAAAAACTAGAAAACGAGGTAAAGGAGTATTGTCTAGAAAGGATTCGTGGCGCGGAACTCTTTTCTCCAAAGTAGTAGGGAATTTGGGAGGAGTAGGAAAAGATCAGCAGGAGTTAGTGGAAGAATTTGATCATCTTGCGTCGGGTGAGGAATACCGTGGCAGGTCAAACGAGAAGGAATCCTATAATTTTGTAAATATAGGGATCCACGTTCTTTACTCTCTTGGTCTTCTGACGATCGAAAATGGAAAGATCCGGTATATGGTACAGCATTTGAAAAAGACTCCAGCATCTCCCCCACCATTAGTGGAGATAACGTTGGGGGATCAGGGCACTATTCTTGTAACGGCAGGTAGTAAAGTGCGTATAGACTCGGAAGATGATGTCCCACTTTTCGTTAAATTTTAATCTCTTACCTCTGCTCTCAGAAATGCCCAAAGTCGGAGAGTCCGTCAGATTGGAACGGTGCCGGCACTTTGAGAGCAGATGTAAATGATTAAAGGAGAACGTAATGAAATTAGTCTGTCTAAGTTGCCAGATAGTATTTCTTTTCGAAGGTAAAACTGGCATAAGGAATATAATTGCAGAGCATAGGTGCCCCCGCTGTGAGAAGGATCTTATAAGTTATAAGGACAGGATATCGAAGAAGCGGCAGGCATGGCGTTATCCCTTTCGTAAAGTTTACATAGGATACAAAGCAACAACCGTTTTGGATCCTGTGTCATTGTGTCTTAATACAGTAGAAATGAAGTATTGGTCATTTCCTAACCTGGATGATGGAGGGGTTATATATGGCGAGTTCGCGAGGAAAAGGATCAAACTCACCGAGAAAGAAAAAGCGTGGGTTGATGAGATCGAGAATAAAATTCGAAAGGAGGCGAGTTAAGTTGGAACCGCGAAGGACTAGGATAAAGGATACGTATGAAGATAGATCTGGAATAGTCCACACTATACTTTTGCCTGAGGATGACCTTAGCAAGGAAGATCTACGTCAGATATACCGCATTACAGGAATCAACATGTATAAGTGCTTTGGACGAACGGACTTTGAATTGAGCGCAAGTGACCTGGAGATAGCGAAGTCCCTTCGGTACAAGTATATCGAGAGGTTTAAAAAATGAAGCGAAGGAGGATCAAACTTAAAGCAGATGTGGAGAAGTGTGAACTGCTACCTATCAACTATTTTGGAGACCACTATAAAGGGTATATGGGTTGTTTGTGGTGTCATATACGTAAGAAGTGCCTCCAATTTAATCCCACAAAGGGCAGCAGTCTAATTTGGAAGGAGAGGAAAAAATGGAAAAACAACAAACGAAAATTAGTCAGATAGTCGAAGCGATTATTACCCATCCAAATCCCACCATAACTTCGAAAGAAGTGGCGGAGCAGTTTCCGGATTGGACCATTATCAGCGTGCGCAACCACATGGTACTTGCGAAGAACAAAGGATACGTAGAGCCTACTCAGAGTTGGGGCGGGGAAGGTCGTCCACAGGTTTATAAAATTCTAAAACGCGATCCTTATAATCCCATCAGAAAAAAGCATGTTATGAAAAAAAGAAAACCGACCACGAAGAAAGGCCCGTTGCCTGCCGAGGTTGACATGGACACGTTGGGAATTGCAATGGTGACCTACATTGACAAACTAAAAGCAAAGATACAAGATCTAACGGAAAAGTACTTGAATATTAACTCAGAGTTGCAGAAAACTCAGGCAAGCGCAAGGGTCACCATACGAGATCGAGAAAAGAAAATCGAAGAATTGAAGCGGGAGGTAGGTATACTTCGGAATAAAATACGTAACGATTCTGGCAAAACATTTAATTTAGGTGAGATTGCTAGATTCACATAAGGGAGGAGATCGATGAACAAATTTACAAATCATATACAGCAATGCGTTATAGATTTTGACTATAAAAAAGTTATTGCTATATTCGAGGACGTTGAGGACGCTGAGTTTTACATACAAGAGGTTTTAGAGCACCATGACATAGTAGCATCAGAGCAACCTCTGCCAACGCTAGGAATCTGCCATGTCGATAAACTGTCTGACTGGAGTTTCCTACGATGAAGAAGATTGCATATATAACTGAAGGATTACTGAGGTCCAAAGTAGCGTGCAAGGACATACCCTTTGCCCGCTTTATGGATCTGTGTTCGTATAGACCTAAAGGGTATCAATTCTCACCTAAATTTCAAGACGGAATTTGGGATGGTAAAGTCCGGTTGGCAGGGAGACTAAAGGACGGCTCCTACTCCTTTCCAACCGGCTTACTGCACAGGATACGTGAGTTTCTTTTTAAGGAAGGGTTCCGCATAAAGCGGCGTACTGCCTACAAGATAGAACCTGTCAACAAGATAATACCGTTAAAGCACTCCGAACTTCGAGACTATCAGAATGAGGCGGTTAAAATGGCATTGTACCACCGCAGGGGTATCGTAAAACTGCCGACCGCAGCGGGAAAATCGCTTATAGCGGCATCCGTTATAAAATCCATACAGAAAGACGCGATCTTGATAACAAACAAGAAGGACCTATTGTATCAAACCAAAGAAGTTTTTGAACGGGAGATAGGTGGAGAGGTAGGAATAATGGGAGATGCATTACGTCAATTTTCGCCTATAACAATAGGATCAGTACCTACTCTCTTTAAGAATTTCGATTATTATAAAGACTTCCTTAAATCTAAGGAGGTCCTTATAATAGACGAAGTTCATCACGCAGTATCGAAAACCTGGTATAAAATAGCGCAAAAGTTACCCTGCGTCTATAGGATCGGACTAACTGCCACTCCAGTTACGGGAGCCGATTTCATAATGTTGGAAGCCTGTACCGGAAAAATTATCTATACAAAGCCTGCGGGAGAACTTATAGAAGAAGGATACCTGTCAAAGCCTAATATCTTCATGGTACGGTGCAGTATCCCCGTACTTCCGGAGCGATATAGTTACGATAAGGCTTATACGGCAGGTATAGTGCAGAGTACTCGCAGGAACCAGATGGTTGCAAGGCTTTGCTGGACATTGGTAAAGTTTAAGAAGTACCGCCCTATAGTAATACAAATAAGAAAACTCGACCATTACAAATACCTAAAAACTGAGTTAGAAAAATTTAACCTAAAGTACAAATTTTTGTCGGGACCTGACTCGGGAGTAGAACGAGAGAAAGTGATGAAGGACTTGAAGGGCAACAGGTTAGATATACTGATAGTATCAACTATATTCGATGAGGCAGTTGACATACCTAATATCCGTACTCTTATAATACTGTCGGGTGGTAAGGACCAGAAACGCACTATACAACGACTTGGTAGGGGTATGAGAAGGACGAAGACAAAAACGTCCGTACTTGTTATCGATTTTCATGACAGGACACACGACTATTTAGAGCGTCACTCAAAAGCTCGAAATAGGACCTACTCTAAAGAGGGACACAAAGTCACTGTCACCACTTGGAAAGGCGTGCTCAGCAGACTAGGTTTGAAGGTACCTTAGTTGAATTTTCTTTTACTCCTCCTTCTCCTTCTCCTTCACTCTACCTACTACTGCACTTTCTCTACGTTACGTTCTCTCTGTCCCTCTCCCTAGGTCCAAAGCAACGAACCTCCCTTTCCAGTTTGATTTATCAATCAAACTTTCCCTTGCTTTACAATTTTTTTTGAAACTTTAGAATATCGATTTTTTAAAGATTTCGATTTCAATTCGTAATTTTCTGGAAAAAAGTAAATTATTCCAACTATTTAGAAAAGAAAAAACAATTATAAAAACTTTTGTTGTAATCTTTAATCGAGTGATATATGGTCCATTTTTACAGGACGTTACGTATGTCCTGCTGTAGTTTTTATTTTATACTTGGGTTGCCTGTGGTACTACGGGTTAAAGGTTGGAGGCTCCGTGACCTCCAACCCTAACCCAAGAAGTAATCTTGCACGGGAGATGAAACTTGAAAAAACGTACTGCTAAGGATTTCTGCTACTACTGGTCGCGAAAATACAAAGAAGTTGTAGGAAAGAAATTCGTTATAAACTGGATGAGGGACGGATCTACTTTTCGGAACCTGATATCGGACTTTACCAATACTGAACTTACCACTCTAATAGATTTTGCCTTCTCCGGCGACCCTTCAACTCAGTATCTTGTGTCACAGGGATTTCCTATCGGTCTTTTTCCATCGCAGATAAATAAATACAATGCAATAATAGAGAATCCGGGATCAGAAATACCAGATAGAGAGCTCGAATTAGATTTACCTGTTTGGGATGACAGCAGGACTGCTTACATATATCATAAAGTTATGGAAGGTGACCTACAGTCCATAATAGACAACGTCGAGAACGAGTACTTTTGGAAATTACTAATCGGAAAGATGGAACGGAAAAATCTCGGTACTCAGAAAGTTCTTTTATTTTATGATATGTGGCAGACGGAAGATACGTTCGAGCGTACCAGAGTGAAATGGAGACTTGATGAAGATTGATCTCGAAGTAAAGCGATACTTAGACCGCAAAAAGTGGTCTTATAGCGACAAAAGTGCGTCACAGTACGTAGTAAAGGTATGTCCGTTTTGTGGCGATCGCCGTAACAAATTTTATATGAATAAAGCAACTGGGCAGTATATATGTTGGATATGTGATGAGGAGGGAAATTTATACGGACTAAAAAAGGCCCTAGGTGACTTGGTAAAAGTAGATAGAGTGATACCCTCCAAAGCACCAAAGATATCCAAAGGGAAATATCTAACCCTCACGCAGAAAACCCGCGGATACCACAACTCCTTGAAATCCAATAAAATAATTAAAAAACTGTTGAAAAATGAATGGGGATATAGTAGCGAATCTATCAAAACGTTCAAGTTAGGACTGCGGAGATCCGGAAAGGTAAACTGGCTGGTATATCCGTATTTTGAAGATAAGAAATTGGTGAACTTGAAATATCGCACCCTACCACCTACTCCAAAACGGTTTCGGCGGGAGGAGGGTTTGAAAAGCGCACTATACAATCTTGATAATGTAGATATGTCGAAGAAATCTGTGTTTATGGTGGAGGGAGAATCTGATACTATAACTGCACATATCGAGCTCGATCTAAATGTTGTGGGAACTACTGTAGGAGCGAGAGGCTTTAAGACCGAGTGGATTGACTTTTTCGACAACTTCGATAAAATTTATCTGGTATATGACAACGACGTCGCAGGACAAGACGGTGCTAAGAAGATGGCATTCCGACTTGGGTCTGAGAAATGCTACAACGTAACGTTGCCGAAGAACGAGCAGGACCTTACTGGATGGGTTATGGAGGGAAATGGAAAAAAGGAATTTAGGAGACTGATAGCAGGTGCCGAACAGTTTGATGTAGAGGACGTTGTATCCTTCTCATCTGTATTGGACGACTTAGAATCTGAGTTGTATTTTCATAAAAAACTTGATACGTTTGGACTTGAAACTCCGTGGTCGAATGTAAATAAATTAATTAGTGGATTTTCTCCAGGAGACTTGATCGTGTTATCTGGCGTAGCAAAGATCGGTAAAACTACTTTTTCGCTGAATATTGCTACCTATCAGGCATTCGAGAAAAACATACCATCACTGTTGTATTGTTTGGAGATGAGACCGGAAAGAATATCGCCTAAAGTTATAAGTTCAATACGCGGAGTCGAGAGGCGGTCTATAACTAGGGAAGATGTTATATTCATAAAAGCGATGTACGGAAGAAAACCTCTACATATGGCGCACTCATATAGATTTACGGTGGATGAGGTTTACGAAACTATCCGAAAATCTATAAAAAGATATGGTATAGAATTACTAGTTTTTGATCATCTCCATTTCTTAATACGTAGCGTTCAAAACGTATCTGCTGAGGTATCCAACACTACTCGAGATTTTAAATTAATGGCAGAGGAGTTTAGAATACCGATCATCTTAATCTGTCAGCCTACTAAACTAGGAAAAAGAACCAAAATGACCACTAATGACCTTAGGGATTCGTCGTCTATAGGTCAAGATGCGGATACTGTAATAATAGTTCACAGAGAGCGGTTACCGGAAATTCCTGGTACTAAAAAAGAAAAATCAAATCGTCCTCTTTACGCGTCGGACGCTGAGATTATTGTGGATGCTACCAGGTGGGATACGGGGGGAGTTGCGAATTTGCGCTTTAACGGCGCAATTAGCAAATACTTTAAGGATAAAACGGAGGAGAGGAGGTTCTTTGATGGCGGAGTCCGATCATGAATTATTGAAAAAGAAGTTACGCCGTTTGGAGTGGGAACTCAGCGAGCTCGAAAAGAAATTCGACTCGACATTTAAAGAAGTCGATTTGAATAACTTGGCTGAGGAGTTTATTGAAAAAGTCTTAAACGACTATTGGAATTTATTAGATTCTCATTGCAGGGTTCAAGAGTCGAAATTAAATTCTGTGTTATTAAGCCGTGAGGACTTGATTCAAGAGGCGCTTGAGTACCTGTTACGATGGTGCTTGCCGAAGGTACGGGAGAAAAGTTCGAGATACGTCCTTTGGATCCCTTATCTAAAACGGTCAATACAAAATAGTTTTGTAAACTTGGCAAACAAGCAGTTTACCAAGAGAAGGTACTCACAGGTTTCTACCATGACGGACGAACTGATCGAGTCATACCAGGACACTCAGGTAGATATAGAAGCAGATTATGAATTTGAAGAATTGGTGGCATTGGTCAAGCGTCGATTGTCGAAGAGAGATAGGAGGATACTAGACCAAATAATAAATCCATCTCTGTCGTTCAAAACTTATTACAGCATTATTAGATCGTACTGTAAGGTCAAATCAAAAAAGTTTTCTTACCGAGAAGTGATAGCAGATTACAACGATTTGTCCATAACAACAGTAAATTCCGTCTTCAATAGATTTAGGAATGTCATAAAAGAAGTGTTGTAATCAAGTTTGAATGCTATAGTATTGGAATAATTCTTGTAGACGTTACTGAGCGAAGTAATACCAAATGCTGTAGCGTTTAAATTTTAAGAGAAAGGAGGTTAGATTGTCGATAGATAAGTTAAAGGATAAATGTGCTGCATTTGGGATAGGATATTTTGGAGACGATCCCGAGTGTAGCGACTGCGACGTTTCCAAAATGTGTAATCGCAAAACAAATGAACTAAATAAAAAAACAAAGGAGAAAGAAACGATGAGTTTGGAAAAACTGCTCAAAGAAGCAAAAAAATTGAAGAAGAAGGGGGATCTTGCGGACTTCATCGAAGAGCATGATCTTGATGTTGATGTTAAGAAAAGTGATACTGTCGCCAAAATGTTGAAAAAGGTCGAAGCGGCATTGGAGGAAGAATTTGAGGAAGTAGAAGACGAGGATGCAGACGGTGACGAGGATGACGACGCCGATGAGGACGACGATGGTGATGAGGACGGTGATGAAGATGGAGAGGATGAGGATGAAGACGACGACGTCGATTTGATGTCCATGACGAAGAAGGATCTACTGGCCTACTGCAAGGAGCATGAATTGGAACCGCCGAAAAAGGCCAAGAAGACGACCAGAACACTACGTGACTGGATTGAGGCGAACTCCGAGAATGACGCCGATGACGGCGAAGATGACGGCGAAGATGACGGCGAAGATGACGGCGACGCTCCTGATCTTCCTGAGTTGGAAGAACGTATCAAAGCGTTGGAAACTAGGGTAGCAGAACTACAGTCCAAGTTCGACGATGCCGGTGTAAAACCTAAGGTATCGAAGGCTTCTGCAAAAAAGGCTGAGATCGAAAAACTGATGAAGAAAGTGCCCTACAGCCAGAAAGCATTGAAGGATATGGGCGGACGGACGCTGAAACGATTGGCCTCCGGTCTCGGTATTAACTCTTTCGGCAAAACTACTGACGCAGTGTACAAGTTGGTCGTGAAAGAGCAGAAAAAGAAAAAGTGGCAAAAGTAGTATGATCAACGTTAACCAAAAGGGGAATCTCACTCACATGAGGTTCCCCTTTTTTGCTTTGGAGGTATCATGCGGAGAAATCTTGTTATCGATTTTGTAGCATCGCACTCAGCAGGTAAAACGACCGTTATAAACGGGGTCGCTGAGATCTTAAAGAACCAGAAACGCAAGTTTAATATAGTAGAATCTGTTAGTCGTATTGTTAAGTCGAAGATATATGCAGATACTACCAGTTTTACACAATGCTTCATCAGTCTTTTTAACTGGGGAAACGTACTCAAATCGTCTATGAAATACCCTATAACATTATGTACTGACTGGGCGGTAAGATCGCTTGCATACACCATGACTTCTAACGAGATTGAAGATAGGGTAGTAAATATGCACAAACAGTGGGTTGATCTATTTCACTCAGATTCTCTGACCCATCACGCAAATGTATTTCATATATACATACCTATCTCCTTTCCTATAGATCCAGATGGTTTGCGACCTCTTGATGAAGACTATCAAAAGAAGGTTGATGATACTATATTATATATCTTCGATAGTTGCAAAATACCCTTCTCGATGGTGACAGGTACTCCCGAAAACCGCATCAAAGCGGTAATGGACTTGATAGATACGGTTACCTGTTATAGCAAATCAACGTCCATCTCCTAAACATTCTTTAGATAGAAAAGACAACTACGGAAATTATACTCCATCTAATTGTAGGTGGGCAACAAAGAAACAACAATTTGAAAACAGCAGGCACTTCTTATGATGTCATACAATCAGTTGGCGTGGTATAATTGTATAGACCCAGGTTTTGACTATAATACCGAGGAATCCGCTACTGGGAACCGTATGGACGTAGCTATGAACCGCGTAGGTTTTTATGAGTTCTTTGAAGAACCTATTATAGACGGCATTCTGATATCCAGAACACTTTTAGAGGGGAAGGTAAACTTGATTAAGGAGAACGGCTACTATCACGTAAGTGCCAATAGTGGTAAACGTATCTTCCCTGATATACCTGCCTATTGCAAAACCAGAGGTACCGACTTTATTACTTTTGCTGATCCAGGCACTTGGTCATACGCAAACTACTTTGAACTGCCTGAGTCCTTGTACGATACGGACGACCTGATTGACTATTATTCCCACATGAGATATGACTTGGCAGGTAGCGTAGATTGGCCTATAGTGGACAGGATTATGCAGACTGTTGATGGAAAAAGAAAGTTCTCCGAGTTAGATGAGGAAACGAAAGAGCACCGCAGGATCCTCACATTAGAGTTGGCAGAGGACTTTATAAAGAAGTGTCGTAAACGTGGTGAGATAAACTTTATGCCATTCGGTACTATACAAGGATATTCAACAAAAACCTATAGAGAAAGCTTACGGAAGGTTCTTAAAATGGGTTATGAGTACATAGCAATAGGCGGGTTACCAGCATACTCAGAAGAACGGGTGGTAGACTTATTGAATATGATAAAAGACGAAATAGATCGTGCAGGAATGCGTGGTATAGGTATGCATATGTATGGTAGGTTCCCTGCTCCAGACTATACTGCACATTACTTGGAGTGCTACGTTTCGTCTTTCGATAATAATTCTTCCTTTATATATGCCTCCAAAAACGACTGTGCTTATGTAAATCCAGACTATAGGTACCATGGTAACGTTCCTATAAAACCATGTTGCTCTGTAAAGATACCTATGGAGTCCGGTCCTATGTTGTCGAGAGTACGGCGTTATCACCCGGAATCCTACGAGTCTACTTTAGCCCATTGTAAAAAGTCTTTTCGACTGTTTGTAAAGTACGTAAAAACAGGAGAGCAGAAGGATATGAGGAATTTTTTGCGAGCGTATACAGACTTGAACTTTGCCTTGGAGGAAGTACGTAGAGTAAAATTGAAAAATGAAGCTAAGATACTACGACATGTGGAGATAGGTAGGAATGCTTTGGAGTCAAAGGGGTGGCAAAGGTGTGGTTGTACTTCTTGCAGGACTATACGAGATCACATATACCTGTCTCGAGGGACAAACCGTACATACCATGCATTTGCGCACAACACTTATGTGCAGTATACGCGTTTGCAGAGGGAGTTAAAAAAGGCTAAAAAAAATGTAAGCTATAACTACGACCAAACAAAATTAAGAAAAATCCACAAACTGAACAATTTGGAAAGGACTGCAATTAAAAAAGATGCGCGGTAATGCAATAGACATAAAATGTCAGAGATTTGGCAGACTTACTGCAATTAGACCTACTTCTAAAAGGACAAAGAAAGGAGGAAATAAGATATGGGAATGTAGATGTGACTGCGGAAACATTACGTTTGTAAATACTAGTAATTTGCGTTCTGGTAATATAAAGTCCTGTGGGTGTTTGTCTATACTGGACATAACTGGTAAGAGATTCTGCAGATTGACTGCAATTAGACCTACCTCAAGAAGACGTGGTAACAGTGTTGTATGGGAGTGTTTGTGTGATTGTGGAAACACTGCGTTTGTTAGTTCTAATAATTTGCGAAGAAGAGTAACTAAATCTTGTGGATGTTTATGGGAAGAAAGAATTACGCATAGAAAATCGAGAACGGATGAATATAAAATTTGGATAGGTATCAAAAACAGATGTTATAATAAGAGAAATCATGCTTATGAAGGTTACGGAGGTCGTGGAATTAAAGTGTGTTATAGGTGGCTTGGTAAGAACGGCTTTCAGAACTTTTTAAAGGATATGAGAAAGCGACCATCTTCTTTGTACACTATAGACAGGATAGACAATGATGGAGACTACGAGCCCTCTAATTGCAGATGGGCAACTAGAAAACAACAAGCGAATAACAGACGAAGGAAACGCTATTTTAAAAAACCAAGACGTACCAGAATTAGGTTGTAGGAGGATAATATGGAAAAAATTATGGTAGAAGAACCGAGTAGATTCTACTTCGATTTAATGGAGAAGTATCCGTTGGAATGGAAAGCTTATTCCGAAATGAATCTTAAATGTTACGAGTCAGAGCATCCAGAATATCTTAATGAGGGAGGAAAAGGTATTGAAGTTTGTGAGAGGTGGAGATTTGACAATCCGGAAGGATTTATAAATTTTCTAATAGACGTTGGACCTATACCTGACAACCCTTGTGAATGTGGAGGTGAGATAAAGGAAGCTTCTTTACACTTAATAAAAGGCGGTATGTATGGAGGGGAGGGTTAAATGAGCGATCATAAACCCTACGATGAGACCCACTTTCAAGGGATGATCTCGTACGAAAAAGATGTAAAAGCGGGTATGATGGAAGGAGATATAGGTGTACAGATATCTAAGGATGGCAGGGTTTGGATATGTGTTGATGGAGTAGCACTTATACGATTCATGCCGAAATCTCGATACTCAAAAAAGGAGGATTAAATGCAACTTGGATTAATAACCCCAGTTAAGTACTTGAAGGACTTTGCTACAAAATCTACCTATCACTTAGTACTTGCTCACATGGTGGAGAAAAATGAGGAGTACCGAAAGTTCTACTACGGTAGGTCGGAGTTGGGAGATTACATAACGCTAGACAACTCCTCTTATGAGCTGGGAGATGACGTTTACACTCCAAAACAATTGATAGAGTTTGGGGAAGCGGTTGGCGCTACAGAGATAATGGCACCGGAAACCTATGCCGACGCACAGAGTACTATTGACAAAGTGGAACACTTTATATCTCAGATGAGAATAAACAATAGCAATCTTAAAATCTTTGCTACTATACACGGCTCTGCGCTGACGGATGCGCATAGGTGCTTTGATGCAGTTACAAAGATGGGAGTTGACACTGTTGGATTCTCTTGTAGGCTTTATTACTCTATTCCGGGATATCACGAGTTAAATTTTATACCAGAGTTGGACACTTGGAATCGAGCAATAGTGCGGTTATATACGCTGTTTAGTTTGAAACCCTTGATGTTTAGACTACGTAAACCCCTTCGATATCACCTTTTAGGTTTGAATCATCCCGCAGAATTATCCTATTACGAGGCTATAGGACTAGGTAATCACATAGCAAGTTGTGACTCCTCATGTGCGTATTTAAACGGCGTTCAGTGCACTTTTATAGATAGTCTGCCATATATTAAACCAATAAACAAAATAGATTTCGAGTCGGATGAGGTTTTAAACTCTACACAATACGTAAACGTAATTAGAAATATCGACATTCTGAAAGGTTATGCCCGTGATTATTAATCCGAAAATTGCTATAAAAGAGGAGTGGATACGTTTTCCAAGTGAACCTATGATGGAGAGTCAGCTACAACCAAACGGTATAGATATAAGGATACGGGAGGCGCATTTACTGTCCGGTGACGTGATCCCATTCCAACTGTACCATAATGCTACCATCCACGTAAACCGGCGTCAACTAGAACTTGAGGGCGGGAATAGCTATTTTACGTTTGAGAAAGGTAACTCTTACAATATAGAGTGTTTCGAAATGGCGCACATACCGAAGAATGTAGTTGCACTGATATACGGAAGAAGTAGTTTAAACCGGAATGGCCTGTTGGCGAGAGCGTCCTTGTATGACTCTGGATACAACAACTATGTAGGTTTTACTCTTTATGCTTTCAATAGAGGGCACATAGAGTATGCATCAAGAGTAGCGCAAATAGTGTTTATGGAGGCAGGTTCTAGTAGCCTATATAACGGTCAATATAATTCAGACGATTTTACGCGTTGATTATGAAAATAATATCTCAAAAGATAAATAGTTGTGGCAGGTGCAAATTCTGGAACCCTTACAGAGTGGTTGGAGGGAAGGGAAACAAGGATTCTGGTGTAATGATAATAGGGGAGGGACCTGGAAAAAGCGAGGTATACCAGGACGAAGACGACTATCCTACTACGGAAACGAATGAAGTCTTTGTAGGAGAATCAGGTGGTATACTGAATTGGGGACTTCGGAAAGTAGGTCTTATAGATTATAAAAAGAGGTACGAGAAGGCTTACTTCACAAATGTAATAAAGTGTTACCCAAGCAATAACCTCAGTTTAGACTCCGTTGATATAACTGCAGAACATAAGAAAAAATGCTTTCCATGGTTGAGAGGAGAGATAGCAAAAGTTAAACCTAAATTCGTACTTTTGTTAGGTGCTCACGCATTTCAAGCAGTCTCTGGTAACTATAATGCAAGTATACTGGACTGTAGAGGGTTCTGGTATTGGTCGGAGAAGTATAAGTTCTGGTATTTGCCGACACTACATCCTGCCTACGTTAGTAGGAATTGGGGAGCGACGTCGTCCTTCATACACGATCTGAAGCGGTTTAAGTCCGCTGTAGATAAGGGAAAAGTACCGGAGCAAAAGTTAGGTACGAAATACACTGATATCAGGACACTTAAAGGAGCGAAAAACCTCTTCAAGAAATTGATGAAGGTAAAAAGGTTTTCATGGGATACGGAAACTACATCATTAAAGTTTTGGGATCCTGATGAAGAGATTATAGGTGTATCTTTCTGTGTTAAAAGTGGTGAAGCCTATTGGTTGCCTCTTATAGGACAGAGCGAGCTCGACGAGGAGACGAAGGAGATAGTTAGGAACCGTATTTGGACGGATAAAGACCTAAAGACTATTATGGCTGGTTTGAAGAAGGTAATGGAGGAGTCGCCTTCCAAGAAGGACGGTCAGAACACGAAGTATGATGTGAACTGGATGCACTCAATAGGTATAAAAGTGCAGAACGTAGATTGGGATGTAATGCAGTTCCACCACTTGGTTGATGAGAATACGTTCTCCAATCTCACCTATCTTACCATTTACTACGACCTATATTTTCCAAAGTATGACGATGAGTTGAAACCACATATTAAGAAGGTAAAGGGTGATGATAGGTACGAGTTCGTTCCGACAGATATATTAGGAAAGTACTCCTGCGCTGACTCTGACGCAGTTTTCCGTATATCCAGAAAACAACGTATGAGATCAAACTCCCGACAAAGACACCTTTACAGGAATCAATCTTATCCACTTTCAAAATTTCTCTCCAAACTGGAGCGCATAGGAGCTATGGTAGACCTCGGTCGTATCACGGAGTTGGAGGATGCCTATCAGAAGAAAATAGACAATGAGACTAAGAAACTCTGTAAATTACTAAAGATAAAGGACTTCAATGTAGCGTCAAACCCACAGATGCAACAGATGCTATTCGGTACTGGCAAGGGTTCTTTAGGATTGAAGCCTGTAGGTAGGGCGAGCTCCGCAGGTAACTATGGTACAGGTAAAGACTCCATTTTGTTCTTAAAGCGTAACTATGCAAAACAACCTCGTGTTATAAAAATACTAAATTACGTACAAGAGATACGTCAAATGAGGAAGATGAAATCTACGTATCTTACTGGTTACTCTAAACTTGCAGATCACAACGCTAGACTACACACCTCCTATTTGTCAACAGGTACTGTCACAGGTAGGCCGTCAAGTACAGCACCTAACTTGATGAACATACCACGCGATCCTATATTTCGTAATATATTCGTGTCAGGTAAGGGAAGAACGCTAATATCGGCGGATTATTCGCAAATAGAAGCCAGGTTGATGGCGTGGTTAGCAAACGAGTTTAAATTAATAAAGCAGTTTGCAGATCCTGAGTTTGACATTCACGATTACAATTCCGCTAAAGTACGTGGTATAGACATAAAGGATGTTATAAAAGAACAACGTGATATAGATAAGGCAGTAACCTTCGGTATCAACTACGGTAGATCTAATAAGAGTATTGCAGACTACTATAACTTGGACTTGGACTTTGTAACTGACTTTGTAGATGCGTATTTTAGGGAGTTTCGGAAGATATGGCGGTGGAGAGAACTGCAAAAGCAACTGTCTAAAAAGCAGGGATACTTGCAGAATGAGGTAGGTCGTAGACGGCACTTTACTGGGTATGAGTGGCTCTACAGTAAGGAAATGAAAGACGTTGGTTTGAGGGATAGTTATACAGACCATGACTGGTTTATTTCTAATGTGGAGTCAGGTATGGAAAGACAGGCGATCAACTTCCCGATACAATCTTTGGCACATGACTTCCTTACTCAGCGTGCTACATTAGTGGAGAGAGAGTTAAAACGATTAGGGTTGGACGCTAAGCCTATTCTAGAGGTTTATGACTGTGTCGTTTACGAGTGTGCAGATGAGGACTTGGAAGAAGCGGAACTAGTTATTAGAAATTTATTACCATTACAGAGGAAAAAGAAAAGTAAAAAAACAGGTAAAAAATATAAAATAGATTTCTCCGTCGAGCTCAAAGTGGCGGCAAACTGGAGTTAAGGAGGGTTTATGGCAAGGAGGTTGATTGTAGGAATAACAGGTGCTACAGGATTTACCTTTGGTAGGAACTTTGTTAGGTATCTATTGGAAGAAAAGTCAGGTGTAATAGAACCTCACGTTATACTGTCGGAGGCTTCAAAATTAGTGTGTAAGTCAGAATTAGATGTAAAGTTGGAATATGTGGGAGATTTCATGTCTTTGTTTAGTAGGGAATCTAAAGGTGAAAAGGATCCTGACGCAAACTTTACGGTTTACGCAAACAGCAATATAGGTGCAAGTATTGCAAGCGGATCCTTTTTAACTGAAGGCATGGTGGTGTTACCCTGCTCAATGAAGACGGTGTCAGACATAGCGTATTCTAGATCGGAGAATTTAATAACTAGAGCGGCAGACGTGACACTAAAGGAGAGCAGGAAACTGATACTATGTGTTCGAGAAACACCACTACATAAAGGTCATCTAGAAAACATGTTGAGATGTGCAAATATGGGAGCTATAATTATGCCGTTAATGGTATCGTTGTACTCTGGCATAACGACTTTGGAGGATCTATCAGATCACTTTACAGGACGGATACTTGATCAATTTGGAGTGCACAACAATTTAACTAGACGTTGGAAAGGAGAGTGACATGAGTTACGGAACTACAGACGCATCAAGCGGTAGAAAAGCAGCAGAGGACGCGAAAAAAGGTCCAGGACCTAAGGTATGTCCGGAACGGAACTACGGTAAGCCTTGCAAGGAGTGTTTGGCAGTTGCGAAGTTATACCAAAGCGAAGACCAATCGGACACCGACATAGCAAGTTCGTGTCGATCTAGACCCACCTATTACATGGTAATATACGATTTGAAGGATAAACAGGCAGGTAGGCAGGTGTACGGTTCCGGCATTGAGAACTTTAGGACTCTTTGTGACTTATTGCCGAATGAGAAAGATACTGACGACGCCAATGTGGACTACACCAACTATAAGAAGCCGTATCCGGTAATCATTAAAAGAACCGGTAAAGGGTTGAAGACGAAATACACGGTTTCTATCTCAAGGAACTCGTCAAAGATACCATCCAACCTGTTGAAAAAGAAACCTATCGACCTGGAGAATGTGCTGGAGTTACTGGAGTCGGAGGAGATACCTCTTTGGGTGCCTAGCGAAGGTACTAACAAAATAATAGTCTTTCCTCCTCCCAAAGGTAAGAGTAAAAACTTCAAAGAAATCTTTTATCATTGGAGCACTCAGCTTCTAGGACTAGGTTTGGAAGAGGATGAGGAGTTCGAGGATGACGACGACGAGACCTTCGAAGATGACGACGATGAGGGGTTCGAGGACGACGAGGACGACGGTGATGAAGACGAGGACGAAGATGAAGACGAGGACGAGGACGAGGACGAGGACGAGTCTGACGTACCAGAGTTCGAGGATATGTCCTCTATTGACCTACGTAAGTTTGCTAAGAAATCGAAGTTAGGTATAAGTCCTGCAAAACTGAAAGCGCTGAAAGGTACGAAATTGAGGAAATTAGTTGAAAATAAGTGGAGAAAGAAGTACGACGTACCGTACTAAGGAGGTAAGTAATAGTGGTAAGAACCGAACGACAGCGAGAGGGTTTGATACAAACCCTCTCATACGTATTTTTTAAATTAATAGTAGGTATGGCGAAATTCTTTGGGTTATCGAAGGCTGAAACGAAGAAACTTCTTCGTAACGATGACGTGCAGAACTCAGTGGAAAAATCCATAATGGATGTCCACTCCTCCGTTGTGAAAGCTATGAAAAAGTGGGAAAAGGAAAAATGGGAAAAATAATTCACGTAAAATTACTAGAGACAAACGACCATGTAGTAAAGTATTATAACTACTCTGACACCTTTCTGCGATTTTTTATAGGTGGTAGAGGTTTTAACATGAGACTATTGACGTGGATGTCAAACTATCCACCTAAGAACTACTACGATAAGTCGAACGCTATTTTCATAAGTCCTGGACTTCTAGCAGGTACCGAGTTCCCTTCGTCCGGTCGCACCTCCATAGCGGTGTTAAAAAGCCCTATAACGGGGTTTTGGGGCGAAGGGAACTTTGGAGGATACTTCGGTCCTGCCTTGAAACTATGCGGTGTGGATACCCTTGTTATCAGCGGAAGAGCTTCACAGCCAACTTCTATACACATTAAGAGAGATTCTTCTGTACACTTTATGGATTGCTCTGGTATTTGGAGATATGGTACTATAGCTACTACTGCCATATTAGAGAAGCTGAATAATCCTAGAGAAGAACCTAGAAAAGTTCTTTGTATAGGATCGGCAGGTGCGAATAAGATTTTTAGCTCCGTAGTTCTCTGTGATAACCGCACTTCTGGAGGAGGAGGATCTGGAGCAGTATTTGGAAGCAAGAACTTGAAAGCTGTAGTAGTAGACGATAATCTGGATGAGGCTATTTCTGGTTATAGTCCAGAGTCTATGCGTATTTTGAAACATGTAG
>Ga0307378_10004139_pt1 | contig 20883 bp, 15 predicted proteins | sample UN1MG_FD_202238 | JGI IMG/M metagenome (GOLD analysis project Ga0307378, IMG submission 202238) | Soil microbial communities from Risofladan, Vaasa, Finland - UN-1 | ecosystem: Environmental > Terrestrial > Soil > Coastal area > Acid sulfate soil | place: Finland: Risofladan, Vaasa | collected... | reverse complement strand
AGGCATTCCAAGCTCGGCTGGACAAAACGCTGCTGGCGATGCACTTGGCGCTGGCCCACGGTTGATGGCCCTCCCATCGCTCTCCATCCGACCGGCCAAACGCGGCCCGCCACCTCCGGCAGCGTGACTCGGGGGCGGCCCGGCATCATCAAATCCCCATAGCAGCGTCTTGCGGCGGTTCAGTTCAACGCAATCGTATGCGGCGTGCTTTTGAGCTCACAAAGCAGGGCAACCCGCTGATAGCACGCCGCATACAATCCTCTTCATTACCCACCAATCTGGCCGGAAGGTTCGCGACCGGGCTTCCCGCCGCCCCCATTTGGTGGGAAGCCGCGCGGCGGCGGAGGCTATCTCAAAAACGTGTCCCAATAACGAGTAAATGGGATTCTGATTCCTCGGACGGGTTCTTGGGACTGGCCGCTCCCAAGCAGGCCGTCTGGTGGGTTGGCTGGCAGCCTCGTCCTGAATTGGGAACCTTTTCCGAGACTCCCTACCACGCGGTCAGCCGTGCGACGGACTTTTTTCGAAATCTCAGGCTTATTCGTTGTTATGGTGACGTAATAAGAGCGACCGGACTCGAGCCTGAGGCCAAAACCAGCCCCCGAATTGCCGTTTTGACTGAAAATGAGCGAGTTTTCGCAATCCCCAAAGCACGAAGAATTCATGGCGTTGTTCGTTCGGTACGAACCGGCGATCCACTCGTTCTTGACTTCGCTGTTGGCCAATCTGGACGATGCAGAAGTGGTGATGCAGGAAGCGAGCATCGCCATGTGGAGAAAGTTCGACGAGTTTGAGATGGGAACCAGTTTTCGTAACTGGGCGTTCCAGATTGCTCGATTCGAGGCCATGAATTTTCGACGCAAGAGGCAGCGGGACCGGCATTTCTTCAGTGACGAACTTGTCCAGCTCCTGGCGGATGACGCCGCGCAGCATGCGGCCCAACTGGAGGAAGAACGCCGCGTGCTTGCACATTGCGTGGCGAAGCTCGATTCGAGGGATCGCGGGCTGCTCTCCGGATGCTATCGAGAGGGCTCAACGATCAAAGAGTACGCCGAGAGCGTCGGGCGGACGCCGAATGCAGTTCGGAAACACCTCGCAAAAATCCGCGCCGCCTTGTCATTGTGTGTCCGACAAACCCTGGGGCTTGATGGGGTATGACGATGGACGAACACGAATCGGCTGGATCCACGCCGCTGGTTGAGCCGATCGAGCAGGTGTTGCAGGGAACGGCATCTGACCGGCAGAAGCGGGAATTGGACGCCCGCCTGCTGGCCAATGCCGAGGATCGCAGACTCTATCTGCACCATCTGAATCTGCACTCAGCTCTAAGGCGTCAATTCGCGTTCGACGCTGACGAAGAAACGCCCGCGCAGCTCGACTTGGCAAGCCGCGGGCGGGACTCCGATAACACGCCGCGAGGCCCAACGACCCGTCTCGCCAGGTGGTCGTGGGCGGCTGCCGCTGTCGTTGCGCTGTTTGTCATCCTGTATTTCCAGCGGCCGAGTGCTGAACCGCAGATCGCGAAGATCACCGGATTGAGTGGATCTCTGCAATGGACGGGTGACGGTGGTCGGGTCTTTCACGACCTAAGCGTAGGGACAGAGCTACCGGGAGGAACCGTCGAAGGAATGGCGCCCGGCTCGTGGTTCGAACTGGAGTTCATCGACGGTTCAACCGTCACGATTTCCGGGAACTCGATGCTCACCTTCTCGGATCACGGGCAGAAGAAGCTGCATCTCAAAGAGGGCAACGTGTCAGGCAACGTGAAGCCGCAACCGGCGGGCAAACCGATGCTCATCTACACTCGGTCCGCCATGCTCGAAGTTATGGGGACGCGGTTCGAGGTCGAGGCGGGACTTGCTTCCACGATGCTGAACGTCAGTGAAGGGAAGGTACTGGTGAAGCGGCTCAGCGACGGCAGCACGGTCGTTGTGCCCGCCAAACACCGTGTGATCGCGGCTGCCGACCGCGAAATGTCGCCCGTGCCCGTTCCCGATTCGGTCAGCCGGTGGAAGAGCCAGTTGCATCTCGGGCCGGATGGCACGTTTGGGAGGTGGTCGCCCGGGACGGGCGCGGAAGACGCGAAGCTCAGGGCGGTGCCGTACACCCTACCCCAGGGAAGAACAATCTACACGGCGTCCTTTGGGGTTTCCCGTGGTGACAAGCCGCCCGTCAGAATTCAGCCCGCCTCCCGCTTCCGAGTGCGCGGCCGCATTGCGTCGACCGCCAACGTGTACTTTGGAGTAACGGTCAGGCATCCCAACGGGGAGTTCGCAGGCAGGTTTCAGACCGTTCGACCCGCGGTCGAGTTTCCAAGCGGGGAAGACTTCGAGGTGATTCTCCACCTTCAAGACTTTCGGCTCGATCCTTCGCTCGCCGACATGAGGGACGAGCTGCCGATAGTCCCCTTCCATCTGGTTGTCGAGTCCATGTGGTGTCATACCCTGTACCAACCGGCGGGGTTGGAAATCGCCGAGGCGGAATTGCTGCCACCCGCGACCTCGGGGATTCCGCAGCCGCCGACAACCGCGCCGGCGCGGCTGCCCATCATGGATATTTGGACTGCTGCGTCGCGAGGCAACCTGGAGGCCGTCCGGCGCTATCTTGACGCCGGAGCAGACGTGGACGCGACCTTCGTTGCTCCCGGGATCCCCGCATCGGGAGCGACGCCGTTGCATCTTGCCGTCCTGGCCGATCAGGGGGAGATCGCCGAATTCCTCATCGAGAAGGGGGCGAATCTCGACACCAAGGCCCAGGACGGACATGGCGGAACGCCGCTGCACTGGGCGGCGGCTTCGGGCCGCGTCGAGATGGCCAGGCGATTGATTGACGCCGGGGCGGACGTCCATGCCAAGGACAACAGCGGGCTCACGCCCTTGGATGCGACCAACTGCGATCGTGAGTCCGAAAAGAAGGCCAAGCTCGAGATTGCCGAGCTTCTCCGAGAGAACGGTGGAAAGAGTGCAATGGGGCAGCAGGATGAGCCGGCTTTGCAGTAACGCCGCACCATCTGTCAGGCTTTGGCCCCGGTTTCACATGGCCCGATCATTCGTACCGAATCCCACATTCTGCGCATCAGGTAGTCATGAGCCGTTCCGAGAAACAAACCGCTGAAATGGTTGACCGACGGGGTTTTCTCAAGGCTGGCGCGGCGGCCGTCGCGTCTGCTGCGGCGGGCTCGGGTGTCGTTGCGGCCGGTGAGTCGTCAACTGAGGCAAAACCGATCGCCACGAGACCGTTCGGCAAAACCGGCCGCGAGCTTCCGATCCTGGCCTATGGTGGCGCCGCACTGCCCAAGGTCTGGGGTAATCCGCTGTCGACCGAAGAGCGTGTGAACCTGGTTCGCTACGTCTACGATCGAGGCGTGCGTTACTTCGACACGGCGGGCAACTACATGGAAAGCCAGTCGATTCTCGGCGAAGGACTGAAGGGCATCCGCGACAAGGTCTATCTGGTCACGAAGGTCGAGACGACCGTTCCGGCCAAAGTCCGCGGCGCCGTCGACAAATCCCTTGCAGAACTCCAGACGGACTACCTCGACGCCACCCTGATCCACGGCACGCCGGGACTCGAGCAGATGAGCGTCGAGCAGGCGATGGAGGTCCACGGCGAGTTGGTCAAGTTGCGAGACGAAGGGATGACGAAGTTCATCGGGTTCTCGGCCCACTCCTACTTCGACAAGGCGTTGGCCCTGATTGCCTCCGGCGGGTTCGACCAGTGCATGTTGTCGTACGGCTATATTCCGCGGGGCCACAATCAGGTGTTCTCCGCCAGAATGGTCGAGCTGCGCAATGCCTGCGTGGCCAAGGCTCACGCGCTCGGGATGGGGATCGCCGCGATGAAGGTCGTCGGCGGAGGCGTTCTCGGCGCGTGGTCCGGATACGTCGTGCCGGGATTCGACAAGAAGCGTCTGGAGCAACTGCCCGGCGCGGCAATTCGCTACGTGCTCGACGACGATCGGATCGATCTTCTGGTCATCGGCATGCGTCTGAAGGAAGAGGTCGATGCCAACATCAAGACGCTTTCGGGTGATGTGACCTACACACGGGACGATCGGGCGCTCCTTGCGGAATTCAGCGCCCAGGCACTGGAGAGCGAGGCGATCAAGGCGATGAGGGTTGATTGACTGGCGAGAGTGAGACGCGGTGTCGTGGCCGGCTGCAAAGCCCTTTGGCCGCGAAGTCCAATCCCAGGAGGAGAACTGATGCGTGCCAACGACATTCGCCGCGGCTTCACCTTGGTGGAGCTATTGGTAGTGATCGCCATCATCGGCATCCTGATTGCCCTGATGTTGCCGGCCGTGCAGGCGGCGCGCGAGGCTGCGCGGCGAACTCAGTGCAGCAGCCATCTGAAGCAGATCGGGCTCGCGTTGCACAACTACCATGATTCGTATCGGTGTTTTCCTCCGTTCTTAATCCATCGAACGGGGAATCCCTCGCGGATTGCCGACGTCGACAAGGGGGCCAACTGGCTGGTCTTTCTGTTAGCCTACGTTGAGCAGCGACAGCTCTACGATCAGTGGGATTTCCACGTCCCCGCGAACCAGAACCCCGGCAGTTCCCAGGAGCTGCCTATCTACAAATGCCCGAGCGATCCACAGAGTACCGGGAACTTCTGTAGCTATGCCGGTGGGCAGTGGGCTCGGGGAAACTACGGCATGAACGTTTCCCCGTGTGATTTTGGAGTCGGAAGCGGCACCGGGAATTCTCTCGGAGGCATTGGGGGTGCCAATCGAGTGGTCCGAATCGCCGACATTACCGACGGCACGTCCAATACCGTGGCCGTTGACGAACTGCGAGCGGGCATGAACGAGCACGACCTGCGCGGCAGTTGGGCTATGCCGGGACTGTCCGCCGGTACCGCGGCAATGTTCAACGACGCCAGCACTCCGAACAGCAGAGAACCTTACTCCGATGACATGGAGAATTGCGCCGTGTCGGGTATGCTTGGGAATGCCGACAATGGAATGGGTTGCTTCGACAGCACAACCACCGCCCAAATGACGGGGCGCAGTATGCATCCCGGAGGCCTGCAGATAACGTTGGCGGATGGCTCCGCGCGGTTCGTGAGCGAAACGATTGACTTCAAGAGGACTCAGGTCGGATGCGGTCCGTTGCCACGCGGCGCCTGGCAGGCAATCCACACCCGCGGGGGCGGTGAGGTCGTCGGGGAGTTCTGATTCTGCTCGGGCACGGTCGAGCCATGTCGGTAAGACCGGCACTCCTGCCCCGATTGCAGTCCTGAAAGGATTTCTGTTATGCGAGTCCCGTTGATTATGGTGCTGTTTCTTATCACCACTGCTGGTTGTGGGGCACGTATTCCCAATGCAGCGGCTGTCAAGAAGCATATGGCCTCCGATCAACTGGCGCTGGGCGATCCGATGGTCAATGGCGTCGGCATGGTGCTGGTGCCCATCCCCGCCGGTGAATTCCAGATGGGGGCCGCCGTCAACGATGCGCCGCTGGAGCGGAGGTATGAGGAACTTCTGCAAGACCCCGGGGTCAAAGACAAACTTGAGAGTGGCCAGGTCACCAAGGCCGATCTCATGGAGTACCTCAAGCAAGATGTACGAAAACAAGAGAAGCAAAAAGCCGGACCGGAATCGCCACTACATCTCGTGAAGATTACCAAGCCTTTCTTCATCAGCAGTTGCGAAGTCACGCAGCAGCAATATGACAAGGTGATGGGAGCTCGCCCCTGGGAAGGTGAGCCGCTTGTGCGGGAAGGGCCCAACTACGCCGCTTCGTACGTGACGCGGGATGACGCGGTCGAGTTCTGTCGCAAGCTGAGTGAGCAGGAAAACGAGGACTATCGCTTACCGACGGAAGCGGAATGGGAATATGCCTGCCGTGCGGGAACGAAGACAACCTGGAACTTCGGCGATGATGGCGAACAACTGGATGATTATGCGTGGTATGACGCCAACGCTTACCAGGATGGTGAACAGTACGCTCATCGAGTTGGTCGGAAGCTTCCCAACGGATGGGGGCTGTATGACATGCACGGCAACGTCTGGGAATGGTGTCTGGACTGGTACGCCCGCTACGACGGAAAGAAGAAGGAATCGGTCGATCCGACAGGGCCCGAGAAGGGGAGACACCGCGTCTGGCGCGGAGGCTCCTTTGCTTCCGCGGCGGCGAACACTCGTTCCGCGACTCGTCTGAGCTTCGATCGGGAGGACTATCACCCCGAGTATCTTGCCGGATTCCGAGTCGTCAGAGAGTTCAAAGCAGGTGAATGAATACTTCGGAGCGAAAGCAATGACACATCGGCGATCAAACCAAAGTGGAGGACGGGCACTCCTTCCGGTCGCGTTTTCGTTGCTCATGATCTCTGCCGCCACGGTTGCCGCCCGGCAGCGACCAGAACCTCTCCGTTTGGGACCGGCTGAACGCCTCCTCGGACGGAAAGCCTCTCGCAGCAGACTCCTTCTGATGCACCGGCGGCAGAAGACAACTTCCAAGACGTGGCGATCAGCTAAATGGGAGGACTGACATGAAGGTGTTGAGAAACTCGCGTTGGAAACGCGTGCCGGCCCTGTTCGCCGTTGTGGCGATTCTGTCGGGCGTGTTGGCGTCCCAGGCCGCAAAGGCGCAGGAAGAGAAGGAGGAGAAGGCGGTCGAGAATCTCCCCACCGTCCTCCAGCGCGACATAACCCTGTGGAGTGACGGCACACGGTTGTCCGGCGTATTGCTCTATCCCAAAGACCGCGAAGAAGGCGAAAAGCTTCCGGCGATCGTGCTGTGCAATGGGTGGGGCGGCACGAAGGCTTTCTTGATGCGATCCGGCATCGCTCCGCGTTTCGCCGCGGCGGGCTACGTGGTCATCGACTACGACTACCGCGGCTGGGGCGATAGCGACAGCCGGCTCGTTGTTCGAGGCGAGATGCCCGAGCCCGACGAGGACGGCACCGTGACCGTCAAGGCCCAGGCCATCCGCGAGGTGGTCGATCCGGTCGATCAACAGGAAGATATCGATGCCGCGGTGTCGTACGTCCACGGGGAGCCGATGGTGGACAAGGACCGCATCGGCATCTGGGGGACGAGTTTCGGCGGCGGGCACGTGATCTACCGGGCGGCGCACGATCGTCGCATCGCATGCGTGGTCGCGCAAGTCGGCGCCATGCCCGATGACTGGGCCAAACGGTTCCCCGCCAGGTTGAAGGCCCTCTACAAGCAGAAATCCGACCGCGCCCGAGGTGTCGTCGACCCGGTGCCTCAAGGTGGAGGCTCGCCGGGTGGATTGAAGGGCACGCCCTATGGCGAGCGTATCGCGCTGTTCAATCCGGGCCAGTACGCCGACCGGGTTCGAGTGCCGACCCTGCTGATCGATGCCGAGAAGGAGCACTACTTCGACATCAAAGAGAACTCGGGCCGGGTACACGAGATTCTCAAAGCGAACGGCGTGCCGACGGAGTATCACGTGCTCCAAGGGATAGCGCATTACGACGTCTATAAGGGACAACCCCTGGACGACGTCATGAAGCTCGAGGTCGCCTGGTTCGACAAGCACCTGAAGGGCGAGAAGTAGGGCAATGCTGCAATTCTCCCAGCAGTGTTCTTCGAGACCTTTTGCCTAAGGAATCCTGTTATGAAATATGGAACAGCCTGTATCGTTGTGCTTTTGCTGACCATTTCTTCGACGTCCAACGCGCAGTTCCCCTGGCAGAAACCCCCGTCGAGGAGCGAGGAGGCGGTCGCAAAGATCTTGGGCCCGATTACCGAGAAAGAACCGTCGCGAGACCTGAACGTCGTCTGGGTCTGGGGCATCGACAAACTCCACGAGAAGGAGACCCATGAATACGCCTGGGTCATGGACCGCTACGTGAACGTGCTTCTACCCCAGGTCCCGCGCGTCACGGTCGTTCCCTCCATGTATTTTCCCAGGAAGGAGCTATGGGAAAAGGCCGACCTGGTCGTCTTCTATTTGTGGCCGCGTGACGGGTGGGATTACGATCTGGTCGACGCCTATCAGAAGCGCGGCGGTGGATTGGTGTTCATTCACATGGCCCTGATGCAAGGTTCGGGTGAGGAGCTGTCGAAGCGCATTGGGATGGCATGGGACCGCAGAAGGGGCGGCACCAAATGGGGCGTGTTGCCCACGCCGGTGACTCTTACGGACGCGGCATCAGAATCTCCCATCTTCGAGGGCTTTCCGGCCAGGTTCGATCTGGCGGAGGAGTTCTATTGGCATTTGAAGGGAGACCCGGAAGGTGTCACGACCCTCGTGACTGCGCCCGCCGGCCCGGCCATAGCGAACAAACCACTAGACGGTCCTCCTAAGATTGAAGATCTGGACGGCAAGCTGTGGCCGGTCATGTGGACAACGGAGGTGGGCCGGGGCAGAGTTTTCGTCTCGGGTGCCGGCCACAACTATTTCACGTTCAACGATCCCTACTTTCGGATCATTCTGCTGCGGGCCATGGCTTGGGCGATGAACGAGTCCTTTGATCCATTCAAGCCGCTGGTAACGCTTCATCTCGAACGGTAGGGCTTGGAGAGCGAACTTCCCGTTGGACTCATACGACTCGCCGCACTCACCCCACTTGCTGCCACAAAAGGACCAACGCCCATGCTCACGACCCACACCTCGTCCCGTTCCATCATCCAGATCGTCCTGTGCGCCTTTCTGGCCCTGCCGGCGTGGGCCGACGGTCCGTCGTGGCCCCAATTCCACGGCCCCCATCAGGACAATAAGTCGCCGGATACGGGACTGCTCGACCAGTGGCCGGAAGGGGGCCCCGAGTTGATCTGGAAGGCCGAAGGGCTGGGATACGGATACTCCAGCGTGTCCATCGCCGACGGCCGCATCTTCACCTCGGGCAACATCGACGACAAGACGGTGGTCACCGCTTTGGACGCCGCCGACGGACGCATCCTCTGGCAGACACCCAACGGCGAGGCTTGGACGAAGTCGCATCCCGGCACCCGGGGAACGCCGACCGTCGACGGCGATTGGGTCTACGACGAAAGTCCCTTGGGTGAACTCGTCTGTCTGGAAGCGGCCACCGGCAAGAAGATCTGGGGGCTGAATATCCTAGACGCCTTCGAAGGCGAGAACATCTTTTGGGGGTTGTCCGAATCGGTGGTGATCGACGGCGATCGGCTCATCTGCTGCCCCGGCGGCAAGACCAGCGTCGTCGCCCTGGACAAACGGACCGGCGACGTTATCTGGAAGGCCCCCAGCGTCGGCGAACCGCCCAGCTACGCCACCCCCACCTTGGCCGAGCATCAAGGACTGAGGATGATCGTCACCCTGTCGCTGAAGTCGATGATTGGGGTGAACGCCGACACGGGCGAGCTGCTCTGGCAGGTCGAGTTCGCCACCTTGCACGACGAAAACGCCCTCCAGCCGGTCTATCACGACGGCCAGATCTTCGTCAGCGGCCTCAAGACGGGCTCCGTGAAGTGGAAGATCGAGGTCGACGGCCGCACTGCGTCGGTGGAGGAAGTCTGGCGATCCGAAGAGATGGACAACCACCACGACCACGTCATCCTCCTCGACGGCTACGTTTACGGCTCGACTGCCATCCACAATTCGGGCAAATGGATCTGCCTCGACTGGGACACCGGCGAAATGCAATACGCCGAACGGGGCGTGGGCAAGGGAACCCTCACCTACGCCGACGGGATGCTCTACACGCTCGGCGAACGCCTCGTCGTCGGCCTGGTCAAGCCGACCCCGACCGGTCACGAAGTCGTCAGCCAGTTCAGTCTTGCCCCGCAGGGTAAAGCTCCCAGTTGGGCCCACCCGGTCGTCTTGGGAGGGAGACTGTATCTGCGCCATGCAGGGATCCTCTACGTGTATGACGTGGCCAAGCAGGGCGGACCAAAGAATCCAACCTCGACCGGACAGTGAATCGTTTCGCTTGCGCATCGGAGCACACCGTGATATCACGTGAGAATCGCTGCAAACGCCGAGAATTCCTGCGAAAGTCGCTCGCCGGCACTGCGCTGGCGGGGCTGGCCATCGTGCCCCGACACGTCCTGGGAGGTGCGGGCCATACGCCGCCGAGCGAGAAGGTCAACGTGGCCGGCATCGGCGTGGGCAATCGCGGATGGCAGGTCATTCAAATGATGGAGAGTCACAACATCGTCGCCTTGTGCGACGTCGACGCGAACTACCTGGCAAAGGCTTCCAGTCGTTACGAGAAGGCGAAGACGTACCGCGATTTCCGCAGGATGCTGGACAAGGAGGACAAGAACATCGACGCCGTGATGGTGGCTACGGCGGACCACACGCACCTCCCCATCAGTGTGATGGCCATGAAGATGGGCAAACACAGCTACACCGAGAAACCGTTGGGCCACAACATCCACGAAGTCCGCGAGGCCACCCAAGTGGCCAGAAGGTACGGGCTGGCCACTCAGCTTGGAACGGGCTCGCACGCCGGCTACAACTACCGCCGTGTTGTCGAGTTAATCAACGCCGGCGCCATAGGCGAAGTCAGAGAAGTCCACGCCTGGTGCGACCAGGCTTGGGGCAACCGGTATCGGCCGAGAGGCACGCCTCCCGTTCCGGAGTCTCTCCAGTGGGATCTTTGGCTGGGGCCGGCGCCCTATCGCCCTTACCACCCCTGCTATCACCCCATTGCCTGGCGCAATTGGTGGGATTTCGGCAACGGGAGGCTCGGCGATATGGGCTGCCACTTGATCGACCTGGCGTTCTGGGCGCTTGACCTGAAGTATCCCGTAACGGCCGAGGCGGAAGGACCGCCCGTGCATCCGGAGGGCACCCCCCTTTGGCTGATCGCCCGTTGGGAGTTTCCCGCGCGCGGCGACCTGCCGCCGGTGAAACTCACGTGGTACGACGGCGTTAAACGCCCACCGCAGCAGAAAGAGCATAACATGCCCGACTGGCCGGAGGGCGTGCTGTTCGTCGGCGCCGACGGGATGCTGATCTCCGAATGGGGCAAGCACGAGCTCTATCCGAAGGAGAAGTTTGCCGGCTTCCGGCGGCCCCCGCGGACGATCCCCGAATCGATCGGCCACGCGCAGGAGTGGCTGGCGGCGTGCAAGACGGGCAGCCCGACCGGCTGCAACTTCGACTATTCCGGGCCCCTGACCGAGACGGTGCTGTTGGGAACCGTTGCCTATCGCGTTGGCAAGAAGCTCGAGTGGGACCCCGCGAACCTGAAGGCCACGAACTGTCCGGAAGCGGACCCGTTTATCCGGCGCGCCTACCGCGAAGGGTGGACCCTGTAGACTGGGGATACTGAGAAGAAACATTCCTGGTTCCCAAGCTCCAGCCTGGGAACGCCCGCGTCCTTTTGGCAGATCGCCCCCGCTAGGTGCCCAAGCTGGAGCTTGGGAACCAGGGGAAGCACCAAGGCAAGAAAGAAATGAACAACAAATTAAAACTTACAAGACGTGATTTCGTGGGCACTGCAGCGTCAGCCGCTGCGTTTACGATTGTTCCCCAGCACGTTCTTGGCCAAACAGCCCCAAGTAATCTGGTCAACGTCGCTGTTGTCGGTTCAGGAGGGCACGGGGCCTTTGTCATTACCCAGATGCTCAAGGCGGGCGGAATACGCGTGGTTGCCCTTTGTGATGTGGATGCCGAATTCGCGAGCCACATTGAAACAGAGGAGTATGGTAGTCGCAACATCATAGGCCTCTACAGGCAGTTCCCTGATATCCCAAAATACAAAGATTTCCGGGTGATGCTCGATCAAGAGCAGAACAACATCGATGCGGTTGTGGTCACGACACCCGAACATACACACGTCCCTGCGAGCGCGATGGCCGTGCAAATGGGGAAGCACGTCTTCAGCTCGAAACTGCTTGGCCACAACATCTATGAGATACGCTTGGCAAGCCAGTTGGCTGAGCAACACGGGGTGATTACCCAGATGGGAATCGGAAACCACACCACCGAGATATTCCATCAGGCTGTCGAGATAATTCAGGCCGGTGATATTGGGGAAGTCAGAGATGTATATGTCTGGTGTGATAACGAATGGGATCCATATCAGGGGCCTGCGGCTTGGCCACCGAGAGCCGTCAGAAATGATTACAACCCCGACTGGGCGGACAAGCAGTTAAGGGAGAAACTGCCCATCCCAGCTCACCTGGATTGGGATTTGTGGCTGGGACCGGCAAAATACCACCCCTATCCAGGTTTCGGACGCGGTCTTTACCATCCCTCGAATTGGCGCAGTTGGTGGGATTTTGGTAATGGAAGGATTGGGGACATTGGCAGCCATGCCGTCGACCTGGTGTTCTGGGCACTGGACCTCAAGTGCCCATTAACCGCTGAAGGGGAAGGGCCCGGCCGCGCCGGGTTGGAACGTGTACCTCCTTGGCAGAAGGCTACATGGACGTTTCCTGCGCGAGGGAACAAGCCACCGGTGACTGTGAGGTGGTGTCACGGCAATGTGCGTTTTGAGGAACTCAAAGACCTGGACCTGCCTCACGATTGGCCGATTGCCATACACTTTGTTGGCAGTGAAGGAAGGCTGACCATGCAGATCGAAAAGGGGCCTGCCGGTCCCATGGAGTTGTATCCGAAAGCTAAGTTTGCCAATTACACGCCACCCCCACGTACGCTCCCCCGATCTCCCGGTAACGAGTATCTGCAATGGATACGGGCAATCAGAAACAACAATCCAGCGGGAGCCGAAATGCCTTTCAGCTACTCGGGACCGTTGTCTGAGACGTTGGCGTTGGGAAATGTCGCCTATCGCGTTGGTAAGAAGCTCGAGTGGGATCCGGAGAAGCTGAAGGCCACGAATTGCCCCGAAGCGGACCGATTCATCCGCCGCGAGTACCGCGAGGGTTGGACATTGTAGCTGCGGCAGCAATGACTCGAACGATGATATGAACCTATTAACGAGATATCATAATGCAAACGATAGCACTTCCGTCGATTGAATTTCGATTCTTAGCTACTGCAATGCTCCTGTTGCTCGGCCAGGCCGCGGTTGCCGGCGCCGAGGAGTCGGCCAGAGAATTGAACGCGCCCCCGGAGGGCTTCACCGCGCTCTTCAACGGCAAGGACCTCACCGGCTGGCGAGTCCATCCCAAGGTCAATGAAATGTGGTCGATTGAGGACGGCGTGCTCAAGTCGCACGGTCTTCTCGAGCAGTGGGGCGCGGACCTGGTGACCGAGAAAGAGTACCGGGATTACGTGCTGATGGCGGATTTCCGGATGCCTGCGAAATCCGATAGCGGGATCCACTTTCGGGACCTGGCTCCGGAGATGATTGGAAAGTTTGGTGACGCCGAACAGTTCAACATCCGGTCCAAGGGCGGCATGGGGCAGTTGGAGAGCTTCCACTTCCTGCCGGAGAACATGAAACTGACCGACGAACAACTTCCTCAAGTCAAGTACATCGATCCGGAAATCGGGGTCTGGCACACCGTCAAACTGACCGTCGCAGGCAAGAACGTGACGGCCGAGCTTGATGGCGAGGTCATTCTTGATCGCTTTGAATATCCGGAAGGAATCCTCAGCACGAAACCGAATGCCATCCGGTTTCAGAAGCATCGCTTCACCGACGGCGATAAACCGGGCGAGAAGAATCCTTGTCCGATTGAGTACCGCAATATCTTTATCAAGGAGATCAAGTCGTCCGAGTCAGTCGAGCCGCCCGGATTGAACGTGCCGCCGGAGGGTTTTACAGCGCTCTTCAACGGCAAGGATCTCACAGGCTGGCACACGCCGCCCCTGGTCAAAGAATACTGGTCGGTTGAGGACGGAGTGCTCAAGTCGCCAGGGCTACTCAGGGAATGGGGCGCCTGCCTAGCGACAAAAAAACATTACAGGGATTTCGTGCTGATGCTCGATTTTAGGATGCCCACGATTTCCGACAGCGGAATCAACTTCCGTAGACTGATTCCGGAAATTCCGGGCTTCGGAGACCAGGAGCAGTTCAACCTGAGATCCAAAGGCGGAATGGGACATCTGGAGAGTTACTATTTTCTGCCGCAAGAGACTGCAAAGAAAGTGAGACTTACGGAGGAAGAGAAACCTCATGTCAGACACATTGATCCGGAAGTCGGAGTCTGGCATACGGTCAGGCTGACCATGAAAGGCCGGACCTTCTCAGCGGAGTATGACGGAGAGGTTCTTTATGACAACTTCGAGTTTCACGACTGGATGATGAACATGGAGCCGGCGCCGATCAGACTGCAGAAGCATGTGTTTGTCGATGGCGATAACCTCGGCAAGATGAATCCTTGTCCCATCGAGTACCGCAATATCTTTATCAAAGAGATCAATCCCACCAGCCGAAGATGAACCGGAATAGGTGACTGTGATATGCGGATGGCCGACATGAAGAGAAGCACTTTCATTGCGATTGGACTGCTCGCGACGTGTCTTTCCGTGGCAAAGGCCCAGGACGCCAGGCAGATCCTTGACGCTTCGGGCGTGAAGGGGGGGCTGGTCGTCGCGATCGGCTGCGACAGCCCGACGCTCTTGGCGGAACTGCGGGCGGGCAATTCGTACCTGGTCCACGGCCTGGATCGCGATCCCGGAAAGGTCGCGGATGCCAGGACGTACTTGGCAGAAAAGGGGCTTTACGGTTTCATCACCGCGGCCCGATGGGAGGGGGCGCGACTGCCGTACGTAGACAACGTGGTCAATTTGATTGTCGTCACCGGTGACACCGGACACATTCCGCAGGACGAATTGACGCGGGTGCTCGCCCCCCTGGGCGTCATCGCGGATGCTCGGAAGGAAAGAACCGAGATCACGCGCAAGCCCTGGCCCGCCGAACTGGACGAGTGGACTCACTATCTCTACGACGCCTCCAACCACGCCGTATCGAATGACACGGTGGTCGCCCCGCCGCAGGGCCTGCGTTGGACTTGTGGGCCCGAGTACGCCAGGAGCCACGAGCACTTCGCCAGCATGAGCGCGATGGTCACCGCCGGCGGTCGGATTTTCACCATCATCGACGACGGCCCCATCAGCTCGGTCTACCTGCCGCCTCAATGGAAGCTGGTGGCCCGAGACGCCTTCAGCGGCGTGCTGCTGTGGCAGCGTCCCATTACGAACTGGGAATCGCACCTTCGCGGCTTTCGCAGCGGCCCACCCGAGATCGGGCGGCGCATGGTGGCAGGCGATGACAGGCTCTACGTGTCCCTCGGTTACGGAGAGCCGGTTACGGCCCTCGATGCCTCGACGGGAGAGCAGATCGCGACCCTTGCCGGCTCCGGCGGCGCGCGCGAGTTCGTGCTGGCAGGCGGGGTGCTTTATGCACTCGCCGACGACGTGACGACGGGCCAACACAACGAGCGGAGAGAGGGGATCACCCAGGACTTCTTGCGCACCTCTCCGACGCTGGATATCTGGCGTCGCCTTCCGCGCAAGGCGATTCCCATGTACGGAAACCAGCGGATCGTGGCGATAGAGACCGGGACCGGCGAGCTGCTCTGGAAGCGGCAATTCGAGGCATCCGGCGAGATCATGCCCACGACCATGGCGGTCGACGATGGAAGGGTCTGCCTTCAGACCGTCTCGCATGTGGTCTGTCTTGATGCCGTCGCAGGCAAGGAGCTGTGGCGTAGCGAGCGACCGGTCGCAAGGAGCCGGTTCTCCTGGTCCACGCCCACCCTGGTGATCCACGACGGGGTCGTGCTCTCTGTCGACCGCGCGGCTGAGGACAATGTGGGCAAATCCCCGCCGGATCAGGGCACCGAGTGGATCATCTCAAGCGGAGGCTTTGAGGATAGGCAGGACGGAGAGTTGGTCACATTTTCTCTCGACGATGGGAAGGAGCTGTGGCGTGCGCCCTACTCCGAGAACTACAACACGCCGGGGGATGTTTTCGTGATCGACGGCCTGGTGTGGGTCGGCAACCTCCGCGGCGGCAGCGACCCCGGCTTCACCCAGGGACGCGATCTGAAAACCGGCAAGATCACCGCCACGATACCACCCCAAAAGGCGTGGGGGCACCATCGCTGTTACCGGAACAAGGCGACCATCAATTGGATGATGGTGGGCCGCGGCGGCATCCAGTTCATCGATCCCAGCAGCGGCTCTGTCAAAGGGAACTCGTGGGTGCGGGGAGGCTGCCAGTACGGCATCATGCCCGCCAACGGCCTTATCTACGCGCCGCAGCATTCCTGCGCATGCCAGCCCGAGGAGATGCTGATCGGACTGAATGCCCTCAGTCCGCGGTCCTCCGCCGGAGAAGGCCCGGCGCCACTCGAAAAAGGCCCGGCCTATGATGAGATCTCGAATCTCCAGTCCAGTTCCTCGAAGACCGCGTGGCCGACCTACCGCCGAGACGTCCGCCGAAGCGGCTACCAGGACTTGCCCGCGCCGGGCAAGCCGGGCGTCGCGTGGACAAGAAAGCTCTCCCCGCCCATCACTGCGCCGGTCGCGGCGGACGGCATGGTCGTTGTCGCCGAGACGGACCGCCATGCCCTCCATGCCCTGTCGGCAGTGGACGGCGAGCCGGCCTGGACGTTCGTCGCCGACGGCCGGATCGATTCCCCGCCAACCCTGTCGGGCGGCCTGTGCCTGTTCGGCACGCGCAGCGGGTTCGTCTACTGCCTGCGGGCATCCGACGGGGAACTGGTCTGGCGATTCCGCGCCGCGCCGCAGGATCGGCGCCTCTTCGCCTACGAGCAACTCGAGTCGGTATGGCCGGTGCATGGGTCGGTGCTGGTCGACGACAAGCTCTCAGGCGGTGTGGCCACGGTATACTTCGCGGCCGGCAGGTCCGCCCGCATCGACGGCGGGATCCGCCTTTATGCACTGGAGCTGAACACCGGCAAGGTGTTCCACAAGGCAGACGTGAACATGACCGCCGGGGCCAACGGCGCCGGCGTCATCAGGCAGAGCGTGCTGCCGGATATCCCCTCCGTCCAGAAGGACACCGTCTGGATGCGCGGCTTGGGCGTCGATAAGAACCTGGCCCCGGTCGAGGATTTGCCCCACCTCTACGCCCAGCGCGGGTTCCTCGACGACACCTGGTGGCACCGGACCTACTGGTTCTACGGCACGGCGATGGAAGGCGGTTACCGGGGCTGGCCGCTGGTCGGCAACGTGGTGCCCGCCGGGCGGCTGCTTGCCTTTGACGGCGGGAAGCTGATCTACGGATACGGGCGTATGGCCTACCGTGAGGGTGACGGACACGTCCGCCCGGACGTCGCCAAGGACTACAAGCTGTTCGCGGAGGTTCTGGAACCCGACCCGGCGGCCGCAAGACGGGGGGACGAGAAACGCCGGATCCAGTGGACCACCCAACTGCCCTTCGTGGCCAGGTCGATCGTGCTCGCCCGCGACGCCCTGCTGGTCGCAGGCGGGAAGTCGCCCACCGAAAGCGCCGAGAGTCATGGCCCGGGCACTTTCTGGGTCGCTTCCCGCGAAGACGGCTCACAAAGGGCCGCATGCGCGCTTCCCGCGCCGCCGGTGCTGGACGGCATGGCCCTGACCGACGCGGGCGTCTTCGTCTCCACGATAGACGGGACCGTAGCCTGCCTGCGAACAGAGAATCATGAATAGTCAAGGAGCAGGATCTATCAACCCAACTCCTCAACGTCCTTGCCAGGCTCAGGAAGAAGCCGCTCGATATCAACGCCAGTGTCATGGCCCACGCGCACGACTGGCACGTGAAGCAAATGGAATCTGGATAGCCCTTCTTGTCGAATGTACTGGGTCGACGAATTCAATGTGTGGCGTCCCCCGGTAGATCCAGGCCTGATTCCAGGGGAGGCCACTTCAAGCAAGACAGGAGAGGACGATGACACATATCTCAACGGCTGTGCTGCTAATGACACTGGGTATTGTCGGAACAGGGTACGCTCAGGAAGCCGATGAAGCCGTTCGCCAAGCGACCGTCGAGCGGACCAGCAGCCGAATCAAGCGTCTGGGTGACGTCGAAGTGATGGGTTCGGACAAGTGTGCTGAAGGCAGCAAGGCCGAGAAGCCCATTTTGCCCAAACAGAAGAAGAACGTCTTGTTTATAGCCGTTGACGATTTGAACGACTGGGTGGGCTGTCTGCGCGGACACCCTCAAGCACAAACACCCAATATCGACCGACTTGCCGAGAAAGGTGTTCTTTTTGAACAGGCATATTGTGCAGCACCTTTGTGCAATCCATCCCGCACGGCGATCATGACCGGTTTGAATCCTGCAACCACCGGCATTTACTGTAACGAGGGCTGGTTCCGTGACATTCCCAGGTACGAGGACCGGGAAACAATCCCGCAATACTTTCGCAAGCACGGCTACATGGCCTGGGGTGGCGGTAAGCTGTATCACATGCCGGACGGGAAATTCTCAGATCCGATCGCATGGGACAAGCGATACTCGACTAAGATGGGAACGCCGTTTCCGCCTCTGGAGAAGCGTTATCAGCATGGCATGCATGACAAGTTCTCAAACAAAATACTGCAGCGGCTGATAGATTGGGGGCCAATTGAGCAGCCCACGGAAGAGACGAACGACTGGAGGACCGCACATCTGGCAGCCGAGTTTTTGCAGCAGGAACACGACAAGCCCTTTTTCCTGGGATGCGGGATCTTTCATCCACATTTACCCTGGTATGTTCCGAAAGAATATTTTGATTTGCACCCGCTGGAGACAATCCAGTTGCCTGCTCGCAAGGAGAATGACTTAGATGATGTCCCGCCAATAGGCCGCCGGATGGCGGAAACAGATTTCAATATCATCAGGGAACACGGGCAATGGAGGAATGCGGTGCAGGGCCGCCTGGCTTCCTGTTCCTTTGCCGATGCCTGTGTCGGACATGTTCTCAGCGTACTCGAAAAGAGCAAATATCAGGACAACACCCTTGTCGTTCTATGGGGTGACCATGGCTATCACCTCGGAGAAAAAGACCACTTTGCCAAGTCTGCTCTATGGGAAGAGACGAGTCGAACGCCGCTGATTATTTACGCTCCAGGCGTTTCAAAGAGTCAAGGCCGCTGCAAGCGTCCGGTCAGCTTGGTTGATTTGTATCCAACTCTTATCGAGCTGTGCGGCCTGCCTGAACGCGATGATCTCGACGGCCACAGCCTCGCCTTACTGGTTCGCAACCCCGAAGCAGCATGGCCCTACCCGGCGATCATCACTCACTCGCCCATTTGGCACGGAACTGCGAATCACGCCATTCGCACGGAGCAATATCATTACATCCACTATAGCGACGGCGGAGAGGAGCTCTACGACATGTCGAACGACCCGAAACAGTGGAAGAACCTGGCAGGTGACCCGGAGTATTCAGAAATCAAAGAGGAACTGGAGGAGTGGCTGCCGAAGGTGAATGCAGAACACTTCCGGCCCGAAGCATTCGGGAATTGGTAACACCGTATCGAATCAAACACATCGGTGCCGGCATGAGCAAGTCGTCGATACTCTTTGCCGCGTTCACCGTTACGTTGTTTCTCGCTACACATTTGCAGTCAGCGGAACTGCCCCCGGAATGGCCGCTCTGGGAAAAGGGATCGCCAGACCACACGATTCGACGCGATGTCGAAGAGCAAGTTCGATCCCACAAGGCGTTGCCTGGATCCCCGTCCGGATTGAATCGGGCATTCAGTTCCGTCTCATCGCCGACCTACAGTATCCATCGGCCCCGAAATCCGAACGGGGTGGGCTTGGTGATTTGCCCTGGTGGCGGCTTCCGCGACGTCTGGCTCGATCGCGAAGGTCACGATTTGGCGATCTGGCTGAAAGACCACAACGTAACGTCCCTCGTCTTGAAATACCGAACTCGCTCGGCCAACGACATTAGGTCGGCAGACGCATGGAAGAACTACCAACACGCCGTTCAGGCTGATGGCAGACAGGCAATTCGAATTCTCAGGAAGCAAGCGGATGACCTTGGCTTGCAGCCCGACAAGATTGGCATCTGCGGGTTCTCGGCCGGCGGACACCTCGCGATAAGCTGTTCGCTGTACGCCGAGCCCAAGCTGCCGGAAACCGAAGTCAGCGGAATGCCGGACTTCGCCGGTTTGTTTTATCCGGGTGTTCCTGATGACGTCGGCCAGGTCATAGAAAGCCGCACTACCCCCGAGGACGACACGCCCGGCATCTGCCCGATTTTCGTCATTAATGCCCGTGATGATCAGTTGACTCCCGCGGACAAGTGCGTCGATTTCTACGCAACGTTGTTGAGGGCCGGAGTCAATGCAGAGCTTCATGTTTTTAGCAAGGGCTCCCATGGCTTTGGCCTAGGCGATGGTCGAGGAAAGTCGACGGCACATTGGCCGACCAGTTTTGCTGCTTGGCTCCGTGATTCCAACATGATCCAAGACTAGCACTGCAGAGGATGAAAATACAAGGATGTACGCCCATGGGATCTTGAGCATGGAACCGGAGGTCATCAGGTTGCAGAAGCATGTTATGGCAAATGACCGGAACCTCGGCAAGATGAATGGAGGAGATCTGCCGGGCCTTCGGCCACGGCTTGTCGACGCAGACACGCTGGGAACGGCAATACCGCAAGCACGGTGTCGATGGCTTGATGCCCGAGAAGCGCACCGGACGTCGTCGCGAGTTGGACCGGAGCCAAGAGGATTTCGTTCGCAAGTGGTTTCGTGCAGGACGGTGGAATCGCGAAATCGCCAAGCGGTTGGGCGTCGACGAGACCACGATCCGTCGCACCTTGAAGCGGTTGGGATTGACTCGCAAGCCGGCCGCGCTTCGGCCGATGCTGCCGGGGATCGAGGACGAAGCTGCCGATGACACCACCGCCGAGGCGATCGCCTTGGCCCCGGCTGGTACGCCAACCAGGACTACTGCAACGGGGCGCTGGTGAACTGGGGTCATCACCTGGCCGACATCGCCCAGTGGGCCAACGGCACCGAGCGGAGCGGGCCGGGCGAGATCGAGGGCACCGGCGACTTCCCGCCCGCCGACGGGCTGTGGAACGTCATCCTGGGCTTCAACATTCGGTACCGCTACGCCAACGGCGTCGAGCT
>Ga0307378_10004138_pt1 | contig 20888 bp, 22 predicted proteins | sample UN1MG_FD_202238 | JGI IMG/M metagenome (GOLD analysis project Ga0307378, IMG submission 202238) | Soil microbial communities from Risofladan, Vaasa, Finland - UN-1 | ecosystem: Environmental > Terrestrial > Soil > Coastal area > Acid sulfate soil | place: Finland: Risofladan, Vaasa | collected... | reverse complement strand
AAGTGGGTCGCTGGCTGGACTTGAACCACCGATCTCTGGGGCCACAACCCAGTGCTCTAACCAGGCCGGGACTAGACAAATATCATCTTTAGAACAAAGGGAGGGCGAAGGCTCAATGCCAGCCCCCCTTTGCGCTATTTTACACTATAAGTACAAATCAGGTCTTATGGAGCAAGAAACACAGCGATTGCATTAATTTCTGCTGCTGAGAGGAAACTAAGACTCGACATTGCCGGTACCTCCATAATGGCGGTCGAAATCGCACCTGCCGATTTACCAACAACATTAGAAAAAGGGCCACCCATGCCGTCTACTCCGTGACAGCTTTGACAATTGCTTATATAGAGAGCTCCCCCAAGAGGAGGCGGTGGACTTGGTGAAGGAGACGGACTTGGTGATGGACTAGGACTCGGGCTAGGTGAAGGAGATGGACTCGGTGATGGACCCGGACTCGGGCTAGGTGAAGGAGATGGACTCGGTGATGGATTAGGACTCGGACTTGGAGACGGTGATGGGGCTTCTACTATTTCCCCACAGCCGCTTGTGTCGATTGTGGCATTACCGCTTACATCTATCGAGCTTTCTAGGGAATTAATTATACACGTATCAGCGCCGAGTGAGATGATGGAATTGCCTTCCGCCTTTAGTCCATTATCTCCCGCCGATATATCGATTACTCCGACTGCGTCAATTACTATCTCGGCATCACCTTCTGCTTTATATCCGTCTTCACTCGCTTCGCAAACTATATCTCCATTTGGGCTTACTATAGTTACCATCGATGTTCCTTCTGCCTTCACACAACTCTCGCAATTCGTTAAAAGTACATCTTCGGGGTCGATAAACACCGTGCAGTTCCCTTCAGCTTTAATACAGTCTTCTCCACCACCGTCTATAACAAGTGTCTCATTTTCATTCTTGATAATGTTTACGGTTCCGTTCTCACAGCGGATCGGACCCCTCACTTCTTCCATCTCCACTATTTCGACTTCGTCTCCGGGAGGTGCGTTGAGGTCTATACTTATGTTTATATTTAATATAGATCCTTCTTCTACAACGAGCTCAATAGAAACATCCTCTCCGTTTACATCAAAGAGGATTAATACATTTGTTGCAGAATCCAGCTCTAATGTAAGTGTGAAGTCGCCCTCAGGGTCAGTAACATCGCTATCTACTGTAATTCCGTCAATAATAGCCGTCACTAAAACACCACCTTGTGCTTTAGCTTCTTTTATGAAGGTTATGATATCTAAAATTTTTGTAAACTTAAAAGATCTCTCTTCTTTTTGTGCTGAGGCTATTATATTTGTTACCGTGCCGTTAATGGTGGTTGTCTGAGTGTTTTGACCACTGCTATCACCTCCACCGTCACAGCTAATATGAAAAGCGCCTGCAATAAGACACAAAACTGTAATAAAAAGAATTCTTCTTGCTTTTGTCATGATACGTCCTCCCTGTTAATTGTATTTAATCCAATTAAATAGCAACATGTGTGCCATTTATATATAATAAGAAAAATACAATTATGTAGAAGTGTTATGTCAAGTTTTAGTAAATGGTTAATTGGTTTTTAGGTTATATGGTACAGCAGAGTGTGTGCAAGAAAACACAATTGAAAAACTAATAGTAAAATAGACCTTTATTTTGCTTTGCCAAAAATAGACTCCATGGTAGTATAACAATCCAATGTTGCGGGTATTAACAGGGACGGCTAAAGGCAGAAATCTCAAAGTTCCTAAAGGGCAGAAGATTCGTCCTATGACCAGCAGGGTTAAGAAGTCTGTGTTTGATACCCTGGGTGATATATCAGAGATGAAAGTCCTGGATATTTTCGCCGGTTCAGGAGGTTTAGGGATAGAATCTATAAGCCGAGGAGCCGCTCACGTGACTGCGATAGAGAAGGACCCCTTGGTGTTTAAGATTATTAAAGAGAATTACGAGCACTGCGGTTTTACAGATAAGGCAAGTTTGATTTGTTTTGATTACAAGGTCGCTTTAGCAAAGCTAAGAAGTAAAAATGAGGTTTTTGACTTAATATTTATCGATCCGCCATATAAGCTTTATAGTACCTTAGAAGTTAAGGATTTCATTCTAGATGTTGAAGAGTTATTAGACGATGACGGGGTTATTGTAATAGAGCACAACTACAAAACAGAAGATACCCCCCCGGGTTTTGCAAGGTTTACTAAACCATTTGGAGAGACTCAGGTTAGTTATTTTAGGAAGGGTGAACAATAATGAAAGTTGCAATTTATCCCGGATCATTTGACCCATTTACTAATGGGCACAAGAACATAATCGAACGCGGAGTCAGAGTGTTTGATCAGATTATAGTGGCTGTCGCACATAATACATCTAAAAAGACTGTTTTTACTGTTGAAGAAAGGGTTGAAATTTTAAATGAAGTCTTTAAAAATAGGGACAACGTGAAAGTAGATTATTTTGAAGGATTACTTGTTGAATATATAAAAACTAAGGGCACTAATATTGTTTTAAGGGGAATGAGGACAGTGTCGGATTTTGAGTTCGAGATGCAAATGGCTCTCGCGAACAAAACTCTTAGTTCTGAGCTGGAAACGGTATTTATGGTAACTGACAGCGAGTTTTCACATATAAGCTCTTCAGTTATAAAAGAGGTTGTATCCTTAAACGGATCAGCGTCACATATGGTTCCGGAAATTGTAGAAAAACGGTTAAGGGAAAAACTTTTAAAAAGTTAGGAGGATTTACCCAATGAAATTATCTGCACGAGCTGAGAGATTACAACCCTCGGCGACTCTAACTATTACAGCAAAAGCAAAAGCCCTTAAATCCCAAGGAGTGGATGTTATAGGATTTGGAGCGGGCGAGCCTGATTTTGACAGCCCTGATCATGTGAAAGAAGCTGCTATAAAGGCAATCAATGAGGGTATGACCAAGTACACTGGTGTTGGCGGTATAGACGAATTAAAAGATGCCATTATTTACAGATTGAAAGAGGACCACAATCTTGAGTATGAGAAATCTGAAATTATAGCGTCAGTAGGCGCCAAGCATACTCTATACAATGTAATTCAAGTCCTTTTTGATAAAGGGGATGAGGTTATAGTTCCTGCTCCTTACTGGGTTTCATATCCCGAGCAGATCAAACTAGCTGAGGCAACACCAGTAATACTCGAAACCAAAGAGTCTGATGGATTTAAGATAACACCTACAGCACTTAAGCCGCATATAAATTCCAACACTAAAGCTCTTATATTAAACTATCCTTCAAACCCAACTGGCGCCACTTATAACGAAGAGGAGCTAAGGGCAATTGTAGACGTTGCAATGGATGCAGGGCTCATAATAATCTCAGACGAAATATATGAGAAGATTATTTATGGCGGAATTAAACACATACCCGTTGCTTCGTTGGGAGAAGATATTAAGAAAGCTACTATTCTTGTAAATGGTGTATCAAAAACCTACTCAATGACCGGCTGGAGAATAGGATATGCAGCCGGAGACAAAGGTGTGATCAGCGCAATGAGTAAGCTGCAAGGGCAATCTACGTCAAACCCGACATCTATCTCTCAGTGGGCCGCTATTGCCGCCCTTAGAGGGGATCATCAGATAATTGATGATAGAACAAAAGAGTTTGAGCAGAGAAAAAATTATATTGTAGAAAAGCTAAACGATATACCTCAGATTAATTGCTTCGACCCACAAGGGGCATTTTATGTATTCCCAAATGTATCGGGATGCTACGGCAAAGAATATAACGGCAAAATTATAAAGGATTCACTCGACTTTACAGAGTTTATACTTGATGAAGCCAAAGTCGCCGTAGTGCCTGGAGTTGCATTTGGTTCTGATCATCATGTCAGAATTTCTTATGCGACGTCAATGGATGACATTGTTAAGGGGATCGATAGAATGACAGAGGCAATTAAGAAGCTCTCTTAGTTCTGGGCCTTCGCCCACCTGGATTTTTCTTTTTTTATAGCTCATTATAGGATTGGTACGCCCGCTGGCAAGTTAAATGTTGATCGGGTTTCAACAATCTATGAATAAAATCAAGATCGGTCTATCCATATCACTCACAGGCAATTATTCAATCCAAGGTGTAGAGAGCTTTGAGGGTATAAAGCTTTGGCTCCAGGAAACTAATAGCCGAGGCGGAATTTTCGTAAGGGAACTGGGTGCGACGTTTCCTATAGAGCTTATTTATTACGACGACGAAAGCTCTGTAGAAAAATGTAGCTCGAATGTAGAAAAGTTAATTAAAGAAGACAATGTCTATATTCTTCTCGGTCCCTATTCTAGCTCTCTCGCTTTAGCAGCTTGTGAAGTTGCTGAGCAATATAATAAGACATTGTGGAATCACGGTGGTTCAACAGATGAGATTTTAGAAAGACCTTTCACCTGTGTGATTAATGCCATTACTCCGGCGAGTAATTATTCATGCGGAATTATTGATGCTATAAAAAATGCTGATCCTGATGCTATGAAAATAGCCACTTTTAGTGCTCAAAACAGCGGGTTTTCTACCCGCGTCGCAAACGGGGCCAAGTTCTACGCACAAAGTTTGGGCTTTGATATAAGAGAGTACAAATTCATTTCAGGCACAAAGGATTTTTCTGCCCATCTGGAAGACCTGGCTTCTTATGAGCCTGATTTAATTCTAGGGATGGGACGAGCTGAGGATGACCTTGCTCTTGCAAAACAGATTGTGAAACAAGGGGTCTACTCAAAAGCTGCAGGGTTTATTGTTGCTTCGATTAAATTATTTAAAGATAAATTTGGTCGCAAAGCTGATGGTATCTTATCTGCTAGTCAATGGGAAAGAGGTCTTCAAATTGTCCCAGATATAGGCCCTTCGTCTGAGGGGTTCTTTTCAAAGTTTATGTCTGTATACGGCAAAGAGCCCGATTACGTGGCTGCCCAGGGATACAATATCGGAATAATCATAGAAAAATGTATTCAGGAGGCCGGAACATTGGATGATTTAACTCTTAGGCGTGTTGCAAAGAGTGCGGATTTCAAAACATTTTATGGAACCTTCAAAACAGATACCAACGGTAATCAGACTGGGCATGAGATGGTTGTAGTGCAGTGGCAAGAAGGGGGAAAAGTTATTGTTTATCCTAAGTCTGTCGCTCAAACCAAAATACTCTATCCCAGATAAGAAATTTAATCTTTATGGTAAACTTATATTAACAAAGAGGGATGTCATGACAGAAACTGAAGATAAAATAAGTCAAGCGCGGGAGGAAATAGAGAATGCCTCGAACATTGTAATTCTCACAGGGGCGGGGATATCGGCAGAAAGCGGGGTACCAATATTCAGAGGGCAGGAGGGGCTTTGGCAGAACTACAGACCGGAGGAGCTTGCGACCCTTGAAGCGTTTTGGAAAGACCCGAAGCTCATATGGGAGTGGTATGACTGGAGAAGAAATGCTGTTAAAGATGCAAAACCCAACCCCGGTCACTACGCCCTTTCCGAATTAGAGAACAACCTCCAAAAAGTCACCCTGGTCACTCAAAATATTGATGGTCTCCATCAAATGGCGGGGAGTAGTGGTGTTATCGAGATGCACGGCAATTTGTGGCAGATAAGGTGCACCAAATGCGGAGATATTGAACAAAATTTTGATGTGCCGCTGCGTGAATTACCTCCCAAATGCAAGAAGTGTGGCGAGATCGGTAGGCCAAATGTGGTTTGGTTTGGTGAGATGATCGAAATGTCATTAATAGATAGTATTCTAAAAGCAATTGAAGAGTGTCAGGTAATGCTCATTATCGGGACATCAGGCGTGGTTGAGCCCGCAGCTTCAATGGGTCTAGTCGCGAAGCAGGCAAACAAGACTGTAATTGAAATTAATCTTGATGAAACACCCAGCGCCGGACTCTATGATATAGTTATCCGAGAGAAGTCAGGCGAGATACTTCCTTTATTATTTACTTCTAACAGAACTCTAAGTTGATTTGTTGATAGCGAATTGTGCAGCTACTTTTATAGCGGCAATCATGCTTGAAGGATCAGCAACCCCTTTCCATGCAATATCAAACGCAGTTCCATGATCAGGAGAGGTCCTTATTATTGGAAGCCCAAGCGTGATATTTACCCCGTCATTAAACGACACCATTTTAAATGGAATTAATCCCTGGTCGTGATACATTGCAACTACTGCGTCCCATTTTCCCTGGTTGGCATAATAAAACAAAGTGTCCGCAGGTAGTGGTCCTTCAATGTTAATTCCCAACTCTAGCGCCTCTTCAACGGCCGGTATTATATGGTCAATCTCTTCGTTACCAAAGGCGCCTGATTCTCCCGCATGGGGGTTTAGCCCGCAAACAACTATTTTCGGAGCATCTATTTTAAAAAGGGTTACGAGTGAATCGTGTGTAAGCTTAATCGTAGATAGTACTCTGTCTTTACTAATTAACTTCGGAACATTGCTCAATGCCTCGTGTATTGTTACGAGCATTACTTTAAACTTCTGGCCTTCAAACATCATAACGGCTTGATTAGATCCACTCAGATCTTTTAGCATCTCGGTATGTCCTGGATATTTGGACCCGGCAAGGTGGGTCGACTCCTTACTGATAGGCGCCGTCACAATGGCATCAATCTCATTTTCCAAAGCTGACTTAACTGCGGTAGTTATATAGTCGAGGCTAGCCTGCCCGGCTTTTCTATCCAAAGTGCTGGGTTTTAAATCTTCTAATCCAAATTCAGAGCATTCAACAATTTTAATATTACTAACGGAATTATTTGCGGCTTTTTGAAGTATTCCGGCATCTCCGAATATTACTATCTCGCATAAGTCCTTTATCTCGTTTGAAGAGATTGCTTTTACAATTACCTCGGGACCAACGCCGTTTGGGTCCCCCATTGTTATTCCGATTATAGGTTTTTTAGACATGAGTTTTCTCTTTGGATTTCCATACTATGATAGAAATGCGGTTAAATTCTGAACAGTCTCTCTGTGTTAGATCTTGTTATTTCTGACAGCTCATCAATTGAAATTCCTCTCACGTCTGCAACAGTCTGGGCAACATGTTTAACAAATGAAGGCTCGTTTGGCTTCCCTCTATGAGGCACCGGAGCAAGATACGGAGAGTCTGTTTCTATTAGTATCTTATCTGAGGGTATGTTTTTTGCGGCTTCTCTTAATTCTTCAGATTTCTTAAAAGTAACTATTCCTGAGAACGAAATATAATATCCCAAATCCAAATACTTAACCGCGGTATCGTAATTGCCCGTAAAGCAGTGGATCACTCCGGGCGTATCGGCTGCTGTTTCTTTCTTTAAAATTTCCTGCATGTCCTCATCCGCATCACGGACATGAATAATAATAGGCAGGTTGTGCTTCCTTCCCAAACGAATTTGCTCGGTAAAAGAATTTATTTGAATTTCTTTTTCAGAGTTCATATAAAAATAGTCTAGGCCGGTTTCTCCGATTGCCACAACTTTTTCATGAGTAGCATAGCGATCTAGACCCTTGAGTACCTCTTCGTTTGTCTGCTCTGCAGAGTGGGGGTGCACACCCGTTGTCGCAAAGATAAAATCGTATTGTTCTGCAAGAGAAATAGTAGCTTCAGTCGATGGTATATCAGAAGAAATGGAAACGATTTTAGTAATATTGTTCTCTTTAGCTCTTTGTAGGACTTCTGAGATGTTCTCTAAAGAAACTAAATGTGCGTGGCTGTCTATTAGCATTATTTTGGGGTTTTATCTTTGATTATAGATAAAGAAGCTTCTCTTATCTTGGCAGCTTCAGTTAAATTTTTGCTGTTTTCTTCTTTATCTTTTAAAAGGTCTTTCAATTCCGACATAAACTGGTTTACATCTTTAAATGATCTATACACCGATGCAAATCTCACATAGGCAACTTCATCTATCTCGTAGAGCTTGTTGATAACCCTCTCACCTATCTCGCCGCTATCTACTTCTCTATCTCCCCTTTCTTGGAACTCTCTCTCAAGGGAAGAGACAAAGCTTTCAATTACATCCATGCTTATCGGCCTTTTTTCACAAGCTTTTAACATGCCGGTTAATATTTTACTTCTATCAAACGTCTCTCTTACGCCGCCTTTTTTTACTATTAGAAGCTCTACTTCTTCAACACGCTCATAGGTTGTATAGCGGCTGTTGCAATCAAGGCACTCCCGGCGTCTTCTAATGGATGTTTCTTCCTTTCCGAGACGTGAATCTATGACCTTACTTTCTAAACTGGTGCAAAATGGACATTTCATCTATACGAGCCTATCACTATACATTGGGAATTTTTTACAAAGCTCTGCAACATCGTCCTTTATTCTAGATAGAACCCTTTCATTCTCTATGTTATCCAGCGCTTCTTTTATTAATCCTGCGATAATTCCCATCTCTTCTTCTTTCATTCCTCTTGTGGTAATAGCAGGGGTTCCAATTCTAATGCCGCTTGTAACAGCAGGGGGATTGGGGTCAAACGGGATTGCATTTTTATTTACCGTTATGCCTGCAAGCTCAAGTGTGTCCTCGGCAATCTTACCTGTAAGATCTGTTTCCCGTAGATCAACCAGTATTAGGTGATTATCTGTGCCGCCAGAGACAAGATTAAACCCGTGCTCAAGCATACATTCTCCAAGGTGCTTTGCGTTCTTGACTGTTTGAGCCTGGTATTCTTTAAACTCCGGAGTTAGCGCTTCCTTAAAAGCGACAGCCTTAGCAGCTATTATATGCATTAACGGCCCTCCCTGAGAGCCCGGGAAAACTCTGCTGTTAACTTTCTTGGCATGCTCTTCCTTCATCATAATCATGCCGCCTCTGGGGCCACGTAGCGTTTTATGAGTTGTTGTAGTTACATAGTCACAATGTGGGACAGGGTCTGAATAAAGCCCCGCAGTCACTAGACCTGCCGGGTGGGCTATATCTGCCATCAACAGCGCACCGCATTCATCGGCTATCTCTTTAAATTTTGAAAAATCAATATCGCGGGGATATGCGCTCCAGCCGACTACTATAAGTTTAGGGCTGTGTTCTTGTGCGAGTTTTCTGACTTCATCATAATCAATTAAGTTTGTATCTTCCGTAACTCCATATGGGACTATATTATAAAGCCTTCCTGAGAAATTTACCGGACTTCCATGAGTTAAATGTCCGCCGTGTGCTAAATTCATTCCAAGCACGGTGTCGCCTGGTTCAATAGCTGCAAAGTAAACAGCCATATTTGCCTGAGAGCCCGAGTGCGGCTGCACATTAACAGCCTCACATCCAAAAAGCTCCTTAGCTCTATCACGAGCTATGTCTTCAGCAATATCTACAAATTCACATCCGCCGTAATATCTTTTTCCGGGAAGTCCTTCTGCATATTTATTGGTCAGCACCGATCCTGCTGCTTCAAGCACTGCTTCGCTTACATAATTCTCAGATGCTATAAGCTCTAGCCTATATTCCTGGCGCTCTGTTTCAGATCTTATAATCTGGGCTATTTCCGGGTCAAATTTTTCAAGAACAGACATTTCTACTACCTCCGTGAAGTCGAGAAAAGCGCATTAAATATTCAAGATATTAGCAGGCTGATAGTATTAGGCTTTACGGGTCTAATTTTAAAAACCAATCAGCGAGTTTTTCAAAATTCTAATTAGCTTCTCAAGTGATTATAAAGGTAAAAGATTTCTCAGAAACTGCAAGAAATCTTAATATTAAATATTTAGATTTACATCAAAAGAGCCGATCTTTACTTTAGCCATTAAACCGCTCTTCCAGCAAATATCCCTAGCCGCATTTTGCATATTTTGGGGTACTAAGAGATGAAGCTTTGCCCCGAGTTCTGAAAGGTCCTTCCATTTCTTTGCCCTTTCTTCGTTTATTGTTTCTTTTGTTTCAACTTCGACTACTTGCACTATTTGCCCATAATTCTCAAAAATAATGTCAGGGTAGGCGCCGCCGAATTCATAATTCTTTTCTTCCCCAGGGTTTATATGGACTTTGCTATATTGTCTCGAATATTTCTCCTGTACTTTTCTTATTACCCAGTCGTGTAAGAACTGCTCATCAGTCGATCTTGCCATACCTTTCCCCCCACATAAGTTTTGCTTTGAGAATGGCAAAGAAGTCTCGGTAAGGAGATTTAATAAGTTTCACAGTACTATCAGCTCTTTTTACTTCAATTATGTCCCCTGTATTCAGTCTTATTCCAATTTGTCCATCCAGTGTAAGGTAAGTATCCGGCTCATGAGTTGTAACTTTTATTTCGACCTTCATATCGCTTGAAACTACAAGCGGTCTGTTTGTAAGAGTATGGGGACAAATTGGCGTAATAATAGTTACCGGGATTCTTGGATGAACAATCGGGCCGCCTGCAGACAGGGAATAAGCGGTTGAACCTGTAGGAGTCGAAAGTATAATACCGTCTGCTCTATAGGTTGTAACATGTGAGTTCTCTATATAAATTCCCAGATCAATAATTCTAGCTACAGCGCCCTTATTTATAACTACATCGTTTAGTACTTCATAGGTTCCTATGGTGTTTTTCTCACGGTGGATTGTTGTGAGCAGCATCTGTCTTTCTTCAACTTCGTAATTTCCATCTATAATTCTTTCCATCATAGGGTAGAGCTCATCCACTGTTACTTCGGTTAGAAACCCTAGTCCGCCAAGGTTGATTCCTAAAATAGGGGTGCCGTGTTTGCATGTAAGCCTAGCCATCCCTAAAAATGTGCCGTCTCCACCGAAAACCAGGATAATATCAACAAGCTCGGGTATATCTGCCCGGTCTACCGAGTTAGAATAACCGATTTGATCACCTAAATCCTTTTCAACAAAGACCTCAATATCCCTTTCGTTAAGCCATGCTGAAAGATCTTTCGTGATTTCTAGGGGCTCTAATATATTAGGTTTAGCTATAATGCCGATTTTCAAGATTTTTGTCCTCCTAAATGCTCGAACACTTAACCTTTAGATTTGGCTCGATGGAATGATAAATATACCACCGTGCTTAAAGAATCAAAGAATTCCATCTATTCTTGATATTCCTCCGGCTTTTGTTTTAACTTGAGGCGTAAATCAAGTAACTCTTGATAAACTCACTCAGATCACCGTCTAACACGGGGTCTACGTTTCCGGTTTCAAAATTAGTTCTGTGGTCTTTTATCATTCTATATGGATGAAGTACGTAAGAGCGGATTTGACTACCCCATCCTATTTCTTTTTTGGTTGAGTTAAGCTCATCAATTTTTTCCCTCTGCTTTTCTCTTTCTCGTTCATAAAGTCTCGCGCGAAGAATCTTCATCGCTGTTTCTTTATTTTGACGTTGGGAGCGTTCATTTTGGCAGCTTACAACTATTCCTGAAGGGCCGTGAGTAATTCGGATGGCGGAATCAGTTTTATTCACATGCTGCCCGCCTGCTCCGCTTGCCCGGTAAGTGTCAATCCTCAAGTCTTTTTCGTCGATATCGACTTCAATGCTATCGTCAATCTCAGGGGAAATGAAAACTGAGGCAAAGGAAGTATGTCTTCTTTTGTTTGAATCAAAGGGGGAGATTCTAACTAAACGGTGTACGCCGCTCTCAGCCTTTAAATAGCCAAACGCATAATCTCCCTTAACAAGAAAGGTCGCGCTTTTAAGCCCGGCTTCGTCCCCTTCCTGATATTCTACTATTTCTGATTTGAAGCCGCTTCTTTCGGCGTATCTTAGATACATCCGCAGTAGCATATCTGCCCAGTCTTGAGCCTCTGTTCCGCCCGCTCCCGCATTAATAGAAACAATTGCGTTACTTGCGTCCTCAGGCTCCCCAAGAATCCTCTTAAATTCAAGATTCTCTACCTTTACCTCGATCTCCGACAATTTTGCCTTAGCCTCTGCCAAAGCATCCTCATCGCCTTCTTCTAGTGAAAGCTCTTCTAAGACTTCAACATCTTCTAGCTCAGAAGTTAAGCTCTGCCACTGCTCAACAGTCTGTTTAATTAGCGATTGTTCTCTAAGTGTTTCTTGGGCTAGGTCTGCGTTATCCCAAAATTCGGGGTTACCAGTGATTTCTTCTAACTCGCTTAATCTGGATTCTTTGCCAGGCAGGTCAAAGATAGTCTCCAATTATTACTAATCTTTTCTTTATATCTTGGATTTGTTCTTTGTTATCGCCTATCATAGATTCCTTACCTCCTGCAAATAATCAAATAATATAAATTTTTGATTTGCAAAAGCAAACCGGGTTGAATTATACAGAGTTTTGGGTAGATTCATATAGACTTTCTTGTCGCAAATTTTCATTGATTAAAAGAGTGCAAATTAACTTAAACTACTTAGATTCAACTATCTTTATCCTATAGTTATTTGTACATATGAAGATTTGTAGTTGTAAGTCGGAATTGTAAAATTATAAAACGTTAATAGAATGAAGGAGAATCTAAAGTGAAACAGTATCTATTTACACCTGGTCCCGTACCTGTCCCAAGCGAAGTATTAATTGAGATGGCTAAGCCTATTATCCATCATAGAACAGCAGAGTTTGAAGAAATTTTTGCAGAAGTTAGAGAAGGACTTAAATATATATACAACACTAAACAGGAAGTTCTTATCTTAGCCGCATCAGGTACTGGAGCTATGGAAGCCTCAGTTGTAAATACTCTTTGCAGAGGCGACAAAGTTTTAGTCGTGAACAGCGGAAAGTTTGGCGAGAGATGGGGCAAAATCTGCCGTGCCTACGATCTAGAGGTTAACGAGATTATGGTTGAGTGGGGAAGAGAAATTGATCCCTCAGTTATTGAAAAAGCTCTAAACGACGATCCTTCTATTAAAGCAGTACTAACACAAGCCAGTGAAACCTCAACCGGTGTAAAACATCCAATTAAAGAAATATCAGAAATTACAAGCAAAAGAGACGACGTCATTCACATAGTTGATGGAATAACAGGAGTAGGAGTTTTTGAGATAGCTTTTGACGAATGGGGGGTCGATGTTTTGGTTGGTGGTTCTCAAAAAGCGTTTATGCTTCCTCCTGGGCTTTCATTTGCCGCTATGAGCGAGAAAGCCTGGAAGTTTTATGAAACTTCCGATCTTCCAAAATTTTACTTTGACTTTAAACCGGCACTGAAAAACGCTGAAAAAAATACTACAACATTTACTCCAGCCGTGACTCTTATAATTGGCCTTGCTGCAGTTCTAAAAAGGTTCAAAGAAGAGGGTCGCGAAAATATGCACAAGCGCCACTCAAGGCTTGCTCTTGCTACCAGGGAAGCGATGGCCGCTATAGGTCTTGAGCCTTTCGTGCTGGATACTCCTAGCTCAGCGCTTACTATTGTAACAGCGCCGCCTGAAATTGGAGCCGGCAAAGTTATAGCAGGTCTACGCGACGAGTTCGGAATAACTGTGGCTGGTGGTCAGGATCAGGCTAAAGGTAAGATCTTCAGAATCTCTCATATCGGTGATATTGGTAAAACAGATACTTTGTCGATCATTGCTGCGATTGAGAGCGTCCTTAATCAGCTTGGTTATGAGTTTAATTTTGGCGCAGCTACTAAAAAAGCATCTGAAATACTCGGCACAAAATTATAAGTGTAGCCTTTTAAAGGCAATATACTAAGCAAAAGACTGGCTCTATGTGAGGAAGATAAAATTTATCCACCTTTCCGATATTCATATCGGCCTACAGACGCACGGAAAGATAAACGCTGCTACAGGTAAAAATACAAGGTTAGAGGATATCCTTAAATCTCTCGACTTTGTATTTGAGTATGCTCAAAAAGAGTCGGTCGATCTTGTACTTATAGCCGGCGACATCTTCCACAGAGAAAACCCGCAACCAACAGAAGAAATAGAGTTCTCCAAAAGAGTCCTAAAGTTAGTTCAGGGGTCTAATGCCAGAGTTGTAATGGTACTAGGCAATCATGACTATCCTTCGGCCGGCGGCAGGGCTTCTGCTGTTGAGATTTTCCCTGCACTCGATATTAACCGAGTGACTATAGTAAGAAAACCCAAATTAATTAACTTGAACACTGAAAATGGCCCGGTCCAAATTGCGTGTTTGCCGTGGGCGGGTCGAAGCGGTCTGCTTACAAAGGATGAATATAAGTCGCTAAGCTCTCAAGAAATTCAGATAGAAATTGAAAAGAGATTAATTGCTATTATTCGCGATTTGTCCTTAAAAACGAATAAATCAGACCCTGCCATACTTCTCGCCCACCTGGCTGCAAGAGACGCTAAGCTCTCAGGCACCGAACGAGATACCCTTACAACTACCGACCCGATTGTTCCGGTGAGCGAGCTAAACAATAAAGCATTTCAATATGTAGCTCTTGGGCATATTCATAGGTTTCAAAATTTAAATAAAGACGACGCCCCGCCAATTATATATTCAGGGAGCATAGAGAGGATTGATTTCACAGAAGAGAAAGAGGGCAAGGGGTTTGTTCTAGGCGAAATTTTCGAGTCTGAAGATGGCTGGAAATGTGAATATAAATTTATTGAAACTCCATCCCGAAAATTTATTACTGTAGAGCTTGATCAAAGTGATTTGGAGACAGAAGAGGATTTAGAAAAGCGCTTTAGTAAAGATGATTATTCTGATGCAGTGGTTAGGGTCAGATACAAAGTCTCAGGTCCCAGCGACAAGGTCGATGAGAAGAGAATTAAATCAATCTTTGAAAGTGCTCAAAGTCTTAAGATTGAGAAGGTATTTGATAAGCACGAAAAGGTTATGAGACAAGCTGGGCTTTCAAAGACTATGGGGCTTATGGAAGCACTAGATAAATATATTGAGACAAAGCCTGAATTAAAAAGCATGGCGGATGAGATGAAATCATATGCTGAGAAGCTTATAAGAGATAATACTGATAATACTCAAGATTAATTTTCGGATATTCCGTTATCATAGCAGGGGCCGTTGGCTTCATCGCATTCTTCGATTTCAAGCTGTAAGGTCACATGACTGATTTTGAACTTCTCTGACAGTTCTTGTTTGAGTCCACTTAATATCTCTTCACTATTTTCCATATTCTGTACTACGACATGAGCGCTAAGCGCTTCAAATCCTTGAGTTAATGTCCACGCATGAAGATCATGAACGCTAATCACATTATCTTTTGAGCAGATACAGGTTTGTACTAGGTCAAGATCTATCCCTTTAGGTGTCCCCTCAAGAAGTATATGGCTTGATTCTTTAAACAGCACCCAAGCGCCGCGAATAATCAGAATCGACACCAGGATACTAATGAGCGAATCCGCATAGTACCACTTGGTCGTGATCATTATGATTCCTGCAACTATAGCCCCAACTGATCCAAGAGCATCGCTCAAAACGTGGTACAAAGCTCCCTTGATATTTAGATTACCGCTTTGATATTTAAAAAGAACATAAGCGCTTGCAAGGTTGATAAGTAGTCCCACAACTGCAACTATCGTCATTTCAACGCTTTTAACTTCATGCGGGGTCATTAATCTTCTGTAAGCTTCGATTAATATTCCTGCCGAGATTGCAAATAATAAAAGGCTGTTAAAAAATGCAGCCAGTATCTCTGCTCTGTAGAATCCAAATGTTTTAGTTGATGTTGAGGGTTTTTCTGTGAACCAGATTGCAAAGAAGGCGAGCGATATGGCGAATACATCTGCCAGCATATGCCCGGCATCCGACAACAGCGCAAGACTACCGGTGTAGAACCCCGCACCAGCTTCCACTATCATAAAGATAAAAGTAAGTACGAGAACTATGCCAAGCGCTCTTTTTTCCCTTACGTTTTTTAAATTGCGGCTATGGCTATGGTTTTGGTGTTCCATCTAAATAAAATATACCTGCTGAAAGCACTAGGCAAAGAAAACTAAGAATTAAATTTGAACGGATTAATTTAGTTTACCAAAATGCTTTTTTACAAGCGGATCACGGTCAATCTCTGATATCAAATAACCGATCTGATACTGATCTCCCGGGTAATAATACAACTTAACACCTTGCGGTGTAACATAATACATTCCCTCTTTTCTGGTCTCATCGGAAAGCTCAACTTCATATACAGAGAATCCGACAGTACCTGACCCAAGGTTGACCGATTTTCTCTCTTCTCTGAGCTTTGTTACCTTATCTGCTAATTCCCAGGCTTTAGGAAAAATCTGCCCGTTTACATTTAGTTTCATTTTAGTCCTCTGTTTTTATTGTTTTGATTATTATAGAACCTGAATCTTTGAAATCATTCCGATGCAGGTCATAATTCTATCTATATTAGAATCCCTTTCATGAAGATATCTTTCTTTAACTTCTGTGCCGCAATTGTTGCATTGAGGCTCGTTTGAATCTTCAACCATCGTCGAGCAGCTTTCGCAAAATAGCCCCTTTTTGTCATACCAGGTTAAATGAGAATAAAGCAGTTCATTGACCCCTCTTTTGCCAAGAGAATCAGCCCATTCTGAGATATCCCAGATAATACGGTTTCTAAACTTCTCCGGAATTTCGCTAAGATCACCTGAGTAAATTTCGTCATCGTCTACAAAAATCTTACAAGAAAAATTGGTTTTTTGTTCCATTTGAAATACCGATTAAGGTTAAATACGAGTAGTTCTAGATAACAAAAGCTGATCCACCAATACTAGATTTACCATCGCCTCAGCTATAGGAACAGCCCTTGGGCAAAGACATGGATCGTGACGTCCTTTTACTTTAAGCTCTTTGGGGTTTCCCGATTTATCAACCGTATTTTGTGTTTTTGAAATTGACGAGGTTGGCTTTATTGCAATTCTCACAACCAAATCTTCGCCGTTTGTCATTCCGCCAAGGAGTCCTCCGGCGTTATTGGTTTTAAAACCAAGCTCTCCGGAATCTTTTTTTATCATTAAGTCGTTAGCCTGTGATCCTTTCATCCTGGCAGCTTCAAATCCAAGTCCAACCTCAAATCCCCTAATTCCACCAAGACTCATAAGTCCTTGCGCAAGCTCAGCGTCTACCTTATGAAAAACAGGAGTTCCTAAACCTGTCGGAAGCCCAGTTGAGACAACCTCCACTACACCTCCTATTGAATCGCCTTGCTTCCGTACGGTATCAATGAGCTCTATCATTTGTTCAGCCGTCTTTGCATCCGGACACCGGACTATGTTTTTCTCTATCTCATTAAAATCAATATTCTCGGCAACTATATCGCCAACCTGTTTTACATATCCATAAGTATGAATGCCGTTTAAATTTAGAATTTTTTTAGCTATTGCCGCAGCCGCCACACGTCCCACAGTTTCTCTGTTTGAAGATCTCCCTCCGCCCCTGTGGTCTCTGAACCCATACTTTTCATCGTAAGTGAAATCAGCATGTCCCGGGCGGTACGTGTCTTTTATATCCTCATATGATTTTGATATGGCATCCGTGTTTCTGACCATTAGAGAAATAGGTGTGCCGAGAGTTTTTCCTTCAAAAACGCCAGAAAGAATTTCAACTGTATCGGGCTCTTTTCGCTGAGTTGTGATTTTACTTTGTCCCGGACGGCGACGGTCGAGCTCAAATTGAATTTCTTCAGGACTAATTTCAAGCCCCGCGGGACAGCCGTCTAACACAACCCCAACAGCGGGCCCATGAGACTCTCCCCAGGTTGTAATGCGGAAAATTGTTCCAAATGAGTTACCAGACATAGGATGATTTTATATGAAATGAAATACGTTGCAAATTTCAGCTAATCTAAATAACCGTATTCCCTAAACCAGCTCAAAGTGTTCTTAACACTTTCTCTAATATCTGAGGGCTGATAGCCTAGTTCATTAATAGCCTTTGAGCTATCAAAATGCCATCTTAACTTTGACAATTTTACAGAGTCCAAGTCCATGGTCGAGTAATTAGGAAAACTCATGCCAAGAACTCTCTCAACTATATATCCAGAGGCTAAAGCCATAAAATAAGGTATTTTCATCTTAGGTTTTGCTACTCCCGTAACCTCTTCTAATAAATTGAAAAGCTCAAGCAATGTGAAATTCTCATTTCCCAAAATGTACCTTTCGCCAATCCTGCCTTTTTCAGCAGCGAGAATATGTCCCTCAGCCACATCCTCAACATCAACCATATTTAGTGTGCCGTCCATGTAGCCCGGAAACTTCTTTTTGTAAAACCAAAGAATAAATGCTGTGCTGGATAAATAGATGTCACCGGTGCCGATTACAGTTGAGGGATTTACTACAACAAGGGGCAAGCCTCGTTTTGCAAAATCAAGAGCGATTTGCTCTCCTCTGTGCTTTGTATCCAGATATTTAACCCCTAAATAATCAAGATTGTACTCAGTTTCTTCATCTGCAATACCACCGTTAGCGGCAACGCCAATTGCGGCAATGCTGCTAGTGTGAACTACTTTTTTAATACCCGCTTCAAGCGCTGCGTTTAGTATACTTGAGGTCCCTTTTACATTTATTTCTTCCATCTTCTGATAATCTTCTTTTCTAAATGAAGCTACCCCAGCTGTGTGATACAAAGTATCGCAGCCTGTCAAAGCTTCATTTATGGAATCCATGTCCATTACATCTCCATATACTCTTTCGACATCGATGTCATCGATATTTGTAGTTTGGCTGGATTTTCTTAGAAGGATTTTTACATGCTCACCCCTGTCTACTAATTTTTTGGCAATATGAGAGCCTATAAATCCGGTTGCCCCTGTTACTAAAGTGGCCATGAGAAAACCTCCTAAATAGAATTAAGAATTGATATTACAATGGAAGATAAAGAAAAACAATTTGGCTTGTTATCTGCTCCCCAACTTGCATCAGCAATATTTTAAGAAATTAAGGTCTTGGAATAATTTAATTATCCTTAAGGCATTGAGTTCAAATTTTATCAATGTATATTTTTACAACTACTTCAAAGCAGGGGCTAAAATGGAATTAGAAGAACTTTTAAGAGACAGGGAATTTGATGAGGGCAAAAAAAAACTTAATGATGCAATAGCCATAGCCCAAAGAGAATGGGAACATGTGAGATATTCATTAGAGCTTGTGGGTGATATAGGTGAGTTTGATAAAGAAGATTTTATGATAGGGGTGATTGAAGAGGACGTCATAATCCGTGAACCACTCTTGAGCCCGACAAAATCTGTCTCCGGATACTCACCAACATTTTATCCTATGTACTTTGTGCAGAATTTGCTAGCTATGGATAAGCAGCTAGCAAAAGAAGGTTACCGTACGATAGAATCACTATACGTTTTTGTGGAGCTTGCCACTAAGGCCGGAGAAAGACTAGGATTGATCGGATCATTTGCGATGTCATTTGGAAGCGGTTACGGAAGCGCAAGATCAGGATGGATTGCTGAGAAAGGTTATCCCTTAGAAAGAGATTTGTTTGTAAAAATGTTCTTCAAAAACAGGAAGGAAAGCCATGATTGGGATTTCTTCTGGACATCTGTCAGAGAAAATTTAAATCAGATTTTCTTAAAATTTGAATCCTGGCAGAATGACGAAAAGCTCTACAAAAAAGAAGTTAAGTCAAAAGCGATTGTTAAACCAATGCTGGTCTAATTGGCTATAGGCTATTATAAAGTAATCCTTCTTCGCTGGGCTCAAATCAAGAAAAACCGTCTTCATACTCTGGAGCCAAGTTCTCAAAACTCGGGACGCCTCGTTTTTCTAGGAACGCTAGTTTTATACTGCCGGTAGGGCCGTTTCTCTGTTTTCCTATAATTAATTCTGCAATACCGTCTTTTTCCTCAGGGTCTTTTCTGTAAACATCTGCCCTGTGTATAAAAAGAACCAAATCAGCATCTTGCTCTATTGCTCCACTCTCTCTTAAATCAGAGAGTTGAGGTATCCTGTCCGATCGGGTTTCGGTTTGCCTGCTGAGCTGGGAAATTGCTAACACAGGTAGTGACAATTCTTTAGCAAGAGCCTTAAGCGAGCCGGAAATCTCAGCGATCTCACGTTCCCTTGATTCCGATTTTCTGCTGCCTCGCATAAGTTGCAAGTAGTCCACAATGATTAAGTCCAAGCCCTTATCTTTTTGTAGCCTTCTGGACTTAGCTCGTATCTCCATAACGCTTATCGCCGGGGTATCATCAATAAAGATCTTTGCCTGACCTAATTCATCAGCAGCGTGTACTAGCTTTTCCAGGTCGCCATCCTTTATGTAACCGCTTCTAATACTGGAGTAGTTAACTTTGGATTTATTGGAAAACATTCTCAACATCAGCTGCTCTTTTGTCATTTCAAGAGAAAAGATGCCGACAGTCTTATTGTCGTTAATAGCAGCATGATATGCGATATTCAAAGCCAAAGATGTTTTTCCAAGGCCAGGTCGAGCTGCAAGTATTACAAGGTCTCCAGCTTGAAACCCTGATGTCATGTAGTCAAGTTTCTCAAAGCCTGTCGGTATACCCGTTATTAATTCTTTTCTAGCGTGAAGCTGCTCAATGATTTCAAGCGCTTTATTCGCAAGATATTTTGAGTCATAAAAGCTTGGCTTAATTTTGTTCTGACCAATGTCCAGTATCGTATGTTCTGCCCTGTCGATAAATTCGTCCAAGTCAACATTGTTGTCGTTACCACGGTGAGCAATGTCAGTCGCTGCGATAACCATATTTCTGAGGATGGACTTTTCTTTGACTAACTGGGCGTAATACTCGACATTCTCTGTGGTCGGCACGAGTTCTGTAAGATATGTGAGATAGCTGCTTTCACCTACCTCTTCAAGTAAATTTCCTCTTGATTTAAGGTTGTCAAATAGAGTGAGCAGATCTATGGGTTTATTGTCCCTATCCAGATCTACCATTGCGTTGAATATTTTGCGGTGGGCGTCCTTATAGAAGTCCTCAGCTATAAGAATTTCAAGCACTTGGTTAATAACTGTGCTTTCCAATATTATTGAGCCAAGAACTGCCTGCTCGGCTTCAATATTCTGAGGAAGTGGTCTAGATAGCATTTCCATAACTTTTATATTAAATCATTCCACCCTATGAATTCAATGTCTGATTTTTAATTCGAAGTGAGATT
>Ga0307378_10004137_pt1 | contig 20889 bp, 19 predicted proteins | sample UN1MG_FD_202238 | JGI IMG/M metagenome (GOLD analysis project Ga0307378, IMG submission 202238) | Soil microbial communities from Risofladan, Vaasa, Finland - UN-1 | ecosystem: Environmental > Terrestrial > Soil > Coastal area > Acid sulfate soil | place: Finland: Risofladan, Vaasa | collected... | reverse complement strand
GCGAGACAAGTCTCGCTACTCCAGCTCTGCGATAACTAATCGCGAGACAAGTCTCGCTACTCCAGCTCTGCGATAACTAATCGCGAGACAAGTCTCGCTACTCCAGCTCTGCGATAACTAATCGCGAGACAAGTCTCGCTACTCCAGCTCTGCGTTAACTAATCGCGAGACAAGTCTCGCTACTCCAGCTCTGCGATAACTAATCGCGAGACAAGTCTCGCTACTCCAGCGGAAGAAAAGTTTTGACTTTTTAGACTATTTATGGTATATTTGGATGCGGAAAAATCTAAGTGGTGATTTGAGATTCCTATAAGATAAGAAGCAGGGAGGATATGGTGGTATCCCGAAACAAGAAAGCCATAATGGATGCAAAGGAAATTTCCCGAACAATAAAGAAGATGGCTCACGAAATTGTGGAGAAGAGTTGCGGAATAAAAGACCTTGTTATTGTGGGCATTCAGACCAGGGGAGTCCATCTTGCCAAGCGGATTGCCAGGGAGATAGAGAGTATTGAGAAGAAGGAAGTGCCCGTGGGGGCTCTGGACATCACTCTCTACCGCGATGATGTGGATTCGATAGCACATCAGCCTCTGGTTAAGGAAACAAAAATTCCTTTCGATATTACCGATAAGAAAGTAGTCCTCGTTGACGATGTTCTCTTTGCCGGAAGGACTGTAAGGGCTGCCCTCGATGAACTGATAGATTTCGGCCGGCCCAAAGTCATAAAATTGGCAGTGCTAATCGATAGGGGTCTTAGGGAACTTCCCATCCAGCCCGACTTTGTAGGCAAAACCTATCCCACTTCTAAGAAAGAGCTTATCTCGGTGAATTTGAAGGAAGTGGACGGCGAAGACAGCGTGGTTGTAAGAGAGGAGTCATAAATGCGGTTGAAAAATAAGGATTTGCTCGGCCTGGAATATCTGGACAAAGAAGAGATAGATCTAATTCTAGAGACAGCCAAGCCATTTAAGGAATTGTTTACCCGCTCGGTAAAGAAGGTTCCTCCTTTACGGGGTAAGACGGTGGTGCTTCTCTTCTACGAGCCCTCGACGAGAACCAGAATTTCTTTCGAGCTAGCAGCCAAGAGGTTGAGCGCCGATGTTTTGAATATTTCCGCCTCAAACTCCAGCGTGGCCAAAGGCGAAAGTCTAATCGATACGGCAAAAACTTTAGAAGCAATGAAGGCCGACTTCGTGGTGATTCGCCATTCCATGGCAGGAGCTCCCCAGATTCTTGCCAGAACAATAAGTGCCTCCATAGTTAATGCTGGGGATGGAACTCACGAGCATCCCACGCAAGGGCTGTTGGATATGTTCACCATCTGGGAGAAAAAGGGGAAACTTTCGGGCCTGAAGGTTGCTATTGTGGGAGACATTCTCCACTCGCGGGTCGCCCGCTCAAATATCTGGGGATTGAATAAGATGGGAGCAAAGGTGTATGTGGTAGGGCCAGCAACTTTGATACCTCCCAGGATTGAACAGATGGGCGTAAAAATCTTCTACGATCTGGACGAGATAATTGATGAGCTTGATGTGATTAACATTCTGAGAATTCAGATAGAAAGACAGAAAGAGAATCTATTTCCTTCCTTGCGGGAGTACAATGAAATTTTTGGCATTACCGATGAAAGATTGAAAAGAGCGAAAAAAGATCTTCTGGTAATGCATCCCGGTCCGATGAACAGAGGCATAGAGATATCTTCTTCCGTGGCAGAGGGGCCACGCTCCGTAATCACCGAACAGGTTACCAACGGGATTGCGGTGAGGATGGCAGTGCTTTACCTTCTGGCTGGTGGAGATAAGCGGGGTATGAAAAGATAGTAATCACAATCATATCGGGAGGAGCGTGTTGAAACTAGTCATTAGAAACGGAAGAGTAGTCGATCCCAAAAATAAGATTGATAAGAAAGTAGACATCCTGATTGAAAATGGAAAAATAATGAAGATTGGAGAATCTTCAAAATTCAGGCCGGGAGATGTTACCAGGTCTACGACAACCATTGATGCCACGGGCAAGGTGGTCACTCCTGGGTTGATTGATATGCATACCCATTTACGAGAACCAGGTAGGGAAGACGAGGAAACAATCGCTTCCGGAACCCGCGCTGCTGCGCAGGGAGGGTTTACCTCTATCTGTTGTATGCCCAATACGCAGCCGGTTGTCGATTCTGTCTCTGGGGTGAAATTTATTCTCACTACAGCTTCCCAGGAAGGAGTAGTGAATGTTTATCCTATAGGAAGCATAACCAAAGGACGAAAAGGAGAGGAAATAGCAGAGATAGGGAAGATGAGAATTGCTGGAATTGTGGCGATTTCCGATGACGGCAAACCAGTGATGAACACTCAGACAATGCGACGGGCTCTGGAATATGCTAAGATGTTCAATCTCCCGGTCATCTCTCACTGTGAGGATTTAAACCTTTCTATGGATGGGGTAATGAACGAAGGATTTACATCCACAGTTTTAGGTTTAAAAGGAATACCCAGTCAGGCTGAGGAAATAATGGTGGCTCGGGATATCGCCCTGGCAGAGCTGACCGGTGGAAAGTTACATTTAGCCCACATTACTACCCGTCGCTCTGTGGAACTGATTCGCCAGGCGAAGAAGAAGAGAATAAAGGTAACCTGCGAAACCGCACCCCAGTACTTCTCCCTTTCCGAAGAGGATGTTCAGGGTTATGACACTAATACGAAAATAAATCCTCCTTTAAGAACTAAGGACGATATCGAGGCATTATGTGAAGGACTGGCTGATGATACAATCGATTGTATAGCCTCAGACCATGCCCCCCATCTGGACGTAGAGAAAGATTTAGAATATAATATAGCTCCTTTTGGCATAATCGGACTGGAGACGATGTTACCCTTGATTTTTACAAATCTGGTAAGTAAGAAGATACTAAACTTAAATCAAGCAATAGCAAAATTGACTATGAACCCGGCAAATATTCTGGGACTGGAGAAAGGGTCTCTCTCCATAGGGTCTGATGCTGACCTCACCATAATCGATTTGAATCTGAAAAAGAAAATTGGCAACGAATTCACTTCGCAGAGTAAGAATTCCCCATTTATTGGTATGGAGTTGAAGGGATTCCCCGTGACTACCATAGTTGGGGGTAAAGTGGTAATGAAAGATGGAAAGCTCGTTTAGGAAAGCCTTGGCGAATTTATCCTCACTTCCTAGGGAACCTCTTTTTTTACCGAAGGCGAAAAAGCATGTCCTTAAGTCGTTCTGAAAAAATCCCCCATGTTTCCAAGAGGACAGATATGGTGCAGGTTGATGCGAAGATTTTAGAGAATAGAGAGATTGGGCCCCAGCGGTATAAGATGGCCCTTTCTGCTCCTCAAATTGCTCGCCAGGCGAAGCCCGGCCAATTTATTCATGTAAGAGTTTCTAAAAGTTTTCCTCCTCTTTTGCGCAGACCCTTTAGCGTCCATCGTGCGCAAGGTCAAAAGATTGAGATACTGTATAAAGTTGTGGGGAAAGGCACAGAAATTTTAAGCAGAAAGAAGGGAGGAGAATATCTGGATATTCTGGGTCCTTTGGGGAAGGGGTATCAGTTACCATCTGCCACCCCAAAGATATCAGATATTATCCTTGTAGCCGGAGGCACAGGGGTGGCTTCCCTTCTCTTCTTAGCAGAATCGATTTCCGTTGCCAATCCCGAATTATCAATTCTCGTTCTCATTGGGGCTAAGAATAGAAAGGAACTTCTGTGCGAAGGAGATTTTAGGAGATTGGGTTGTCGGGTGGAGGTAGCTACGGAAAATGGCACAAAAGGATATAAGGGTCTGGCCAGCGATCTTTTACAAAAGTGCCTACCACTTTCAGGGGATAAACCTAAGTCAACAGTCTTTGCCTGTGGGCCTTCTGGGATGCTAAAAATGATAGGAAAGATTTCCAGGAAACATCGATTTCCCTGCCAGGTTTCCTTAGAGGAACGCTTGGCCTGTGGAGTGGGTGCTTGCCTCGGTTGCGTGGTTAAAACCAAAGGTTCTACTTACACTTATAAGCGAGTCTGTAAAGATGGCCCTGTCTTTGACGCTGGGGAGTTGATTTGGGAATGATGCGAAAGGCAAAAGAGAAACCCCCGAATTTAGCAATAGAGCTCGCAGGAATTTCTTTGAAAAATCCTGTAATGGTCGCCTCGGGAACATTTGGCTACGGAGAAGAGTATGCCCAGCTTGTAGATTTAAATAGGCTGGGAGCAATTGTTGCCAAGACCATTACTTTAAAGCCGAGGCTGGGAAACGAACCCCCCAGGATGGTGGAGACTGCCTCAGGGGTCCTAAACTCAATTGGTCTACAAAATATTGGTATAGATGCGTTTATTAATGAGAAATTACCGTTCTTCAGGGAATACGATGTTCCTTTAATTGTGAGTATTGCTGGTGAGACCACAGATGAGTATGTGCAACTGGCGAAGACCTTGCAAGGAGAAAAGATTACCGGGCTGGAATTGAATCTTTCCTGTCCCAACATTAAATATGACAGAAAACTTATGTTCGCCCAGAACCCCCAAGCGACTCATCAGGTGGTCAGTAGAGTAAGGAAGGCGATAAGCCTTCCCCTTATGGTGAAGCTTTCTCCTAATGTTACGGATATAGCTTCTATTGCCAAGATGTGTGAGGAAGCGGGAGCGGATGGAGTCTCCCTGATAAACACATTTTCAGGCATGGCAATAGACGTGGAAAGTAGAAAGCCCATATTACGCCAGATTACAGGTGGACTTTCCGGTCCGGCAATTAAGCCGATAGCTCTCAGGATGGTCTATGAAGTCCATAAAGCAGTGAAGATTCCCATAATCGGTATAGGAGGAATTATGACCGCCGGTGATGCCTTAGAATTTATTATTGCTGGGGCGAAAGCTGTTGCTATTGGCACAGGTAACTTCGTTGACCCCCTAACCCCGATTAAGGTTATTGATGGAATAAGAGAGTATATGGTAAAGAATAAAATTAAAGATATAAAATCAATAGTAGGGAGCTTGAAGTGTCCGAAAAGCTGATTGTAGCCCTTGATGTTGAGGAGATAGAAAAGGCAGAGAATTTAGTCGATTCTCTGATTCCCTATGCGAAGTTGTTTAAAGTTGGTAGTTTCCTGTTCACTGCTTGTGGCCCGAAAGTTTTAGATATGGTAGTAAGAAAAGGAGGGAAAGTATTTTTAGATTTAAAGTATTGTGATATTCCCAATGTAGTGAGTAACTCTGTCAGAATGGCCCAAAGACACGGGGTCTTCTCTTTGACTCTCTCTATCCTTGGGGGGAGGAAGATGTTGGAGGAGGCAGCTTTGGTTCATCCCCGACCTCTCCTCTGGGGAGTTACAATTTTGACCAGCATAGACTCTCCCGATATGAAGGAACTGGGAATATCCAGAGAGATTGGTGATGAAGTTGTAGCTCTGGCGAAGATGGCCGAAAGCGCAGGATTGGAAGGTGTCGTGGCTTCCCCTCTTGAAATTGAACTCATCAGGAAGGCTACCAGAAAAGATTTTCTCATAATTACCCCGGGGATAAGACCTCTGGTGGGGGAGAAGTCTCTACTCGATGATCAGAAAAGGGTAATGGCTCCTGGCGAAGCTTTAAGGAAAGGAGCCGACTATATCGTTGTAGGAAGGCCAATCATAGAAGCTCCCGACCCTGTTGAGGCAGTTAAAGCGATATTGCAGGAGATGGAGAAGTGGAGTTGACTGAGAGAGAGGTTTTAGAGATATTCCAGAAAAGTGGTGCACTGCTTTCCGGACACTTCAGGCTCTCTTCTGGTTTACATTCGGGAAAATATCTTCAGTGTGCGTTGGTTCTTCAATATCCGGATTTGGCGGAAAAGCTTTGTAATCAACTCGCCTCCAGGCTTGAGCTTCGTGGGTCAAAGATTGATGCTGTCATCTCTCCCGCTATTGGAGGAATAATCGTTGGGCAAGAGGTGGCTAAAGTTTTAGGCTGTCGAGCCATATTCTACGAGAGAGAAGAGGGCAAGATGAAATTACGTCGTGGATTTGAAATACGAAAAGAGGAGAGAGTGGTAGTTGTAGAAGACGTAATCACTACAGGTGGTTCGGTTAAGGAGATAGTAGAGATTGTGCAGGGTATGGGGGGAAAGGTCGAAGGAATTGGAGTAATTGTTGACCGTAGCAAACCTTCCCTTTCAGATGAGCTGGTTACCCTAAATTTACCCTTAAACAGTCTTCTGAGAATAGATATAGAGACTTATTCTCCCGAGGAGTGTCCGATTTGTAAGAAGGGAATCCCTTTACAAAAACCGGGAAGCAGATAATTTAATAAGGAGTAGCAGACTTCAGTCTGCGTTTGGAATATGAGTTATGACGTATAAATTTGAGGCAGAGGATGGCTAATATTCTTCCTTTTAGAGGCATTTTCTATAATCGAGAAAAAATAAAGGAGCTATCGTGGGTTCTTGCTCCACCTTACGATATTATCTCTAGTGAGGCACAGGAGAGGTACTACGAGATGAGTCCATACAACGTAATCAGACTCATTTTAGAAAAAAAATTTCCCGGCGATAATGAAGCCAATAATAGATATAACAGATCAGCCCAGTTTTTCCAGGAGTGGCTTGAGGAAGAGATACTAATAAGGGATGATTCGCCCGCTATCTATCTTCTGGAACAGGAATATGAATTGAGAAGCGATATGTTCGGAGAGGTGGCTCCTGGAGGTAAAGGAAAAATTATTAAAAGGCGTGGCTTTATAGCTCTTACCCGGTTGGAGGATTTCTCTAAAGGAATAGTGCGACCACATGAAGGAACAATGGCTGAGCCAAAGAGAGATAGGTTGAATCTTCTCCGGGTTTGCAGGGCAAACTTCTCCCAGGTTTTTACCACATATGAGGACGCAGAGAATAGAATTGATAAATTGTGGAAGGAAAAGAGGAATGAAAACCCGTCAATCAACGTTATCAATGAAGAAAATGTCAGGCATAGGTTGTGGAGAATAGACGAGGAGAAGTCAGTTAACTTGATGGTGGAAGGAATGAGAGATAAGAAATTGTTTATCGCCGATGGTCACCATCGTTATGAGAGTGCCCTGGAGTACCGAAATGAATTGAGAGAGAATAATCCCCGACATTCGGCCCAGGAGAGTTATAACTATGTGATGTCATACTTCGTAAATATGAAAAATGGTGGGCTCGATATTTTGCCTATTCATCGAGCAATCAGGAGCTTTGCAGGGTTTGATGGAAAGAGATTAATTGCGGAGGCGGGGGAATATTTTGATATAAAAAAGTTTAATAACCTGAAAGAACTATTGGGTCAGTTGGAAAACGAGAAAGCAAAGCACAGAACAGGGATGTATATGGGCGAGAATGAATTTTACCTATTAAGTTTAAAAGATGAAAGAATTACTAAAGGGTTGATTAAAGGAAGAGCAGATATTTTTTGTGAGCTCGATGTAGTAATATTACATACTTTGATTATCGAGAGGGTTTTGAAAATTTCCCCGGAGAGTCAACAAAGTATCACCTATTCCGAAAAGATTAATGAGGCGGTTAGTAAAGTAAGAGATGGTTCGCATTGTGTAGCCTTTTTCCTCAGGCCGGTAAAAGTGTCAGAGTTTAAAGCGGTAGTTGAAGCCGGGGAGATAATGCCCAAAAAATCAACATTTTTTTATCCCAAGTTGTTAAGTGGTTTAGTAATTAATAAAATTGATTAGCTTTGCTACTCCTGGGTCTTTAGGAGTCCTCCCGAGAGGGAGGTTCGGGCGACCGCAAGGGTCGCCCCTACGCGATTCGCAAGAACTCCAGGGTCTTTTTGGAGTAGCGAAACTTGTTTCGCGTTGAGTGGGAAGGTGAACATGAAAAAGATATTTCTACTGGTTACTGTTCTTTTGATGATTGGCTGGCTACCCAATATTTCTCTCAAGGCAGCTGAGGTTGAGGAGGAGCCGGTCTTCCACTACCTTTTGGGGAGTATGTATTATGAGGACGGGGATATAAGAGCTGCTGCTTCGGAATATGAAAAGGCAGTGCAACTGGATAGTAGTTCACCATTTCTTCACATGGAGATGGGAAAAGTATATTATGCTCTAGGGCAGTTCGATGAGGCGGTGGAGGAGTTTTATGGTACTTTGAATCTCCAGGAAAATAATCGAGAGGCTTACCAGTATTTGGCGGAGATTTACAAAAGGAGAGAACAAGACTCGGAAGCCATTGAATTTTATAAAAAGATAATAGAGTTGAATCCTGAAGATTTGGAAGCCAAGCTCGATTTAGCGAGAATGTACGAAGAGATGAAAAAAATTGACCTGGCAATTGAGGAGTACAAAAAAATAATTAAGATAGATCCGGAACAATGGGAAGCTTGCCTTTCCCTGGCGTCAATTTACGAATTCCAGGGTAAATACAGAAAAGCAATAGAAGGGTACTTAAGATGTATAAAAATCGACCCGGAAAATCCGCAGATTTATAATAAACTCGGTGCACTCTATTTTTCTATTAAGGATGTCTCCAAAGCGAAGGAAAACTTCTCCAAGAGTTTAGAGATAGATCCCCATAATTTAAGAGCTCTCCACAGCATGGCTCTGATTTTCGAGCAGGAGAAAGACTTGGACCGGGCAATCGAATACCTTGAGAAGATTAATTTCCTCCAGAAAGATGTAATGGAGACATATCTCCATCTGGGAATTATATATTTACAGAAAGGCGATTATCAGAAAGCGAAAGAAGTTCTGCAAGAAGCAACTGAATTCAAACCGGAGGATGCCAATATCTGGTATTTTTTGGGAATTTGCCTGGAGGAAGAGAAGAAATATTCTGAGGCAGTAGATGCTTTTTCTAAGGCAATAAAATATGACCCACAGAATACAGAAGCCTATTTCCATCTGGGTATCTGTTATGACCGGCTAAAAAATTTCAACCTTTCTTACGAAGCTTTGGAGGAAGTAATCAGGATGAATCCCCGCCATGCTCAGGCGCGCAATTACCTTGGTTATTCCTGGGCTGAACGCGGTATAAATTTAAATGAGGCGTTGGAACATATTCAGAAAGCCCTGGAGATTGATCCCGAAAACGGCGCCTATATTGATAGCCTGGGTTGGGTATACTTTCAGCAAGGGGAGTATGTAAGAGCCCGGGAAGAGTTGAAAAAAGCAATAAAATTGATGAAGGACCCTGTAATTTATGAACATCTTGGTGATATTTATAATAAACTGGGTGAAACCAGGAGAGCTCTTGATGCATATCGTAAAGCATTAGAACTGGATGCAGAAAACGAGAAGTTAATGGAGAAAATAGGAAACGCAAAGAAACAATTGAAAGAATAATGAGAATTCGAGCTTATGGGAAGATAAACTTGTATTTACAGGTATTGGACGATTTCCCCAGAGGGAGAAAGGGATACCATAGGCTACAGACAATCTACCAAACTATAGGTCTATATGATGAGATCATTTTATCCAACACTGAAAGCCAGGGGATAAAGGTTCTCTGCGACCATCCATTAGTTCCAAAAGGCCCAAAAAATCTGGTGTATAAGGCAGCATCATTATTGAGAAGATATGCGGGAGTCAAAAGGGGCATAAACATAGAAATCATAAAGAATATTCCTGTTGGCGCTGGATTGGGTGGTGGTTCATCCGATGGAGCAGCGACCTTGAAGGGGTTGAATAGATTATGGAAGTTAAATTATGGACGCAACACTCTACTTCCCATATCGGCACAACTTGGCTGTGATGTACCCTTTTTTCTTTATGGCCATACTGCTTTCGGGGAAGGGTATGGAGAGATAGTGACCCCACTTCCCGGGATAAAGAAGAAGTGGGTTCTTTTAATTAAGCCCGATTTTATGCTCTCCACGAAGTGGGTTTATGGACATCTTGGTAAAATAGGGTTGACAGAGCCTGTAAATATTATTAAAATAAAAACTCGCCAGTGTCAATCTGGAAGAAAAAGGAAATCTTCTCTTTCGGGAAGTTCGCTTCTGATTGTTGGCAAGATAAGGAAGATTTTGAAAGACAGCGTAGAGAAATTGATTTATAATCGGTTAGAAGAAGTGGCTATTGCCTACTATCCCGTTATTTCTCAAATAAAAAAAGAGCTTCTGGAAGGAGGTGCTGATTGTGCTTTAATGTCGGGCAGTGGCCCGACAGTTTTTGCTCTTTTGAAGGACCAGAGAGTAGGGAAAAAGTTACAGAAGAGAATGGAGAAGTACAAATTTTCTACTTGGCTGGTCAAAACAGTTTAGAGCTGCTCAAAGTGAAGGGCGCGATTTAGCAGTTGGTTTTGTCTGGAAATTTGTTTTCAGAATTCCGACTACAATGCTGCCAGTGATGGTAATTCATTACCGCCAATTAGCCGTTCATGGCGCGTGAGTCTTAACCCTATTGAGCATCCGATGATTGGTAAAGGAGGAAGCAAAGATGCAAATTACGGAGGTGCGAGTCTACCCGAGGAATGAGGAGAAGCTAAAGGCGTTTGTTACGGTGACTTTTGATGACTCTTTTGTGGTTCGCAATCTAAAAGTGATCCAAGGGCAGAATGGATTGTTTGTGGCGATGCCTTCGAGAAAAATGGCTGATGGCAGTCATAAGGACATAGCTCATCCAATAAAGAACGAGGTTCGCAGAATGATTGAGGAGAAAGTTCTGGTTGCCTATCAAGAAAAGATTAAGGAGACTCCTCTTCGAACTGAGTTTGGGGGTGGTGAAGTACCAGCAACAGAACCGGCAAAAGCAAAGGCAAAAGAAAAAGAAGAAGAAAAAGAAGAAGAAAAAGAGAAAAAATAAACCCATTTACTTTTCGTAGATTGGGGAGTAGCCAAGCGGAAAGGCAGCGGCCTTTGGAGCCGCCATCATAGGTTCGAATCCTATCTCCCCAGCTTACATTTGAAGTGATGAATGTAGTAGTAGAGTAAAGTTCTGCTTTATTGGTAGTGTAGGGGCTTGTCCCCGTAAAAATTACGCCCATAAAGGGCTACACTACGGACAACCTTTGGCGAAGAACCGTATTTTTCTTATTGTAAGGGTTCGATTTATCGAACCCATTTCTTTGCGTCTCGATTATGGGTGGTGAACTATTTTGAGAAATCTGGTTTCCATTATTCTTGCGGCGGGAGAAGGTACGAGGATGAAATCGACCTTGCCCAAGGTTTTGCACCAGATATGCGGTCAGCCGATGCTCGTTTATGTGTTGAAGGCTGTCCTGAAGGCTGGTTGTCGGAAGAATTATTTGGTATTAGGACATAAAGGGGAGAAGGTAATCGAAGTGTTAAGGAATTTTCTACCACTGAGGAAAAGAGGGATTGAATTTGTCAAGCAGACCAAGTTACTTGGCTCGGGACATGCGGTTCTTCAGGTGAAAAAAAACTTGAGGGATTATAGAGGCCATGTCCTGGTGGTTTATAGTGACCTTCCTCTTTTGAGTGGAAGAACTCTGAACAGGCTAATTCAAACCCATTATAAACAGGATAATTCTCTGACTATCCTGGGTACTACTTTGGAAAATCCCTCTGGCTATGGAAGGATTATTGAGAATAGTAATGGGAAAGGGATAAAAATAGTAGAGGAGAGAGATGCTACCCCAAAAGAGCGGAGAATTAATCGCGTTAATGTTGGGGTGTACTGTTTTAGAGCGGAAGATCTATTTAAAGCGGTAGATAAAATTAAGCCAGATAATAGAAAAAGGGAGTATTATCTCACGGACGCAGTAGAGATTTTGGGAGAGATGGGCAAGAGGGTAGGAATGGTTATCACTAAAGATTCCCGCGAGGTTGAGGGAGTAAATAATCGAAAACAACTGGTAAACATTCAAAAATATGTTAATATGAAAAACTTAGAACGTTTGCTGCTAATGGGAGTTACAATTGTCGACCCATCCTCAACTTTTATCGATTCCACAGTAAAGATTGGCAGGGACACGATTATTTATCCTGGTTCGACAATTTTAGGGAAGACGAGAATTGGGGAAAATTGTAAGCTGGGCCCTTATGCCTTCATTCAGAATTGCCAGATAGAAAATGGGGTAGAGGTCCGCGCGTCCTTTATCTATGGTGCCAAAATTGCTGAGAGAGCAAAGGTTGGTCCTTTTTCCCACATTCGCCCAGGGACGTTCGTTGGAGAGGAGGCTAGGGTAGGAAATTTTTGTGAAGTAAAAAAATCGAGAATTGGTCGGGGAACAAAGGTTTCTCACCTCTCCTATATAGGAGATGCCTTTTTGGGAAAGGGCATTAACATAGGCGCAGGAACAATTACCTGTAATTTTGATGGCGTTAGGAAAAATATAACCCGGATAGGAAACGGTACATTTGTTGGTTCGGATGCAAAATTTATAGCTCCGGTCAAAATTGGAAAGGGTGCAGTCATTGGTGCTGGCTCAACGATTACAGAGGATGTACCTGCGGGTAAATTGGCTATTGCCAGAGCAAGGCAAGTAATTAAGGATAGGAAGAAAAAGATTAAAAGATAGTTTGTTCATCGCTTGAGGAATTTCTTGACATAGGAAAGGTCCGGAGTCCTCCCGAAAGGGAGGTTGATAAACCGAAACCTTGCTTTCGCAAGGACTCCAGTGAATTATTAAGTTATAAAGGAATAGCGAAGCAAAGCTTCGCGTCAATGGAGATAGTTAATTTATAAGGAGAGGAATTACTATGAGAAATGCATTAAAGATATTTACTGGAAGGGCAAATCCTAAACTGGCTGAAGAGATATGTAGATATGTTAAAGTCCCTCTGGGAAAGGCAATGGTTACGCAATTTGCTGATGGTGAATGCAGGGTGAAGATAAAGGAGAACGTTAGGGGAACTGACTGTTTCATAGTTCAGCCTACCTGTCCCCCGGTAAACGATAATCTAATGGAACTTTTGACCATGATCGATGCCTTTTGCCGGGCTTCTGCAAGGAGGATTACAGCTGTTATTCCTTACTACGGTTATGGTCGACAGGACAAGAAGGACGAACCCCGTGTTCCCATTACAGCTAAATTGGTTGCCGACTTAATTACCGCAGCGGGGCCCCATCGAATTCTCACTATGGACCTCCATGCTGCTCAGATTCAGGGTTTCTTCAAAATTCCTGTTGATAATCTCTATGCCACACCGGTTTTGCTCGATTACTTCCAGAAAAAGGGGTTAAAGAAGTTAGTAGTAATTTCACCTGATCCTGGAGGAGTGGAACGCGCTCGTGCTTTTGCCAAAAGGATAAAAGCTTCGCTGGCATTAGTGGATAAACGCCGTCCAGCAGCCAATGTGGCTTCAATAATGAATATCATTGGCGAAGTTGAAAGTAGAGATGTGATTATTCTTGATGACATGATTGATACTGGGGGAACAATTGCAGGCGTGGTCAAGGCATTAAAGGAGAAGGGTTCTCGGGATGTCTTTGCTGCCTGTTCCCATGGAGTCTTATCCGGTTCGGCGGTGCAAAAAATTGAGGAGTCTCAACTGAAGGAGCTGGTGATTACCAATTCCATCATTTTAGGAAATGAAAAGAAATGTAAAAAGATTACTGTCCTTTCAGTTGCCGGGCTTTTGGGAGAGGCAATTAAGAGAATTCATAAAGAGACTTCAGTCAGTACGCTGTTCGTTTAATTATTTTTTGGGAGGTTACAAGTGGCTCAGGAAGAAGTAGTCTTAAATGCTCAACTGAGGGAGAATACCACCAAGGGCAGAACCCATCAGCTGCGTCGGGAGGGGAAGCTCCCGGCGGTGTTATATGGGGGGAAAGAGCCGGTGCTACCCGTAGTTATTGACCAGAAGGAATTTTTAAAAGCTCTACATACAGAGCACGGAGAGAATGTGATTATCTCCCTTTATGTTTCCGGCTCAGGAGCTGCTGCCTCCAAGACAAGAGAAAAACCTGTACCAGTAATTATTAAAGAGATTCAGATAAATCCCGTAACCAGGGATTTGCTCCACATCGACTTATATCGCATATCTTTAAGAGAAGAGATTCAGGTTAATGTTCCAATTAAAATTTATGGTGAAGCTCCTGGAGTTGAGAAAAGTGGAGGAGTGCTCGACCACGTTGTCCACGAAATTGCAGTAAAGTGTTTACCAACAAAAATACCAGATAAGATCATTTGCGACGTCTCCTCCTTAGAAGCAGGAGAGACCTTGACCATTAAGGATTTAAAAATACCCCAAGGTGTAGAAGTTTTAGACGACCCGGAAAAGATTGTGGTAAGCATTATTGCTCCTACTATAGTAGAGGAGAAGCCGGTTGAGGAAGAGGTTGCTCCTGAAGAGGCTGCAGAACCTGAGGTTATTGGTAAAGGAAAGAAAGAAGAAAAAGAAGAGGAAGAGAAAGAAGAAGGGAAAGAAAAGGAAAAAGAGAAGGGGAAGGAGAAAGAAAAAGTAAAAGAAAAGAAGAAAGAGAAGAAGAAAGAGAAAAAGGAAGAAGGGGCTAAACAGTGAGGCTTGTCGTTGGTTTGGGCAATCCTGGGAAGCAGTATGAATATACAAGGCATAATCTTGGATTTAGAGTGGTAAATGCGCTCTCCAATCAATGGGGAATAAAGCTCACCAGACATAAATGTCTTTCGCTGATTAGCGAGAAAAAGCACTCCTCAGTTTCTTGCCGCAAAACTTTTAAGTGGACATCCAATGCTTTAAGTAGAAGTTTCTCTCTCCCAACTATTATTCTGGCCAAGCCCTTGACTTTTGTAAATGGTAGTGGGGAAGCGGTGAAGGCTCTATGCGATTGGCTCAAAATAGGGGAAGAGGAAATTCTGGTTATTTGTGACGATTTTAATCTTGAAAAGGAAAAGTTGAGGTTGAGAAAAAGGGGCTCCTCTGGCGGGCATAATGGATTGGAATCTATAATTGAATCCTTAAGTTCAGAAGAGTTTCCTCGTTTGAGGTTGGGAATTGGTAGGCCGGAAGAAGATCTCGATCCCGCCGAATATGTCCTCCAGAAATTTAGTGAACAGGAAGAGAGTTTTGTGGAGGAGATGGTGGGAAGAGCATGCCAGGTGGTAGAGGTAATAATTACTGAGGGTATTGATGCAGCAATGAGTATAAAATGGTAAGAGATGAAGGGATAGTTTTCGGAGTCGCTCGGTAGTGTAGGGCTTTATGCCCGTAAGAATTACGCCCATAAAGGGCTACACTACAGAAAACCTGGCGGATTTGAAGCTCCTGAAACTATCCCTTCATCCTCAGTCGCGTAGGGGAGACCCTTGCGGTCGCCCTTAAGAGGTGGATAGATGAAACTGTTTACCCTTTCTATTTTCGTCATAGCTTACTTTTTTTTTATCTGGAAGAAGCAGTATAAGGCACAGGTATGCTGGGTTGCCTGTGCTGTTTTGTTCCTTTTCGGGATAATTAGATTTTCTGACATTTTCACCATAATCAATTGGAACGTGTTGGGTATTTTCTGGGGGACACTGGTTTTGGCTCAGCTGTTCAGTCTTTCTGGCGTCCCAGCCTATTTGGCTAACATTTTGGTAGTAAAGGCAAAATATGTTAACTGGGCAATTCTTTCAGTCTGCCTGGTGGCAGGAGCTATTTCTGTTTTTGTAGAGAATGTGGCCACTGTCCTCATAGTTGCTCCCATAGCTCTGGCAATCGCCCGGAAGTTGAAAGTGAGTCCTGTTCCTTTTTTGATCGGTATTGCCATCTCCAGTAACTTACAGGGAGCAGCTACCTTAGTTGGTGATCCGCCAAGTATAATCCTGGCAGGATTCGCTGAGATGAACTTTAACGATTTTTTCTTTTTTTCCGGTAAACCTTCCATCTTTTTTGCTATTCAACTTGGTGCATTGGCATCTCTGGGAGTTCTCTATTCTGTTTTTCGAAGAAATAAAGAGCGTGTGGGAGTTGTGGAAAGGGCTAAGGTGACAACATGGATACCAACTTTTCTATTGGGTTTTATGATTCTAAGCTTGGTGGGAGCTTCTTTTCTGGGAACTTCCATTGACCACCGTATTTCAGTTAATCTATCAGGGATTATTTGTATGGTCTTTGGTTTTATTGGCTTAATGTGGCACGAGCTGACTGGGTTGGGAGTTAGGAAATTTAATCGAGGAAAACTGGGAAGTACCCTCTTCCGTGACATCAGGATTCTCGACTGGGAGACTTTCTTCTTTCTTGCCGGCATCTTTCTCATAGTGGGCTCCTTAACTAAAGCGGGAATTATTGATGATTTAGCCAGTTTCTTTATACGCTTTGCGGGAGACAGTAGATTAATGGCCTATTTGGCAATTGTCTGGGGCTCGGTCTTCCTTTCTGCGTTTATAGATAACGTTCCCTATGTCCTTACCATGCTTCCCGTCGTGCGCAGTTTATCCCTGGGAATGGGAATGGATCCTTACCTTCTCTATTTTGGCCTGTTGATTGGCGCTTCTGTGGGAGGCAACATTACTCCTATTGGTGCTTCGGCTAACGTGGTTGCCTGTGGAATGTTGAAGAGGAGTAATTATACTGTAGATTTTATGCAGTTTGTTCGCATCGGTTTGCCATTTACCTTCTTTGCAGTATTAGCCAGCTCTACTTTTATCTGGCTAATTTGGAAATAGTGTAGCTGCAGAGCGATAGCTCTGCCTCAGTAGGGGCGACACTCAGTGGTCGCCCGAAGGAGGGACGGCACAGAGTCCGTCCCCTACATAAGAAGGCAAAGCTTACGCTTTGCTGCTACAAGAAATGCTCACTACACCAAATCCCCTCGCACCATGGATTGAAAAGGCAGGTTTAAAATGGCTATCAATTTTAGAAAGATAATCGAAAGACAATTTTTCGCTGGATTAGCTGTCCTCTTGCCCATAGGACTGACCTTATATATCGTCTGGATTCTGTTTAATCTCGTGAGTAAATCTTTCGCGCCTTTACTGATAAGGATTCCTCTTTTGCAAGAAATGCCTGTTGTTGTGCTAAGGGTTATAGGGGTTCTAATAACCTTCGTCATCATCTGGATAATTGGTCTGGTAGCCACAAATATTGTTGGTAGAAAAATCCTTAAATTACCAGAAATTCTGCTACTCAAAGCTCCGGTAGTTAACCATATCTATCAGACTATAAGACAAATCATTCAGACGATAATTGTCTCCAAGACAGCCCTGCGCCAGGTGGTGCTGGTGGAGTATCCTCGCAAAGGAGTTCAAACGGTTGCTTTCGTAACCAACATCCATGGGGAAAAAGGGAAAAGAAAACTTTCCCTTCTTATTCCCACAACGCCAAATCCTACTACTGGTTTCTTCTTGATTGTTCCTGAGGAGGAAGTAATTCCCCTAAAAATGACGGTGGAAGAGGCTATGAAGTTGATAATTTCAGCTGGGATTATTACTCCCGAAAACTATTCTATCGAAATTACGAAAAATAATTCTCAAGATTAATGGAGGATGAAGTGGTTGAATCGCTCAGAGGTTTACCCGGTATAGGAAGTGCTTTAGGGGCAGGATTTCTTGGATTATTGTTTGTGGTCTATCTCTCCATAAAGATTCTCAGAAAAAGTCAGGGAACAGAGAAAATGAGAGAGATATCGGAAATGATTCACGAGGGGGCCATGGCCTTTCTTTTCCGTGAGTTTTCGGCGATTGTTCTCTTCGTGGTTACCTTGGGCGTGGTTCTTTACTTTTTTGTGGCTAAAAAGACAGCAATAGCATTTGTAGCAGGAGCATTCTGTTCCACTCTGGCAGGCTATTTAGGAATGCAGATTGCCACTCGCTCGAACGCCCGTACTGCCCAGGGAGCTACCAAAAGCTTTAATGAAATGCTGGGGATCGCTTTTCCCGGCGGAGCAGTAATGGGGCTTAGTGTTGCCGGTCTTGGCCTGTTCGGATTATCTCTTGTATTCTTAATCTTTCTCCACCACGCCGGTCTCCATTATGAAAACTTTCTGGATAGGATTATCGAGGCAACCCAACTTATCGTTGGTTTCAGTATGGGGGCTTCATCTGTAGCCCTCTTCGCTCGTGTTGGTGGTGGAATCTATACCAAAGCTGCCGACATGGGTGCGGATTTAGTGGGCAAAGTGGAAGCGGGCATTCCCGAGGACGATCCTCGTAATCCAGCAGTGATTGCAGATAATGTTGGAGACAATGTTGGCGATGTTACGGGTATGGGCGCAGACCTTTTCGAATCCTATGTAGGGGCAATAATTTCGGCAATTGTTATTGCCGTAGCTTTTCAAAACATTAAGGGAGTAATGTTAGCACTGCTTCTGCCTGCCTGGGGAATTATCTCTTCCATTATTGGAATCTTCTTCGTCCGCACCGCTGAGGGAGAAGACCCTCAGAGAGCTCTGCGTAAAGGAATGGTTGCCAGCGCTTCTCTTTTCATAATTGGCGCCTTTTTCCTGGCAACTTTCTGGTATGGAAAAGTCAATGTCTTCTTTGCCATTCTTTCGGGATTATCTGCGGGAATGGTTGTGGGATTTACTGCGGAGTATTATACATCGGGCAAAGTTGTGCGAGATATAGCCGAATCATCGCGCACCGGTCCAGCTATTACTATCCTTCAGGGAATATCCTCGGGAATGTTCAGTGTAGCAATTCCTGTAATAGCCATAGGAGTGGCTACTATTGTTGCTTATAGGTTTGCAAATATTTTTGGCATAGCTCTTTCGGCGGTGGGGATGTTATCCATCACAGGGATGACTGTGGCTATAGATGCCTATGGACCAATTGCTGATAATGCTTGTGGCATTGCCCAAATGGCGGGAATGGCTCCTGAGGTGAGGCGGCGAGCTGAAAGGCTCGATGCAGTGGGCAACACAACCGCAGCCATTGGTAAAGGATTTGCTATTGGCTCTGCTGCTTTAACTGCGTTGGCTCTGTTCACTGCTTTTGCCCAGACAGTTGGATTGAGCGTATATGACGAGGTTACCATGACTTCACAACTTATTATAAATATAATGAAACCACAGGTTGTTGCTGGACTGTTTATCGGCGGTGTGGTTCCTTTTCTCTTTTCTGCAGCCACAATGCAGGCAGTGGGCAGGTCGGCTTTTAAAATCGTGGAAGAAGTGAGGAGACAGTTCAGGGAGATTCCCGGGCTTATGGCTGGTACGGCAAGGCCGGATTCGGCTCGCTGTGTGGATATTGCCACTCGGGGAGCTTTGAGAGAGATGGTGGTTCCAGGAATTGCAGCTGTCCTCTTGCCTCTCATCGTAGGGACCATTTTAGGAGTGGAAGCACTGGGTGGGTTTTTGGCTGGCTCTCTTGTTACAGGAGTTCCCCTGGCAATATTTCTCGCTAATGCAGGAGGAGCCTGGGACAATGCCAAAAAATATATTGAGGAAGGCAATTTAGGTGGAAAGGGCTCGGAAGTGCATAAGGCTTCGGTCATCGGAGATACTGTGGGAGACCCTTTCAAGGATACAGCGGGTCCCTCCTTAAATATCTTATTGAAGTTGATGGCTATTGTATCTTTAGTATTTGCTAATACGATTCTGGCATTCCACAACTGGTTGGTCATCCTCTTCCTATAAAAAAGGGGACAGGTACTTTTTTTTGCCTATTCCCTTTTGTTTGGAAAAAGATATGGAATTAGGAATTATTGGTCTTCCCAACGTAGGGAAATCGACACTGTTTAATGCTCTAACTACGGGTCATGCTCCAGCTTCCAACTATCCCTTCTGTACTATCGAGCCTAATGTTGGAATTGTGGAAGTTCCTGATGAGAGGCTGGAGAAGCTAGGAGAGATTTATAAACCTCAAAAGTTAACCCATACTACGATAAGATTCTTAGATGTGGCCGGTCTGGCAAAGGGAGCATCGAAGGGCGAAGGTCTGGGAAACAAATTTCTATCCCATATTCGGGAGGTGGATGCTTTAGTCCACCTCGTTCGCTGTTTTCCAGATGAGAAGGTAGTTAATGTTATGGGAGATATCGATCCGGTGAGGGATATCGAAGTTGTCAACACCGAGCTTATGCTGGCAGATTTGGAAGTGGTGGGGCGAAATATTGAAAAATTGAGCGGTTCAGCTAAAAGTGGCGATAAAAAAGCTAAAGAAAAACTGAAAACACTGGAACAGATAAAAGAAGGCTTGGAGAAGGGAATCTCTGCAAGGAGAACAGAAGTTCCTGAAGATTTACGAGCCTCCTACAACTTACTTACAGCGAAACCAGTTCTATATTTGGCTAACGTGGATGAGAAGGACCCCGGTTCGGGGAAGAAGGTGGAGGAGTATGCCCAAGGTGAAGGGGCTGAGAGTTTGAGTGTGTCGGCAGAAGTGGAAGCTCAAATTACTCAATTGGAGAAAGGAGAAAGGGAGAAATTTAGAAAAGAGCTGGGTATAGAAAAGGGCGCATTGGAGCGTCTGATACTGTCTTCTTATAGGTTGCTCAACTTAATTACTTTTTTCACTGTTGTGGGGACCGAAGTAAAAGCCTGGACAATAAAACGAGGTTCTCCGGCCGTATTGGCAGCAGGGAAGATACATTCTGATATGGAGAAAGGATTTATCAAGGCCGAGGTCTTCTCCTTTAAAGATTTAGAGAAGGGTGATGAGAAGACACTCCATGAGAAAGGATTGGTCAGGATAGAGGGAAAGGATTACGAAATTCAAGACGGTGATATAGTGCGTTTTAGATTTCACGTCTAACATCATGTCATGCCGAACTTGTTTCGGCATCTCTTGACAGGATGTCATGCCGAACTCGTTTCGGCATCTCTTGGCAGGGAAGAGACCCTGAAACAAGTTCAGGGTGACACTAAAGTGTCAATTCAGGATGACAGAGAAAAAAGTTCAGGATGACAGGAGAAGAGAGATGCTTAAGAACAAGTTCAGCATCGTGGGAAAGGGATAGTTGGTGGGGAAAAAAGTCCCCCCAACTTCTTGATACAAACGATGGGGATTTTCTTCTTGCAATGCCGGGGCTAATTTTATATAATTCTAATAAATTTTTCCCACAGACATTTTTTGGGAACTATAGGAGGAAATAAATTTTATAAGCATCCCGATAATAATCGGGATGCGGATTAGAGGGTTTGGGAGAAATAAT
>Ga0307378_10004136_pt1 | contig 20890 bp, 18 predicted proteins | sample UN1MG_FD_202238 | JGI IMG/M metagenome (GOLD analysis project Ga0307378, IMG submission 202238) | Soil microbial communities from Risofladan, Vaasa, Finland - UN-1 | ecosystem: Environmental > Terrestrial > Soil > Coastal area > Acid sulfate soil | place: Finland: Risofladan, Vaasa | collected... | reverse complement strand
GCCCTTACACGCATCTATCCATTCCTGCTGAAAGTCCCCCATCGGCTCGATGACTTCATCCTTCCCGCGTCGCTTGTAGTAGGTCATGTCGGCCTCATCTCCGAAAGGAATTATCAGCCTCTCGTCGAACGACGACACGACAAAGCCCTCGCTGCCCTTGAACAGCACCCCGTGCCCTATCTTGTTCAAATCAACATAATCCCTCGGTGATGACGGCATTGCTCCGCCCTGGTACCAGATAACGTCGATCGCCGGCCGCCAACTGTTCGCCGGATGTTTGAACACCGCTTTTAGTTCGACCGGCGTTACTTCGGGATTGAATTCGTCACCCGTCGCTTCAACTGACAGCGGTATCCCTGCCTCGATTACATTCCACGCCAAATCCATTGTATGGCTGCCCATGTCGCCGACCTGTCCCGTCCCGAAATCCCAATACATGTTCCACTGCAGGCAGTTCATGCCCGGTTCGCCGGAAAAGTATTCAGGACTATACGGATGATACGGTGATGGCCCCACCCACAAATCGTAATTCAGTGTTTTAGGAGGCTCACCCTTCCCGGCCGGATAACCCGCGCGACGAAGCTGACGGTCACCCCACGCATGCACCGCTTTCAACTCCCCGATCGCTCCATCATGAATCAATTCGCGCACGCGGTCAAAATTAGGCTTCTGGTGACGCTGCGTTCCGTGCTGTGTCGCGAGTTTATTTTTATTCTTCAAATAAGTCGCCCGCACCAGGCGGACCTCTTCCACGCTGATACCCATTGGTTTTTCCATATAAAGGTGCAGCCCCCGGTTCATCGCCCACACCCCGATAAACGCGTGTGAATGGTCCGGCGTGCAGCAGACCACCGCGTCCAGGTCCTTTTGCTCGAGACACTTTCGCCAGTCGGCGTAGTGCTTCGCATTGGGGAATTCCTTCGCCGCCAGCGCGAGGTGATTTTCATCCACGTCGCACAACGCCACCACGTTCTCATTTTTCAGTCCCCGGTAATGAGCAAGCGCACGACCGTAAGCCCCTATCAGCGCGATATTCAGCTTATTGCTCGGCGCGTTTTGCCCCGACAACACCCCGCTCGGCAGAATAATCAGACCCGCTCCCGTTGCTGCGGCACCTTTTAGAAAATCACGTCTCTTGATATTGTTGTTTTTCATTTTTCTTCTCCGATTAGACCAAACTCTATAATACCCGTTCCAGAACTCTATAACGCTCTTTGACCAAGATAATAACACCGCAAAACAGAATTGTCAACACCCCTTTTTCATTACCCCAAAGCGGCTTTAAAAGAGCAAATACTTGATACTTCAACGTCAATTTGCTAAGATTAATTACGCGGATTTTTATATGTCGAAGTTTGATGACCTTTTTAAAGGATATAGGAAAATGGAGAACCGATTTGTTTTTCATATCTCTATAGCACTTCTTTTGTTGTCAGCCCCATGCCTTACCTGCCCCGCCCGTGCAAATTCAAACTGGAACATCCAGACCGTCGACAGCACTTCTGACGTTGGCCGAACTACTTCCATTGCCATCGATAAAGCAGGCCAACCGCACATCAGCTACATCGATTATACCAAAGGCAGCCTCAAGTACGCCGCATTCAATGGCTCAACTTGGAACATCCAAACCGTCACCAGCACTGGAGTCTCGGGCTACAACACTTTTACAGCTATTGCCCTCGATGCAGCTGGACAACCGCACATCAGTTACGATAACCAGGCCAGGGAACAACTCAACTACGCTGACTTCAATGGCGCAACATGGGACATCCGGACTCTCGACAGCTCTCAGCAGATGGGAAGCTTTACATCACTCGCACTCGATCCCGCAGGCCGACCGCACATCAGCTACGCCGATTCCAAAAATTATGACCTTATGTACGCGACATTCAACGGCTCGAAATGGAACATCGCCACGGTCGACAGCAACGGGGTTGTTGGCTGGGATTCTTCAATTGCCCTCGATGCAAACCAGAACCCCCACATCTGCTACACCGGCTCGACAAACTATGACCTCAAGTACGCTGCCTTCGACGGCTCCAAATGGAACGTCACCACCGTTGACATCCCCGGCGGCATCGGACTTCAAACTACCATTGCACTCGATGCCGCCGGCCGCCCGCATATCAGCTACACCGATTATCCAAAAGGCGACCTTAGGTACGCGACCTTCGATGGCTCAAAATGGAACTTACAGACTGTCGACAGCAACGGATGGGTCGGCTACGACTCAGCCATTGCACTCGATACCGCCGGCCGGCCACACATCAGCTACTATGATGCCTCCGACATCGACCTCAAGTACGCTGCCTTCAACGGCTCAACTTGGGACATCGAAACCGTCGACAGCGCCGGCGATGTGGGCAGGTACACGTCAATCGCCCTCGATGAAAACCAGAAACCGCACATCTGCTACCTTGATTTCGCAAACCACAATCTCAAGTACGCATATCCTGATTGAGCAGATAATCTTTTTTCTATTACCTCAATGAGGTTGAAAAACTCACTGTGAACTTGTCCTGAACAACCCTTTAACGCCTGTCGTTTAGGCGTTAGGATTTAGCCCTCAGCTCGCACGCTGGGGGTCACTTACCGCTCCGCAAATGTAAATCTTCCCCAAATTTATTTCCCGTCCTGTTTAACTACTTCCCATCCCTTCTTAAATATTCATCCGCCATCCGTGTGGCGGACGCGCAGCCTAACCTCGAAACCTCCACCCGTGAGATTTATCCGCCATCCGTGTGGCGGATTCATTCCCATCTCACGGCTGTGCCTCGCCGGCACGCTTACCCTAACCCGCCTACACCGCTGCTTAGTGCCAAAGAGTTGCCGTTAAAAAAACAACAAAACAAAACATTTTTACAACTACCTCCCATTCCCTCACCACACAAAATTTTTCCCACTTCCATTAATCAATAATCCATAATCAATAATCATTTAAATAATCCCTCACCACACAAAACCAAATTTTCTATTTACTTAAAAATCAGCGTTACTTAATTTAGAATGAGCCAGCAGCACGATATATACTCCATTTGTGGGATTCGTATTCAAAGTGTTTTGTGGTATCAAACGAAATTTTAACGCCTTCTTTATTAACAAAATAACCTACGAATCTGATATTACAGCTTTGCCTTCTGTCAACGGTTACAGGCAATTTATCAATAACATACTTCTCTTGCATACCTGAAAATTTGTTATTAAACTCCCTCACCCAATCAAAGTTATGGTCGATTTTCTGGCCATCAACATACTCTATTATTACCGATTCCCAAAAACACCTTTTAAGCAATCCTGTGTTATCGCGAACAGCAATATTGATAGCATATGGAGGAGATTCTATACCATACACCGAAAAAACAAAAGGGATGCGAAATATTAGATTACTGATATCTCCCCCCAGGCTTACATATGCGTATCCATCAGTAACGATATTTTCAAATAAACTTGTTGTTGACGATCCAAATCCGCCATAGTGATCAAACATTATTCCCCATGTAAATATGGCATTGAGAATTAACGCAGCCAACAGAACAACCACGATGGCAATTATCAGCTTCTTTTTTCGATATTTCATAAGAAACCTACCTTGTTAATAACATCCCCTCACCACACAATAATTTTTTTACCTATTCCTATTCTTTATCTTTCATCATCTTTGCCCTTTTACTTCCTTTTTCCCAAAGGCACTCCGAAACAATGCTATACTGATTGCTGCCCCAATAAGCAGACCGCCCAGACTGCCCATCAAAGAAGAAACATGCTCGCCCCGCAAAAGAAGCATCGGAAAATAAATACAATGGGCCAAAGCAAACAGCCCTGCAACTGAACCGAAAAAAACCTTTACCCATTTCATCTTGTCCCCTTTCACCGCACAATTTTTTTCCCACATATCTAATAATCTGCTTAATCTGTGTAATCCGCGTAATCCGCGGTTAACAACAATACAACTTGCTAAGTACAAAAGACTTTCCCAAATCCTCTGTGTCCTGTATTCTGTGTCCTGTATTCTGTGTCCTGCCTTTTTAATCCTTAATCAATAATCCTTAATCAATTCTCCATCCCCTCACCACACAAAATTTTTCTCTATTTATTCCTTTTCCTCTCCTGTTGAATTTGACTTATCATGTTTTGGATCTATTTCATACTTACTTATGTATGGAAACAATATAAAACCTACGATAAAACCTACGAGACTAAGTACCACTACCATAACTGATAAAGTAAGAACAGAAGCATGCACTGAATAAGGACAAAAAAAAAGGAGTGAAAAAACTATCACAAGCGGTAAAAAAACTATGAGAAAAGCGATAATTCCACAACCAATCCAGTCCCATTTTGCATTTTGACGTAACATCACACCACAAGCTCTGCATTTCACCTTTGTGCTAAAAACACCCATCCGCGAAATACGCGCGTTGCAAAGAGGACATATGGCCCAGCACTTCATTGGAATTCTAACTCCTAAGCTTCAAAGTCATTCTATCACGTCATCTGATCACAACCAACCACAAAATACAACTTGCTAAGTACAAAAGAGTTTCCCAAATCGCTACACACTCCAATCGTGGTTCCTCTCAACCACTGCCCAACATAATACCCCCCTTTCCAGACCCCGTCAAACCAAAAATTTACCACAATATTCACCTTGCCTTTTCTTTTTGTTATTTACCATTGGGAGCAGCTTTGACTTTATTTTTGCATCAAGCATTTCGACACACCTTAGAGACTTTGTGAAAGAGCATGGCCCAGCAATATAATAAAAAAAGTACCTGCAAGTACGACCAACCCAACTATATATAATATAAATTTGGCTATTTTGTGTACGAGTGTATCAGGACGCCAGAATTGCAGGAAACACAAACCCGCCCACGAACTTAAACAAATAAAACAAAGGCCAGCGACATAAACTTTATTTGTGCCGTATTCTCTATATCCAAATATGCTCATATACAGCGTAGCTATAGGAATTGGCAGGGAAATTATAATAAGTAACAGTTTAGCTATACCATTTTCCCTTTCAGCGTTATTCTCTATTTCGCCCATCTTTTTGCCCCCTTGATTTTTGCCCATTTCCTCCCACTATTTTCCCTTTCCCTCACCACACAAATTTTTTCCACCTTCCAATCATCAATAATCCCTAATCAATTATCATTTAAAAAACCCTATTCCTTCCCCTCACTTTCCGATTTTTCAAAAAGTCTAAATTGTCTTCTGAATTCTTTGATGGAAAGCAAACAACTCATTCCAGGCGATAATACTATGAGCCAAATTACGAATACTACGATACGGCCTATACAACTTTGAGCCATTTCCTTGGAAACGTATGATATGGAAAATGCGACACAGCAAAAAACAACTATCGCACAAAGCCATGGGAAAATGGCTCTTTTATTTATTTTGTTAGTAACATGCTTCAAACTATGATTCCCGATTTAATATACAAACAACAAATTACAACTTGCTAAGTACAAAAGAGTTTCCCGGACCGCCGTCCGCTCCACCCAACATTATATCCCCATCCCTTCCAATTATCAATCATCAATAATCCCTAATCAATTACAGCCACTCCTTCCAATCATCAATCATCCATAATCAATAATCATTTAGATACCCCTATCCACTTCCGTCAACAACTTCCGGCCATAAGCCTAAATCTAAACTTTTTTGAGCGAAAATTATCCCAACCCGCTCAAAAAAAAAGAAAACCAAAACACACGGCCAGTGTAAACCCGCCCGCGAGAAAAACCTCCGAAGACAAAAAACCCACCTCGACAGAGAAAACTTCCCTACCTTAACCATCCTACCCATTTTAAGAAATCGCTCACCCCCCATAGACCAAAAGAGAGAGAAAGCGCGAACTCCGCCCAAAATTGTCAAAAAAATTACAAAAAATACAAAGAAATGACAAAAAATTACAAAAAGTGCGCGCTTTTTACAAAAAAATACAAAAAAATGACAAAAAATACACCTTTTTTTGCCGCAAATCAGTCCCAAACCTACCACTTTGCGTCAAATCGAAATGGCCTCACCCGGAGTTTTTCGAAGGGCAAATGCGCCGAGAATCTACCAATTTGCGTCAATCTGAAATTTGAACTTATACACTTATGACGTGTGCACTTATGCCCTGATGTGTCATCTGCCCCCCTCACCTTATTCAGCTACCCCCTGCTCTACCGCTCTTCGCCATTATTGAGCAGCTGGCCGGATGCTACAAAAACTCTATAGCAAAACCGATTTTCGCGTCGCTAAGCAGGTTTTCACGCTCAATTCTAACCACTTTCCCACTCTTGATACGCGCAAAGGAACCTTTTTCTTTGGCCAGCGTCTCGGTCCGGGGAAAGTTAACTTCCACAATATGCCCCGTCCTGACCGGCGTTGTCATCGGCACCACAACAAACACCCCAGTCTTACTTATATTCGAACTTCTCCCGTTAAAAAACCTGTTCGCCTCCGGCAGCCAAACACTCACCGGCCACGATATTTCCGTCCGACTCTCCTTGCGCTGCTCGATTAAAGTTTCCATAACTAAATCTCCATTATCTTCATCATCGGTCCGTCAATCGTTCCATCAGTTTATAAATCTATCGGCAATGTTAATTTGGATAGATTAGAGTATTTGGGTAAAATACCGGCCTTTGCAGTAAAAAATTTCCTGCTTTCGCATTGCTCCCTCCTGCCAATGCTATTATCGGGCTTTTTCGCTTTTTTTCGCCAAATTATTGGCAAATATTCTGATTGCAACCGTCAATTTGCATTTCACAAGTCCTATAATCCAGCTTAAAATCCCGGCCCGAAACAGGCATCAGCAACTCTTAAGTCTAAGCTCAGCCCCCCACGAAGTCTCTTGCCATTTCACACTATTTGCTGTATGCTTAAGACCCCATGAAAACGAAGGTTATAAAACTCGATGCCAGTAATCCCGATGTAGCCAAAATCACTGAAGCTGCCCAGCAGATAGACTCAGGTGCCCTTGTGGCCTTTCCTACTGAAACTGTCTACGGCATTGCCTGCAGGGTCAATAATGAGTCGCTAAAACGTCTCGACAGCCTCAAGAACCGCCCTCCCGACAAATATTACACTCTGCATATAGGCCAAAAAACCGCCATCAAAAAGTACCTCCCTGCTGTCGGCCTGAGGGCACAAAAACTGATTAACAAAGCCTGGCCCGGACCATTGACCATCGTTTTCGAGTTGGAAAACCTGCAAATTGAAAACCAACGCAAAGTCCTTGAGCCGGAAGTATTTGAGAACCTCTATAAAAACAATTCCATAGGTATACGCTGTCCCGACAGCCCTGTAGCCTCGATACTTTTGCAGAAAAGCACAAGACCCGTAGTAGCGCCCAGCGCAAATATGACAGGAAAACCGCCGGCAGTAGATGCTGACCATGTTTTAGCCAGCTTTTCGGGCCAAATCGAGCTGGTATTGGATGCGGGCCCCTGCAAATACAGAAAAAGCAGCACGGTTGTGAAAATAGGTAAGAAAGGCGCTGAAATTTTAAGGCCCGGCCTGCATTCACAGGCCGATATCGATGCTATCTCAACGGTCAAGTTCCTCTTTATCTGCACCGGAAACATATGCAGAAGTCCTATGGCCAAAGGAATCTTCCGGAAATATCTGGCAGAAAAATTGCAGTGCAAGGTTGACCATCTCGAGAAAATGGGGTATAAAATGTTATCTGCTGGTGTTATAGATGCACCCGGCATGCCGGCCAGTCCGGAAGCTGTTACAGCATGTGCAGCTAAAGGGATAGATATAAAGGCACATAGAAGTCAGACTCTATCCCAATTGCTCATTGAAGAATCTGACCTCATATTCGCACTGGGCCAAATGCATCGCCAGCATGTCGCTGCCCTTAGCAGTAACGCCGCAAAAAAGTGCCTGCTGTTAGCAGCAAATAAAGATGTACCTGACCCAATCGGTCAGAGCCAACAGGTTTATAATGATTGTGCCAACATGATAGAAAAGGCTGTAAAAGAAAGAATTGGTGAGCTTGTAATATGAAAATAGTAGTCGGTAGTGACCATCGTGGTTTTGAAGCCAAGGAGCAAATTAAGGCTATAGTTACCCAATTGGGACATGAATGTGTCGATGTTGGGACAAAAAGCAATGACCCCGTTGATTATCCTGACCCGGCCTATCTGGCGTCAATCGCCGTTTCACAGAAAGTGGCAGACAAAGCCATTTTAGCCTGTGGAACCGGAATTGGAATGAGCATAACCGCAAACAAAGTAAAAGGAATCAGGGCTGCACTGTGTCACGATGAGCTAAGCGCACAAATTTCACGCCACCACAATGACGCTAATGTACTTTGTGTCTCGGGAGACCTTATCGGAGAGGTGCTGCTGAGAAAAATAGTTGAAGTTTGGCTTACCACAGACTTTAGCGGCGGAAGGCACCAAAGAAGAGTAAGGAAAATAACGGCCATCGAAGAAGGCAGAGAACCAACAGAAGTTACAAACGATTCATAAAAACAACCAGCTGCTTAACCTCTTCGAACCAGTTCCCCACTAAAATATCCAAATCACAAATATCGATAACGTTGTCGAGAAGGTTCAGTCAATGAGGAGCTTTTAGCGGCAATATCAAACTTTTACACCTGCTGCCTCTCTGGGTTTGCGGGGAATAGCTTTTACCGCTGCTTTGATTTTGTCTCTGCTCAGCTGGGTTTTTCTTCGAAGAATATCGACGTCGCTGCTGCCTATCGAACGCAATCTCTTATACCTGTTGTCGAGCAGGTTCTCAACCTTTGTGCGTTTCAGCGCAGCCAGCGTTCTGACGATATATTTCTCGACGCTGTAGACGGTGTCATGAATATTACGATGCGCCCCGCCAAGAGGCTCGGAAATGACAGCATCGATTAGCCCGAGTTTATGCAAATCTTTGCTTGTCAGTTTAAGCGCCTCAGCGGCGTCCGCCGCCTGCGATCCGTCACGCCACAAAATCGCCGCACAACCTTCGGGTGATATCACGGAATAATACGCAAATTCAAGCATCGCAAGTTTGTCACCGACGCCTATTCCAAGTGCGCCGCCCGAGCCTCCCTCACCAATCACGATGCAAATTATCGGCACCGGCAAACGCGACATCTCCATCAGATTTACCGCTATTGCCTGCGCCTGGCCCCGTTCTTCGGCTCCAACACCAGGATATGCGCCAGGTGTATCGATTAGGGTGACAATAGGAATATTGTATTTGGCGGCAAACTTCATCTTCGCCATTGCCTTGCGGTAACCTTCCGGATTTGGACACCCGAAGTTACATTTCACTTTTTCCTTGGTGCTTCTGCCCTTGTTTTGACCGACAATCAGGACTTTTTCCCTGCCGATTTGTCCGAGTCCTGTTACTATCGCCCGGTCGTCGCCAAAGTTCCTGTCGCCATGCAACTCACGGAAGTCTTTCACCATAAGATCGAGATAATCGTTAAATAGCGGCCGCTTGGGATGCCTGGCAACTTGGACCGTCTGCCAGGCAGTCAGGTTCGAATAAGTTCGCTTCAATTCCGCTACTTGCTCCTGCTGCAGGCGCCGAATCTCCGCAGAATAGTCAATCCCTTTGATAGAGCTTAGCCGCCGGAGCTCATTCATCTGGCGATCGAGGTCCGCCACCCTCTCCTCAAAGTCCAGATGGTCACCGTCATTTATGTTATTACCATTATCTGGCATGTTATCTGTCAAAATACCTAAATCAGCCTTGTGTACAAAACCGAATTGCACACGGGACTATAATATCCATAAAAAAATCCTGCCCGCAAACAGCGAGATCAGGCATTACTTTTTTTGCTATATCCGTTAGCTCTTCTCTATTAAAGTCGGTATATTACCATTTTAGTGGCATAAATAAAAGAAAAAAATTGACATTCGTGCGTCCTTGCTATAATTTTTAACAGAATCTTTTTTATTGTATATTTCTGTAAGGTCTTTATTTTGAAGGACTTAAAGCAAATATCAGTAATAGGCCTCGGTCTGTTGGGCGGCTCCATAACATTGACGGTTTTGCGTTCTTTGCCTTCAGTTAAAGTTGTAGGCCACACTCACCGCCCCATTACTCGCAAAAAAGCAAACCGACTGGCCGTTGCCGCCGAAATCGTGGATGACATGAAAGCCGCTGTCTCCAACGCCGACCTCGTCATCATTGCTACTCCGATATATACATTCGAGGAAATCTTCAAAACAATTTCCCGCTCTCTGCCTACTGGTTGTATCGTCACCGATGTCGGCTCAACAAAGGTCCTGCCACACAGGTGGGCAGCCAAAAGACTTCGCAAAAATGTTCATTACGTCGGTTCGCATCCCATCGCAGGTTCGGAACAAAGAGGTATTGAGTTCGCGCGAGATGATTTGTTTGACCAGGCCATGTGTGTCCTCACAGCAACATCAAAAACTAATCGTTGGGCGCTGAAGACTTTGAAAAACTTCTGGTCCGCTCTTGGCTGCTCCGTTAAGGTAATGACACCAACTCAACACGACAAAGTCTTGGCAAATGTAAGTCACGTGCCTCACATGGTAGCTGCTGGCCTGATAAACGCCAACAGCAACGAAACGCTGCAATTTGCAGGACAGGGTTTTATCGACACATCCAGAATAGCGTCAGGCCCGGCAAACATCTGGGCCGACATCCTCCTGACAAATCCGGAAAACTCCGCCAAGGGAATCGACAAGGTGATAAAAGAGCTTGCTAAGCTCAAAAAAGCAATTAAAAGCGGGAATAGAAAACAAACAGAAAACCTGCTCAAAAAAGCAAGAGAAAAGCGGGCAGCATTGATAAAGTACAAGATTAAGAAGAAGGAAATGATATCGTGAGACAGTGGCGTTTCGAAGTTTTCAGCAGGGAACACTCTGCAGACGTTCATGGTAACAGCGTATTGGAAGATATCAGGGAACTGGGTATCGATTCTGTTGAAGCGGTCCAGTCGGCTAAAGTATTTCTTATAGAGGCCGATTTTGATAAAAAATTCGCCGAACATCTGGCAAAAGAACTCCTGACTGACTCAGTTTCTGAGCAATACTATATCGGTCGAAGCGGCGCACCGGCCGGTCTGGCGAAGGCAACACTTATCGAGGTACACCTCAAAAGCGGTGTCACTGACCCCGTCGCCGAATCGGTAATGACTGCAATGACGGATATGGGTGTAACTGCCCAAAACGTACGCACCGCGAGAAAATACATCCTGCTGGGCAAAATAAGCCAAAAGCAAACCGACACAATCGCAAGAAAAATACTGGCAAATGACTGCATCGAAGATGTCATAATCGGCAATGAGGCCGAGCCGCCCAGCCCGCATCTAAAGCCTTACGAGCTGAAAATTACACACTGGCCTGTACGCGGCCTCGATGATGACCAATTGGTAGCCCTGAGCAAGGCGAAGGACCTGTTTCTAAACCTCGTCGAGATGCAGACAATCCAAAAACATTACACCGAACTCGGCAGAGAGCCAACAGACGTTGAACTTGAAACCCTTGCACAGACATGGAGCGAACACTGCGTTCACAAAACACTAAAAAGCGCTACCGACATGACAATCAACGGCCGGGAGGTGCATTTCGACAACCTGCTGAAAGAAACAGTTTTTGAGGCCACCAAAAAGCTCGATAAAAGCTGGTGCATTTCCGTCTTTTCAGACAATGCCGGCGTGGTAGAGTTCGATGAGGACTCGGCTATCTGTTTTAAGGTTGAAACACACAACCGCCCTTCCGCGTTGGACCCATATGGCGGAGCGGCTACCGGCATTGGAGGAGTAATCCGCGACCCGATGGGGACCGGCCTCGGCGCAAAGCCAATTGCCAACACCGATATATTCTGCTTCGGGCCGCCTGATAAAAAACTCGAGGACATCCCCAAAGGGGTTCTGCATCCCAGAAGAATCATGAAAGGTGTCGTCGCCGGCGTCAGGGACTATGGCAACAGAATGGGAATACCCACGGTCAACGGCGCGATATATTTCGATGAAAGATATCTGGGTAATCCATTGGTCTACTGTGGCAACCTCGGCATAATGGACAAAAACAAATGCTTTAAACATCCACAGTCCGGGAATCTGATTGTGGTGGTCGGCGGGAAAACAGGCCGTGATGGTATCCACGGTGCAACCTTCTCAAGCGGTGAAATTACTCATGAGTATGAAACTATCTTCTCGCACGCCGTCCAAATCGGAAATGCTATAACCGAAAAGACAATGCTCGATGTAGTACTCCAGGCAAACGAGGCGGGCCTGTATGAAGCTATCACCGACTGCGGGGCCGGCGGGCTCAGCAGCGCCGTCGGTGAAATGGGGGAAGAGCTCGGTGCCGAGGTCAATTTGGAAAAAGTCCCGCTAAAGTATGCAGGCCTCAACTATACCGAAATCTGGATTAGCGAAGCGCAGGAAAGAATGGTACTCGCCGTAAAGCCTGAAAACCTCGAGGCTATAACCAAAATTTTCGATGGCGAAAACGTGCAGTCAACTGTAATCGGCAAATTCACCAGCGACAAAAAACTCATTCTGCGATACAACGGTCAGCAGGTCGCCGAGATGGACATGGACTTTTTGCATCGCGGGGTGCCCAGATATTCACGCAAGGCTGTATGGAAAACCCCCGAACTTGCCGAACCAGCCATACCTGAAAAAGACAACTACAACGAAGACCTCCTGCAAATACTTTCTTCCTATAATGTAGCAAGCAAGGAATGGGTCATTCGCCAGTACGACCACGAAGTCCAGGGCAACTCGGTGGTAAAACCATTAACAGGTATAGACAATGACGGGCCGAGTGACGCAGCGGTTATAAAACCCAAGTTTGATTCGGACAGAGGCGTCGCAATCAGTTGCGGAATGAACCCGCTATACGGGGACATCGACCCATATTGGATGGCGCTTGCCGGCATTGATGAAGCAGTCAGAAACATTATTTGTGTCGGCGGCCGGGCAGACAGAATCGCACTGCTGGACAACTTCTGCTGGGGTAACTGTACGAAACCCGAAACCTTCGGCCCATTAGTCCGCGCCGCCCAGGCATGCCACGATGGCGCTCTTGCTTTCGAAACCCCGTTTGTTTCAGGAAAGGACTCTCTCAATAATGAGTTTTCGTGTGAAGACGGAACGCGGATTTCCATCCCGCCGACGCTCCTGATTAGTGCAATCTCGATAGTCGATGATATTAACAAGTGCGTAACTATGGACGCCAAAAAGGCCGGCAACCTGCTGTTTATAGTCGGAGAAACCAAAAACGAACTTGGAGGCTCGCATTATTATAAAATCCACAACCAGATTGGCGCAAACGTCCCCAGGGTAGATTTGCAGAAGGCGCCGGACATAGCCGACAGAATCTCTCATGCCATAGCCAATAGTTTGGTAGTCGGTTGTCACGACTGTTCCGAAGGTGGTCTCGCTGTCGCTCTTGCCGAAATGGCTTTTGCCGGTGGACTCGGTATCGAAGCCGATTTAAGAGGCCTGCCAAAAAGCGATGATTGCTCCGGAACAGATACCCAACTGTTCAGCGAATCAAACTCCAGATATATCGTCGAAGTCAATCCCCGGAACTACGACGCCTTCGCAAAGCTGATGCTGAACCTGCCTTTTGGTCAAATCGGCAGGGTAACCGAAGAGAAGAACCTTATTATAAAAGACCGCAGCGGCAACGCCGTTGTGAACCTTGGTGTGGACTCACTTAAAAAGGCATGGCTTGAACCCTTGAAATGGTAGCGTCGAAAAGGATTTGTCAATGACACAGGTAAAAGCGGTAGTTTTAAGAGCTGCAGGTATAAACTGCGACATGGAAACAGAATACGCCCTTGAACTGGCCTGCGCCTCAGCGCAGCGGGTACACATAAACAGGCTCATAGAAGACAAAAAACTGCTTGAGCAATTCCAGATAATCGTTTTACCGGGCGGATTCAGCTACGGCGACGATGTTGCCGCGGGTAAAATCTTAAGCAATCAAATCATTCATCATCTTGCAGGACCATTACAGAAATTCATCGAAGATGGAAAACTGGCCCTCGGAATCTGCAACGGCTTTCAGGTCCTCGTCAAAGCCGGAATCCTCCCCGGCGGCGATTCAAACAAACCAGGGCATCAGGAAGATGTCACTATAACTTATAACGACAGCGGTAAATTTGAGGACCGCTGGGTTTATCTTGCTCCGCAGACAAAAAAGTGCGTCTTTATCGAGCCGGACAGACAAATATACCTGCCAATAGCGCATGGTGAGGGCAAAGTTGTGGCAAAGGACCAGGCCACAATGGAAACCTTAAAAGCCAATGGGCATATTGCGTTCAAATACGTTGATAAGGACGGCAAAGAAGGCCCCTACCCAATCAACCCGAACGGCTCGATGGATTCGGTTGCCGGCCTGACCGATTCCACCGGCAGAGTGCTCGGGCTTATGCCGCACCCCGAAAGATTCACAAGACTTACCCAGCATCCTCACTGGTCCCGTCTTGAAAACAAAGACGACGGTGATGGAATGACTATCTTCAACAACGCGGTAAAATACATAAAGGAAAACTTCTAACTTTCTTTCGCCTATGAAGGCACTTGTTCTAAAAGAGTATAACCACCTGGTTTATGAGGACATGCCCAAGCCTCAAATCGGCCCCGACGATGTATTGATTCAGGTCAAAGCCTGCGGCATCTGTGGCAGTGACGTTCACGGCATGGACGGCTCGACCGGCAGACGCCTGCCGCCTGTTATCATGGGGCACGAAGCAGCCGGAATTATTGCTGAAACCGGCTCAAATGTAAAAAACTTCAAAAACGGTGACCGTGTAACATTTGACTCCACCGTCTCCTGTGGAAAATGCAGTTTTTGTAAAAAAGGACAAATCAACCTCTGTGACAATCGCCGGGTCCTCGGCGTCTCCTGCGAAGATTACCGCTGTCACGGCGCTTTCGCCGAATATGTAGCCGTACCCCAACAGATATTGTACCGCCTGCCGGATAATCTGGGCTTTGAGCAGGCAGCTTTAGCCGAACCCCTTTCGGTCGCTGTCCACGCCGTCAAAAGAACACCCATATCACCCAATGATACCGCTGTTGTAGTTGGTTCCGGAATGGTCGGCTTGCTGGTAATCCAGGCCCTCAAAGCTCAAGGGTGCAGCAACGTCATTGCCATAGATATTGATAAGGGTCGCCTTGACCTTGCCTGTGAGCTTGGTGCCGGCGCCGGTTTAAAAGCCGACAAATGCGACGTCGTCAAGGAAGTATTTAAGCGAACAGATAACCTCGGTGCCGATATCGCGTTCGAAGTCGTGGGAATTACACCCACTGTAAAAACATCTGTCGCGGTTCTGCGAAAAGGCGGTTCACTTACCCTCATTGGCAATCTCTCGGCAACAGTGGAAATGCCGTTGCAGGCGATAGTGACACGAGAAATTTCACTTTACGGCTCATGTATATCCGCCGGAGAGTATCCATACTGTCTGGAAATGATGGCTGCCGGAAAGATTAACGTCGAGCCTCTAATCAGCGCTACCGCCCCGCTGGCCGAAGGCCCTGCATGGTTCAAACGCCTGTACGACAAGGAACCGGGCCTGCTAAAAGTCATACTTGTGCCATAAGATTTACACTCATTGCCAAATCTTACATGGCAAAAAGGCTAATCACCCAAATCACTACCGCCGAAGTTACTCCTAACAGCAGTGTCGCAAAAGTATGCAGCCTGTAACCGGTCTTAACATCCATCCTCGTCATCTGAGTAAAGACCCAGAAAAAACTGTCATTGGCGTGCGATACAACCAGCGAGCCGGCCCCAATTGACAACACTACCAAAGCCTTTGACATCTCACTCTCAAAACCAAGCGGCCCCATGAGCGGCGCCATCAGTGACGCCGTCGTAATAAGAGCAACGGTAGACGAGCCTTGTGCGGTTTTAATCGCGGCTGAAATGATAAATGGCAGCCAGATACCCAGATTCGCATTTGACAGTGATTCGCCGATTATACCGGCTATCGGAGAATTTCGTAAAACCATACCGAATGAGCCTCCCGCGCCGGTTATCATTATTATTATCGCGGCATTCAAAAGGGCCTTGCCTACCCAGCCCGTTGTCGAAAGCATTTGCATTGTCAGTTTCTTCGGGAGCCGAAATGCCAAAAGAACCCCTATAAGCAACGCAATCACAGGCTCGCCTATAAAACCAACACATTCTCTAAAAGCCCCCTCACCCAAAGGTTTTGTCGGAAAATCGGAAACCGATTTCATAACAATCAACAAAATCGGCACCAGAATTGGAGTAAAGGCCTTAAAGGCTGACGGTGCCTCTTTAATCTTCTCCAAAACCTGCTCATCTGAAAGCTCCGGCTCTGGGTCGATATAAGTTTTCGAAGCGACCCTCGTTGCGAACAACCATCCGACAACAAGACCGAATACACTGACTATCATTCCCAGCAGGATAACCAGCCCGAGGTCAGCGTCTAATAGCCCTGCCGCTGCAATAGGACCGGGCGTCGGAGGAACCAGACAGTGTGTAACCATAAGACCAGCGGCCAGTGCCATTGCCGATTCTGCCAGGGAAATTTTAGACTCTTTGGAAAGTGCCTTATTCAACGGAGTCAGGATTACAAAACCCGAATCGGCAAAAACCGGAATAGAAACAATATAGCCTATAATAGACATTGCCAGGGAAACATGCTTCTCGCCGATGACATTTAAGATCTTCTGCGCCATGGCAAAAGCGCCGCCCGAATGCTCAAGGAATGTTCCGATTATAACCCCGGCGATAATTACGATACCGATGCTCCCGATAGTCCCACCGAATCCGTCATTGATTGATGCCGCTATTTCGTCAAGAGGCATACGTGCAAACAAACCAAAGCCCACCGCTGCAAACAAAAGTGCAAGGAAAGGATGAAAGTGAAATTTACTCGTTGAGACAACAATAAAAGCTATACTGAGCAGCAAAAGTATTATTAACACCATAAGCGAAATCCTTTCCTTAAAATTCGAAAAAAATCCCGGCTAACCTCAACGGCGAACTTCTACTTTGGCCATCTTCTCATAGTACTGAATAATCCCGCCATGGTCGTCACCGCCCTTGCCGTCCACTTTCAATGCCTGCATAATCTCCATCACGCCGCTGGCCAGCGGAACAGGCACACCAATCTCATGTGCCGTCTCCAGAGCGTTTGCCAAATCTTTTATATGCAGCTCAATTCTAAAACCAGGCTTAAAGTTCCCCTCCAGGGCCAAAGGCACCTTGGCGTCCAGCACGGTACTGCCTGCCAGTCCGCCGCGAATGGCCTGATAAACCTTCTCCGGCTCAACTCCCGCCTTGGTCGCCAGAACCATCGCCTCGGACATCGCTGCAATGTTCAACGCCACGATTATCTGATTTGCAAGCTTGGTCGTATTACCGCTGCCGATATCACCGACCAGAACCACCGAACCTCCCATTACCTTCAAAATGTCCTCGACCTCGTCGAACACTTCCTTTTTGCCGCCGACCATAATCGACAGCGTCCCGTCTATGGCCTTCGGCTCGCCGCCGCTGACAGGCGCATCGAGCATCTCAACCCCCTTTTCTGCTAACTTGCTGCAGACCTCCTTGGAAACCAGCGGAGCAATCGAACTCATATCAATCAATATCATGCCCGACTTCGCACCATCCAGCACACCGTCTTTTCCCAGCACAGCTTCCTTCACCTCCGGAGAATTGGGCAGCATTGTAATCACAACTTCGCTTTTTTCCGCTACATCTTTACTGCTTGTTCCCTCCGCCGCACCAGCTGCCACAACTTCTTTTACCGGCTCGGGCCTGATGTCATAAACTGTCAGACTGTAACCGGCCTTAAGCAGATTCATTGCCATGGGCTTGCCCATAATACCCAGACCTACAAAACCTATTTGCTTTTTCGTTCCCATAGATTAACCCTTTCCCTTTTCAAAAACTTTTCTCCCCGCTTCGATTATTGCTGTATCGGTAAGGCCGTAATGCGCCAACAATTGCTCGTAATCCAGCGCTGACTGGCCGAAACAATCGGCTATGGCAACTGCTTCGATTGGTACGCCATTGCCTCTCAATATGAACGTAATCGCGCTGGCAAGTCCGCCTATTATAGAATGCTCCTCCGCTGTAACAATACCTTTTACCCCCTCAACCAGTTTCTTAATCAACCCCTCGTCAATTGGCTTTAATGTGCTGACATTAACAACCCGCAGTGATATACCTTCTGCTTCAAGTTGTTCGGCGGCTTTTAACGCCTTGAAAACCATATAACCTGTCGCAAAGACTGTAACATCTTTACCTTCTCGTACCACATAAGGCCTGCCGATTTCGAATTCCTCACTGTTCTCAGTGACATCCGGTACCTCATTGCGGTTGATACGAATGTAGACCGGCCCTTCGTGTTCGGCCGCCGCCTTGACCATTTTCCTCGTTTCAATTCCGTCGGCAGGTGACAAGACCGTCATATTCGGCACCGCACGCATAAGTGCGATGTCTTCTATCCCCTGATGTGTCGCACCGTCGCCGAAGTCCGAAATGCCGCAGCTTGAACCTATTATCTTAATATTCAAATTACCCAGATAGGCGCTCTGGCGTATCTGGTCGTAGGGCCGCCCAGTTGAAAACACCGCAAATGAATTCACAAACGCAATCTTGCCGCTCAGTGCCAGCCCCACCGCCGTCGAAACCATATTCTGCTCGCCGATACCCATCTCAAAATAACGTTCCGGCAGCTCCTTCTCAAGAAGACAGGTCATTGTCGATTTACACAAATCCGCATCCAGCGCAACAATTCGCTCGTCTTTTTTCGCCAGTTCTAACAGCGTTTCACCGTAAACCGTTCTGCAATTCTGCTTGTTCATCTATAGTCCCTTTTTCACTGCTCAAACAGCTGCCGCGCGGTCTCATATTGCTCTTGCGTCATCATCCCGTGGTGAAAAGCCGCCTTGCCCTCGGCAAAAGGTACCCCTTTACCCTTGACCGTATTTGCCACAATCATCACCGGCCTGCCCTTTACTTCGTCAGCCTTATCCAGCGCATCGGCAATCTGTTTGACATCATGGCCGTCTATTTCCATCACGTCCCACCCAAACGCTTTCCATTTTTCACCGTGAGGGTTCGTATCATAGCGCTCAACGATAGGCCCCATCGCCTGGACCCCGTTTTTGTCCAGAATCGCAACGAGATTATCCAGCTTATAATACGACGCCGTCATAGACGCCTCCCAAATCTGCCCCTCGGCAATCTCTCCGTCACCCAATACGCAGTAAACGTTGTAATCACGCTTATCGAGTCTTCCCGCAATCGCCATCCCGCAGGCCATGCTAAGCCCCTGCCCCAAAGAACCGGTATTCGCCTCAATACCCGGCGTCTTCGACATATCAGGATGCCCCTGAAGGATAGAGCCTAATTCCTTAAGCGTTTCCAGCTCTTCCATGGGAAAATACCCACACTCGGCCAAAGCCGCGTATTGCGCCAGAGCCGCATGACCCTTGCTTAATAAAAACCTGTCCCGCTCGGCCCATTTCGGATTGGCCGGCTCGTGCCGCATCTTATGAAAATACAAAACAGCCACAATATCAGCCACCGAGCACGAACCGCCCAGATGTCCCGGCTTGCCCGCTCCTATCATTGTCACAATATCGTAGCGAAGTTTCTTCGCTATCTTTTCCAGCTCCGCTGCTTTTGCTTCAGTAAGTGACATAACTATCCAGCCTCTAAAACAAATCAAACTCACACATTTTGCGCCCAACTCCTCAAGTCGCTTTAAAGAGATGCTAAAATACACTCAAATTACTTTATTAGCACTCTGCATACATTTTCTCATCTTTTGCAAAGAAGCACAATAATATCAAACCACCTCGTAATACGCAATAACCCTCTTTGTTTTCTGACATTCAACCGTTCAAACCTTTGGTACCTTCACAATACACTAACAAAGGTATTTTTTCGCAAATTCTTCCACCCTGGCCGCCAGCAGCTCCCGACAGTTCGAAAGAGCATCATCCAAAGACATTTTTTTTCTCTTGCACCCTGTCGCCGTGACTATTCCAAGCTCCTCATATTCCTCTCGTTCAATCTTGACCTGCCCGGCAATAACCGCAACCCGAACACCGAATTGCCTCGCGAGCCCTGATACTCCGCTGACCACTTTACCCATTAATGACTGCTTGTCGAAACACCCTTCACCCGTAATTACCCAGTCTGCCGACTCAAGTTCGCCGGCAAGATTACTCCGCTTCATAACAGTTTCTATCCCCGAGACAACATCCGCATTCATAAACGCTATCGCTCCGGCCGCCAGCCCTCCCGCTGCGCCGGCACCGGCCACGTCTTTAATCTTACGTCCAAGCTGCTCTTCAACTATCTTTGCCAGATGCGCAAGCCCTTTCTCAAGCTCTTCCACCACCTCTGCCGTTGCGCCTTTCTGCGGACCGTAAACCCTCGCCGCTCCCTGTTCGCCGCACAAAGGATTATCAACGTCACAAAGTACCTCTACCGGAACAATTTTAAAATCCGCTGGCTTGTTTATCTTTGTTATCTGTTGCAACCCTCCCCCGCCAGGTTGTACGGATTCGCCTTGTTCGTCAACAAACTCCCATCCCAGCGCCGTCGCTGCGCCGATGCCTCCGTCAACCGTAGCGCTTCCGCCGACAGCGAGAAGAATTTTATTTGCTCCGTAATCGGCCGCCGCCTTGATAAGCTGTCCCGTCCCGTACGTCGTCGTCCTGAGCGGATTCATTTGTTCCCGGCTAAGCAGTTCCAAACCGCTGGCACAGGCCATCTCAACCAAAGCTGTCCCGTCTTCTTCGAACCATGCAAATCCCGCTTCAACTTCCATTTCAGCAAGCGGCCCCATCACTTTTTTCTCGACCCACCGGCCGCCGCATGCCTTAATCAACGCCTTCGCGGTCCCTTCTCCACCGTCCGCCATAGGTTTTATAACCAGTTCCGCACCCGGCATA
>Ga0307378_10004134_pt1 | contig 20896 bp, 18 predicted proteins | sample UN1MG_FD_202238 | JGI IMG/M metagenome (GOLD analysis project Ga0307378, IMG submission 202238) | Soil microbial communities from Risofladan, Vaasa, Finland - UN-1 | ecosystem: Environmental > Terrestrial > Soil > Coastal area > Acid sulfate soil | place: Finland: Risofladan, Vaasa | collected... | reverse complement strand
TGGGTAACCGGAATCCACGGCGGCGCTAACCGCCAATGGTATACCGCGCGCTCGTGGGGCGGCGGCGTATGGGAGTACGTTCCCAACCCGTACGAACAGGGCCCGTTCTCGGGGACGGGCGGCCCAAGCGTCGCGGCCGTAGAGGACGTGTGGTTCCCTTACTCACCTATTAACGGATTTATACATTACAAAAAGGGCCGCTGGGAAGAACTGTATAACGTATTACCGAGCGAACTCGGGAGGGCGTTGAGCGTCGACTTCGTAAACGAGAACGACGGCTGGGTCTCCGGCGAGAACGGCTTCGCCCACTACGAAAACGGGAGTTGGCGTTTCGTACCGGGCCCGGGAGGGTGTAGCGGTATACAATTCACCGCCCCCGACGACGGTTGGGCCAAGAATTACGACGCCGGCACGATTTACCACTTTACGGGCTCGGCATGGAATGTATCTTTGTCCTGCCCCGGGTATAACGCGCATACGATAGGCTTTTACGACCGGAGCAACGGTTGGGCCGCGTTCTCAAAATCCGGAAAACGCCCTCGGCTATTCAAATACGAAACGGGGGGCTGGCGCGAAGTAAAAATATTACCGGAAAGAGGTGCGTTCCACCCTTGCCCCGTATCGAACGTCGAAGCTTGGTTTTTGGGGTCCGAATACGTACCAGGGGAAGGATATAAAAATATATCCTGGCATTGGTACACGGGACCCTCGGTGGAGGCCGCGTCGCTGGGACAAATAAAAACGTTGTTTAGATGAAACCGGGAAAACTACTAACGCTTGCGTTAATCGTAGGCTCGATAACCGGCGCCCACGCGGCGTGGGAGAAGGTCCCCATGCCTCGCGTCGAAGAGCCGATCATCAAGATGGCGTTCGCGAACCCGGCCCTCGGTTACGCGCTCGTTTACGAAACGTACTCGAGCCGGAACTTCTTCCGTTATATGAACGGTGCATGGGCGCTGGGCGGACTCCCGGGGATGTTCCTGGGGTGCCCCAGCAATATCTCGCTCCTCCCCTCCGGCTACGGTTGGGTAACCGGAATCCACGGCGGCGCTAACTGGCAATGGTACACCGCGCGCTCGTGGGGCGGCGGCGTATGGGAGTACGTTCCCAACCCGTACGAACAGGGCCCGTTCTCGGGGACGGGCGGCCCAAGCGTCGCCGCCGTAGAGGACGTGTGGTTCCCTTACTCACCTATTAACGGATTTATACATTACAAAAACGGGCGCTGGGAAGAACTGTATAACGTATTCCCGAGCGAACTCGGGAGGGCGTTGAGCGTCGACTTCGTAAACGAGAACGACGGCTGGGTCTCCGGCGAGAACGGCTTCGCCCACTACGAAAACGGTATTTGGCGTTTCGTACCGGGCCCGGGAGGGTGCACCGGAATCCAATTCACCGCCGCCAACGACGGCTGGGCCAGCAATTACGACGCCGGCACGGTATACCACTTCAACGGCTCGAGCTGGAACCCCTCTTTCACGTTACCGGGTCACAAAGTTCTTTGGATATCTTTTTACGATAGGAATAACGGATGGGCGGTATATGGTAAAGGCGGTAAACCTTTAAAGCTTTTTCGCTACTACTTAGTGACATGGTACGAGGTAAAACCCCCGGATCCTGACGGGGTAACCAACCCTTGTTCGGTGTCGGACTCCGAGGCCTGGTTTATAAGCGTTGAAAATTTTCAACCCGTCTCGTGGCATTGGTATACCGAGCCGTCGGTAAAACCCACTTCTTTAGGCCGGATTAAAGCTTCATTCAAATAACCTCCGGAGGGAAAACCATGTTAAAGACGAAATTAACTCTATTCGCGATCGTCTCGGCCGCGACCGCTCTTTGCTCGAGCGCCGATACGGTCGTCGCGACCTTCGAGTTCTCGCAGGACGACTTGGTCTTCACGACGAAAGAAGGCGGCGACGACGCGTACGACTACGTATACATGCCGGGGGAGCTTCAATCGACGACGCCCGGCGCGCCGTGCTTCAAACACGGCCCGAACCCCTGCCCGCAAGCGGGAGAGGACCGCGCGAGCCCGTGCCTGCGGAACCTCGAGCCGGAGGCGGTCATCCGGGCGGCGTTGGGGCTGTTAGTGAAGGGACGAAGGGGCGCGGCGCGGCTCCAGGGCCCGAAGAAAAGGGCGTAAAAAAAACTTGACTTTTACAAATAAAGTGCTACGATGAAAAAGGAGGTACCGGTTTGAAGGAATAATGTTAATGAAATAGGGGGTGTACGAATACCCCCGCTTGGGTTAGAGGAGGTAAAATGAAAACGAAAAAATACATAGTCATCGCCGCGGCGGTAGCCGGAGGCGTATTTTTTTTCGTGGCGTTAAACGCTTTAACGCGGGTTCCGGAGGCAAAAGCAGGAGGTTCCATCGTAAATTCTTTCACAAACGTTGACGTATATGACTCGACATTCCTAATTACAGGTTTGACGAAAAAGAGCGAAGACTCAGGTATAAAAAGATATTTTATAACGTTCTCGGACCGCAACATAATTTATAGCATAGAGGTTTCCGAAGGTATTAAAAAATGGTACACGGCGGGCCAAGTCGCGCTACCGGCCGCTTATAAAAAGATTCGCGGAATAGCATATAACCAACAGGGCAATCACCTATGGGTATATGCAGGCGGTTATGATGGCCAACCACCAGGCGCTAAAATCCTCAAAGTTACGACGGGCGGGTCGGTAATTAATTCGTTTCAAGCATACAACGACCACGAAGGTGGTGGCTTGGCGTGGTACGGTCCGTACATATATGTTCTCGATTATGCGGAAAGGGATATTTACAAATACACCGCGGCCGGGTCCCTTCTCGACAACTGGCCGAAAAACGCTCCCGATCACGGTAGCGTAAACCGGATCCCTTACGGCATCGCCGCTGACAGCAACTACTTATGGGTCACCAGTTACGGCAAATACGACCGTATCATCCAAATGACTAAAAACGGTTCTATAACCGGCAGCGTTATTAACGCCCCTAACACTTTTCATCCCCACCTTACGGCTATAACGACCGACGGCAACCACCTAATGTACGTTGACGACGCTACCGATACCCTATACGAAATAACGAAATGAAAAATAGCGCTATAAGGTTAGCTTTTATTTTTATGGCAGCGACGCCTTTATTAACCCACGCCGCGTGGGAGAAGGTCCGGATGCCGGAGGTAAACGAGCGGATAATAGAAATGGAGTTCGCCAACGCCGGCTTGGGCTACGCGTTGGTGGCGGAGGAGTACTCGCCCTATAATTTCTTAGCCTACCGGAACGGCGGGTGGACGCTGGAGCGCCTCCCGGGTATGTTCCTCGGCTACGCCTGGTATATCTCGCTGTTAAACTCCGGATACGGGTGGGTGGTCGGGATACACGGCGGCATGGATTGGGCCTTATATACCGCCCGCTCTTACGGCGGCGGGAGGTGGGAAAAAACCTACAATCCCTACCAAACCGGCAACTTCCCGGGTGATTACCCTGTAGTATCGGTAGCCGCGGTCGAGGACGTATGGATCCTCAACGACGCGGTCAACGGCTTCCTACATTACAAAGACGGCGTGTGGGAAGAGCTCCGCAACGTCTTGCCCGCGGAGCTGGGGGCGGCGCGGGAAGTATGCTTCGTTAACCAGCACGAAGGGTGGGTATCAGGCGAGAACGGCCAAGCGCATTACGTAAACGGGCGGTGGGGGTTCGTACCGGGTCCGCATATATACAACCTCGATTTCACGGGCCCAGACGACGGCTGGGGAACGCGGCCCGGGGGCGTTTACCATTATAACGGCTCGAGGTGGCGACTAACTTTCACAGTCCCCGGATATCGGGCGCACGCGATTTCCTTTTGCGACCGTAACAACGGTTGGGCGCGTTTTACCGACGGGGAAAAAGGTAGGTTATTTAAATTCACTGGAGCGAATTGGCACGAAGTAGTGCCACCTAAAGAAAACCCGCCCGACTTTCCTTGCGCAGTATCGCCTACGGATGCGTGGTTCCTCGGCAGCGAATATGAACCGGGTAAAGGGTACGTAACGTACTCTTACCATTGGTACACCGAACCCACCGTAGAACCTACGTCGCTGGGAAAAATAAAAACAATTTTTAAATAAAGGAGATACTGGAAATGCTTAAATTAACCGCGAGGGCATTATTAATAACGTTAACTGCAGCAGGTACGCTCCAAGCCGACACGCTCGTCGCGACGTTCTACTACGCGGAAGGCGACTTCGAATTCACGGACGAGGAAGGGGGAGGCGATACGTTCGACTTAATCGAATTGCCCGGCGAACTCCACTTTATGAACCCCGGCGAGCCTATGATGCCGCTCGTAACCGCGGCTTTCGCCGTCCCCTGGGGCTCGACCGTAAACGCCGTCTCGGTAGCGGACTCTACAAGCGAGGTCCTGGACGGCGGTTACTACGTATATCCGGCCCAAGAGCAAGCGGAAATAGGCGAAGGCGACGTGGGGTGGACGCCGCCGGACCCGGATATATACGGCTCCTCGGACCCTTACCCGGCCGAGGTCCTCCAGGAAGGCGCGGCCGGGACCGCGCGCGGCCACCTGCTTTACAACTTCGCCTTCGCGCCTATGCAATACCGCCCCGCCGACGGCGAAATCGACCTCTACACTTCGCTCGAGGTAACTTTGGATTATACTCCCCCCGAGGGAGCGCCCGATGCTTCGCGTATGGAGGTCCCGGAGATCTACGAAATGTGGTCGAGCAAAGTGAAACTCGTCGTAGCTAACCCGAACGAGGTCGTCTCCTTCCGCGAGGCCGTGAATTTCGTCGACTGCAACGAAATAGTGGAAATGGAGCTCCCGGAAGGAGGCGTCGGCGACGTAGTAGTTATGTCCGAATCGCAATACTTCGAAAACAATTACCCCTCCGACGAAGACTCCGAAACGGACCCCGAGGAGAGAAAATTCTACTACCCGTACGTGATCATTACCAACAATTTTTGGCAACATGACCCCGACGAATATACGCCGGCGCACGAATACGTAGGCGACCTCTACGGCATCGTAGGATATTGCCTGGATGGCCGCGACGTGGTTAAACTGAAGACCCGCAAGGGTTGGCCCGCGAATTGCGTAAGGATGGATTGGATCAAGGAAACATATACCGGCGCCGACGCCCAGAAAAAAGTCCACAATTTCTTAAAATCCGCGTACGCGAATTGGGGTACGGCCTTCGTATTATTCGCCGGCGACGTCGAAATGCCCGTTGACTATGGGGTAAGTGAAGAGGAGAAGGAAAAAACTTGGCGCAGGAGCGGCCGCCACGGCGTCGTGCCCGTTAGGCATTTGTGCCCGGACAATCTAGCGACCCCTAGCCAAATATCGCAATACAACGCGCCGGGCGATATATACTACGCGTGCCTCGACGAGAGCTGGGACGGCAACGGCAACGGCGTTTACGGCCAAAAGAGCGAAGTCCCAACTTGGGGCCAGGAGCTCCTGGTGGGCCGGATCGCCCTTGGCGTCCGAGGCTCCGGGTTGAGCGAGAGGCCGCAAAACCCCGAAAACTACCCCACCATCGTAGAAACGGAAGCACAGGCGTACGCATATAAGGCTAAACTAGATAAATATGAGAGGGAACCGTACGGTTTAACCGCGCCCCCGATACCGTATCTCGACCGCGCCCTTGTCATCAGCGCCGACTTTATAGAGTTTCCCCAACGTTTGATCGACGAGGGTGACTTCCAAGGCTTAGACGTTCAAACACTTTTCGAAGAGGGGGGTACCGACTACGATAAATACCCCCGCCATCCCGAGCCCCACAACGTGATTGATAAAATGAACGAGAACTTCGGCCTAACGTTCCTCTACTGTCACGGCTACCCGTTCGGTTTCTATACGTTAACCCACTACCGAGATTATACCCGCCTAGGAGACGACGACGCTTATATACAAATCACCGCTGCTAAGAGGGGATATAAACACCACTACCACGGCGACTTAGCTTTCCCCACGGGCCTCGACCAACTTGAGAACTCGGTTCCCGGCGTCGTTTACGCGCTAAGTTGTTCTACGAACCGTTTCGACTACCGTCGCGGCAAGCAGGAAGACGGTTGCTCCGAAGTGTACACCCTACAAGACGACCACGGCGGCCCGTTATACTTCGGCTTTAACCGGTCCCCTAGGTGCGACCCCGGCGAGCAACTTAGTGAACGCTTCCTAGACTATTTGTTCAGACACGAGACTCCCGGGCCAAACGACGGCAACCCAACCGCCGGCGAACCCCTAGCCTGGGCTAAGTTGGAATACGCTCGCCCCGACGTTCAGGATTACGAGCGTGTCGCGGCGTATATGAATGATTTAATGGGCGACCCCGAATTACAGATATATACCGACGACCCGCACATCTTCGACGTAACGTACGAAACCGCTGGCACGGTTCCACCTTCCGGTTTCTTCATTACGGTTACCGTCAAGGATGCCTCGGCTCCTGTTGTGCCTAAACCCCCCGTCGAGAACGCGCGCGTATGTTGTTGGCTCCACGGCAACCCTTTCTACGGCGTCGGTTATACGGACGAAAACGGCAAGGTGTATTTTTATACCGAATACGAAACCCACGAGCCTTGGCTTTGGCTCACGGTAAGCCGTGCAAACGACGGTTCGACGTCGCCGGAAATTCCTTTTATCGTACACTATTCGGGCCATAGTATCCCATAACTAAACCCGGGCCCCTTAATTTAAAAGAAAAAGCCGGCCTTATAGCCGGCTTTATTTTTAAGCGGTAAGCGTTACTTGGCGTAGTCGACGGCGCGGGTCTCGCGGATGACGACCACCTTTATCTTACCGGGGTACTCCAGCTCCTTCTCGATGGTCTCGGCGATGCGGCGCGAGAGTTCCTCGGCCTCGGCGTCGGAGACCCGCTCCTGCTCGACGATGATGCGGACCTCGCGGCCGGCCTGGATGGCGTATGCCTTCGAGACGCCGGAGAACGAGTCGGCTATCTCCTCCAGCCTGGTGATGCGCTTGATGTAGGACTCGAGCGACTCGCGGCGGGCGCCGGGCCGCGCGGCGCTGATGGCGTCCGCGGCGGCGACCAACACGGCCTCCACGCTGGTGGGCTCGGTCCGGCCGTGATGCGCCTCGCAGGCGTTAACAATCTCCGGCGACTCGCCGAACTTGCGCAAGAGGTCGGCGCCGATCTGGGGATGGGTCCCCTCCACCTCGTGGTCCACCGCCTTGCCGACGTCGTGCAGCAGGCCGGCGCGGCGGGCGCGGTCGGCGGGCAACCCCAGCTCGTTGGCCATAATGCCGGCGAGGTAGGCCACCTCTTTGGAGTGGCGGAGGACGTTCTGGCCGTACGACGTGCGGTACTTGAGGCGCCCCAGCGTCCGCACCAGCTCCGGGTCCATCTCGTTTATGTTGAGCTCGAGGATGGTCTCCTCGCCCACTTCGACCAGTTCCTGCTCGAGCTCGCTGCGGATCTTATCGACTATTTCCTCGACGCGCCCCGGATGGATGCGGCCGTCGACGATGAGGCGTTCCAGCGCGCGCTTGGCGACCTCCCGCCGCACCGGGTCGAACGACGAAACGATGACGGCCTCCGGCGTGTCGTCGACGATAAGGTCAACGCCGGTGGCGGCTTCGATGGCGCGGATGTTGCGGCCCTCGCGGCCTATTATCCGCCCCTTCATCTCGTCATTGGGGAGCTCCACCACCGAGACGGTGCTCTCGGCAACGTGGTTGGAGGCGCAGCGTTGGATGGCGAGGCTAATAATTTCCCGGGCCAAGCGGTCGCCCTCCGCCACGGCCCGGTCCTTGATTTCCTTGATGGTGCGGGCGGCGTCGCGCGAGGCGTCGGCGACGAGGTTCTTTATCAATATCTCTTTGGCCTCCGCCGCCGACATCCCGGAAATGCGCTCGAGCATGCGGTTCTGCTCGTCGGCCTTCCGGGCCAGCGCGTCCTCTTTGTTCTTCAGCGCGTTCTCGCGTCGCTCGAGACCTTTCTCGCGGTTGCCGAGCTGGTGTTCCTTCTTATCAAAATTATCGGCCCGACGCTCGAGGGATTCCTCCTTCTGCCTGAGCCGATTTTCAAGGTTCTTTAGGTCTCGCTGACGCCGTTCGGTCTCTCTCTCCGCATCCTCCTTTAGCTTGAAGGTCTCGTCTTTGGCTTTAAGTAACGCTGAGGTCTTCGTATTCTCTGCTTCTCGCTCGGCTTCCTCCGTTATCTTTGCGGCAATTCTCTCCGCGGTCTTAATTTTAGATTCGGCGATGCGCCGTCGGGCGATATACCCCAACCAGAAGAATACCGCCCCTGCCGCGACGATCGCCCCCAAAAGCACCAGAAGGGTTTGAAGGGGTGAAAGCATGGTTACCTCCCCGCACGATAACGGGAAGGCGGCCCGAGCGTCGGAACCGGAAATCGGCCGAGGTACGCGCCCCAAGACCGCCATAGCATCGGCGTCCGCCGGGCGCGTGTATTTTAATTATTTTTTTCCGGTATGTCATCAATCGGGTCTTTGAGGTACGTCTCTACCCTGGATTGATATCGCTCGAGCCGCGCTCGCACATAGGCAACCGCTCCCCCTCGGGCGGTTTTCCCGTCTCGCTTGGTATTTATATTAAGGCCTGTCGACCGGTTCTCCTACATTATACGAGATATTAACCGTTTTATCAAGGGATAATTTCCGGGAAAGGCCAAAAACCCTTTATTTTCAACGAAAAAATAAGCCGGCCTTAAGCCGGTTCGTAATATCCTGAGCAGATACGTCCTGTTAATATTCGTCTATCGAGCTTCCTTGCCGGCCTTAGGCCGAAGCCGGCCCCCCCTACCAACCGATGCCCGCCGTCGCGACGTACGAGTCGCCCAGCTCCCGGTGGGGGCGCCAGCACAGGTCGAAGCGGTAATTCCCGGCGGCAACGCCCAGGCCCGCGGACGGCATATTCTCCGGGTAGCGGTAGCCGGCGCGCAGCGCCAGCACCTTCGCGATAACGGCCTCGCCGCCCGCCGCGGCGCCGAGGTCGCCGTCCTTGCGGACGCGACCCTCCGCGGTGGCGACGATATTCGCCGGGAGGTCCACCGCCGCGCCGAGCCGCACCGTAGCGGGGTACACGTCCCGTATCGACTTCAGCTCGACGTTGGGCGCGACGAGGTTGTCCAACGCGACGGCCACGCGCGTCGCCGGCAGCGGCGTGAATAAAAATCCCGCGTCCACGCCGAAGCCGCCGTCCTGGTATTCGTAAATTTTGGTCGTAATGACCTTAAGCGCAATACCGAGGTAATACTTCGGCTCTTCGCCGGCGACGACCTCGCCCCCCAGGCCCTTGCCCCAGCCGAGCTTGATGGCCGACTCGTAGTCCGAGAAGGTCCGGCCGGTCAATCCCAGGCCGCCGGCCTCGGGTATGCCGGAGGCTTTGAAGTAGTTCACACCGGCGGCGAAGGTCCCCAGCGCGAAGCCGCGGCCCGACATATTGTACGAAACGGCGCCCGTGGCGTACGTGACGTCTTTGACCTCGCTGAAGGGATAATGGTACGTAAACTCGGCGCGGCCCCCCGGGACCTGGTCGAGGCCGGCGGGGTTGAAGAACAGCGCCGACGCGTCGTCGGCGACGGCGGCGAAGGCGTTGCCCATGGCCGCGGCCCGGGCGCCGGCGCCGAGGCCCAACCACGCGCCGGCGTAACCGCCGCCCGCGGCTGCCGCAAAAACAAAGGCCGGGGTTAAAACTAATAAAAAAATAATATTAATGCTTTTCATATTCGGGCGTTAGCGTTCGCAACGTATAGTACACGCTATTCCTTTGAACCGAATAACGTTTCTTCATTATATTCGGTAGCTCCATTAGGTAAATCCCGAGGAACCCTCTTAACTCTTTCATCGATTGAGTCGAATGCACGGAAAGGTTCTTTTACTCTTTGGTCGGTCATTTTAATATATTCGGCGTTAATATCTATCCCTATATAAATACGCTTCAATACAGAAGCAACCTTACAAGTAGTACCGCTACCAACAAACGGGTCTAAGACAATATCCCCTACGTTAGAACTAGCGCGCACTATCCTTTCAATTAACCCTTCAGGTTTTTGGGTTGGATGGTCTTTCCTTTCTCTGCTGCAATAATGGACGTGGGAAAATTTCCAAACGTCACCAGGATTAGCACCTGCCATATTATTGCGCTTCCTAAAGTATTTCTGAGGTATCCTCACATCGTCTAAATTAAAAACGAATTTATCCGATTTAGTGAAATATAGAATATCGTCATGTCTTGGAGAGAAACCCTTTTTGCGACCCATACCTTGCGTATAATGCCATACGATCCAACCGTTGAAATTAAGTCGGAAATTTCCCTCGAGGATTATAAACAACTTCGAAATAAACCGAAAACCCATAAAAACGTAAATACTACCGGTATTCTTTAACACCCTAACCGCTTCATTTAACCATTCAATATTAAAACGTTCGTATTCGTTCCATTCTTTTAAATCGGTTATCTTGCCGTAGTCTTTACCTAAGTTATACGGGGGATCCGCTATTACCAAATCGACGGACTCATCTGGGAACGTTTTCAATATTTTAACCGCGTCCCCTACGAATAATCGGTTTTCGAATTCGTTAATTAAGGTCATGGTAACATTACCTACTTAACCCACTCATTCTTTATGGCTAGTTCTAACCACTTCTTTTCCCCGTGGGTTTTTATATATTTCGCGTCGAGAAAACGCAAGAATTCGTCTACTGTCCTGATTTCCTCCGTTACGTAATGTATATCCCTAATTTGCAGTTGGCCGTACCCTAATGCAGGATTATAGCTTAAATCAGCAGAACTAACAAACTTCAAATCGTAAACCGAAAAACTCACTACTTCCATAGTCCCTTGAACCATTTTCGTTTTCTTATTTCTCTCGGAATAAACCTTATGCTTTAGGGATAACACGATAAATATATAGTCGGGGTCTTTTAGGTATTCGTTACGAATCCTAGCGTAAGAAGTTATATTAGGACTTCTCCCGGACGTTGCAATATCTTCTGCTGTGGCCTTAACATCTACGTGGGATGTAATATATTCAGCTTTTTCCGTTTCCCTTTTAAACTGCAAAACTATATCGAAAGCGTCGAGTCTCTTTCCCGCTTCTACATTAATTAGCTTATATTCGTTACCCTCATTGTCTACTATACATTCGAACAACTCCAAAGCCCAAGCTTCTACAAATGGACCGGCCACCTTGTTAATATTCTCTAAAGGTAAGCTTTTTAAGTTCGTATAAATATATATTTTATTATTACCTTCCTCAATAGAATTCTCTATAATCCCCGAGATCTTCGTCCGCACGTAATCGGACCACGCCTTGTAACCCGGCGTTTCTTTGGGCGATTTCAAAATTAATTTCTTTCGTTTCCGCATATTTACCCAATCTAACGTTGTACGAATCCTAGCCTTTCGGCCCACGCGGCGGGGATGCGAACCGGCTTGCCGTCGCGGCCCCGGGCGGCGTGCACGGTGTATCCCTCGGCCAAGACCTCGTCGCCCCGTTTGACGACGTAATCGAAGCGGACCTTCGCGCGGCCGGCGGCGCCGATAGAGGTCTCGACCGTCAGCTCGTCCTCGAAGCGCGCCGGCGCCCGGTACTTGCAATGGGCCTCCGCTACCGGCATATATACGCCCGCCGCCTCCATCTCCGAATACGGTATGCCCTTATGTTGAAGGTAGGCCACGCGGCCGTCCTCGAAGTACGCCAGGTAGTGGCCGTAGTAGACGACGCCCATGGCGTCGGTCTCGGCGTAGCGGACGCGGAGGGAGGTTACCACGCGCGCGCGGCCGGCGTTCCCGCTAGTCGCCCCCACTTTTTTCCCCCTCCTCGAAGAACCCCATCGCGAGGAACTTCCGGCGGCGGTCCTCGCGGAGCTCGTCGCCGGACATCTTTTCCAATTCGGCCAGGTGGCGCTCGAGCGCCTCGGCCAAAAGCTCCGCGGCCCGGTCGTGGTCGCGGTGGGCGCCGTACGCCGGCTCCTCGACTATTTCGTCGACGACGCCGAGGCCCAGTAAATCTCGCGCCGTTATCTTGAGCGCCGCCGCGGCCTGGGGCGCGTACGCCCGGTCCCGCCACAGGATGGCAGCGCACCCCTCGGGGGAGATGACCGAATAGTAGGCGTACTCCTGCATCAGAACGCGGTTGCCGACGCCGATGCCGAAGGCGCCCCCGGAGCCGCCCTCGCCGATGACCGCCACGACGAACGGAACGTGGAGGTTGAACATCTCGAGGACATTACGCGCGATGGCCTCCGCCTGGCCGCGTTCCTCGGCGCCGATGCCGGGGTACGCGCCGGCGGTATCCAGGAAAGACAATACGGGGAGGCCGAATTTCTCGGCCAACCTCATCACGCGCAGCGCCTTGCGATAGCCCTCCGGGTGGGGCGAGCCGAAATTGTGGCGGATCTTGTCGGCGGTCTTGCGGCCTTTCTCGTGGCCCATCCAAACGACCTTGCGGCCGCGGAACCATCCCACGCCGCACAAGATGGCCTGGTCGTCGCGGAAGAGGCGGTCGCCGTGGAACTCCAACGGCCGCTCGATGAGCCGGCGGACGTAGTCCATGGTGTAGGGGCGGTCCGGGTGGCGCGCGAGCAGGACGCGGTCCCACGCCGTCAGGCCGGCGTAGACCTCGGCGCGGCGCCCCTCGAGCTCCCGTTCGCGGGCGGCCACCTCGGCCGCGGCGTCGGCGTCGCCCGCCTCGGCCTTAGGCCGCAGCGCCTCGAGTTGTTCCTCCAGCGCCGCGAGCGGCTTCTCGAACTCCAGGACTACCTTCTTCGCCTCTACCGCCATCGTTATCCCGCAACGCTTCAGAACGAGCCGATATACGTTAAATAGAGCACGCGCGAGTAGCGGCCCTCGTTGCCGAGCTTCGCGATCTGATTCTCGAGGAGGTTGGTGGCCCAGAACTCGAGGTTGAAGTTTTCGGTTACGCGCCACCGGACGCCGGCGTCCAGGTACCCGCGGCCCATGCCGAGCGACTCCGGCGCGTTGTCGTTCAGGCCCATATCGTACGAGGTTAGCAACATCAAGTGCGGGCCCACGGTCTTCTCCACCGCGGCGTAGACGTCCGGGCCGTTGTCGTCCACGTCCTCGACGACGTTGTAGGACACGCCGGCGTGCATGCCCAGGGCACCCAGGAGTTCGACCTCCTGCGAGAGCGCGAGGTAGAAACCCTTGGCCTTGAACTGGTAGCGGTCGTAGTTGACCGTTTCATTTTCTTTGGTGGGGTCGAAGTCGTAGTACTTGCCGTGGCCCTGGTCGTCATAGCCGAGGGCCAACGCGGGCATTATAGGACCGCCGTTGGTGATGCGGAATTTTACCTGGAACCCGGGGCGGGGGTTCATCGTGGGCGTGGCGTTGCCCAGGACGTCGACGCCGCCGTACGACATGCCGACGGTCAAATAGTCCAGAATGCCTATTTCGCCGCGCACCACGAACGGCTCCACGCCGATGCTGGCGTCGTATTCGCCCCGCAGCCGGGTCCAGGCCGTGGGGTCCTCCATAACCCAGGTCTCGCCCTCGGGGACGAAATCCTCCTGGGGGTACGCGGCCGGCGCCGCCGCGGCCACGGCCGCCGCCAAGAGCGCGAACGCGCCCCACGCCCCGCGGCCCAAATCGCGCGTCAAAGACTTTTTCAGCATAATCGAGGCTCCCGGGAAAAGTTTTTAGAGTAATAACCTACCGCCGGCGCGGAGTCAAGTCTAATCCTTACCATCGCCCCGGCCTTCGGGCGCGACGGTAAGGCGGACCTGTTTGACCCTCCGCGCGTCGGCCGCGGTAACGTAAAAATCCAGATTCTCGTACGACAGCCGCTCGCCCGTCTCGGGGACTTTCCCGGACAAAGCCGAGATGAAACCGCCCACGGTCTCGAATTCTTCCTCCGGTATGGCGATGCCGAGCTGCTCGTTCAACTCGCCTATGTCGGCGCGGCCCGCTATAAGCCAAACGTCGTCGCCGACCTTCTCCAGCAGCTTCACCTCGGCGTCGTACTCGTCGTGGATCTCGCCCACGATCTCTTCCAGCGTGTCCTCGAGCGTTATAAGGCCCGCGGTGCCGCCGTATTCGTCGACGACGATGGCGAACTGTACCTTGGCCGAGCGGAACTCCCGCAGGAGCTCGTTGACCCTCTTGGACTCGGGGACGTAAAAAGGTTCCCGCAAAACGGACCTCAAACCCTCGCCCGTGTCCTCGAGCTTGAAGATGTCCTTGGCGTGGAGGATGCCCAAGACGGCGTCGGGGGATTCATCCACCACCGGAATCCGCGAAAAGCCCTTGGCTATGACGATTCGTTTGATCTCGTCCAGCGGGTCGCGGATGTCCACCGTCACCATTTCGACGCGCGGCACCATGACCTCCCGCGCCACCGTCTCGCGGATGCTGAAGATGCCGTTTATCATCTCCCGCTCTTCCTCGGCCAGCCGCGCGCCACCCACGCCGCATAAGGCCTCCAACTCGGCGGCGGGCGAAACGGCCGCGGGGTCGATGCCGGCGCGCGTAACCTTGGCGAGCACCAGCGCGATCGTTTTGGCGGTCCAAATCAGCGGAAACAGCAACAGGTAAAGGAACTTGGCCACCGGCCTTATGAAGCGGCCGAGCGACCTCGCCGCGGCAGCCGGTAGCACCGCGCGCGCCGCCGCCCGCACCACGAAGAGCCCCGCGGCGCAAATGAGCCACGCCGCGGCCAAAGGCAGCGCCGGCGCCTCGAACGCCAAAAGCGTCGCGGCCGAGTACGAAGCGGCGATCAGTAAGAATACCTCGACGAAGAAGAGCGCGTTCAGTACGGCTAACGGGACTGCCGGTTTACCCGCGCCCTCCCCTGCCGGGTTGCGGTCGCGCGTCGCGTTCGCCACTACGGCCCAGCGTGCGACGACGAAAACGCCGTACGCCGCGACTAACGCGACGACCGTAATAAGTGATGGGGGCTCGTCCAACTACATGCACCTCGCTTCTTACGCCACGGCTCTACGTGAATACCCAAAAGCAGAGCGCCGTAACGCCGATACCCAAAAAAGCGCCCGCGGCAATCTCGAGCAAGGAATGTATGCCCAAACGGACGCGCGAAACGCCGATAATCAGCGCCAAGATAAACGTTATGGTAGCGACCAACGGATTGCGGCTCAAAAGCGACGCCGCGGTCCACAAGCCGAAAGCGGCCGCGGCGTGGCCGCTGGGGAGGCCGCCGCGCAGGAAAGTCCCTTTCCCCGTGAACGCCTTCAACGTTAGAACCAACAGGATGGTCAGACCCAACGCGACCACCGCCACGTGCTCGGGCGCCCGCCGCACGCTCACGATCGTCGTTACGATGGGGCCCTTGAGGGCCTCGAAGAATATGAGATAACCGACTACAACCGCGTTCAGCGTCGCGAACAGGACCGCGCCCGCGGCGACGTCCTTGGCGATGCGCGCCATCGGATGGTACCTCTCCACCGCCAGGTCTAGCAAGACCTCGAGCGAGGAGTTTATCATTTCGGTGATAAGGACCAGCGCGATCGTTACAAGTAATAATATGAGCTCGGTCTTGGTGATGGACAACCAAACGCTGGCGAATAAAACCAGGGCCGTGATGACGAAATGGATCTTAACGTTGCGCTGGGTGCGGAGGGCGTAGACGATACCCTCCAACGCGCTGTTGAAGGAGCGGGCGAGGCCCCCTTCCCTTAAAAAGAGACCCCTCTTCGACGGTCGCTTGTTCTTAGCCGCGGTCACGTTATACCCTTATCCGGCCTCGGCCGTGAGGTCGTTTGCGGCCCGCTCCATCTCGGCGCGGGCCTCGTCGCCATCGTCGTCGTATCCGGCCAGGTGGAGCAGGCCGTGGGCCACGAGGGCGGCGAGCTCTTCGTCCAACGCTACGCCCCGGCGCTCGGCCTGCTCGCGGGCCCGGTCTACCGAAACGTAAACCTCGCCCCACAACCACATCTCCTCCGGTTCCACCGGGTCCCGTCCTATGGGAAACGCCAGTACGTCCGTAGGGCCCTCTCGCCGGCGGTACTTCCGGTTCAATTCCGCCAGCAGCGCGTCGTCCGCTACCGTTACCTCGACCACCGCCCGACGCGGGACGCCGCACCGTTCACGGTAGCGGGCGATCAACGCCTCCAGCCGCCGCCGGCTAGTTCGACTTAGTTTCGGCAGAATGCGTAGACAGATACGGGACGACGTATTGTTCCCCATCTTCGGGATAAGTGGGCCGGATATGGAATATGCTGTTCAGGGCTTTTATTAAACTCTCTTTAACGAGCTGTATTTCGGCGAGGGTAAGCTCACACTCGTCGAGCTGGCCGTCGGCCAGCCGCGCGCCCACGATCTTCTCGACCATCGACCGAATGCTGGTGGGCGTCGGGCCCTCGAGGGAGCGCGACGCGGACTCCACGGCGTCGGCCAACATGATTATAGCGGAGACCTTGCTGTGGGGTTTGGGCCCCGGGTAGCGGAAGTCGTCCTCGGCCAGGACCCGATGCTCGTCCAACTTCAGGGCCTCCTGGTAGAAGAAGGATATCAGGCCCGTGCCGTGATGCTCGATTACGGCTTCTATGATGGGGGGCGGCAGGCCGGCCTCCTCCGCGACTTTGGCGCCCTGCTTGGTGTGGGAAGCGACGACCAAGCTGCTCATCTGGGGCGACAGGTGCTCGTGGCGCGCGCTTTCGGAACCGGTGTTCTCGGCGAAATAGGACGGCGCCCGCAACTTCCCGATGTCGTGGTAGTAGGAGGCGACGCGCGCCAAAAGCGGGTTCGCGCCCACCGCGCCCGCCGCCACCTCCGCCAGGCTGCCCACCACGATGCTGTGGTGGTACGTCCCCGGCGCCTCCAACAATAGTTGGCGGAGCAGCGGTTGGTTCAAGTCCGCGAGCTCCAGCAACTTGAGGTCCGTAACGACGTCGAACGTCATCTCGAACAGCGGCAGCAGTATGGCCAATATGGCGACGCTGGCCGCGGCGAGTACCGTACCCCACGCAATCTCCTCGCCGATTTCCCGCCAGGGCGACATATCGACTAGCCCTATGCCCACCGCCGCCGCCGCCGAGGCGAGAGCGATGCCGGCGAAAACGCGATAGAAGTCGGTCCTCCGCCGGATGTGCGCCACCAGGAATACCCCTACCGTGGCGGCCGACAACGATATAACCATGGGTCGGAACGCCACGCCGGCCATCACGCCGGACAGTACCGCCAGCGTCATCGCGGTGACGAAGCCGAAGCCCACGTCCACCAACAGCGTTATGAGCATCGCGCCCAGACAGGCCGCGAAGATATACAGCGACAACGGCGAATAATTGATAAGGAGCAAGGCCAGCGCCCGCGAAACGAAACACGACGCCGCCAGGACGACCGCCAACATCCACCAGTAACGAAGCTGGGCGCGCAGCGACGGCCTGTAGCGGAAGAAAAATATGCCCAAAACGCCGAGCACGAGCGCGACGAGCAAAGACCGGCCGCCTAAGGACACGGCGAGGTTTCGTACCGTCCTGCCGGAATAAAGGGCGGCCACCGCGCGGATCTGGGCGCGCGTTACGACGTTATTACGTTGTACTATCTTCTCGTTCTCTTCCACCCATCGCTCGACGGGTTCTACCGCGGTTCGCGCCTCGCGGCGCCGGCGTTCGGTCTCGGTTTCGTCGTACAAGAGGTTGGGTCGTACGTTCAAGGCTACGACTTCGGATACGGCCCGGCCTTCCTCGGGCGACAGCGACGCGTCTTTAACGGCCAGCGCGCGCGCCCGCCCCGCGGCCGTCGCCGGGCTCAAAAGTTCCTCGGTGCTCACGATGGCTTCGGCCTCGCCCTCGCGCTCGAGCAACGTCGCCGTCTTCCCCAACCCCCGGCGCTCGATTTCGGCGGTATCCAGTATGCCGTCGGCGAACAGCGACGCCAGCAACTCCGAGGAACGGCGGCGAACGGCGTCCAAAGTTTCGGATTCGGCTTCCAACAGGAAGACGAGCGTATCGCGGCTGAGGGCGATGCTCAGCTCGTCCACGAACGCCTCCCGTTCGTGGCCGCTCTTGGCCGCGTACGTGTCCCCCAGCTGCCGCAATATGACGAAAAACTCGGAAAGCTCGTCGTCGGCGATGCCGGCGATATGGGGGTTTTGGCGGAAGACGGGCAGCACCCGCGCCGCGGCCTCGTCCTCTTCGTGCCGCAGCGTCGAGCGGTCTTTATACACCGCGAATTTGTAGGGCGCCGTAATGTCCGTCTTCGCTATCTCCCCCTCCGTGAGCTGCGGACGGCGGAAAAATTGGCTGGGCGTAACGAGGACCGAGAGCGCGACGAAAGTGGCCAGGCCTATCGCGGCGCGCTTGGTATTGAGGCGACGCCACGGCTTCTCGGCCCTCTTCCGGCCGACGCCGCGCGGCCGGCCGGCGAAAAGCCGCCGCAACCTTACCCGAGATCTTTTACCGAACGCCACGGTAATCCCTTACTCTTCCGAAGGGGGCCGGCCGCCGGGCCGCCGCTTGCCGGCCCGGGCCGCGGAGGCGCGCCGGTCTACGCGATGCTTCGCCTCGTACCCGTCGTACGCGTCCACCACGCGTTGTATTATGGGATGGCGCACGACGTCGCGCCGCGTGAGGTAGACGAAGTCGGTGCCGTCCAAACCTTTCAATATATCCTGGACTTCGACCAGGCCGGAGCGGACGTTCTCTTCCAGGTCTATCTGCGTGATGTCGCCCGTCACCACCGCTTTGGAGCCGAAACCCAGCCGGGTGAGGAACATCTTCATCTGCTCGTAGGTGGTATTCTGCGCCTCGTCCAGTACGACGAAAGACTCGTTGAGCGTCCGCCCTCGCATATAGGCCAGGGGCACCACCTCTACCACGCCCCGCTCGATGAGCCGCATCGCCCGGTCGAAATCCATCATGTCGTGGAGCGCGTCGTAGAGCGGTCTTAAATAAGGCGCGACCTTCTCGGTGAAGTCGCCGGGGAGGTACCCCAGCTTCTCGCCCGCCTCCACCGCGGGCCGGACCAATACCACGCGCCGCACCTCTTCCCTCATCAGCATATCGACCGCCATGGCCATCGCGATGTAGGTCTTCCCCGTGCCCGCCGGGCCGATGGCGAAAATTATGGTGTGGTCGCGGATGCTGCGGGCGTACGTGCGCTGGCCCGCCGTCCGGGGCCTGATGAAGCGGCGCCGCGACGGCACCGGGATGGCCTCGGACAACAGCTCACCCAGCTCCGTCGCGGGGTCGCTCCGCAGCGCCTCCAGGGCGTAACCGATCTGCGAGCCCGCGGCCCCGGGCGCCCCCTCGCTGGACTCGAGCACCTGCTCGAAGAGCTCGGCGACGCGGTCCACCGCCGCTTCCTCGCCGCGGATGACGAGTTCGTTGCCCCGGGCGACGATATGCACGCCGAACATCTCCTCGGCCTGCTTCAGGTTCCGGTCGCCCGGGCCGTAGAACGCGGCCGCCTGGTCGTTGTCCGGAATATAGAGCCGCGCCGTAAACGAGCCCGACGTTTCGCCCTTCTTGTGGTCCTTAACCTTCATATTACCTCGTCGCGGCGACCAGCGCCGCTTCGACCTCGCCCGGGGTTACGGCGATAAGGGTTACGTGGTCCGGTACGTTTACGCGCACCGGATACTTGCCCGGACCCCGCGGATAGACCTCGGCCGAAAGCGGCCCCAACGCCGCCAGCCGGCCGGCCTCGCCCTCCAGCGTAACCGAAACCTCGGCCGGCCTCAGCTCGTACGCGCCGCGCTCGGCGCCTCGCGCCGTTACCCGCACGCCGCCGAAAGACAGACGCTCGCCCGGGCCTACCGGTACCGATACCAGCACCTCGTCGGCCCCCACGAGCGTGATGCCGGCGGGGGCTTTAATGGGTACCTGGGCCGCGAACGGCGCGTCGCGCCCCTCGGCGTCCACCACCACCGATACCGCCCGCACCTTATCCAGTACCCTAACCGAGCCGTAGAGGGTGGCCTTGGGCGGTTGGACCTCCGGCACTCCTAAATAGAACCCGGCTCGAGGCGAACCGGAGAAATCCACCTCTACGGGGACGGCCTTCGTAACGCGGCGCTCGAGCTCCACGATTACGGTCCTCTCGCTCAATATCTCCTCGACCTTCACGTCCTCGTCGCCGGCGTAGATAACGTCCGCGGTGGTAAGGCCTACGGGATACACGCCGGCGTCCTTGTCGGCCAGGTTTATTACCACTTTGAAATCGGCGGCGCGGAGGCCGAACAGGTCCCGCCCTTTCCCGGCCACGCGGAAAGACACCTTCTCGGGCTGGGGGCTGTTTACCGTGATACCGTCCGGCACGCCCTCTAGCTCGAGCGGCGCCTCGATTTCGCGATAGCCCTCCCGGCCGCTGGCGATGAAGAACCAGAACAGGACGGCGAGTAGGAGGGCCAGAACCTTAAAGCCCAAGTTGCCGAAAAGGCGCCGCAAGCGCCCGCGTAATTCCATCTCGACGCGGCGAGGCATACCCCGGCCTACAACCTGCCTTTCAAATAATCCTGCAGCGACGCTTTCAAATCTTCCACGCCCGTCACCGGGTTCAACCGGCCGTCGGCCGCGATGGCCACCCGGCCCGTCTCCTCCGATATAACGACGACCACGGCGTCCGTGACCTCCGTTATGCCGAGGGCGGCGCGGTGGCGGGCGCCGCGGCTCTTCGCGACCTCCGGGTTTTCGGTAAGGGGCAACATCACGGCCGCGGCCGCGACCCGGTCACCCTCGATTATGGCCGCGCCGTCGTGCAGCGGCGAGTGAGCGTCGAATATGGCACCCAAGAGCTCGCGCGATATCTCGCTGTTTAGGCGGACGCCCCGCTCGACGTAGCTGCCCAACGGGACGGTCCGCTCGAAGACGAGGAGCGCCCCTACGCGGGTGGCGGCGAACTCGAAGGCCGCGTTCACGACGATGTCTATCGTCGTCTCCTTTCGGCCCAGGACCGCCCGCACCAATCGGTTCTTGCCGATTAAGCCCAGCGCCTTTCGTA
>Ga0307378_10004133_pt1 | contig 20897 bp, 19 predicted proteins | sample UN1MG_FD_202238 | JGI IMG/M metagenome (GOLD analysis project Ga0307378, IMG submission 202238) | Soil microbial communities from Risofladan, Vaasa, Finland - UN-1 | ecosystem: Environmental > Terrestrial > Soil > Coastal area > Acid sulfate soil | place: Finland: Risofladan, Vaasa | collected... | reverse complement strand
CGTTTATCAGGAAACTGAGAGGCGCAAGTATCCTTGGGATGTTCCTCGTGTGGAACGAAAAGGAGGTATGTTTATGAAGGGGCAAGCTCTTTGGGATAGTAGGCGAAATAATATTAGGACTCAACACTCGAAATTAGCCAGTATAGCAGTGATATACTGGTCGTTGCCGTCACTAATGAATGTGGCCTTCCCATCCTCTGTTGGCTTCTTGCCCCGTTTTCTCACCGTTTCCATCAACGTATCTGCGGTGGCTTGTACTCGTTTACCGGTGCTGTGTGCCAGATGAAGTTTTGTATCTGTTTTCTTCGCTATGTAGATCCAGCAATCGCCCTGTCTATCTCCGTCACCATCTCCCGCGTCAACGTTCTTTTGTTTTTTTTAACGAAGGACCACATCTCATCTACCTGGATTTCAGTAAGCCCAACATCTCTTATCAAAAAGTCCGTCACGTCCCGTGCGTGGCTTGCTAAGTCGTTTACGATGTCTGATACCGTGTCGCGATGGATCTCCAGTATGCGTTCAATAGCTCGTATTCCGTTTTTCTCCACCAGCAATTTGCAGATCATGATTATCTGTTCTTCTGATAACTTGCGATTGTAGAAGACCGTGTTTTTGGTTTCTACGAAGACACTGCCGCATGTCTTGCATTTAAATCGCTGCCGGCCGTTTTTGTAATGTCCATATTTAACTATATTGCCTGCACCGCTTTTGCCGTAATCACGGCAATCCTGATTGGAGCAGAACTCTTTTTGAGGATCTGCCTCTAATTTGCTATTTGGCATAAATATAGGTGGGTAAACCACCTATATAAAGCAACCGCATATCAGGACACTACCGAATATTTAATGAGGTTCAAGTTCAACACCATAAAAACCCTTCTTGGAAAGTTGATTTAATTTCTCTTAATGAAGAAGGAATCTTCAGTTTTTTTGATAGAACTCAAAAGTAAAAATGTTGATAGTGAGCAGAATGTAACTAAAATTTACTCTTTAGCATAAATATCTCACACTTACCTGCTCAATAGTGAGATGCATTCCTTAGACCAAGAGAAGTTAAGCCCTTTATCTCGCTTCCTTCAGTTCTTCAATCTTATTTCCTAATGCAACTAAAACGCCCACACTCTTTTCCCTTGCGTTTGAATCTCTTGCCTCACGCATACGCCGGATCGAACCGTACGGGAGTCGATTTCTCGAGGCATTGCTCGCCGTGTTCGAGCGACTCGTCGATCAATTTCTTCAGCAGCGTCGGATAGGCGGCGCCCGCAAGGTTCTGGACGGGTTTGCCCTTGCAGAAGAACGTAAAGGTCGGGGTAGCCATGACCCCGTAGCGGTCGGCGGTGAACGGGCTCTCGACGATGTTGAGCTTCGCAAACCTGACTTTGCCTTCGTACTCTAGGGCGTACTGGATGAAGTACGGCTCCATCTCCTTGCAGTGGACGCACGTTTGACTGAAGAACATCACGAGCACGGGCAGCTCCGAAAGCTCCACTTCCTTTTCCCAGCTCGTGTCATCCACTTCCAGCAGGTTCATGGTTGTGCCATTCATGCTATGCTGGTATATACTTAGGGTATGGAACAATAAAAAGTGGGAGGGTTTACGCACCGGTTTCTGCTAAGAATGGTGCGTGCGCGCGCTCGATCGCCCCCTCCGATTTGAACGGTTAAAACGAAAGAAAAAGGTGAAATAAGAAAAATAACTTTTCTTTCCTATTTTTGCTGCGTTATGCAGAAGAACGATTAAAACTCGTCATCCATTGCCAGCAAGTCTTCCTCAACGTCAAGCCACTCGCTTCTTCGCGGCTTACTCTTTAAGATACACAGCAAGTCTTCTTCATCCTCGCTGAACATCTTCGCTGCACATACCATGTCTCTGCTCACCTCCTATTACTGTAGTCCATAAGAGAGAGTAGGTCATGCTTATAAACCTTGTAACCACATAAGGGACCCGAAGCATAAACCCGCACATCGTACGATTGCCTTCAGGCGACGTATGTATACCCGTATCGTCGTGGCTCAAACGGCGGGATGGATTCTCGAAACGAGGACTTTTGGGAGCACCGTAACAACACCCGTAAAGAAAGAGCGAATCAGGAAGCAACATCTTTTTCAGCGATGCGAGAATATTTAATAAGATATCGAAGAAAGGTAAAGAGAGAGAACCAACCATGCCCTCGCAATTCGCGATTTTGTGGAGTGCGGATTTACAGGAATACGATTTCGGAGAAGGGCATCCGTTCAGGGGGCGCCGATACCAAACATTCATGCCGTTCTTGAAGGAGAATCTCGGCGAGGAGCAGTATCGAATCGTGGGTGCCGCGAAGGCTACCGACGAAGATCTGCTCATGATTTGCACCCGGGAGTATATCGATTTCACCACAGACTATTACCGGGCTGCGCACCGGGGAGTGGCTGCTGCGCATGACGGGCGATTTTATCAGTTCCACAGCCCGGATAACAGGCCCATAGGACGACCGGGGAACGTGGAGGACGCTGCTCGACTGATTATCGGCCAGGCGAAGCGAGCCGCGGATCTGGTAGAACGGGGCGAAAGTACAAAAGCGGTCTCAATCGGTGGCGGATTGCACCATGCCAAATCCTCATTTGGAGAAGGATTTTGTCTCTATAACGATGTCGCCTTCTGTGCCACGTATCTGATGGAGAGCTACGGGCTACAGAGGATCTTGATTCTGGATACCGACGCCCATGCCGGGAATGGCACCGCTGAATACTTCTACGACGAGTCACGGGTCTTGTTCATTGATGTACATCAAGACCCGCGTACGTTATATCCGGGAACAGGTTTTATCTCACAACTTGGAGCGGACGAGGGAGCTGGATATACCGTCAATGTTCCACTGCCGCCCTATGCAGGCTATGACTCCTATGAGCTAGTCCTTGAAGAGATCGTTCAACCGCTGGCAACCGAGTTCAAGCCCCAGATTATCATCAGAAACGGTGGCTCCGATCCGCATTTTGACGACCAGCTCACGCACTTAGGATTGCCCCTAAAGGGCTTCAGGATGATCGGGGAGAAGACGCGAGAGCTTGCAGCACTCTGTCAGGGTAAAGAGATCGATTTAATTGCCTCCGGTTACAATGAGACTATCTTGCCCTTCGCCTGGCTGGCGTTAATCGCGGGATTGGCAGGGATAGAAACGGCTATAGAGGAGCCGGAGCACGTTCCTGAACGATACCGGCAAGATTTGGTGCTAACCGATACTGAAAAGGTGGTTAAAGAGCTCAAAGAGGAACTTAAAGGGTACTGGACGTGTTTTCGCTAAAATCTTCCGGAGGTCCTACCAACGTGCGCTAATCCGGCAGCGCTTCCACTTCGGCCCGACCTTTTTTCACCGTTTCGATCCACGCAAGCAACCGTCGTCCCGTCCGTGCGCCTGCACTTTTAATGCCACTTTTGACCGATTAAAAATGCAAACCCACCGAACCCGAAAGATTTTTATACCCTGAAACTTTGTCTATACGTAAGGTGAGGGAAAATGGTAAAAATGCCAAAAGAAGTTATGGATATGTTTAATGACCCTGCGGCGTCTAAAGTGCTCGGAACAATTGATGCCACGGGTGCGTTGAATGTCGCCCCTATCGGGACTTTATCAGCGCTAAACGAGGAGACAATAGCTTTTGCTGAGGTTTTTGAAGGGAAGACGAAGAAGAATATGGAGAAGACGAGGAAAGCAGCTGCAGTTGCTTGGACCTCTCCACCACCTACGGGTTATCAAATAAAAGGCGCTTTTGTTGGCTGGCAGACCTCCGGCCCCCTCTTCGACACACTGGATAAAAGAATGAAGGAAATGGGGATGGATATAAAGCGTGTTGGCACAATAAACGTCGAGGAAGTCTATTCAGTGGGCCTACCGGAGCCAGGCAAGAAACTAGTCTAAACTGATGGTTCACAATAGCAACGAACGAGTGCATCAAAACTGCGCCAGTTTTAGCTGTCCCGCTCTGCACGCTTCCCCCGGGATTTCAACTGGATAGTTTTCCGTCAGACAGCCCAGACAAAGGTTGTTCGCATCTATCCCTACCGCATCGATCAGCCCTTCCAGACTGAGATAGCCCAAGGAATCGGCGTGTAAAAACCTGCAAATCTCGTCCGTAGCCCGCGTTGACGCTACCAATTCCGCCCGCGTTGGCGTATCGATGCCGAGGTAGCAGGGCGCGATAATGGGTGGGCTGCCGATTCGTAGATGCACCTCCCTTGCGCCTTTTCTCTTCAAATAATCCACGATTTTCCTCGATGTTGTGCCCCGAACGATGCTGTCATCTACCAGGACGATTCGCTTGCCCTCTACATTCGCACGTACAACATTTAATTTCAACCGCACCGCGGTATCTCGTGAATTCTGCTCGGGCATGATGAACGTCCGGCCCACATAGCGGTTCTTGATAAAGGCCTCCATGTAATCGATTCCCGACCTCTTCGCATAGCCGATTGCAGACGCAATGCCAGAATCCGGTACGGGCGATACGATATCAGCGTCTATGGGATGCTCCTCTGCCAATCGCTCGCCGATCTTCATCCTCACGTCGTACACTAACCGGCCATCGATTACCGAATCAGGCCGCGCGAAATAGACATATTCGAAGATGCAATGCGCGGCTTTGAGCCCGCTATACACCTGATGGCTCGCTACGTTAGGTGCTTTTTGGGATTGCATCCGAGCACGCGGCAAGCCTTGGGGGGCAGTAAGCACCAACACCTCACCGGGTCTCACATCACGCAGTAACGTGCCACCCAACACGTCTATCGCAGGACTCTCGGATGCCACTACATATCCTTTAACAGTCCCTTCGGAGCCGTCTCTCAATTCACCAAGACAGAGCGGTTTAATGCCAAACGGGTCTCGAACCGCAACTAGCGCGTTATCCAGCAAGATAACCAACGAATACGAGCCGATCACGCGCTTCATCAGCTCCCTGATTGCTGCTATGAGATCGTGCTGCATCAGTTCTTTCGCGAGTAACTGCGCTATCACCTCCGTGTCCGTATCAGAATGAAAGATCCTGCCCTCGCGTTCCAACTCGTTTCGTAACTCTTCCGTGTTAACGAGATTGCCGTTATGTGCAATCGCAATGTCACCGTGCCGGTAATTCACGAGTAACGGCTCCGCATTTTCGAGCTTCGACGCTCCCGTCGTCGGATACCTGACATGACCTATGCCGATATTACCCTTGAGTTCGTTCAATCGTTGCTCATCGAAAACGTCATACACAAAACCCATATCTTTTATCAACGATATATCGCCCGTTCCTGCACTCCGGTCGTCTTCCGCCTCATCGTCCGCACCACAACACACTGCTATACCTGCTGACTCTTGCCCTCGATGTTGTAACGCATAGAGCGCATAAAAAATGGGCAACGCTGCATCGCTACCCGCGGGTAACGCGACACCTGCTATTCCGCATGCTTCCCGTTTACTCAAACCTTCCCGATCGTTCATACGCTCGTCTTGGCACCTGCAATGTTAAGCTACCCCTTCTTGATTTCAAATAAATAAATGATAGATATCTACTCTTATATGTCATTAGTCGTCACGGCGCGGCCCGCCACATCGTTCTTATTATCACGTGCCGTTAAGGGCTAGGGCCTTTTTCGGCCGGACCTTCCGGTAAACCTCCTGCGGCGTCTTCTTATCGCCGTTTACCGTCAGCAGGTCGTTTTCGACGGATATACCCAATAGCCGCTCATTCTCCTGCAAATACGGTACAATGAACTCCCAATCTTCTGGTGTTAGAATCGAGAATTCACCGCCATTTAATTGCTCGTCATCGAGCTTGCAATGGGGGTCCCTTATGTAAATGGCACCGCCCGATGCGAGCGAAAACAGATTTGAGCCCGGGTAAGGCGTCTCCTGCTCTACGAACTCCCCCTTCTCGTTGGTTTCCAGTCCGTTTACCACAACGAACCCTCCGCCGTTCAGCGGGTCGCCAGCCATGAACGATTCCGCTAAGTAATCGAGACAGGTCCCGTTTATCACCACACGCGGCTTGCCCACTGCGTTTATCAGCGGTCTGCCAGCCGTATTCCCCAATACGTACGCTTCTCCACCCTTTGCACCGTACATGAAGGTCTGCCCGACGTCGCCGAAGACCACGAGCTTCCCAGTCTTCAAGATCTGCCCGAGCTGGTCCTGCCCGTCCCCATGTATGTACAGTTCCGCGCCATCCATGGAAGAGCCAAGATAATCCCCTGAGCTGTCATAAACGTCAAGCCGCACGCCCGATGTACACGGCCCCAATCCCGAGCCAAAGAAACGCTGCCCCTGGGTGTTATACGCGATGAATTGCCTCCAGCCCATCTTATACGCCTTTACGATAAGTCGCGCAGTACCCGCTTCTCCTTCCGGCGGAAACTCCGCTACATTTACTACCAGAATATCCTCGCCGCTCTCTGGTGGGCGTAAGCAGCCCTTATTCGACCAGCGAATCAAATGATACATACCCGGACTTGCAGCCTCTATCGGCGGTGTCGCATCGAATATTCGATGAAGTGCTTCTTTTACTAGCTGGATTACCGAGCTCCTCTTTTTGCTGCCCGTATCATACCTGCGGTCGTTGAGGAGTGTTAAACCTTCTATTACAATCGCTTTCGTTCGCTCGTTCTCATCCGCGTACTTTGTGAGCTCGGATGCAGTCCAGCGGAGTTTGTTGCAGTCCCATTCCTTAACGCCTCCTTTCAAGAACTCGAATAAATCGAGCGGGCTCTTCAATGCCACTTCCATTAGTTCTCTCTGCTTTTCCGCGTCATCGGGAGGCGAGACGGGTATGGTAAAGTCACAGTGCTTCTGATCGGCCGGTGTAGTCGCGATTTCACCGAATTTATTGGTGCATTCGAGCGTCTTCTGCTCGTTGCCTCGTAACGTGAATACGAAGGCACCACCATCGGTGTAGCTGCCGCCGCGTGCGTTCCAATACGTATCCGCAACAACGGGTATTCGCTTATCCTCCTCCGATAGACTCTTAAGCGTCGCATCTATCGCTTGCTTTTCCGACGCAATGAGACCAATTTGCAGCTCTTCGCTCTCGACAAGAGCAAATACCTGAGGTCTCAGCATGGAGGTATCCGTTATCCCGATCAACTGGAAATAGTTCTCATACGGCTCGTTTCTTGCAACGATGAAGAACCAGGGGCCGTCCGGCGATCCGTGGATATGAGAAGTCTGAAGCGCTTGGTATATCGCTTGCTTGTCATGCGGTAGCCGCTCGAAGTCCAGCTCGGTCGTCGGTGCCATCGCCTCGATGACATATTCCAGCGGATAGTTGCATTCCCGGTTTAAAAGGTCGAAGAGCAGCACGGCAACCTCGGTATCGGTCAGAAATAGGGTTTCCCGACCCCACTGCTCAAGATATTCGACCACTGAATGGTAATTCGCGAAATCGCCGTTGTGCACGAACGCTTCATGCATGCCCACGAATGGGTGCGCGCCGCCTGGATGCCAAACCCTGCCGCGTGTGGGGTAACGCTGATGCGCGATCCAGACATGCGCCCGGAAGTCCTCGAGTTTGTAGTATTTCACAATGTTCTCTGCGTACCCGACGATCTTCAGGATCATCATATTCCTGCCGTGCGAGAGCACAAACGCCCTCTTGTCGCCGAGTGCGGCGTAGAATCTACTGTTGATCTTGAAGCTGTTTCGATAGATAAACTCGTCTTCGGCCTTTCTCCGATCCCAATCGCCCAGGCCATTCTCCTTTACGAAAGCATCCAGCACGGCCGCTTTTACACGGACAAAATAACGCCACACATCCGGTGGTTTCAGCTCCAGGCCCTCTATCGCGCGATAATCAGAAACGGTCGGTGTGCTTTCAGCGTGGTCGACGTCCATGAAGGGCGTAATGAACTCCGCTTCTATCTCCTCTCGGGCGTCGGGATCGAGCAGTGCTATATGGAGCAAATAATCCGCTTCGAGTACAGACTGCGAAACGCCGAGGTCCTCATGCGAGAGCCCGACCGCGGCGATACCGCCTCCTTTTCCGTTTCCTCGGTTGTGCATCTGGAACGCGGGCTTAAAGATGTGCTTACCCTTAACAAGGGTCGTAGAAGCAAAGCCAACGACACCGCAGCCTCCTTCGGCCTCCGAATAGTTGTAGTTGCTCATAGCCTATCTATCTCCCCCTCCTCTGGCCTTTGCTCGGGCCTTCGTAACTCAGGCAATCGTATCTGCCGACGAGTTCCTTTATACTGCTCATTCCGAGCCGTTTCAGGATCATAACTATCTCGCTACGCCACGCTGCGTACAGATTGATGAGGCGTTGCGCTCCCCAGTCCACATCAACAGCCCTGGCAAGTTCCGGGTCAGTCGTTGCAATGCCTCGTGGGCAGCCCCGACCTGATTCGCAACTGCCACAGCGTACACAGCCCAGTGCTACAAGCTCCGCTGTACCGGTAACGACGCCGTCAGCGCCCAGAGTGATCGCCTTCGCCGCGTCGTGGGCCGTCCTAATACCGCCGCTTGCGATTACCGTTATCTCATCTCGTATCCCTTCCTCCTTGAGGCACTCGTGCACTTTCGTTATCGCGTACTCGATGGGCATGGCGATATTCTTCTTCGCGATCTCGGGCGCCGCTCCCGTGCCGCCGTAACTACCATCCAGGTGGATTATGTTCGCACCGGCGTAATAGCTTCCAACGGCGACCATATCGACATCACGTGGTGTAGAAACCTTTACGGAGACAATGGCATCCGGGTTGATCTCCTTTATCCAATCGACGTGTTTTTCATGGTCTTCCACAGAATAAACGCTGTGAAATGGAAATGGTGAAAATAAACTGCTATCGGGAACCGCTTCGCGCAGACGTGCAACCTCGGCAGTTACTTTATCGCCCAGTAAATGCCCGCCAAGCCCTGGCTTCGCGCCCTGTGCATATTTGAGTTCTACGATCTTTACACGCTGAATGGTATCCTCAGAGACGCCGAATAGCCCGGTTGCTATCTGCGTGATCACGTTCTCATCGTACTCCTGCAGTTCTGCTGGGAAACCGCCCTCGCCGGTACAGGTAAATGTGCCCCAGGCTCTCGCCGCTTTCGCCCTCGCGAGCATTACGAAGAGGCTGATGGAACCGAAAGACATCCCGCCACCGTAGAACGGCACGTCGATACTGATCCTCCTACCTGCTCGTTTATTCAGGTCGATCTCGGTGCTTATCGCGTCTTCGTCAATCGCGTCCGTCACCCGCGCTCTCAGGAACTTGAAGACCATACGGTCGAAACCACCTCCGGAGTCACCGATTTCGTATTCGCGACCTTTGAGCGGCATTCCCGTTTCTGCCTGTTTCCAGGTTCCAAGTATAAGGTCACGAGTCCAGCGATGATCGCCGATGGTTTTGTAATTCTGGCTGGTGTCCAAGGATAGCGCTTTTCTGGGGCAGTGGTTGACGCAGTAAAAGGGCATATCCTCACACGAAGCACCGATGCAGAGATGACTCTGCGGCCTTGAAATCCGATTGTATCCTGGCCTACGCTCATGCACGCCAAAGGGGCATACGTTGGCGCAGGTGCCGCAGTTTATGCAACTTTCTGTGGCCCTCGTTACCTCGACCGCGGATATTTCATTCGGGAATCGCGAGTGTGCCAGTTTAATTGCCGGCTTTGACATTGTACGACACCTCCCTTGCAAATACAGTATCAAACGTCTCTCGCTGGATATCTTCGAAGAATATCGCCCTGCCTAGTTCGCCACGGAGCCTTCTCATCTCTCGCAAGCCCATAGCGCCCAGGACTTCGAGCAGCTGGTTCCGCCATGCGCCGACAAGGTTGATTATGCGTTGCGCGCCGTACCGTGGATCTACGTCCTTCAACGCTACCGGGCATTTTAACCCGCTGCTGTGATAGTTTTTGCAGTACCGGCATTCGAGCGCAATGAGAAGCGGCAGGTCGATAGCAACCAAATCCGCACCGCAGAGGATCGATTTCGCTACGTGCTCTGCAATAGCGATACCGCCGCTCGCAATTAGCGTTACCTCATCCCGGATTTTGCGTGCGACGAGATGCCTGTGGACTTCCAGGATCATATCTTTGAGCAACCGCGGTTCTCCGGGCGGGTCGATCTGCTTCCCATTGCAGTCTGCGTAAAGATGCACGACCTCTACACCTGCGCACGTCAATTCCTCCGCGATTTCTGCTGCAGTGTCTCCAAACGGCACTCTCACCGAGACGATAGTTCCCGGATTCGCGTTCCTCAACTCTTCTACCGCACCCAGCACGGTGCTACCATATTCTAATTCGGCCATTTTGCACGCCTTAACCGAATCTTCGAGCGCAGATTGCGTGAGCACGGGCACTGCATTTGCTTCATACTCCTTACTGAACCACGCGTCAGGATCCACGATCATGAGTGTCCCGAGGAACGAAGCCGCTCTGGCCACTGCCTCATATACGTTTCCGTAGCCCCCAACTGGGAGCGTATCGAAGATTATTGGTAGTGGCACGCTCACTGTCGGTGGTAGCGGCGATGCGATTCGCCCTTGAGCGTCAAATTTAATCACGGGCACTTTTCGCCCTATATCGACCGAGGTATTGATGTATTCTCGTCCGTGAATCCCGTCTCTTGTCGGTCGTACGATCTCGGACATATCTGTCCACATCGAATCGAAGCCCTCGCCTGAGAACGGCCCGGGGTAACCAGCGCCAGAGACCGGAACCTTGCCTGTTTCCGCCTGGTACCAGTTCTTACTGATTATCTCCGGTGTCCAGTACGAATCACCGAGACGGAGATACTCGTCACTGCTTCGGATGGTGAGCGCTTCTTTCGGGCATTCCTGGACACAGCGGAAGCATCCCTTACAGCGATAATCCTCGGGCTCCGCCATGCGCCTCGGGTCCTCATCCAATCTCGCGTGGACGCTATGAATGCACGTTAGTGCGCATCTGCCGCAATTGATGCAATCCGCAGCACTGCGTTCTATCACGAACTTCCCGACGGGCGGGAATCGTGGCGGTGCCGGTGAGACCTCGATATTATACTTTCTGGGCATTTACTAACCTCCAATAACGCTCACTCGATTCCGTCGTTGCGACAAAGTCCCGGATCGCGTCGTCCGGTCGGCCAAATCTATTCCCCAACCTCTCCTCCAGTTCCAGCCATGCAGCGGGAAGGTCTAAGTCGTTCTGACAGATGTCTCGACACATTCCGCAATGGGTGCAGAGAAAAACCTTGTCGGAATCGCCTTTCGAGATTATTCCCCCCGCAAGAATTTTCTTTGCCAGCATAAGCTTGTTCTTAGGGATCACAGACGCTTCGCTGGTAACAGTATACGCGGGACAGTGAGCAGCACAGCTTCCGCATTTAACACATGAATATGCGGCATTTTCAAGTACCGATTCCTCAGCTTCACGCTCATTTGTGCTCACTGGCGTAGCTAGCACCGGAGCGACCAATCGCGCAAACCGAACGAGCATTCTGAATATAAGCGGTCTAAAGAGCATCCCGGGGACATTCGCCCATTTCGTCTTCACTGCGAAGAATTTGTTCGGGTTCAAAATGTTCTGGGGGTCAACGGCTCTCTTATAGGCTTTGTAGCTCCTAAGCGTCTCCTTATCGTATTTGTCGCTGAGGAATGGTGAGTTCCAGATGCCGACGCCATAAGGCACGCCGCCAAACTTCAGTCCGAGCCTTGTAAGAATCGGGATGAGCATTAGATGGGCGAGATATGTCCGTGGCTCTCGTACGTCTGAGGCATACGTTAACATCACCAGTGCTTCTCTTTCGCTTACAATGTGCGATTCCACGCTCAGGTCAACCCTGTAGCTCTGGATTATTCTTTTCAGCTTGTTAAGAAACTGAACGGCGCTTTCCAGCGGCATAACGAGCTCGCATGCTAACGGAGTTTTCTTGCAACCGCGTCTCTTCATAGGAAAGAGTCGCTCGTGCCAGAGGTAATGTGCAAGATGATCTTCCGCGATGATGCCGCGTTTCTCGGCGAACGCGAGAAAGCTCAGTTCCTCCTTCTCTTCTTCGAACACTACCAAAACCGCATCTTTTTCGCTGAACAAATCCTCGTCAAGGATTCTATTCACCTCGCCAAAATGTGCGGCGTCCACGTATTTTATGTGATACGGCTTGATCGCGGCCTGTTGTATCAGGTCTTCTACGAACGAAAAAGCAGCTTCGGTGCTTCCGAAGTACAGCAGATGCGGTAGCGATTTCTTCGGCCTCTTTCTCAGTTTCAGGGTTGCGGATATGATAATGCCAAACTGTCCCTCGGAGCCGAAAAACCGTGCGAACTCCTCCTCCCCGGACTGAATGGACTTGATCTCACCCGAAGTAAACATGACCTCAATGGATTCTATTTGATCTCTGAGGTGCCCGAACCGGAAACTGCCTATTCCATAGCCGCCTGTGGCAATCCAGCCGCCAACGGTCGAGAAGAAACTCGACGGATATGCTCTTACTGAAAGATCCTCGTCCTTCAAGAACTCCTCGATCTCCGACCAGCGAACGCCGGCTTGGACTTTTAACGTTGCCCCCGCTACCTCCCTGTTCAGCGCAACGATTCTGTCCATAGCGGAGAAGTCGAGAACGAGACCCCGTACGGTGGGGACGACGCCTCCAAGCCCTGAAGAAGCAGAACCTCTTGGAACTATCGCGACTGGCTCGTCGTTAGCGAATCGAACGATTTTCTTGAGCGCGTCAACGCTTTTCGGCAGGATTACCAGATCGGGCGTGGTGTCAAAGAGTCGTTTTACGAACGGAACGTCTCCGATATCCGTGCTGTAAAGCTCACGCTCGAAATCGCCTTCTAATATCCTTGCTTCGTCTGAACCAAGGAGTTTTTCCATTCTTCGTCCTAACTTCTCGTTCATGCTCCTCCCCGTCCCTTTTTGACGCACGTCAACCGTAGGGAAAGAATCTCAGGGCAGTCGGGTTTTACAGGCTCAGAGTACCCCTAAAAATTCCTGCAACTCCCATTCCGTCACGTTCACCCGATACTTGTCCCACTCCACCTTCTTCGATGTGATGAAGTTGTTGAAGATGTGGTCACCCAGTGCTTCTCGTACCAGATCGCTCTGCTCTACCAGTGCAAGGGCTTCGATCAAGCTCCCGGGCAGTGCCGCTATTCCCTTCGCCGCTCTGTCCGCTTCGTTCATCAGATAAACGTCCTCCTCCATGGGCGCGATCAGCTCGTACTTGCCCTTTATTCCCGCTAATCCTGCGGCGAGCATCACGGAAAATGCCAGATACGGATTGCATGCCGGATCGGGACTGCGATATTCTACCCGCGTCGCCTTTTCTTTTCCCGGCTTGTACATCGGCACCCGCACGAGTGTCGAACGGTTGCGACGTGCCCATGCGATATACACCGGAGCCTCATAGCCCGGCACTAACCGTTTATACGAGTTCACCCACTGGTTCGTGATCGCAGTTAGCTCCGGCGCGTGTCGTAGCAGTCCGGCGATATACCCCCTGCACATCTCCGACAGCTGATACTCGTCACCAGGTTCGAAGAACGCGTTTCGCTCTCCCTTAAACAGGGATTGGTGCACGTGCATTCCGGAGCCGTTAACACCGAAGAGCGGCTTTGGCATGAACGTAGCATAACAGCCGTATCGCTGCGCAATCTCCTTCACCACGATCCGATAGGTCATCACCTGATCTGCCATCGCCAGCGCGTCTTTGTATCTGAGGTCTATTTCGTGCTGTGAGGGTGCAACCTCGTGGTGGCTGTACTCCACCTGGATTCCCATCTTCTCCAGCGTTAAGATCGTATCTCGTCGTAAATCGCTGCCCGCATCCAGCGTCGTCAGGTCGAAGTAACCTCCTTGATCCAGCACTTTGGGCTTGCCATTCTCCTGGAAGTAGAAATACTCCAGCTCAGGACCAACGTAGAACGTGTGTCCTGCTTCTTTCAACCGTGCCAGGTTCCTCTTCAAGACATACCGCGGGTCGCCTTCGTACGGACTGCCGTCCGGCTGTAAAATATCACAGAACATCCTCGCTACGGTATTCTCTTTCGGTCGCCAGGGAACAATTTGAAAGGTAGCAGGATCGGGTTTCGCTATCATATCGCTCTCATCAATCCTCGCAAATCCCTGTATTGAAGAACCGTCAAATCCCATACCTTCGTCAAAAGCGCCTTCTAATTCTCTCGGTGCAATGGCAAAGCTCTTCAACTGTCCAAGGATATCCGTGAACCAGAGCCTCACGAACTTCACTTCGTTCTTTTCCATCGCTTCAAATACATCGTCTTTATTAGTTATTTTCGCTTCTGTTTTCATCTCTTATACCACCTCTGTATAATAATTTCAATTAGCCTCTTTTTATTCTATTTGAGAAATCAACAGAAGAATTAAGAAAAAATATGAACACTCACCTTGCCATTTACTCTTTTATTTGTAATAAAGGCTTTATCTCTTTATTCTATTTGAGAAACTGTCAGAAGAATTATGAAAATTTATGAATTCGTCACTCTGGGGCGTTGAATAATTTGTACTGAAAGCGTGGGAAGTTAACCTTTAAATAATTACACCTGATATAAGATATTAGTAATGAAAAATGCCAGCACCAGAAAGAATTACGGTAGCGATGGATGAAGAGACCTTCAAGATGTTCAAGAAGATGCAGGAGGAGCTAGGGATATCTCAAAGCGAACTCGTGCGTGAAGCGTTGAAGTTTTATAGCAAACATCGAACGCTCTTTGAATCCATTGAAGATCGGAAGGTGTATACCCATGCCGAGATGCTCAAGCTGGGCGAGCATGTCATTATGGATATCGACCACTGGCTGCTCTTTTTGAAGTTTATGGAATCGCATCCGGAGAAAGAGAAGTTCTGGGAATTGAATAAGTCGATCTGCGAGGCACATTCAGAGCAGTTCAAGCACAAGTATTTCCGCGTAGAATCGGTGCTCAAGCGACTCGAAGCATGCAACTTCTTTACCGTAACGCAGGTCTCGAAAAACGAGTTCACGTTAGTTCTGAGTTCTGATGTGCTCAAGACATTCGTAAAAGCGCTTCTCGAAGAGACACTACGTGGGATGGGCTTCGAGGTGGTGATAAAAGAGGATTTAGCAAAGTTGCGGCTGAGTGTAGTGGACGAACACCGAGAAAAGAAATAGGAAGTCGGATAAGCAACGGATAATGGTAAAGCGAGAGACAGCTAAAGAAAAGGAGAAGGAAAAAGACAACGTAGTGGTCTTGGATTTCGGTGGTCAATACAGTCATCTTATCGTGCGGCGGTGTAGAGAATTAGGCGTCTATACGGAGCTTCTTCCGTTTGATGCGCCTATTGAAGAGCTGAGGCGAGGAACAGAACGAGCACAAGGGGAGGGTAAGATTCGAGGCATTATCCTTTCCGGCAGTCCTTTCAGCGTGCACGAGCCAGGCAGTCCGCACTGCAGTCCTGAGATCGTTGATTTGAACGTGCCCATTCTCGGCATTTGTTATGGTGCACAGCTCATTGCGGATGTAGTGGGTGGCGAGGTAACAACAGGGAGAATGGGTGAATTCGGGCGAACGGAGTTCGTCTATAACGATTCAGAGCTTTTTGACGGGCTCAGTGCAACCGGCAAGATAAACGTATGGATGTCGCACGGTGACGTGATAGAGCGGTTCGACGGTGCGGAGATTTTGGGCTCTGCGGCGAATTCTCCCGCTGCTGCGTTTCGCGTAAAAGAGCGTGTCTATGGCGTGCAATTCCATCCAGAGGTGCATCATACGGAGATGGGCGAGAAAATCCTCGGGAACTTTCTGTATACGATCTGCGGCTGCGAGCGAAATTGGACGATGGAATCGTTCATTGACGATACGATAAAGGAGATAAGCGAAGCGGTAGGCGATGATGGACAGGTGATCTGCGGACTCAGCGGTGGCATTGACTCTTCTACTACCGCGTTGCTGGTCAATGGAGCTATCGGTGATCGGCTCACGTGCATCTTCGTTGACAATGGACTGCTGCGAGCAGGCGAGAAGGAGGAAGTTATCGAGACATTCGAAAAGAACTTCAAGATGCGATTGATGGTGGTGGATGCGAAGGAGCGATTTCTGGAGCGTTTATGGGGCGTTACGGATGCCGAGGCGAAGAGGAAGGTAATAGGCGAACTGTTCATAACCATTTTTGAAGAGGAGGCGAAAAAGCTGGGAGACGTGGACTTCCTCGCTCAAGGCACGATCTATCCTGATAGAATCGAGAGCGCGCAAGCGAGTTCGCGAAAATCATCACGCATAAAATCGCATCACAACGTCGGTGCACTACCCGAAAAGCTCGGTTTCACGCTGATAGAGCCCATCAAGGATCTGTATAAGGACGAGGTGCGGGTTGTGGCGAAGGAACTCGGTATGCCGTCTCAGATCCTGAACCAGCATCCGTTCCCCGGGCCGGGTCTCGCAGCTCGGATAATGGGTGAGGTTACGGAAGAGAAATTGCGAATCTGTCGCGATGCGTCAGAGATAGTGGAGGGGGAATTGGAGAAGAGCGGCTGGTACGACAAAGTCTGGCAAGCGTTTGCAACCGTTGGTGACGATGTCGCTACTGGTGTTTTGGGCGATGCGAGAAAAGTAGGCCGAATCGTTACGATCCGCGTGGTCGAGTCGAAGGAGGCGATGACTGCGGATTTCGTGAAGCTTCCGTATGACGTGCTGGAGACAATGAGTAAACGAATAACGAACGAGGTAAAGGGCGTGACTTGGGTTACCTATGCGATCTCGTCCAAGCCGCCCGCAACGATAGAGCCATGTTAAACGAGACAAAAGAACGGTACGCACAGGGGATACGTTTACTTCCTCCGTACCTTTTTGCGGAAATAGATAGGAGGAAGGAGGCGGCGCGGAAGAAGGATGTGGATATAATCGACTTGGGCATCGGCGATCCCGATTTGCCAACACCAGCGCATATCGTTGAAGCACTGTACAAGGCAGCTCAGAACCCGGACAATCATCGCTATCCCTCGTACGAGGGCATGCTCTCGTTTCGCGAGGCGGTGGCTGCGTGGTATAACCGCACGAAACGTGTGACCGTAGATTCCGAGAACGAAGTACTGACGTTGATCGGCTCGAAAGAAGGGCTGGCGCATTCGGCATTCGCGTTTTTAAATCCCGGCGATAGAGCGCTTGTCCCCGACCCTGCATATCCCGTCTATCACAATGCCACGGTAATGGCGAACGCGATACCGCATGCAGTCCCGTTAACCGCGGAGAACGACTTCAAGCCTGACCTCGAGGGCATCGATACGAGCGTGGCGAGGAAAGCAAAGGTCATGTTCTTGAATTATCCCAACAACCCGACGGCGGCGACCGTGGATACCTCATTCTTCAAAGAAGTGGTCGATTTCGCGCACGATAACGGGATCATTATTCTTCATGACAATCCGTATTCTGAACTCGTATTTGACGGCTACGAAGCGCCGAGTTTCATGGCAGTCAAAGGAGCAAAGGATGTGGGAATCGAATTTAACTCGCTCTCCAAGACGTACAACATGACCGGCTGGCGCATCGGCTTTGCCGTCGGCAATGCGGATATCTTACAGGGTATCGGATTGGTAAAGACCAACATCGATTCCGGCGCGTTCCAGGCGGTACAAGAAGCGGGCATAGCAGCGTTAACCGGTTCCCAAGAGTGTGTAAAGCAGAACGTCGGAATTTATCGTGAACGAAGAGATATTTTGGTTGACGGGCTGCAAACCGCTGGGTTAGAGGTAAACAAGCCGAAAGCTACGTTCTATCTCTGGGCTAAGGTTCCTGATACAACGGAGGTTTCGGATTCTTCGTCTATCCCGTTCTCAATGCATCTGCTGGAACACGCAGGTGTCGTTGTAACGCCCGGAGTTGGATTCGGGAAGTACGGGGAGGGTTTTGTACGATTCGCTTTTTGTACGAGCGGTAAACGGTTAACGGAAGCGTGTGAACGGATCCAAAAGCTGAAGATATAAATATATCATTTAAGGTATATCTAAAATTAGATGAATAACGGGTGCTCAAAATGAATAGCCCTTCAAATAAATGCGTGATAACCTGTGACATAAAAGGATCCAGAGCTTTTAGCCCTGAAGAGTGGCGTATAATTCAGCGTAAAATAAAAACTGCTTTAATGGAAATTAACACACGCTACCGTTCGGATCTAATGAGGAATTTAACCATAACACTTGATGACGAGTTCCAAGGCGTTTTACACAGTCCCGCAAAGAGTTATGATGTTTTTGTTCGTTTACAGGAACGTATACCTGTCGAATTTAGATGTGGTATTGGCATTGGAAAGATTGAAGTAGTCTCATCAGAAATCACCGAGATGCGTGGTGAATCATTTTTTAGATCACGTGAGGCGCTTGAATCAGCAAAAAAGTTTGAATATCCGGTTATCGTAAAATCATCGGATGTGATGAATAATTTGGTGGACGAAACCATAAATGCCATTTTAAGTCTTATTGCTACAATTCAAAGTACCTGGACTGAGAGACAAAGAGAGGTCGTAACATTTTGCAGAGTTCATGGTGATTATACTTACAGTGATATTGCAAGGGAACTGAATGTCAGTAAACAGTCAATTTCGCAAGTATTGAATGCTGCCCATTGGCAGGCGGTACAGAATGGCGAGCAAGCCATAAGGAGGCTGTTAAAGGAGCTCCCAACTGAGCTGAATGACGCCGCCAAAGAGTAAAGCAAAAATGATTGACAATGAAAAGTAAAGCATAATAGCCTGACAGGGCGTGATATATATGGTGATACCGTGGCACAGCGTAGAACTAGCAACTATCTATTCTTTGGCCTATGCGTTCACGATTATTGCCGGATGTTACGTCGTATCTTTCATCTTGAGTAAATTCCCTGTGGCTGATGAGGCTGATGAGAGCGGCCTGAAGCATGCCGGTCTCGCCATTGGGATACTCGAACGGATATTTGTACTTACCCTCGTTCTTTACGGGCAATATACCGCTATCATTTTGGTGCTGGCCGCGAAATCGATCGCGCGATTTGAGGAGCTTAAAAAACGTGTATTCGCAGAGTATTATCTTATAGGGACCTTCTCGAGCATGCTTTTTGCGCTTTTCGTGGGGCTAGCGACTGTTTGGCTCTTAGCACAGCTATAAATATCATGGGGAGTTATCCTTCGATAGAAGAATGAGGTAATCAAGTGGACGATGCCGAAAATAAACTTCATCAAAATGCACGGCTGCGGTAACGATTTCATATTGATCGACGACCGTGACGGTGGAATACCAGGCGAGAAGAAAGCAGCAATCGCTCAATCACTCTGCCAAAGAAACTTCTCGATCGGTGCTGACGGCGTGCTTTACATTGGTAACCCCACAACGGACGCGTACGATGTCAAGATGCGCATTTTCAATCCTGACGGTTCAGAGGCAGAGATGTGCGGGAACGGCATGCGGTGCTTCGCCAAATACGTCTACAGGAAAGGTATAGTGCGCACGAAGAGCATAAGGGTTGAGACGTTAGCCGGGTTGATTGTGCCTGAAGTCAAAGTTGATGAAAACGGTACCGTAACTTCTATTAAAGTTTTTATGGGGCAACCGGTGTTTGAGCGAGTGGACGAGCCGTTTTTCGTGAATGATGAAATTGGTGAGATTACGCTAACGACGTTGAGTCTTGGGAATCCGCACGCTGTTGTTATTCTTGATTCGTTTGAAGGATTTGACGTGGATACGGTGGGGAAAGCTATCGAATCGCACGAGGCGTTCCCGAACCGGACGAATGTTGATTTTATTAAACCCTTACAGGGTTTCCCGGGTTGTGGGGATAAACCCCACAATGCGAGAATGAGCGAAATTCAGGTGCGAACCTATGAACGCGGCGCCGGGGAGACGTTATCCTGTGGAACCGGCTCAACTGCTTCCGTTCTGGCGCTTAATACGCTCGAGTATGTTCATCTGAACGAGCCCGTTATCGTGCATACACTAGGTGGGGATTTGATCGTCGAGGTAAAAGAGGAAGGTGCGTACCTCCAGGGGCCTGCGGAAACGGTGTTTGAAGGTGTGGTTGAAGTGAGGTAGATTTGAGTTTCGCGATCGCAAGCGACACTTTGCAAACACTATATTGCTGACAAATATTGTGTGTTCTCATAATTCAAAGTCATTGTGCCCCACGGATAGTCTTATTAGGAAGGAAAACATATCTGCAATGGGGCCAAGTGCCTCCTTTTGGATATTGATAGAATTATAAGGAGGAAAAAATGATAGAACAAATAGCAAGTTTAAAACGCGCACTCTCATTTTTGAGAGTGTACATAAGGATAAGACTAAAGATACTCATTGATATCGATATTGCGAAGGGCGGGAAACCGCCCTCCGGCCCCAAATTTAAGTTACTTTAAGTGAAGAAACATGATTATCTTAGTCTCACGTGAACCCCATTTTCCCGCAAATATCGCTTAACCTCTTTGATGGAATATTCCTTATAGTGAAATATCGACGCGGCAAGTGCCGCTGGCAAATCCGTGCACGAGAAATCCCTGTAACCACCGTATGAACTTTTCTGAAAAATCTTAAAAAGAAAGCGGTTAAAAGTATACTATAAGTAAGGAGATTGTAGGTGGATCATATGAGTGGATCTAGTGAGCAGTATATTGTGAATGAAAAAGGCCAGAAGACGGCCGTGATTCTTGACATCAACGAATATGAGGAATTACTGGAGGATCTCCATGACATTGCCCTCGTTGCCGAACGTCGCGATGAATTGACCATAGATTTTGAAGAACTCAAAAACCGGCTCAAGGCAGATGGACTCCTGTAAGATCGCATGGAAGAACTCTGCAGAACGTGATTTGCCTGGTAGATAAAGAACTGAAAGTAGTAATTATTTTCTACGTTCGCGAGGCTGTCCAACAATTATCTAAGAACCGATAAGATACACATACATAGAAAGCTCACGTGCTTTCCTTCCAGCTTGTTTTAACGTGTCTATGAATTATTGGACAGTTAAAACCCGTTTGATTCTTA
>Ga0307378_10004132_pt1 | contig 20900 bp, 15 predicted proteins | sample UN1MG_FD_202238 | JGI IMG/M metagenome (GOLD analysis project Ga0307378, IMG submission 202238) | Soil microbial communities from Risofladan, Vaasa, Finland - UN-1 | ecosystem: Environmental > Terrestrial > Soil > Coastal area > Acid sulfate soil | place: Finland: Risofladan, Vaasa | collected... | reverse complement strand
GCAATGGACAAGCGGACTTTGGATGACTCGTTTGCAGCAATGGACAAGACTATCCGGGCCAACAAGCCGAGTGCAGCCTGGATAATCCTCCGAAGCAGGGCGGCGAGGCTTGCCGCCGCGGCTGTGATTATCGTGGGGGTCGGACTGCTGATGGTTTACCGGAATCCACCCGTACCTCAACAGCCGCCGCAAACAGTCAGTGTCGCGAAATCCCCCGCTGAAATGCTGTCGGCAATGTCACTTAATATGGCCTGGCGCCGCGGCGGAATCGAAGCGATGGATGACCAATCGCAAGAGGCCTTCAAGATGTTGGGCTCTCAGCCAGCCAAGGCTTCAATTCAAGAACTACTTTTTGAACTCAACGGTGTATAACCGGAAAGGAAAAAACTATGAAATCAGTAAACCACAAGAGCTTAATCTTAACGTGCATTTCAGTAATATTGCTCACGTCAGTTTCGTCGGCCATTGCGTATCCGCCCGACAATGCGGCTGTTCTTTACTACAAAGCTTTTCTTATCCTCCATGAGCCGAGTGAAGATGTTAAGAAAATGATGACTGATTTGAGGGATGGCAAGATTAAGCCGAACGACGAAATCAGGCAATGCCTGCAAGACAACCGGCATGTGATGGAGCTTGCCGAAACAGCCGCCGGAGTGCGGGACTGTGACTGGGGCTACGACATATCAAAGGGATTCGATGTAATGTTGCCTGAGCTTTCCAAAATAAGGATGACGGCTTTTCTGCTGACCGCCAAAGCGCAAACTCTCGCCGAAGAAGGCGATTATAAAGCGGCACTGGACAAATGCATCACCATTCACAAAATGGCCCGGCATGTAGGTGACCGCCTGCTGATTTCACATCTGGTGGGCAACGCACTGAACTCCCTGGCAAACAAGCGTATCGGAGAGATACTTTCGCAAGTGCCCGATGACATCGAGACTCTTACAAGGCTGAAAAACCAGATATACGACATAACAAGCAGAGCTAACTCACTCAAGGCCGCCATGAGCGGCGAGAGGGAAGTTGCCATCCAGCAGATACGCAAGGAAAATATCAGCACGGTTCTGGATTCGATCGGCGAAACTGATGGGATGTCCAAGGATGCTATTGAGAAAATTCGCAATGGGGATGAAGAATTTTTCAGGGCAAGCAGGGAATACTATTCGAACTATGTAACAAGTGTGCAGGCTGCGCTTGATTTACCTTATCCGCAATCCCATAAACAGCTTGAACAACTAAGCGAAAAAGCAGAAAAGGAAGCAGCTGATAATCCTGCAGCAGTCCTATCCGTGGCCTTGTGGCCGGCTGTTACGAGGATATGTACACTCGATGTGAGGGCTCGCACACATTTCAACGCCCTTAAATCAGCCATTGATATTTATATTGCCAGGGCCAAAACAGGCCGGCTGCCGGATACACTCCCGGCCGGTCTGCCGAGGGACTTGTTCAGCGGCAAGGATTTCGAATACGAAAAAACGAAGGATGGTTTTGTGCTTCGTTGCAGGGGCAGGAAATCAGATAAAGACGAAATTCGCGAATACGAGTTCAAGGTTCCGAAATAGCCTTCAATACATTACGATCGGACAAATGCCGGCCCCTGCCAACAAAAGGCGGGGGCCGGCTTTTTTTTCGCGGACTACGCAAAAAAATAGTCAATAGACAATTGTCAATTTATGACTTAGCTATAGTCAATTGTCTTCGTTTTCCCACCAAAGTCTTGGATAGTCATGGCCTTCGAGAATCCACCAGATGTCGTCCGTGCCGTTGGCCGTCTCGTCCACGAAGTCCCAGCCGGCTTCAAGGAATGTCTTTTCCGTCTGCATTTCTTCTGTGGTCTTCCCCGTACCACCGTCGCTCGTGTTCTGTTTTGAGGTCTCCATATCCCAGAAGCTGGACATGATGCTGCCCAAGTTGCTACCCACGAGACCGCTGACATAATAATTACCGCTGACCGCTCCCGTGCTATAGCATTGGCTAATAGAACCCCGGTTTAAGCCCACGAGGCCGCCGCCGACCTTGCAAGTCCCACCGCTGATCGACCCGGTGCTGTAGCATTGGCTAATAGAACCACTGTTTACGCTCACCAGCCCGCCGATCCAGTAGGCCCCGCTGAACGAGGCGGTGCTGTAGCTCGCCGTGACGCTACCCCCGTTGTAGCCCACAAGGCCACCGACGCCCGAAGGGCGGCTGATACTCCCAGTGCTGTAGCAGCGGGTCACGTTGCCCCCCGGACTATTGCTGCCCACCAAGGCGCCAACAATGTCGTCTGATCCAATTATATTAACGACCGTTACTCCCAGGTCCCTGACCTCCGCCTCGCTGACCAACTGGCCAAATAGACCCGCACCACGCCCAGATATAGACCACGAGCTCGTCTCACGCGTCTCGATCGTCAGATGCGAGATGGTGTGACCGTTGCCATCGAACGTGCCTCCCAACGAGGGAATCACCGCCACAGTCCAACGGATGCCAGCCAGGTCGACATCCGCAGCGAGACGGTAATGTGCCTCAGGACCATAATAGTAAGTCGCGCCCAACTCCGAGGCGTCTGATATGAGGTACGGATTCTCAGGTGTGCCCAGCCCTTGCAGTTCGGGCGGGGTATATCCGTTGAAGATTGCCAGCACCGGATAGCCGCCGCCTTCCGGCATCTGCCAGACCTCGTGGGTCCCATTTGCGATCTCGGCGACAAAATCCCATCGCGCAGCCGTGAACGTGGTCGGGTCCCGCATCTCGGCGGTGGTCTTGCCTGTCCCGCCGTCACTGGTGGCTTGGCCTGAGGTTTGGATGTCCCAGAAACTGGTGGTTACATTGCTGTGGGTTGCATATCCCACCAGCCCACCGACAAAAGAAGTGCCGCTGACCGCACCGGTGCTGTAGCACTCTTCCACAGGCACCCCATACCTCAATCCTTCTTCACAAAAGCCATTGCCTCCGATCAATCCGCCAACATACGAGTTGCCACTAACCGAACCAGTGCTGTAGCAGCGGGTCACACTCCCGACTTCGTTATCGTACGTGTAATGCACTCCTATTAAACCACCGACATACTCATTGCCAGTGACGGCCGCGGTGCTATAGCAAGTCGTGACGTGGCTATCGCCGTTCGACCCCACGAGCCCGCCGACATTCGAATCCCCGCTGACCACGCCGCTGCTGTAGCACCGGGTCACAGAACCACCGCTTCCCCCCACCAGAGAACCACCGCTTCCCCCCACCAGCCCGCCGACACACGATCCGGAACCAACGACGTTGACATCAACTACACCCAGATCCTTCGCCTCGGCCCCGGAGGTCAATACCCCAAAGAGGCCCAGATAGCTCACGCCTGCAATAGCCAGATGCGAAATCGTGTGACTATTGCCATCAAAGACGCCAGTGAAAATCGGAATGAGCGCGTTCGCAAAAACATGTCCGTCCGGCAATTTTGGGTCCAGATCGATGTCCGCGCTGAGAACAAAATGCCTGTCGCACAGTGCGCTGGCCCTTCCCAAGAAGATTAGTTGTTCGGCGGCGTCAATCCGATAGGGGTCTTCTGCGGTCCCGCGTCCTTCCAACCAATCAATGTTTGGCTCCGGGATGATCTGCCCAGGTGTACCTTCCCAAGCCAATCTGGGATAGTCCTGGCCGGCATCCAGAACCCAATTGGGATCGTTGGCGAAGCCGTTGAGGCCGAGCATTTCGGGGTCCATCATCTCGATCGTCGTCAAGCCCACTCCGCCGGTGCTTCCTGGCAATCGAGATGTCTCCACATCCCAGACACTGTGGATGACCCCCGCAGGCCTGACAGAACCCACCAACCCCCCGATAGACGAACCGCCGTTGACAGCTCCAGTGCTGTAGCACTGAACGACAGTACCTTGGTTGTCCCCCACCAACCCGCCGAGAAAGGAACCGCCGTTGACAGCTCCAGTGCTGTAGCACTGGATGACAGTACCTTGGTTGTCCCCCACCAACCCGCCGAGAAAGGAACCGCCGCTGACCGCGCTGGTGCTGTAGCACTCGGTTATGGTGGCCTCGTTCTTCCCCACCAGACCACCGACCCATCGGTCTCCATTGACCGAGCCGCTGCTGTAGCACTGGCGCAGAGTACCAACCCAGTTGTACCCGACGAGACCGCCAACCCCACCGTAATAATCACCATGGCCGCTGGCTGCACTAGTGCTGTAGCACTGGGTCAGAGTGCCGTGTTCATTCCTCCCGACTAGCCCACCGACGGACCGTCCAGTGCCACTGACCTTGCCGGTGCTGTAGCAGGTCGTGATCTTGCCCATTTCGTTCCACGCCACCAGCCCGCCGACGTAGTCTGAGTGTGAGGTAGTTACGTTGACATCGATCACGCCCAGGTCCTTGACCTCACCCCCAGATTCCAACATACCAAACAGACCCACATACCCCCCACCCTTGATCATCAGATGAGAGATCGTGTGATCGCTGCCGTCAAAGATGCCGGTGAAAGGTGTCTCCCGAGTCGGAGCAATGACCGCCCTGTCGAAGACCTTTCGGCCGGGCAGGTTGGGGTCCAAGTCGATGTCGGCGGTCAGGATGAAGTGCTTGTTGTAGTCTTCGGGCGTCTCGCCGAGGGCGATCAGGTCGGCGGCCATGGCGATCTGGTACGGGTCGTTAGGCTCTCCTGTACCGCCGCTGTATTTGGCGCAGGCAGGCAAGCTTAAAGAGAAGATTGTGATTGTTAAAAGGATTGTCCCCCAAACTGGTGAAATTCTTGCCGAAGTCATGTGATGACCTCCTCCGGCCCATCCCTGGCCGACAGAAAAAACGCCTTGTATTGAAGTTTCTTTCAAGAACGTAACGAATTGACAATGACAGGGATGAGCACACAATCTCTATCGTTAGATAATATACCAGAATCCGCTTACGAAAGTCAATCAAAAAATTGTGTTCATTTTACGAGCACTAACTGTGGAAATTTCTGCTATTTTCAACTGTAAGATATGGTTTTTATTTACGCTGTGCCGGCACCAGGTATAAAAATTCTCCCCAATAAGAAGTTGCGCCGGGGCGGTCTTTTTCGTCTATAATAGTGAAGTGTCAGAATCCAGGAATCAAGAGGTTATTTGAGTAGCCGGCAAAAAGAGCTTTTGGAGTTGTTGGACAAATCGGGAGCGGATTTGTACGCGCTTTTGACCAGGCTGACACTGTACAACAAGAGTGGAAGTATCCTCAGGATATCGCCGCCTCCAAAGTACAGCGGTGCATCGCCAAAGTGCAGGATAATGGCCTGACAGAATTCGATGTTATGAAGCTGGCAGGACACTCAGACTTTGCCACAACCCACAGGTTCTATCTGGCCGTAAGACGGGACTTATTGGAGAAAGCAAGAACGGCAAGCGTGGCCGCAATGAGTAACGATTTTGGCGCGCACTTGGCGCTCGCCCCTGTTTTCAACAAAAAAGGATTGACAGACAGTAAAGGAAGATGTTAGATTATAAAGACTTATGATTGGAGCGCTCGTAGCTCAGTAGGATAGAGCGTCGGTTTCCTAAACCGAAGGTCGCAGGTTCGAATCCTGCCGGGCGTATTTTGCAAACAACTGAGGACAAAGCGGTTACAACAACAGGCGAATCGAGCGGCAACTCTGAAAATCAGAATCTTGTTTCTGGCTTGTTTTTTGCGCTCGAAAATGATCCCGACTTGAAATTGATAATCGAAAAGTGGTCAGAACTTTCAGTTGAGCTTCGCCGGGCAATTGTTAAGATGATAGACTAAATTAGGTTCGGTTGTATCCTTAGTCAAACTTCGGCTATTGATTTGCCACATCAGCGTCTTTCAGAGTTTCGCAAACTGAAGGAGTTGGGTTCCTCTGGAGGAACTCAACCTTCCCTTCCCTCTGCCATAGCCAAGCAGAAGTCTTACACTGGGTTCCAACAAAGGAACTCAGTGCTTCCCGAAACCATAGACAAGAAGCAGAGTCATGAGGAACTACTTTACGCCGAGGCCCGACTGGGGGGAATGCTGGCGGCGATACCAGACTTTCATAGTTCCGGCAAAGGAACCATGAAACGAAAAGAACTTCCAACCGCCATAGACAAGAAGCAGAGCCACTACGCACAGGAACTTTCAAGGCACGAAGATGTTATTGCTGAGGCCGACATCGGAATGATCAGGCCGGACAAAGTTAGTAAAACTTAGTATAATTAAGGAAATCGCCACAAGGTAAAATTCCCTGACAAACAGGGAAAATCTCGGGTTGGATACAAGAAGCCGCCAAAGGAGTATCAGTTTAAGCCCGGCCAAAGCGGCAATCCCAAAGGACCTCCGAAACGCAATGTGCAGCTCTGGACCTACATCTGCCGGTACATGGCAATGAGCGAAGCCGCCCTGACCAAGCTGAAACACGAGAAGCTGACGGCTGCCCAGCAATGGGCACTGCGTATCGTCAATGACACCAAGAAGCTGAGATTCGCGGAGCTGGACCGGTTCGCACGGTACGTCATCGACCGGGACGAGGGCCGGCCGACCGAACGTTTCGTGATAGGGGACGACAACGCCCTGACCGACGAGGAATGTGAGCAAATCAGGGAGGAGCTGAAAAAGTCATGTTGAGTAAGCGAAAGCCAGAGCATACCTACTGCTCGAAGTGCAGCCAACGCCGAAAACGACAAGCGAATCAGCAACGCCAACGACGCCACCGAATGAAACGCCGCCCTGGCAAGGCCGTAGCGTAACGCTTTTGGCAGGACAACCTAAGCTGGTAGAAAAGAAGGACGTTCCCCGCTGTGCTTGTGGTCGAGAACTTCTACCTGGGCGCAGACTCTGTATAGTAATACAGATTCCATATTGGTGACACACTGGCTGCATACTGCAACCATACCGAAAACACAAATAAAAGTGATGCCAGAATGACGCCGAACGCATACCACACGAACACATTAAAAAAAGAAACCCTCAAAAGACCGGTCTCATCTCTTGAGGGTTCAATTATGAAACTTCTAACGCACTGGCTCATGAGACCCGAGCGGAGCGAGGGGTCTCAATGCAGCCGGATGTTATTTCTTTTAAAATTGTAAGTCTATATAGTATTTAACGTCCAATCTCTCTAGTACTTAAAGGACCTGTTCTGGTACGTGTAATGGATTCTCGCCTTTCCTCTCTAAGTATCTTTTTCTCTTTGGTGATCGAATTTACCTTAATTTCTGCCGGCACCAAATACCTGAACGTTTCCAAGCCAGATTCAGGATCTATATCTATGAATAATTCTCGTACATATTGTGCATTCAAATATGGATTATGCCCACAGCTACACAGGTACTTTCCAGTCCAGCCAGGTTTATATGGATTCTCCGCTGGACGTTTTGACCACAGAGCTTGTTCAGTAGGTGTATAGGCATGTATTGCGTAAAGGCATCTAAGGATTTCTTGGACTGCCTCTCGTGACGTTCGTGGACGTAAGATAGCCGCAAGACGATCCTCAACAGCAGCATGCGGACCTGCCCAGTCCCACATGACTAACCAAGCTGCCTGTCCTTTACCCATCTATGCCTCCAAATTGAATTAAATAACATGTTATTATATGCTTTTACTGAGAACACCGGATAAGATATTCTTGAAATTGGCTATCAACAACAAAAATGTGGAAAAACAGAATTGTCACTATCTCGATAACGCCGCGATTCAGAATCTTCGCCTTTTAGGGTCAGAGTACCAGGACATTCTATGCGTAAGCTGCGAGGCATAATAATAAATTGAAATACACGATTTTTACAGACAGGTCAAGGCAATCAGAAGAATTAATACTTGACTCCTTATTCTTTCCCTTTCCCTTATTCTTTCCCAGATATTAGGTGCCAAATGGAGAATTTAATATCTCCATAAGTCGTTGCTGTTCCTCGGGTGTTGTTTTCCGGGATACTTCACACATATATTCTCTAATGAGTTTTAGATAATCACTGATGTTAACCAATTGGTCCTTGCCATTGTCCTCTCCAAGTTTTCTGCATGAGGCGATTACCGAATACTCTGCGCCCCTCTTTGAATCTGCAATTGTTGCATTAATGTGTTGAGGAAAGGTGCTATCCAGTATTACCCTTAGATCCTCCTTGTTGCCGAACTCAAATAGAGCCTCTGCTATTATCATCCGACCAATCCAATCTAATCCTGAATCAATGAATTGCTGTTGCCTTGCGGTTAACACTTCATTGCAGATAACTGTGACCTCCGTTAGCAGAGTTATTTTGAGCTTGATAAAGGAATTAACGATTGTAAATCGCAAATGGAATAGCCCATTAGAATCACCCCAGTCTATTGCCCAATCTGTATAGTCGTCTTTATTCGTAAACCTACTTTGATTCGGATTTATCACTCTTGCGACCGCATCCATAATTGATTTTATTCCTGAGTCAAAGTCTTTCCGGAGATCGGCATACAGCTTATCTTTCAGAAATAACGGTATTTCGCAATCTTCGATGATCACTGGTAGAACGATGACACGTTTCTCTTCAAGCTCACGCATCAAACCTGAATTGATTTCCTTTTTGCACCATTCTGATTGGACAGATGTCTTTGATAAAACAACTATTAGCGCATCTGATGAAGTTATAGCTTCTTGAACTCGCTGAATTATAGAATCGCCCACATTCAGTTCCCATATATCAATCCATACTTGGGCATTCTGCTTAATCATATGTGCAGCAAGTTTAGTTACAGCTGCATTGTCTGAATGCGAATAACTGATAAAGATCGGTATTGTTTCCTTCCTTTTATGCCTAACGTTGCCTATCACCCGCGTGGTGTGAAGCGCAGCGGAACACCAGGTCGGTGTGCATGGGCTGGTTAGAAATCCTATTTGCTTCCACCCAATACTCCGCCAAGCAAGGATTCCTTAAGAACTGTACCCGCTGGTAATGCAAACTGAAAATCCTTAGTATTCATCTTGGGAGATGAGATTTCAGCATGAAGTTCTGTAGAAGAGCCTTTCATGTGGGCCGTCTTAAGGACATGCTTTGATCTATTCATCATCTCTCTCATCTTCTGCTTGCTCTCTTCCGTAACTTCTTGCCCCATGCCTTTGATGGCCTCCTCAAGTTGTTCATCGGTCATTTCGGGCATTTGGCGACCTCCTTCAGGAGGTTCAAGAGATCGATAATACTTCTTGATCCAATAGCTTGTCTTTGAGACCCAAAAGGCCTCCTTTTTCGAAATAGATGACGATCCACTTATAACATAACAGTCCTCTTCTCCTACTTTCTCTGTCATTTCTATCTGGGGGTCTTTTAGCCTGGAAAACGGATCAGGCTGCTCCTTGAATACGGATAAGAAGAGTGACGGTATAGTAAAAGCTGCGCCACCAGAAATTCCTGTTGCACTAGCCAATGCAAGTTCATCACTTCCCATCTTGGAATATGCATTCATCCCTGCCATGTAGAAATAGGGTTGCGTGCCATCACTCCATACTGCTCCAGACTGAGACATGCCCGACATGCGCTCTTGGCTCCAGGAAATGAGGTAAAGATTCGGTTTCTTCAGAATGATCGAGAACGAAGTTTCTGTGTTCATCTCCATTCCACCGGTATCAATATTTGAAGTGATGGTTCCTTGTGCTTTGTAAGTATCCATCGACTTATACGCAGTCTTAACCTTTTCGAATATCTTGCTTGGAGTAATGTCCTCCGCACAACCATGCGCGCCTAGCATCATTAGGATGGCAAACGCAAAGAGTTTTTTCCTTGTCACGATTCTCTCCTTTCTCAATTTCTAACGCCGCGGTTCAATGGCCGAGCTTTAGCGAGGTCCAACTGAAACCGCTTGTTCGGTGTCTATCGATAATACTTCTTCTTAGCTGCTTTCTTCTTCGCGATCTTCTTTCTGGCTACCTTCTTTTTGACACCTTTCTTCTTGCCCTTTCGGCGACTGGCCTCGCCGCCACCAGCACCAAGCACGACGAGGATACCAAGAAGGGCTTGCCAGTAGTGATAGACGATGAAGCAACAACCAACCAGTCCCGCAATCGCAAGGATTATCCCGCCTGTGGTTTTGATGCTGACTTTCCACCCAGATTCAGGATGCTCGAACGTTGCTTCATCCTTGGTGCGGCGTCGGCTCTTGTATGCGGCAACAGCAAGCCAGATGCCGCCAACAACAGCAGCTAGGCACACGAGGAGAGCAAGCACGAATCCCACAAACACAAGAACAGTGATCAGTTTCACCATTTCTTCCTAGTACCGAACGCTGCGGATCAGGAGCGGCCTTCAGGCCGTCTCATTGAATCCGCTTGTTATATATTTCTTGGGCTAACTTTGTTTATAGAACCGTAATTACACGTTACAACGCAACAATGGCTGAACAACTCCGTGCGGCAATTCTCTGGGCATTATATCACCCAAAACACTTGTGCAAAGCTCTGATAGAAAAAGTTGAACCTCTATCAGCGAATCTTCAGATATGTGAAAATGATCAGGAGGTGAAGGATTGGCATGTGCGGCAACTGCGTTACGAATATCGAGGAAATGCTTAATTATATCAGAATACGATATGTCTTTTTTGTGCCCCGAAAAAGTCTCGTGCCAGCGTCTGTACATGGTTTCTGGTTTTATATCTAGGATTCCCAAACTAGTGAGTCTGTCCGTAATTTCATGTTTTTTTATCTGGCCAATCCTAAGTATTCTTTCAATGCCTTTGAATGCGGAGACAAATGACAACTCATAGCGTTCTCTGTTTTCAAAGTATTTTTTATGCATTTGATGACGCGATTGCACGCTTCTGTCATGTTTGTAGTGACAATGATAGTAACTTCCCACCATGTAACCGTAAAACAGGTAGCGGCTATGACCAAGATGACTTAGCGCTTCAACAAGATGTACATTAGGGTAAATTGCTTCAATGCCCGGGCCAAGTAGACGCATATCATGTTGTGGCACAACCCATCCAGAGTGCAATTCATAGACATTTGTAGGGCTGATCTCAATGTTTCGTTCTCTTAGTTCCTCAATGAGCTTCTCTCGCGTCCAGTTACAGTTGGGCATCCGTTTGAGTTCATTTAGCTTTGGAATAGAACGATCTGAAGACGGGGCTTCTCCATTAGCCAAGTAGAAGAAACCATCTAAGGCCCTTAGAACTCGGTATGCAGTTGATTGATTAGGCGCTTCGATTAAGAATAAACCATGGTCAATTTCAAAGAATACTACGCGAACCGAGATTTTAGGGGCTAGCCGGGAAATAGTATAATTCTTTGGGAGTTTGAGGCCGCGCTCCGAAAAATACTCTCTGCGTTCATCAGGCTTGCAGCTTGTTAGGCCAAGCGAACCTTCATTCTCGATGTATACAGGTACTAAATAGTCGGCTACTAAATAATATGTGGCCATAATAAAAACCTATATTGCATATCCTTGAGATCATCGGTGACAGCTACCGGCTTAAGTCGAGCCTTGATAAAGGCAAGGGGAAACAACAATAGATATTATCGGACACCCACCCTTAAGGGTGGGGCCAGGAGGAACTTGTTGACAGCGTCACAGTAGACGCTACTATTTATAATCCAGGTGGCCCCCATTTGGGCGCTTTTCCTGGCCCCCAATCCGGCGCTTTTCGCCAGACAGGGTCATTTCATCAGGCGTGACCTCCGAGACAATGTGGATTCTGTTACTTTAGACTTCTTGCTAAAGCACAAACGAAAATGAATATTTGTGTCCATGTTTGCGCAGCAGCATCTTCATTCGCAGAAGAACGAAACGAGGGGATCCGATTCCTGGCTAACAATCCGTTGCACGCGGAGCCGTGGGCCGCGCGGATTCTAAAATCAACGTCGTTCGCCGCGGCCCGGTGAACGGGGGCGTTAGATTCCACAAGTTAACCACCAAATATATAAATGCAATGCTCGGACCACGATATCCCTTTATAACCAAGACACTTAATGCCATCCAAACCCCTTTAAAACATGCTTAGACGCATTTTTCGGGGCCCAAGAAGAGCTCTAAGAAAGAGCATCTACGTGAGAGCAATTTCCCATGCCTAGGGCAAATCGTTATATTCTACCAAGTCAGCTCTATCATGTGACACATCGTTGTCATGATCGCAGCTTCCTTCTAAAGTTTGCTAAGGACCGTAATGATTGCCGTCGCCTTGCAATTGACATGTCTGGGACACATGGCATATGGATCTTGAACTACTGCCTCACCTCCAACCACGTACATATTTTAACCGTCCATAATTTACCCAAACAGGCTACTACTATTTTGGACGTCCGTTCGGGAAATACATATCTATGATTTCCTGCATATAATCTTTAACTCTTTTACAGGAATTTTCGTCGTAAATATCACCATTTGGCCAGACTGTAGGAGACTTGTCGGTACCGTAGTCTTTACTGTCCCACTGCCGTGCGTGACCGTTTTGGTGGCAATAACCTTTGACGCTCGGTTGCTTGCCCCACCAGAACTTTGTAAACTTCTGGAACTCAGCATTGTTTTTGGGCACCAGTGATTTGTACCGGACGAGAGTGTCGTATATCTTAGCCGAGGCTGGCAGTTTCTTTTCTTCGATAAACTTTTGCAGTTTCTGTGCCTTAGCAGATTTCGGATTGTTACCATCGAAGTAACCGAACCTGCCCCAGAAATGCCAGAGCGGACGAAGGTCAACACCTGAACTTTCGCACAGTTGAGCGAATACTTCATCTTGGGGGAACCTGGTATTACCCTTTTCATGTTCCATGTTGTAATGATAGTAGAACTTGTGCAGCCCTTCCCATCCGAAGTGCCTTGCAGTATCAGCCCAGTGGACGTGACCGATGTGCTTGTACGTGACGCCAGCTGCAGGTTTTTTCTGAGAAAAGAAGATGCCGCACATCCAGGAGATCGCTTGGTTGTCAATAGTCTTGATTCCGATGCTGGCCGAGGTTCCGCGGGAAAGAGCGAAGGCTTCGTCAATATCCACACCGAACCCAAGGTTCAGCATAGCCACATGCGGTACGTGAACCGTCGCTTCTCTTTCGCCGAGCAGGTGCATAATGTTAAAAGCGTGCGTGCGTTCGTGCAGTTCAACCATCGGCCAGGTTCGCGGGTCACGAAGGAAGTGATGGTTGGATTTACCACCCATATCCTTATTGGGACTAAACCCGCTGTTTACCGAAGGATAACCCGGTGCGAAAACGCTCGACCGCATCTGAAGGTCGATCTGTGCGTACATAACCTCTTTACTCTGAATTGCCGGGAAACCAAACAGGTAGCTTACCGCGTCCATTGCCTCATCATATTTTTTCAGAAGCGTAACAGGATCATCAAATTGATATATCCAGTTAGCAGGAACGTTGAACATAAACTTTTCAGACTGGAAATCCGCCCATGGAGCCTTGAAGTTGCGTTCTACATTTTGCCACTCTTTAAGCGTAGTCTTATGGAAAGGTTTTGCCGAGAAATAAGGCGAACGAACAGCGTTTTTAACTTTTACTTCGACAACTTCGGCAGCGTCTGCGAGATATGGCACCTCGATATAAATTCCGCCGCCGAGCGGATTTGCAACCTTAGTCTGCGTGCTGTCGATGTTGAAAATCGTAGAACATCTGCCAAGCCGGCGAACGTTTGGCCTGTAAGTGTTATCCCATGAATGAGCTCCGACGCGAACCTGGTAGCCCTTGCCGACGATCGACTTTGGCACTGTAACTGTCGCGATTGCGCCCGGTGCAAGATAAGTACCGGTAGGCTTCCTCGCTGGCCATGCTATATACATACGTGTGTCACGCAGGGACTTTTTATTGCTCGCCTTGATCTTAACTTTGTGAACCTCATTCGGATTGGCCGGAGGGCACTTACCCGGGAAGTAATCCGAACACTGGAACTTGTATCCATTGATCAGCTTTGCATACTTAGCAATATTCTCAGCGGTATAAACCTCATCAAAAACAAACTGCATAACATTATACATCACCCAGTTTAGGCCCTTGGGCTCTGACCTGCGTTTATTCATTCCCGGAAGATCACGCCAGAGAGCACCCTTGGTATTTTCAAAAGTGGAAACCAGTTTCAAAGCTGCCTTGACGATTTTCTCGTTAGCTGCAAACGCGTAACGATTCTTTTTGATCTGCTCTTTTTGCCAGTCAAGCTGTTCATCGCTGAGGATTTTTCCGCCTGTGATATGGTCATTCAACGCTGAGAATGCACTAAGAAGTTCGAGCTGCATTTTCTTGTCAAACGGAGCCTTATGCCATACCTCTTTGCCGCCGCCAGGTGCACCATAGATAGTCAGGAAATAATTCTTATTCTGAAACCAGACTACTTCGTAGGGATGATACCCGGCAGGCAGGAACATCTCTTTGTAAGTTGCTTCCTTTTGACCCGGATTTTTCCTGTAAACTTCCTGGCCGTTTATCTTCATCGCACAGTAGGTCGAATTGCCATAACCGGGTGTGATCTTACTAGCCGTAAACGGTTTTTCAACTCGCAGATAACCCCTACAGGCAACAAAATAATTTCCGCTTGGAACCTTTGGGTCACCTTTAAGGTTGTCATCTCGTCTTCCAACCCGCAAAACGACCTTTTTATGGACAGGCGTAAGCTTATCTATATCAAGATCAGGCGACCATTTGCCCTCATAGAAGGAAAACTCAGCCCCGGGCTGCCAGATCATACCATCATCACTGCCTGCTGCCGATGCGGTAACACCAGAGAAGACAAATAACACTATCGCCAAAGCGATCAAAACACTAACTCTACTTCTTGACATTTCAACTCCAATACTTAATACAAAAATCAATTGATAGGAAATCGCTTTTCAGGCGATTGGGGTACTCACCCCTGGAGATCGTTCTGAAGAGCGGTTTCATAGGGAAACGTGTAGTGGAAGGCGGGGCTTTTGTCAAGGTTGGCTGTCCCTCAAAGAGAACGGGCGCAAGCGTTTTTCCATCTAACGTACTGCTGTTTTCCAGTCCGGGCAGATTCGCTTTCGCCAATTCAAGATATGTGGGCATCAAATCCATGGTCATAGCCGTATCCTGTGCGACAACTCCAGCGCTGATTCGCCCGGGCCACCATGCGATTGCCGGAACGCGGTGCCCTCCTTCAAACACATCGCCCTTTTGTCCGCGTAAAGGACCGTTGCTTGAGGCCGGAAGCAGACATGCCGTGGCGAATAATGTCATCTTGTTCATAACTGCGATTCCTGTGTTCGTCACTTGTTCGATCGATCGTTCTTGTTGGTCAACAAGTCAGCCATGGCCCAGCCCAACGCGTTGCCGACGTCCATATAGGTTTCAGCGTTAAGGTTATAGTGATAACCCGCACCGCTTGGAGAAACGCTCTTGTCGCGCCAGAAATCCCGGGCTTCCACGGTCTTGACGTTGCCTTTGAACTGTGGATACTTGCCGGTCTCCCCGCTCACGGCAAGCTGAGCATTGGCAACCGTCAGGCCGGGGCCCTTCAGGTCCCATCCGCCAAACGCGATGGTGGCCAGCACGAACTTTGCATCGGGTGCGTTGAAGTCCTTGCGAAGGGTCTTGATCAGGTGCACGAGGTTCTGCTCGTAGCGGCCGGCATGAGCGGGGTTCTGGTCCTTGTGGCCTTGCCACCAGACAAATCCGGCAACCTCGTAACTCTTGGCGCCGGGATAATACTCGCCGATGTTCTCCAGGACCTTTTTGGCATTGCCAATATCGTCGTCATACTGCTTACCGGCATACCATTTGATCGGTTCGGGCTTGGCGCCTTTGTCCCAGGACAGAGGGGACTGTTTGTAGCCCGCGTAAATCTTGTCCTCGAACTCAAACTGCTTGCTTCCGGGAGGAAGAAGGTCCCAGCCCAGGCTTCTGTTACCGATGCAGGTTTTCAGCACGAGTACGGGTTCGTCGAGCACATGACCCATGATGTGACCAAACTGCAGCTCAGGCCCCATGTTGCCTTTGACAGTCATCCACTCATTTCGCAGCGTCGACATTTTGTCTCTTCTGTGCATCACCTGTACGTATCTGACATCGTTTCTTCGTGTCCAATCACCCTGATCGTCGACAAGGTGTGGATATTTCTTCTTGATCTTTATTGCATGAGTCAGCGTCCCGTTCTTGTCTTCCGGCGTGATTTTTCCAAAACCCAGCATGTTTGATTGACCCAGAAGAATAAACACCTTGACCGGCTTGTCCAAGGCGGCCGGTTTGCCGTCAGGATCCGGTAATTGTTGTTTCGGATCGGTATTGACCGTCTCTGCCACCGATACATTGACAACGCCCATTACCATGACCGTCAGCAGAGATACCATCGCGAATAGTGACTTTTTGTTCATAACGTTGTCTCCTGTAATCTAATTGTCCATTCGTGTTCGTTCGCGTTTCGATTCGTTTTTGATTCCATTCCAGTTGCGTTTCATCACGTACAACAGCAACTGTCATGGCTTATCACTGGCTTTCCGAACGACCCAGCGGTGGTATCTTGGCCTCTTCCATCCACAGCGTAAAATGTCCGCGAGGAGGGATGATTCCCCGTGGATTGTTGTATCGCAGGAAGCTGGTCGCAGCGATGGTCACCTTGCCGCCCTGGAATTCGTCGCGGAAGTCGGCGTACACATGGCCACCGCGTGGCTGTCCGCCCTGTCGTTTGCCGACACCGGCGTTCGACTGGGCCAACAGTTTGCCGTTGACGTAGATCGAGAAACCCTCGCCTGCATTTACATGGGCGCTGCCCCCGACAACAAGACGGTAGCGATGACCCTCTTTGAGCGGTGGGATTTCAAAGGCGCCACGCACGAGCAGGACTTCCTTCTCCCACAGTGTCTTCGGGGTCTGGCTGCACAGACAAAATGGAGAGTTGCAGTTATCCGACAACAGTTCGAGTTTACCGTCCAACTGACCAAAGGGCGGCAATCCGGTCTTGAAGCCTGCCTTTCCGGCATTGAAGTCGGCCGCGAACCAGTTGGTCATTCCTTCGGGATAGGTCACCTTGCGGAAGCGGCTCCCCTTCTCCTTGGGCTTACTCTCCGGCGGGTCAAAGCTGAAGTACTCCCATTCCATGCTCCTGAGATCCGGCCCGAACATGTGCCAGTCATAGTCATACACTCCGGCTGCGCGATAGCATAAGTTCAATCCGTACATCGCGCCCCACAGGAACTGTGAGACCCGCTTCGGCCTCTCCCCGCTGGCCTCACTCAACAGTGCCGCGTTGTACCTGGGGTTGGCGATATAGCCCGGCGCCATACCGTCCATAATAATCGGGGCCAGCGCCGCTTTCGCGGCTGCCTCGTCCCGCTCTGTCGGTTCGCCACTTGCCTGCTGCGCAGCGGGTTTCGGCCTGGGGGCTTGCGCAAGAGCTTCCGCTTTTCCACCCTGGAGCCTGACCATCGCCCGTCCGAGAGCATCGCCCACCAGCATGTAGGTCTCTGCATTACGATTGTAGTGGTAGTCCTGGCTCATCGGTGATTCGTCGACCTCCCGCCAGAAATCGCGGGTGTCCACAGAGGCCACGGTCCCGGCGAATTCCGGATGCTTCTTCGGATCGCCGACGGCCATCTGCGCTTTGAGTATCTGCAGAAATTTGTCGGCCATGTCGTAACCGCCGAAACCAACCGTGGCCACAACAGCAGGCATCTCAGGAGCCTTAAATTCAGCGCGAACGTCATTGATCAGGTTGGTCAGATTCTTTTCATAGTCAGCAATATTCTCAGGAGTTCCGCTATCCTTGTGGCCTTGCCACCAGACAAAACCGGCGATCTGGTAGCCCTGGCCCTCATAGCCGGGCATGATGTCTTTAATATCGCCCAGAGTCTTGTGAACCCCTTCGATCATCAGGCGATAACTCTTACCCTCCCACTCGTTGTCAGGTTGGGTCCTACCGCTTGACGGCGGCCGATAGTCAAATCCTAAACTTCGATTGCCATTCGATGTCTTAATGACAAGGACCTGTTCGTCATGAGCGTACCCCATGATATGGCCGAACTGCACTTCAGGTCCTATTGTGGTTTTACCTGGCCGTGGCGGCACGGTTAACCACCCTCCACTGAAACTAAGTTCTGCCTCATAAAAATATACATCATTTCTCACCGTCCAGTTGCCCTTGTCGTCGATCAGGTTCGGGAACTTCTTTTCGCGCTTGGTCACGATTTCCAGATCGCCTTTGCCAAGCAGATCCATCTTGCTCATCCAGAGCGCAGTCGACCCGCCCTTGAAATAGGTGATCTTGACGGCATAGCGTTTCTCTGCCTCGAGCGCGACATTTTGTTTGACAGCTTGACCACCGACATTCTTGCGGTAGACTTCGTTTCCATCCAACTCCATAACGTTGTGTGAGCTGTCGCCGTAGCCGGGGTTAATGCTGTACATTCCGGATTCCGGGACGTCTATGTACCCTCGCACAACAATTGTGTGCGGGCCAGAAATAGCAGGAAGCGTTCCCTGCACGACCCCCAGCGCAACTGTCGTCTTCTTGGCAGGCTTAGCCTTGTCATAGTCCTTAGTTGGGTCGTAGACGCCCTTATAGATTGAAGCCTTCGCCCCGTTACCGGATTTCGGATCCGCCGAGAGGTAGACACCAAGGGAATCGATCTTGTAGTTCCCCACCCGGTAGACGCTCATGGGGCCCTTGGGGGTATCAGGGTCGGCTGACAAGTAGATACCTGTATACCGGCATTTGGCGCCGGAGATAGTCCCCATGCCAACCATGTTGGATTGGCCGGCCAGGATGTACACCTTGACTGGCTTGGTGGTGTCAGGTGCTTTCCCGTCCGGATCGGGCAGTTGTGCTGGAATCTCCTTAGCTGCGGCGGGAAGGACGAGAATGGCTATCGCCACGGCGGCGAGAGTCAATACTGTCTTGACTGGGTTTCTTGTGGTCATGATCTACTCCTGTTCTTGCGAGTTCCGCAGGCTTATGCTCCCAAATTTCCGGGTTGTCGCATGGGCACTGCATTCAAATTGCTCGACCAAAGCCCTGCAAAGAGCCTAAAAGCATATTACTCGATTGTAAAGACATTACCCGCTTCAACAGTGTAGCTGTCGTTAAATAACAATCTCACGTTGTAGGTACCAGGTGTAGGAAGACCGGCATCATAGGTCACGGAACCATCAATAACACCATCTAGATAGATGTAATCTATATAGCTCTCAGAAGGATCGCCATCAACAAAGAACCCTACCCAGTCGGTACTATTTCCAGCAGCATTTGTAAAATGCACAACAATTGGCTCATTGGGGCTATAGGATGCTTTTTCTGTCCATACGGTGGGTTGTAGGATAACTGCAGGAGCTCTACGCAGTCGGACAGCATCGATCAGAACCATACCCTGTCCACCGACTCCTCCCATGCGATCGAAGCCTATGGCCAGCTCAGTGACATTTCCGAGGCTCACGCCCAGTGAGGCCAGGTCAATATACCACATCTGCCAGTCCGCAAGTTTTACGTTCTCGGCATCACCATCGTAGGCAACCTTCGAGCCGTTGACTTGCACATACATCTGCTGTGGAGCATTGTTCGGATCGCCATAGAACCGCAGGGTCAAACCCTTGATCCCATATTTGGACCAATCCTGGCCGGCCTGTAGACTGGCGACATTCGCTGTAACTTCGGAATAGGTAGCCACGGTGTTGTTATAGGAAAGGGGCACTGACTGCCTGCCGTCATAAACAATCGAACTCTCCATCGTAGGCTGGAACGCTTCGGTATAACCTATGGTCGAGCCGTTTACTGGGGGATTGTCAAATCCGTCCGCCCACGTCAGATAGATCAGGTTGCTGCCCTCCTGTCCGGCTTCAATGTCATTGTAGGACTCGAAATCCTCCACGACAATGAACTCCGGCGTCGTGAAGTCCCAGACATCACCCTGCCAGGTCGTGGGCGTCTCGGTGTCGTTGACCTCATCAATCCGCCAGTAGTACGTGCTGTCTAAATCGAAGGCTGAGCTGAAGCTCGCATCGGTCACGCTGACAGGCACAACGGCACCGTCTATCACAGCCTGTTCGTCGGTGCCCAGGTACACATTATGCGTGGCGGCTTCTCGGCCCGCTCGCCAGCCGAGGGTCACATTCATGTCCACATCCGTGGCCCCGGAATTCGGCGACGGCTCTCTGGCGTTGACAGGTATATAGAAGAAGCGCACCTCGCTGAGACCGCCGAGAGGACTTCCCCAAGTGCTGTTGGCGGTCAGCCTGACGTACTTGGCCGCTGCACCTTCAAAATCAATAGTCTCGTGAGCATAGCCGGGCGTGCCGGGCGCCTGGGCAAACTCGTGAGTCGTACCCAACGCCTTATAGTCGATCCCGTCAGCCGAATACTCAACGGAAACGTCTTTGAACCCGAAACCGTATATTTGCTCCAAACCACTGTTATGGTTCCAGACCCACATTTCGTGAAGTTTGGAAACCCTGTCAAACTCGTATTCGATCCAGGCCGGACCATCTCCATCCGGGCTGCTACGCCACATGTCCGTGGTTTCTGTCGAGTGCAGGTCATTCGCATCCACTCCCGAATCGTTCACGGTATTCTCGGCTCCTTCACCTACGTTGCTGCTGGAAGCCGTGGCCGTCACGTTCTCTATTGGATAGACAAACAACTCGGTCGTAAAACTCCAGACCTCACCTGGATACACAGTGGAGTCCGGCGGGGCGCTGATCTCATCGACGCGCCAGTAATAAGTCGTTCCGAACTCAAGCCGTTGGGCCGGAGTATAGCTGTTAGCAGTCTGAGAAACACCATCGGTGGCATCGTTGACGTCGTTGAAGCTCTCACCAAAATAGACTTTATGCCCGTTTGTTGGCGCTGCAAATTCGCCTGGTGTCCAGCTAAGGCTCAAATCCCTCGGCACCTCTGTTGCCTCGTCGGCCGGGTTGGGCATTGAGGCGAAGTTCGGGGGGACGCCTATCACATCACCGAACGTCGTGGCGAGGCGGATCTCGTCGACGAAAAACTTGAGGCTTGAGAAACTAAGGGTGTCGAACTGACTTTGGTCGAGGTTCGGCTTGTTGGAAACCCAGTTGGCGC